>Ga0207421_10002653_pt1 | contig 22044 bp, 18 predicted proteins | sample SodLakKL_010_SED_4_FD_187542 | JGI IMG/M metagenome (GOLD analysis project Ga0207421, IMG submission 187542) | Alkaline sediment microbial communities from Lake Tanatar, Kulunda Steppe, Russia - 8KL_010_SED (SPAdes) (version 2) | ecosystem: Environmental > Aquatic > Non-marine Saline and...
CGGGCACTGGAAGCTTCAATCCCTGACATTGAGGCCCAAACGGCTTCGCTGGAAAGCACAAAAGCGGCACAGGAGCGGGAAGTGGAACGCATCCGCAGATTGGTTGAAAGGGGAAGCGCAGAAAAGAAAATGCTCGATCAGGCAGAAGATCAGCTCACGGTAACCGGCAACAAGCTATCGGCAGCTAACAAAGCCCTCCGGCAGGAGACCGAAGGAATCCGGGCGCAAATCCAGTCCCTTCAAGCCCAAAAGAAACTACAGCGGGAACAGATCAATCGTTGTATCATTCTGAACCCGGAACACGGCGTGGTCCTGACCCGTTATGCCGGCGTTCATGAATATGTTTCCGCAGGGCACCCCCTCTATAAACTGGCCAATATGGATGAAATGATCCTGCGGGCATGGGCTCCGGGAGCGATGCTTGCCCTTGTAGAGCCCGGCAAAGAGGTGGAGGTCCTGATTGATATGCCCGGTGGTGAAACCAAAACCTATCCCGGTCGCGTGAAGTCAGTGGCTCAAAAACCCCAGTTTATCCCCACCCAGGTGCAAACCAGGGAAAACCGCACCCGGCAGCATTATGAAGTCAGGGTGGGTGTAACCAATGACGGTCGCATCAAACCAGGCATGCCGGGCGAAATGGTTATCAACAATGACCGGACCGACTGACAATGATCGCTGCCAGCCACATATACAAATATTACGGCAACAACTGTGTACTGAATGACATTGGTTTCCGGGTGCCTTCCGGATCTATTTTCGGGATCATGGGAGCCAATGGAGCAGGAAAATCCACCCTTTTTGAGATCATGACCACCCTGATCAGGAACTTTGAAGGTGACCTGACAATAAAAGGGATGGACATCAGGAAACACCGGAAAGACATTCACCGGATCATTGGTTATGTGCCGGGTCATTTTTCCCTGTATGAGGAACTTACCGTCCGCGAAAACCTGTCGTTTTTCGCGCGGATTTACGGGTGCACGCCGGAACACATCATGAAGAACCATCCCGCACTGTGGGAAAGCCTTGCCCCCTTTTCAGGCAAGCTGGCCCGTTATCTTTCCGGTGGGATGCAGCAGAAACTGGCCGTTTGCTGTGCCCTGGTACACAATCCGGAAATCCTGTTTCTGGATGAGCCAACCACCGGAATCGATCCCCGCGCACGGCATGAACTCTGGCGGGAGCTGACTGCACTGCGCAGCCAGGGGGTAACCATTCTGGTAAGCACCCATTACATGGAAGAAGCTGAAAATATGGACAACCTGCTCTTTCTTCACCAGGGGCGTTCTCTTATACAGGCATCGCCCCGGCAAATGATGCAGGAATATGACAGACTGCTGGTTTCGGTTTCCGGCATGCACCCCTATCAGTTATTCAAAGCATTGAACGACAGATCCGGATTGCCCGGCTGCTACCTTTCCGGCAAAAATGTGCACATCCCGCTGCAAAAAGACCAGGAACCGGATGTGGTCAGGGAGTTTTGCAAGAAGGCAGGAATGGCTCATACCCGGGTTAATATAGTTCAACCAGGCATGGAGGATGTGCTGATCCGCCATCTGTCTCATGACACAACCCGTACAATCGCATGAATGTTATATATACCGACAGGCTCAGCAAGCATTTCGGATCTCTGAAGGCGGTAGATCAGGTAAGCATATCTGTCCGCCAGGGAGAGATTATGGGCCTGCTTGGAGCCAACGGTGCAGGAAAAACCACCCTGATTAAAATGCTCTGCGGCATGCTACCTCCCACTGAAGGCACAGGTGCGGTTGCCGGGTATGACATCGTTGGTCAGGCCACCTCCATCCGACATCGCATCGGCTATATGAATCAGAGCGTTTCCCTTCTGGAGAATTTACGGGTATCTGAAAACATTGAATTCTACGGAAAAATATATGGCATGAATAAAAGAGAGATCGCAGCCAGATGGGAGGAGCTGGAAGATCTCTTCAAAATGGGGGCGCACAGGCACAAACTGGCCTCGGAGCTTTCTTCAGGTTGGCGGCAGATGCTCGCCTTTGTCATTGCGGTTTTCCATAACCCCAAAACACTTTTTCTTGATGAACCAACCAGCGGCCTTGACCCGCTGAGCCGTTTTGAGATGTGGGAGCAAATTTACCGGACAGCCTACCAGGGAACCACCATCATCATGAGCACCCATTACCTGAGTGAAGCCTGGTATTGTGACCGTCTGATCATGATGGAAAACGGCAGGGTGACTGCGGAAGGCAGCCCGGAGCACCTGAACGAAATATCAGGCAAACAAGGTTTGGGGCAGCTCTTTTTAATGCAGCAGAAATGAGGTACATCCATACCATAAAACACATTGCCATAAAGGAAACGCTGAGCATCTTCCGTGACAGGCTCAGCCTTGTGATCCTGCTGATCCTGCCACCGGTGATACTGGTCATTTTCGGATACGCCCTTCGCTTTGATCCGGAAGATGTCAATTTTGCCGTCCTTGACCGGGACAACACCCCGGAATCAATGGAATTCATTGCACACCTGGATAACTCCCCCTCTTTCCGCTTTGACGCTTACCTGGAACGTGAAGAGGAGATTCTCCCGTCACTGACCTACGGGAAACAAAAGGTGGTTGTTGTCATCCCCGAAGGGTTCAGCCTTTCTTTGCTGAACCGGGAGACTGCACCTGACATATTCATTGATGCCACCGACCCGATGGCATCCGGTTCCATCGGTTACAACCTGCAGCAGCTCCTTCATCAGCAAATGGAAGACCACCTGAAAAAGCACGGGATCCAGTCTAACCGGCCTTCTTTCAATGTGTCTTTTTTATTCAATCCAGACCTGAAACCCGAGGTCATACCCATCCCCGGACTGATCATGATCGTTTTCATACTGATATCCGCCCTGATGCTCAGCCTGAGTATGCACAGGGAAAAAGAAAAAGGGACCAGCCGGATGCTCATGCTCACCCCCGCCGGGATCAGTGAGGTTATTGCGGGCAAAGTGGTTCCTTTCCTTGTGATCTGCCTGTTTCACATTACCACCATATGGTTGCTGAGCGGATGGTTGTTCAACATTCATGTGGCTGGCAGTGATGCCATGTTTTTTCTGATGTGTTTGTTGTTTATTCTGAATTTCATTGCTTACGGATTGCTGATCTCGGCCTTCATACGCACCGAGCTCGAGTTGCTGCTTGCCTGCTGGTTTTTCCTCTTTGTTCCCAATATGTTTTTTTCGGGATTTCTTTTCCCGATTTCCACCATGTCGCCCCTGATACAGCCGTTTGCAGAACTTATTCCGGGAACCTCTTTCATGGAGACTTACCGCGGGGTAGTACTGCGCGGAACCTCATTGACAGACCACTGGGCAGAGCTTATAAACATCCTGCTTCAGACAACGGTGGCCTGCATCCTGGCCATATGGGGCCTTAAACGCAATTACCTGAGAAAAACATGAAGATACTGGCCGCCATATTATGGAAAGAATTCCTGCAGCTTGTCAGAAATAAGGAGCTTCTGATTCTTTTGTTTGCCTGCCCGGTCAGCATCCTGGGCATCGTACCCTTTGCCCTTGAAAACAACACCCGGATCAATGCCGGCATTGTCGATTACGACCGGACCCCGGTCAGCCGAAGCTATGCCGCAATGATGGTACACAGCCCCGAGTTTGCCGAAGTACGGCATTTCCCAACCATTGAGTCTGCAGAGAGGTCGGTTAAGCTCGGGCAAACAAAAGTTATCCTCGTCATCCCCCCCGATCATGAAAGAAAATTAAACCGGTTCCCGCCAGGTGATCCCCTGAATCTGGCCATAGAAGCGACCCACCCGAAAAAAGCCCAGCACCTTCTTGCCACCACCGCAAGCCTTTTAACGGAGGCACACAGAGCGGGATCGCAACACGAAGTGGAGGCATATCAGAAAGTGGGATCACCGCACAAAGTGGAAGCACACCAGGCAAATATCCACAATTTATTCAATCCTGAAGCAAGTTATCAATACTACTATTTGGTTTCTCTGCTTGTGCTGGTACAGACCATAATCGGCTGCTGTCTGTTGAACCACAACATCATTTCTGAAAAAGAGAAAGGGGTGTTGGCTCAGTTCAACTCCACCTCCCTGAACCGGTATTTGTACATTGCCGGCAAAGGATTGTTTGCCATGTTTGTTTATTTGGCCATAACACTGGTCAGCCTTACCTTCTGCCGGCTGGTTTACGGTATGACGGTGCAAGGGAATCCTGAAGAGTACCTGCTGGTCACCATTCTTTTCTCATTCCCCATGCTCAGCCTCGGATATCTTGCTGCGGTGCTGACAAAAAACCAGGTACAGACCATTTACCTGCTGATTCTTTTGCTTTTAACCATGATTTTGATGAGCACCATGTTCACGAGCCTCGACAGCATGCCGGAATGGGCCAGGCTTACACGCTTTTTCAACCCGGTGTACTACATGCTTGACATTTCACGGCTTATTATCCTGAAAGGTGTGCAGATGAAACATTTCATCACCCAGGCAGTGATGATGACAGCCACGGGCCTGATGCTCTCGGCAGCAGCTGTGCTGATCATGCGAAAATCGCCTGAAAGGTGGTAGCCCCATGGAAGGAACCGCTTTACGGAAGCAGCACCCTTCCCGGCAATAAAAATCCCTGATTACCGGAAGATACCGGACCAGTCAAAAGAAGCAACCAAAATGGCAACCAGCCCCAGGTAAGCGCCCGCCTTTTGCAGCCTGCTGATGTGGGTAAAGTCCTTTTTCTGCAATCCCGGCTTGATAGCCAATAAGGAGGCATACCCAACCACGGCCACACCCGGGATCATTACAAGAATAAATCCACCGGGATTAATAATGGGAGCAAAAACAGGCAACACAAAAAAAACCATGGCCAGAAAGGAAAAACACGCGGCAATCAATGCTGATTTCCGGGTGCCCATAAGGATGGCAAGGGTATTCACACTTTCGGTCCGGTCGCCTTCAACGTCCTCACACCCTTTGATGATCTCCCTGGCCATTAGAAGAAAAAAAGATGTAAGGAAAAAATATACAATATAACCGGGGATCTGCAGGCCATTGATCAGCGCACCGTAAATCAATCCCATGGTGAAAGACAGACTAACAAGTATGTTTCCTGCAAATCCGCTTTTTTTTCCATAAGCGGCATAGAGCCATCCCACCAGCCCGAATGTGGCAGTAAAGGTCATATTTACAACCACCATGTCTGTGGCCACACCATGAAAAAAGGCCAGCAAGAGTCCAAGACCAAGAACAATCCCGAATAGTGTTTTGGCTTCCCCCAAAGAAACATCTCCCCTTGGGATAGGTCGGTCCGGCCTGTTGACCAGGTCTATACGGTAATCATAAATGTCGTTGATGATCATGCCTGCACCCACAATAAAGATGTAGACCATCCCGAACCAGAAGATATGGCCCGGGACGGAAAAAGCATCGGTTACGTCCCTGGTATTCAGGTACCCGATAACGACGGTAAGCCAGCCCATGAAGCCATTCACCGGCCGCATCATTTCAATACCTGCCAATATTTTCATCGCTGAATATGCCTGTTGATTAATCTCCGGTGAACTTTTTCTTCCGTCCCGTGCCGGCGTTCTTCAATTCACGGATGATCCGGCCAAGAGCTGCTCCCTTGTCCTGAATTACATTGTTTTCAATAAAGCCTCCCATCACAACGATGTCTGCACCTGCCTCCACCAGCGAACGTGCATCTTCTTCGGTGCGGATCCCGCCTCCCACGATCAGGGGTACAGACAACTTGCCGGCGGTCATGGAAACATGTGAAAGGGGAATCCGCTGACTGCCTGAGCCCGCCTCCAGAAAGACCATGCGAAACCCCATCATTTCAGATGCGAGGGCATATGAAGCGGTCAGCTCAGGGTTTTCTCTGGGTAAAAGCCTTGCATTACCTACCCATCCGGCTGTGGCACCCGGCTCAATGACCAGGTAAGACACCGGCATATATTCAATGCCGGAGGCCTTAACTGCATGAGCAGCCATGGCCTGTTGACCGACAATAAAATGCGGATCACGGGAATTCAGCAAAGACAAGAAAAACATTGCATCGGCATTGGGACAAAAGCATGTTACACCACACGGAAAAATAATGACCGGAATGGAAACCGTCTTTTTTATCTCATTCAAAGTAGCGCTCACAAACTCCTGGTTGACAATGGTACTGCCACCCACAAGAATGGCATCACTTCCTGCTTCTTCACAGTATGCGGCCATCCTTGCTGCCTCCTGGGGTGATTGCCTGAAAGGATCCGGATCTATCACAGAAAACTGCAACACCCCGTCTGTGTTGACCTGATCAATTAAATTCAAATAAACTCCCCGCTTTTCCTCCCTGTTTTCCATGTCTGAACTGGATTTTTTATGGTTTTCTCTCTGTGCCGGCCGGAATCAGCCGGTCAATTTTTTTGTACTCCCTGATCACTTTCCCCTTCCAGCTCTCAAGCTCTTTCAGATCAAAAGACCCGGGGAATGCCTGGTACAGGACTGCCACTTTATTCATGCTCCGCCACAGGCCAAAAAGTTTCAGCAACAACCGGGGGCGGGATATTCCCCGGATTGCCTTTTGGGCCAACTGCCGGGTAGTCAGCTCAATTTTACCCTCCTTGGCAATGGACAAAATCTCGCTTCCGCTTAAAAGGCCTGCCTGCAGGCCAAAATTCAATTCCTCGTTATTTAAATTCTGCAAGACCCTGCGCAATAAATCAAGGCTGGCAAACTCCGAACCAAACCCCCGCATGATCTTAAGGTTGTATTCCCATAAGGTTTTCGTGGAGTAGTCGTTCTCACGTATGGCATTGACCGCTGTCATTGCTGCATAATACCCCGCCCGCATGGCCGGATCAATGCCTCCTCCGTGGAGCGGATTCACATGCATCGCGGCATCTCCGCAAAACATGATCCCCTGGTCAACACAGGACCAGAGCGGCCGGCGAACGGGCACAACACCGCCTCCGGAAGACAGGATCTCGTACTCACCGGTTTTTATGAAAAAATCAAATACATGGGTCTTGTAGAGATCCTTGACCTTTTGTCCGTAACTCATAAAGGCTCCCATCCCGATGTTCAGGGCATGATTGTTTTTGGGAAAATACCAAACATAGCCCCCTGGGGCCCTGTCTTTATCAAGGAAGATGGAGATATAATCCGGGTTATCCACTTGCTGAGCCCGCGTGGGAAAGTTCACAATTTCGCGGTAACACAAGATCTGATCCTCTTTATTGATTTCGTTTTCAACCAATTGACCATCAAACGATTTCCGAAGGAGGGAGTTGACTCCACTGGCATCGATCACCAATTTTGACCGCAGATGCCTTGTTTGTCCGTCTTTCCCCAGCACACTGATTCCGGCAACTTTGCCCTCTTCCCGAAGCAGATCCAGAGCTTTTGTCTGATCCAGGAACAAGCGAACCCCGGCATCCAGCGCTTCTTTCAGCAGACGCTGCCCGAACCTGAGCCGGTCAACCACATAACCGGAAATTTTCGGGTCAATGATGGTAAAGTGCGTGTCGCGATCTGGTGAATATAATTTCACCCCTTTGATGTTACAACTGAGTTCCTCACCATCCGGATGCGCAATACCAAGCAAGTCAAAGACCTCTGACCCGATGGCATCACCACAGATTTTGGCAGGTTCGAGCGTAGCGGGTTTTCTCTCCACCAGGCAAACCTGCAGACCATTCCGGGCAGCAAAACGGGCCGCAATGGTTCCTCCTGCACCTGCCCCCACTACAATAACATCAAATGCCTCTGTTTCAATACACATTAAAGCCAGCTGAATTTTCCGGCCAGACTTTGCAGCCTATCGGGTTAACTTAGAAGTAAAATGATAATCCCACAGTCAATCCCATTCGCTTCAGGTCAAAATCCATCCCATTGGATGCGGGTTCTGTTTTTTTCCAGACATCGTCCTCATCAAATTCCATGGAGATCTCCCCGGCAAATTTATGGGAATAATTGAATCCAGCTTCGAGGGTGAGCCGCTCAGTCAGAAAATAGCTGTATCCCGCTTCCAGTGCCACCAGGTAGGCTGTCAGGTCATTGGTGCTTCCGAATTCATCTTCCATTTTGATTGAATTCAGGCTAAGTCCGCCGGCAACAAAAAAGTTGGATCCCAAATGCCGCCGCACACTACCTGTTAAAGATAAAGAGGACAAACTGCCTCCATCATCAGGCGATACCGATAAATAGCCCAGGGTCACAACCACTGCCATGTCATCCTGAAAGAAATGCCCTCCGGCGAGGTTCAGCCCAAACTGGGTAAACTCATTGGTATGGTCATCACCTTCCATGGAGAATTCCCACTTGGCAATGTCAAGGCTGGTCAGCTGGGCATTGATAAAATTTGTGCCCTCCTCATACTGGGCATAAACATTGCTGCCGGAATATGCAACAAAAAGCAGCATTGCCAGGAATATGTAAATTTTTTTCATGAGATTGGGGATTAAGTGAGGCATACTCTGTCAAAGCTTTTCTGCATCCGCTCAATTTTCCTAAAAAACAGACAAAAAATATTAATCAATATTACAATATTTTTTCTAAGCGTCAAATAGTCAAAACAAGATTAACAGAAACGTAAATATTTGCCATCACTCCGCCCTTGCGAACCAACAACCGGAGGCGCGTCAGCGCCGACTAACCAAGGGGGCGAAGCCCCCGCTAACTGGAGTGGCGAAGCCACGACCAACCAAGGGGGCGAAGCCCCCGCTAACCGGAGTGGCGTCAGCCACGACTCACCCACACCGACACCGACCTCGCCGGGCAGGGAAAAGTCCCCCACCCTTCACTGTCGGTTACCACCTCCTCTTTGATGTGTTCCGTGATATCCACATAAGCCGTATCCGGCGAAATGGTCTCCATCCGCTTGCTGCCTGCCTCACCGTTACTCAGTACCACAGCCATGCCTTTCGGGTGGACCTCATTGCCGGTGCGAACCCATCCCACGCAGCCTGGTTCATCAAAATAGTCGCGTTGATCGCCGTAGGCATGATTGCGGCGGGCATGCAGAAATTTATCGATCAGCCACTGGTGACTGGCCATTTCAACATCCTCTTCTTCCCCGTTGTGGTTGGTGTCTGTATACTTTGCACCGTAGTAGTCTGCTGCAAACACACAGGGGTAGCCATCGCGCCGCAGCAGGATCAGGGCATAGGCCAGGGGTTTGAACCAGGCAGCCACCCGCGACTCCAGGGCCTGAAGGGGCTGGGTGTCATGATTGCTTACCAGGGTCACAGCCAGTTCGGGATGGTCCTGCACCAGGGTGCCCTCAAAGATTCCCCGCAGATCATAGTCACTTTTTTGTGCCCCGGCCTCCGCAAACCGGTAATGCAGCATCACATCAAAAAGCATCATATTTCCGTCGGTTCGCTCAATGAAATCTTTCAGGGCCTGGCTTTCACCCGACCAGTATTCCCCCACCACGAAAAGATCGCGTGAGCTTTGTTTTTTAAGATGCTCCAGCCAGTCCAGAAAGAAACCGGATTTCACATGTTTGACCGCATCAAAACGGAAACCATCCACGCCGGTGGTTTTAAGGTACCATTCTCCCCAGTAATAAAGCTCTTTTTGTACATCCGGGTTGTTGATGTCCAGGTTGCATCCCAGCAGGTAATCAAAGTTTCCTTTTTCGCGATCTACGTCTTCATCAAAGTTTTTATCCTCAAAAAGATATACGGCATCAGCCTCTTCATCCAGCACATTGTGATCGGCCGCATTGAAATGCCACCAATGCCAGTGAAGCTCCGAGTACCTGCCCTTTCGGCCGGGAAAGTAAAAGTGGGTCCAGGCTTTGATGGTCTGCGGATCACCGATGGCCTCACGCCGGTCTTCCGGGTTATAGGGGGTGGCCCTGAATTCTTCGGGTTCGTCGGCCCCCAGCTTGTGATTGAACACAATGTCGGCGTACACATGGATCCCTTCTTTTTGGGCAGCCTGTATGGCCTCCAGATACTCCTCGCGGGTGCCGTATTTGGTGCGCACCGATCCTTTCTGGTCGAACTCCCCCAGGTCAAAGAGATCATACACCCCGTAACCAGTATCTGCAGCTCCCTGTGCGCCTTTATACGCCGGAGGCAACCAAAGCGCCGTAACCCCGGCTTTTGCCAGCTCAGCTGCCTTTTCTTTCAATTGTCTCCAAAGACTTCCGTCGTCCGGTGTGTACCAGTGGAAGTACTGCATCATCACTCCGTTGTATTCGGCCATCATATTCGGTTTTGTACAAACGCAAGTTAGGTTTTTTGACGTCATGCTGCAATCATCCGGGGAAGTTTTTTGTTATTCTGCTCAATCATTTTTACCTTTATTTTTCATTTATTAGTGGGAAATAAAATATTGTCAACACAACATATTTGCATACCATACTTTTCTCCGGGATTGCTCCGCACAAGCAGGAATCGCTCCGGAGTGGCAAATTGACATCATTCACCAAAAGACAACAGTTATGTGTAAGACAACAAATTTAATTTTCACGGCATTTCTTATGATATGTTTGGGATTGCCGTTGGCACAGGCCCAGGAAGATGTGGAAGGGGCTGAAGACCATCCAATGATCTCCCGGTATGAGGGCTTTTACATTGACGGATACAGGCACACTGATTATGACCGGGTGGAATTACCTGCTGAAATGGAAGACGGAGAACTTCAGACCGTTGCCCCGGAGGGGGAGGTTACAAGAATCCTGTATGTAGCCCCGGAGGAGATGGATAATCTTTCTGTACTTCAGGTTGTCAGGAATTACCAGATCGCATTGCAGGATGCCGGTTTTGAGATCATGCTGGAAGGTTTCGGAGGCATGGACGAACTACCCTGCCGGTCAATTTATACCCAACATTCACCCGGCGACTTCGGACTAAGTGGACGCAATCCATGGAATGGGAGGGATGGCAGCTATTTCCTTGCCCGCCTGCCGGGAGCTGAAGGAGACATCTATGTGTCGGCTCACACAATCCTTAGCGACAGATACGACGGGCGAGTCATCACGGGCCTGCAGATAGTTGAAGAACAACCCCTTCAAACCGGCATGGTACAGGTCGACATCAGTGCCGCAGCAATGGCCCGCGATCTGGAAGAAGCCGGGAGGGTGATGATCTACGGCATCCATTTCGACACCGGGGAGGCCACCATACAGGAGGAGTCCTCCTCTACCCTGTCGGAAATCGCTGACCTGCTCGAACAGAACCCCGATCTGAACCTGGGGGTAGTGGGCCACACAGATGCTACCGGTGAGGTAGACTTCAACATGGACCTGTCAACCCGCCGCGCTGAAGCCGTGGTGGACTACCTGGTCTCAGAGCATGGTGTAGACTCCGGCAGGCTGGCCACAAGCGGACTGGGGCCCTGGGCACCGGTTGCCAGCAACGAAGATGAAGATGGCCGTGCACGCAACCGCCGGGTGGAGTTAATCAAATCACCGGAGTAGAAACTGTCGCAGCAGGTCCTCCTTTAATGATGGGGATTAATCTGGTACGTTGCAATGAGGCGGCTGTAAGTGGCGTAAGTCCCAGCAGGTCTTTCGCCATTGACGCGAATTAATCCCCGGCCACTCCACCAGGGCGGTGACGGTCATACCGCCTCAGCCAACGGTTGAGCAAACCGAGAAACAGCGACAGGGAGAAAAAGAAGAACAGCTCAAACACGCCTGTGTTTCCAAACAAAAAGAACAACAGCACCGATCCCCCCACCACGGCATACAGCATCCACAGGGAGCGCATGGTGATTTTCCGGTGGACCGATTCCTGGTGACGGATAAAAAGGTAAAGCGAAGCCGTCAGGGAAAGCGCAAAGGCCACAGCTGAAAGGGCATGCAGGCGGCTGAGTACGGGAAGGTGCTCCATGGCCGGGATGACCACAGTGAGCATCAGGAAAACCAGTGACCAGATCAGCAGTTTCCGGGCCCGTTTGTGATGAAAGGAGCGCAAAATATACAGCCTCAGCACGTAAAATGTCAGCAGCAGGCCGGTTACCACCCCCCAGATAATGAAATTCAGCCGGTACCCCAGTTTGTTCCCGATCATGCTCATGGTGTACTGCAGGGGCGACTCCCGTGTGGCAAACAAATAAGTATACAGCGGAATAAAAATGATGATAAAAATTGCCAGGTACGTCATCCTGTTTTTCAGAAGCTCTTCCCTCCTAAGCCACTTTTTCATGGTCTGAATGAATTATAAAGGTTCTGCCTGCAGAGCCACATCCACCCCGGCAAAATCTGCCAAATCCGCGCCGCCAAGCCAGTCCTGCTCATTGTCCCGGGTAAGGATCACCGGCATCCGCTTTTTGGAATTGTGGATGCGGCTCATCAGTTCGTCGGCTTCGGTGGTTACAATGCTGTAACTGTGCACCACCTCACCCGTTGAAGGATTGGCCCACTCCGACCAGAGTCCGGCAAAGGCAAACAACTCATCACCCGGAAGCCCCACCAGGTATTTTTGTTTTTGCCGCCCTTTGGGGTCAAGCCATTGCCATTCATAAAAACCATCAGCGATCACCAGACAACGGTTTTTTACCGACTGGCGAAAGGAGGGTTTTTTGTGAATGGTTTCAATCCTGGCGTTGAGGGTGTACTGGCGGATCCCTTCATCTTTGGCCCAGAAAGGGATCAGTCCCCACTGAAAATGACGGATCAGCCCGGGATTGTCATGCGCAACAACCGGGGTTTGCGGAAAAGCAAACCCATTGTAATGGTCAGACGGCTCAAACAGCTCCGGCTGCTCAATGTTTGCCCGGAAACGTTTTTCCAGGGCCCGTGCATGTTTACTTTGTCGTGAATGAAAGCACATATGCAAAAATAAGCAATCGCCATGAAATTCTCCCGCAACCGGTATCCTGCCATCATTGCCTTTCACCCGGATAAATTCCGGTTCCGGCATTTACCAAACCACCAGGGCACCCAATAATCTGCGGTGAGCGTCGTTCTGAAAAAGAACGATTTGTGTATGCGCAGAAAAACCCGGAATCTGATTTTACTCCCCCTGTTGCTGGCAGCAGGGGCTTTTGGACTGTTTATTGCCTTCATTTATGCAGGCATGTTCGGTGCTTTGCCCGACCGGGATGACTGGGAGGAGATGGAAAATGCCACGGCCTCACTGGTGCTGTCTGCCGACGGTGACCTGATCGGAAAGATCTTCCTGGAAAACCGCACCAATGTGGAATATGATCAGCTGCCGGCACATCTGATCGATGCACTGGTGGCCACCGAAGACCACAGGTTTTTCCGCCACCGGGGGCTGGATACCAGAAGCATGTTACGGGTATTGGTCAGGTCAGTCATACTGAGAGATGCAAACGCGGGCGGGGGCAGCACCATTACCCAGCAGCTGGCCAAAAACCTTTTTGGCAGGGAACGGCACGGAGCCCTCACCCTTCCCGTTAACAAGACCAAAGAGATCATCATTGCCAGGCGCCTGGAGAAGGCCTTCAATAAACAGGAGATCCTCACCCTGTACCTGAACTCTGTCCCTTTCGGGGAAAATGTGTTTGGTGTGGAAGCGGCGGCCCAACGGTTTTTCAGCAAGCCTGCCGCTGAACTGAACATGCAGGAATCGGCTGTGCTGGTCGGCATGCTGAAAGCCAACACTTCCTACAATCCGCGACTGTATCCGGAAAGGTCGCTGGCAAGGCGCAATGTGGTGATCGGGCAGCTGGAAAGACACGGATACCTGCCTGCGGAAGCCGCCGACTCCATTCGCAGCCTACCACTCAACCTGACCTATACCGCTTCTTTTTCTGAGGCCCAAACGGGGTATTTCCTTGAAAACGTCAAACGGGAAACCGCACGCATCCTGAACAATGTGTATGAGGAAACCGGGGTCAAATATCATCCTGAAACTGACGGACTGCTGATCCACACCACCCTGAACATGGAATTGCAGCAGCACACGCTGGAGGCTTTCCAGTCGCATTTGCGGGTAATGCAACCGCGACTGGATGCCCAATACTCCAGGCAGCCGGGCAGGCAGCAATTTGACCGCATCGTGGAAAGGGAGTTGCAAAGATCGGGAATGTCAGAACGGGCTGGTGAAGTGCGCTGGCAACAGTTTTTTACCTGGGATGGCATAAAAGCGGATTCACTGTCGGTGCGCGATAGCCTTTACCACGCCATGGGGTTGCTGCACGGTGGGGTTTTGGGCATGGATCCACGCTCAGGGGCTGTCACCACCTACGTCGGGGGCATTGACCATGCCACCCATCCGTGGGATCAGGTCAGGGCACGTCGTCAGCTGGCCTCTGCGTTCAAGCCCATCCTTTACGCAGCCGCCCTTGAGTCCGGCATCGAACCTTGCCGCTATTTTGACAACGACTCACTGGTGATCACCGACTTCACCGGATACAGTCCTGCAAACCACGACGGCTCCTATGGGGGGAGGTACTCCATGACAGGGGCCCTGGCTCGCTCCATGAATGTCCCGACCTTTCACCTCTTTATGGAAACCGGTTTTGCTCAAGTTGATGAACTTTGGCAGGATATGGGGTTTTCCTATCCGCTCAGAAACATCCCTTCACTGCCCCTGGGAACGGCCGAGGCGCGGATCACGGAACTTGCCGTGGCTTATGCTGCGTTCGCTAACGGGGGGTACCTTGTTGAGCCATATACCATCGCCTCCATCTCCGCACCCGACGGAAGCATTATTTACCGGCATGAGCAAGCCCGGCAGCCCAAACAGGTGGTGTCAGAAGAAACCGGCCTGCTGATCAGCACCATGCTCCGGGAAGCCGTCGATAACGGAACCGCCACCTCCCTGCGCAACCACTACGGAATCAACCTCCCGGTGGCGGCCAAAACCGGCACTTCCCAGAATTATGCCGACGCCTGGTTTGCCGCATATAACCCGGGGCTTGTGATGATCAGCCGGGTGGGGGCTTCCTCTCCGGCCGTGCACTTTCAAAGTGGGGCCAACGGATCTGCCAGTGCCCTTGCACTGCCCATTGTGGGGATGACCATGCAGCATATCCAGTCTGATCCGGGACTGAGGGAACGTTTCAGCAAGCCCTTCCCTGATCTGCCGGAGCATCTGGTTTCAGCCATGGATTGTCAGGATTTTGAGGAAAAAGGGTTTCTTGACCGCCTGATCGACCGTTTCCGTGATCCCTCCGTTACTTTTGAGGAAGAGGAACAGGAAGAAGAAAGGCCCGGCCTGCTGCGAAGGTTGTTCCGGAGAAATTAAGTGAATGCCACTTGCCGGCATCTCAATAAGGAAGGCACACAAATATTTTGTATATTTAGGAAAACCCTGATAACGTATTGGTTAATCAAACTGAAAGCATTATGGACACACCGATTCACAACACAAAAGACATTGAAAAATTGCTGACAAATGAGGCAACGGCACTGCTGGAGCACCGGTCATCAACCATCCCGAAAGACCAGCTCAGTTTGCCGGGCCCGGAGGCACTCGACAAGGTTTTCGGGATCAGCGACCGCAACACCCGCACCCTGATCAATCTTTCACGTATCTATAACCACGGAAGGCTCGCAGGATCCGGCTATTTATCCATCCTGCCTGTTGACCAGGGAATCGAGCACACCGGGGGGAGCTCCTTCAGCCCCAATCCCATTTATTTCGATCCGGAAAATATCATTAAACTGGGCATCGAAGGGGGGTGCAATGCTGTAGCGACCACCTTTGGCGGCCTGGCCCTGCATGCCAGGAAGTACGCACACAAGATCCCTTTTGTTGTAAAGATCAACCACAATGAACTGATGACCTACCCCAACAAACACGACCAGATCATGTTTGGCAGCGTGGACGAGGCATGGAACCTGGGAGCCGCTGCGGTGGGTGCAACCATTTATTTTGGGTCAGCTGAGTCGAACAGGCAGATCATCGAAGTGGCCGAAGCATTCGAGAGGGCCCATGAACTGGGGATGGGCACCATTCTCTGGTGTTATACCCGGAACAGTGCCTTCAAAACCGAAGAGCAGGATTTTCACACCGCGGCCGATCTCACCGGTCAGGCCAACCACCTGGGGGTAACCATCAAGGCGGATCTGATCAAGCAAAAGCTTCCGGATGGCAATGGCGGATTTAAAACCCTGAAGTTCGGGAAAACCCATCCCGACATGTACGAAAAGCTTTGTTCGGATCACCCCATTGACCTGTGCCGCTACCAGGTGGTCAATTGCTACATGGGCAAGATCGGCCTGATCAACTCCGGCGGGGCCTCATCCGGCGAGAGCGACTTTGCAGATGCGGCAAAAACCGCTGTGATCAACAAAAGGGCCGGTGGTTCCGGATTGATATCCGGTCGCAAAGCCTTCCAACGCCCCATGAAAGATGGTGTCAAACTGCTGAACCTCATTCAGGATGTGTACCTGAATCAGGATATTACCATTGCATAAATTACTGGATTTCACCTTCCGGTATGTCATTTCCGGCGCCCCCTTTGCCGCGGCTGATCCGCAACGCCTGCATGGGGGTTGCCGGCAAAAATCCGCTGCAGCAACCAGGTACCCGGCGGCTATCCTTCGGTCACAGCCTTCCGCTCGAATTTCACATTACGGGCCTCCAGGTAGTCCATCACAAAATCAAAACACTCCTGATCCATCCCGATCAGCTCAAGCGGAAAGACCCCTTTGCCCGCAAAAGTTCCGGTGAGAATCAGCCCGGCATTGGCCGTGGCTGTGTAACCGGTGGTGCGTGCCATTGAGGAGATCTTCTTCTCATGATCATACTCATCATAGAGGTCGTACACGATTTTATGCCTGACGCCACCGGTTTTACCCCTGACCTCGATGCGCATCACGGTAAACTCAGGCTCGTCGGGGTTGAGCTGCCAGTCACGGATCAGCACCTTGGAGGTAAAGTCAATGGGCCTGATGGCAGTGTTATTCACCGTAACAGAAGGTTCTTCGTCAAAGAAACCGGCGGTTTTCAGGGCCTGAATCAGCTGTATGTGCCCGGGATACCTGAGTGTCTTCTCCCTCATGTTGGGTACATGATCCATGTTGCGCAACAGGGATCGAAGCCCGTCGGTATAAAAGGCCTCCAGGGTTCCCACCTTGTCAAAGAATACCAGTTCCGGATCACTCATGGCTGGCTTTGTCATCCACTTGCCTTTTTCAATAAACCTTGCGGGCCGGGTGTATTCTTCAACCACGTCGATGGGTGAAAAGGGCGCTTTGTAATAAAAAGGATAGACCTTTACCCGCGGAAGGCCGCCCACCATGTAGTCAAAGTCGGTTATTTCCATGGTTTCATTGAGCCGCCCGGCAAACAAATTGGGCAGGCCCGGAGCCACCCCGGCATCGGTAATGGCGGTCACTCCCTTTTCTGCAGCCAGGGCATTCAGATCCATAAAGTCTTCCGGCATAAAGGAGATATCCACGATGTTTTTGCCCGCCTCAATCACCGTTTTCAGCACATCAAAGCCCATGAAACCCGGAACGGCTGAAACAACGAGGTCAAAGTCCTTCACAAGGGAACCGACGGCATCCTCTTCCATCAGGTTAACCGCCACGCCTTCTACCGGATAATTTTCCGAGAGGAACTCAAGGGATTTTTTATCGATGTCTGCAGATGTAACTGCATAATTTTCAGACAGGTCAATGGCAATTGCCTTGCCAATCATACCTGCACCAAGCACTACAATCTTTTTCTTTGCCATAATTTTTTGAGTGAGTTGTTATTTCCGCCTGCACTAAGGTAAAAAATTGTTTGCAAAAGGCTATCCCATGTGATGCTGAATCTGTACTTTTGCAGTAAGGGATACAAACTCCTCAGAGGCAACTCCCTCATACATTTATGCAGATTCAACACAATCCCGGACAGTTCAGCAACCGAAGGAAAATTGTTGCCGGCATCATTCTGGCAACCAGCTTTCTGCTGCTCGTACAATTGTTCATGCTGCAAATTGCTGACCCTTCCTACAAAACTTCAGCACTGAGCAATTACCTCCGCTATGTGACTGATTATCCGGCAAGGGGTCTGATTTATGACAGAAACGGTGAGTTGCTTGTTTACAATGAGGCCCATTACGATCTGATGGTGATCCCGGGTCAGGTTTCCGAACTGGACACACTGGAGTTCTGTGAGTTACTGGGGATAGATATGGCAACCTTTGAAAGCCGGCTGCTGCAGGCCAGGCAATATTCCCGCTTCAGGCCATCGGTTTTTGAACGGCAGATTTCCAAGACCACCTTTGCCGCATTTCAGGAAAAACTGTTCCGTTACCCGGGGTTTTTCGTCCAGCCCCGAACCCTGCGAAAATACACCCATCCCATTGCCACACATACTTTTGGCTATGTGGGTGAGGCAGGCCCCAGCGTGATCAGCAATGATCCCTATTACCGCCCCGGCGACTACATCGGGGTCAGTGGAGTGGAACGGGCTTATGAGGAACAATTGAGGGGGCAGAAGGGTGTGCGGATACGCATGGTGGATGTACATAACCGTGACGCGGGCCCCTATCAGGATGGTCGTTACGACACCCTTGCAGTGGCCGGGAAAGACCTATATACCACACTGGATGCCGACTTACAGGTTTACGGAGAACGCATCATGCAAAATAAAAGGGGGAGCATTGTCGCCATTGAGCCTTCAACCGGGGAAATTCTTTCGCTGGTATCCTCACCGTCTTTCGATCCAGGCCTGCTTGTCGGCAGGCAACGGACGAGAAATTACCGTATGTTGCAGAATGACTCCCTCAGCCCTCTGTTTAACCGGGCTCTGATGGCACAATACCCACCGGGGTCGGTGTTTAAGATCATCAGTACACTAATCGCCCTGCAGGAAGGGGTTATCTCACCTTCAACATCCTATGGATGCGGAGGGATTTACCATACAACGGGCATCAGCATCCGGTGTCGGTCTCACCCAAGCCCGGTCAATGCCATTACCGGAATCCAATACAGCTGCAACACGTTTTCCAGCATCATTTTTCAAAACACCATCAACCAGTCCCGGTTTGATAACATCCAGCAATCATTGCAACAGTGGCGCGATTACGTGACCAGTTTTGGGCTGGGTGCCCCATTCGGGAGCGACCTGTCGCATGAGCTGCCGGGTCTGGTGGTAACCCCCGCATACTATGACAGGCTTTACGGGCCCAACGGATGGCGCTCCCAGACCATCATTTCACTGGGGATCGGCCAGGGCGAGCTTGGGGTCACTCCGGTGCAGCTGGCCAACATGACCGCTGCCGTGGCCAACCGGGGCTATTACATCACCCCGCATGTGGTAAAGGCCATTGATACACCCGACAACAAAAACAGCCAGTTTGGCCTGGCAAACAATATCGACATTGACAAGGAACATTTTGAGACCATGGCTGAGGCAATGAGGCGTGTTGTCGCTGAAGGAACAGGCAGTTTTTCAGCCATCCCCGGCATTGAAATGGCCGGCAAAACCGGTACGGTTCAGAACCCCCACGGAGAAAACCATTCGGTGTTTGTGGCTTTTGCCCCGGTGGATGACCCTCAGATCGCCATTTCGGTGGTGGTGGAAAATGCCGGTTATGGATCTGTATGGGCTGCCCCCATCGCCAGTCTGATGATTGAGAAATACCTCACCCGGGAAGTGAACCGGGAATGGTTTGAACAGCGTATACTGGATGCCAGCTTTTTAACCGCTTTTCCTGAAGACGCACAATAAAAAACCAATGAATCCACAGTTCAACATATTCAGGAATATTGACAAAACAGTTTTGGTTTTGTTCCTGGTAATGGTGACCGTCGGTTGGTTCAATATCTTCGCTTCAGAATATTCCGATGCGCACCGGCATATTTTTGATCTTGGAACCAGCTACGGCAAGCAACTGGTCTGGATCCTGGGCGCCCTGGTCCTGGCTGCGGCAGTCCTGACCATCGACATCCGTTTTTTCACCAGCTTTGCGTGGGTGATCTATTTCGGTCTGTTACTGGTGCTGATCGGCGTCCTGTTTTTCGGGGTGGAAATCAATGCCACCCGGGCATGGTTCCGGGTGGGTGGTTTTGCTTTTCAACCGTCTGAAATTGCAAAATACGGTACGATCCTGGCCCTTGCCTCCCTGATCAGCAAGGCAAGGGCAAAAAAGCCGGGTTTTACGGAACGGATGAAGGCCTTTGGCGTTGTGCTGCTTCCGGCCATGCTGGTATTGCTGCAGAGAGATGTTGGTACCACACTGGTTTTCTCCTCTTTCATCCTTGTGTTTTTCCGGGAAGGTTACATCGGGGGGCTGGTCCTGTTTTTCGCGGCAGTGGCAGTGGCACTTTTTGTGCTCACCCTGATCTTCAACGAATTCATCATCATCGGGGCTCTTGGTGCAATCACACTCCTGGCCGGAATCCTGATGCGAAAAAAAAGCGGTGTGATCCCGCAACTGATCGGCCTCTTTTTTCTGTTGTCGGTTTTTGTTTACTCCGTTGATTACACCTTCGACAATGTATTGCAGCCACACCACAAAGCACGGATTGAAGTGTTGCTTTACGGAGGAGCTGATCTTCAGGGTGCCGGCTATAACCTCCACCAGTCAAAAATCGCAATCGGGTCGGGAGGTTTTGCAGGCAAAGGATTTCTGCAGGGCACACAAACCCAGTTCAACTTCATCCCCGAACAGTCAACGGATTTTATCTTCTGCACCATCGGGGAAGAATGGGGATTCATCGGAAGCCTGATGATCATTGGTTTGTACACAGGTTTGCTTCTGCGACTCCTTTCCCTGGCTGAGAAGCAGCGATCCGCCTTTAGCCGGGTATTCGGCTACGCCACCATTTCCATCTTATTTTTCCATTTTGCCGTCAACATCGGTATGACCATCGGCCTTGTGCCGGTAATCGGAATACCGCTGCCACTGATAAGCTACGGAGGATCATCCCTTTGGGGTGTTACACTGATGATATTTACTTTCCTGAGGCTGGACGCCAAACGATTCGAAATGATTTAGACCCTGTGGAAAAATCATAGCCCAATCACAGGTAAAACCATTGCAGTGAACCAAATTTATTACCTTCGAAAAAAATAAAGCCCCGCTATGAAGATCGCTTTCTTTGGAAGGGCATTCGACCCCGCTTTTCTGGACAACTTCCGGCTCATGGTGAGCATCATGGAGGAAAGGGTATCGCAATTCCTGGTTTATGAAGGGTTGTACGACCACATCAGGGAGCACGTGCAGTTCAAAAAACCCTTCAGGGTATTGCCGGCCGGGGACCCTCCCGACAAGGACACCTTTTGCATGATCAGCATCGGAGGAGACGGCACACTGCTTGACACCATCACCCTGATACAGAACTCCGGCATTCCGGTTCTGGGGATCAACACGGGCCGTCTGGGCTTCCTTTCAGCGATCTCAACCGATGAAATTTCCCATGCCTCCAAAGCTTTGATTTCGGGAGATTATGCCATTGACAACCGGGCCATGCTTAAACTATATTCGCCTCCGGAGCTATTCGGCAACTTTAACTATGCCCTCAATGAGATGACCGTGCTGAAGCGCGACAATTCCAGCATGATCAAAATAAAGGCTTACGTGGATGACCAGTTTCTGAATACGTATTGGGCCGACGGCCTGATCATTTCAACACCAACCGGCTCTACCGGTTATTCCCTGAGTTGCGGCGGGCCGATCATCTCGCCAGAAAGCAAAACCCTGGTGATCACACCCATTGCCACCCACAACCTGACAGTACGCCCCATCGTGATCCCTGACAGCTGCGTGGTAAAGCTGCAGATATCGGGTCGCACACAGGATTACCTGCTGACCCTTGATTCCAGGTCGCGCCCCATGAGCACCACCGAAGAGCTTTTGATCAAAAGGGCTCCCTTTTCCATCAACCTGATATGCATCGGACAAAAGGATTTCTATAAAACCATCCGCAACAAACTGGCCTGGGGGCTCGACAAAAGGAATTGACATAAAATATTCCTTCAAGCATATCGTTATCTTTGATAATACACAGAATCTGGCCATGCAACGAAAAAAATTCACTCTGTTTGCTTTAATCTTCATCCTGATGACACCGGCGGCATTAGCACAGCGGTATGAAATCGGTGTATTTGGCGGCGGCTCATATTACTCAGGGGATCTGAACCCCGGTCCAGAGGGGCAGTTCAGGAAAACACAGCCGGCTTTTGGCGCATTGGTC
>Ga0207421_10002654_pt1 | contig 22043 bp, 19 predicted proteins | sample SodLakKL_010_SED_4_FD_187542 | JGI IMG/M metagenome (GOLD analysis project Ga0207421, IMG submission 187542) | Alkaline sediment microbial communities from Lake Tanatar, Kulunda Steppe, Russia - 8KL_010_SED (SPAdes) (version 2) | ecosystem: Environmental > Aquatic > Non-marine Saline and...
TCCTGGGCATAGGCGTTGGTCGACAACCCCATCCCAAGCATCATCATCAGTACTACAAATCCTGTCAATCGTAAAAATTTCATAAATTAATGATTTAGTGAATAAAAATAAGTTTGAACCTGAAGAATCTCTTCATTCAAAGCCTTTGATTTAACAACTCTATTTGATTCAATTCCAGAAATCAACAAGTCGGATATGTTGATTGACCCTATTGTTGAGCAGAATGGTTTTCGAAAGAAACCATAAGCAGAAAGCCCCCTCAGGAGCACATAACATGCAAAAGTAGTAATTTTTTTTACTTTACACAAGCTAAAGCCTGATTAAAGAGACAACAAACAGGCATTCAACCCACCTAATTGCCTGTTTACCTGAGTATTTCCAACGCCTCTTCAAGAATATCATCCCGGCCTTGTTTAATGCTTTCAGGGGAAAGATGCAGGGTAATATGCGGTTCTACCCCCGGCTCAATGCTGTTACCGTCGGGATCCAGGAAGCGGCTGCTGGAAAGGCGCAACATCCATCCGTTTGGCAGATCCCTGAAGGCAGGGATCCCTCCACCCCCGCCGGTTGCATCCCCCACTAAGGTGACATGGGGAAGCACCTTCATATACTGGGCAAAGTAAGTGGTGGCACTATAGCTTTTCCTGTTGGTAAGCACCACCACCTTTCCGTCAAACCGGGGGCCGTCATGCGGACGGATATATACCTCCTCTGCCCGGAAGTCTTCGTGCCCCGGCCCGTTTTTGATGTAGTTGGTTCCGGCAAAACGGCGCTCCCCGGTAAAACGGGAAGCGATATCACGGGCATTGTCAGGGCTGCCTCCTCCGTTGTTACGCACATCAATGATTAGCCCGGGGCGCCCTCCCGCAGAATTCAGGGTATTGATCAGTATATTCAGGTTGCTTTCACTGATTGCGTTGGCGAAACTGCCGTAATACACATAAAAAACATCCCGCTCAAGTTTTACAAACTGCAGGGGGCCGATGTATCGCTGCCGGTCCTGCATATAATATCGCTGGACAATACTGTAATAAAAGTTCTCCGGGCTGTCAAGGAACCAGTCCCAGTAACGGGAGCGATCAAAAGAACTCACCAGATTAACATGCCCGTCACGGAGCTCATAAAGCATGGCCGCACAGAGATCAAATAAATCAACCTGACTCATGTCCGGGCGGACTTTTTCCCGGTACTGGTCATATATGGCATCCCAGTCCACCCCTTTTTCCCTGAAAAAAGAATAATGCCGGTCGGCAAAAGTCCACACCTCATCAAATACAGTTTCCGGATCAGCACCAGCCTCATCTTCCATGAAGGCTTTTTCACAGGAAGCAAACAACAACGGCAGCAAAGCCAGAAAGCCGATTATCAGTATGTATTTATTGTTGTTCATACCCAATATTTTCAGACAGACACGCGCGCCATTGATACAATTTGGCTTCAAATGATTTTTAAGACCAGTTTCAATTCAACAGAAAGTATAATTCCAACACAAACTGATGACGTACATTATATAGACGAAGATTATGATTGCTGTCCATGCGGAAATAATCCCAATTATATCCGATCCGGAACCAGTTGGGATTGTATTCGTTGCCAAAAGAATGGCGGTAAAAAATTCCGCTATTGATTTGTGCGGTATTTCCCGGATGGGTCAGAAAGCTTTCCAGGTTTTGCAGGGTGCTTCCCCCGTCTTCCCCGATGCGATAACTGGTCCCGTACTCAGGAAACCCCAGGTTATATCCGATCAGCGATGCGGCCATCGAAAAATCAAAATGCCATTCACGATTAAACAGTAATAATGGATAGGAAATATCCATCCTCGGCTGCAATGACCCCACAGCGTTGGCAAACAAAAAGGAATTGCCCATGGCCGGGATAATCCGGAAATCACCCGTCAAATCAACCTGCGCGCCTGCATAAAAGCGGAATGGTCCGCGCGGGTCAAGACGCCGCAAATGCACATACCTTGTACCACCTGAAAAATTATAAACCAGCGAATTTTCATGATGCGGGCGGGAATAGTGAAATGTGCCCCGGGCAAAATGCCATTCAGAAATATGAGAAGGTGCGCGGCGGTGCAATGCAAAGGAAAGGACTCCCCCGGGACCACCGTAATGAAGATTCGACATTTTTTGGTCAAAGAGCAGCCCTTTTGAAAACCCCTGGTCGATTTTCAAGTAAGTTAATTTGTCTGGCATATCCGACAAATAGGTAGCCCGCAGATGCCCCCGGTCATCCCTGCGGAATGAACAATCATTCACTGCAGTATCCTGGCTGGCAGATGCCTGAAACCCGTTATAAAAAGATAAATAGATGGACAAAAAAGCCATCAAGCCCAATCGGCGGGAAAAAACCGTTTTTAAAGCTGAATGCCGGCTCTTTTTCATTGCATTGCTTTTGAATACGCTGCCAAAGATACAAAAATCCATATTTTTCATACTTTTGCAAACCTGTAAACACCTGTAAAAACCGATGGCACAAGAACCTCAGCAACCCCTGTCGGGGAAAACCCTCGAAGAACTTCAATTACTGGTCAGCGCGAATAACTGGCCAGACTATACCGCCCGGCAGATTGCCGAATGGATTTATAAAAAGCGTGTGCGGTACATCGACCAGATGACCAATCTCCCCAAAAAAATAAGGGAGGAGCTGGCCAGGGATTATTGCATTGAATGGAGAGAACCGGTGGATGTACAAACAGCATCAGACGGGACAAAAAAGTACTTATTTCCAACACATCATAATGGGTATATCGAATCTGCTTACATCCCTGACGGAAAGCGCCATACCCTTTGCATTTCATCACAGGTGGGATGCCGCATGGCCTGCAGTTTTTGCATGACCGCCCGCCAGGGACTTCAGGGGCAGCTGACTGCCGGAGAAATACTCAACCAGGTTCACAGCCTGCCTGAAACAGATTCGTTGACAAATATTGTATACATGGGCATGGGGGAACCATTCGACAACCTGGATGCCGTCATGAAAAGCCTTGAAATACTTACTTCAGCGTATGGCTACGGGATGAGTCCGCGGCGGGTAACGGTCTCCACCATCGGGCTGATCCCTGAAATGCAGCACTTTCTGGAAAACAGCCGCTGCAACCTGGCCATCAGCCTGCACTCCCCTTTCGATGAAGAACGCCGCCAACTGGTTCCCATGCAGAAAACACATCCGCTGGAAGAGGTCATCGGCACCATCGAAAGGTTTTCAATGGAAAAACAAAGAAGGGTATCTTTTGAATATATTGTATTTAAAAGCTTAAATCACAGTCCGAAACATATCAAGGCCCTGGCCCGTTTGTTACATCGCATCCGCTGCAGGATCAACCTGATGCGCTTTCACCCGGTACCCGGAAGTGACCTGCAGTCACCGGATGAAGAAATTATGCAATCTTTTAAAACGGCCCTGGAAGCAAAGGGAATTACCACCACCATCAGGAAATCACGGGGAACAGATATTCAGGCTGCATGCGGTCAATTATCTACAGATAAAAAGAAGGCCACAAAGAGATGAAGCAACAAATATTAAATAATTATAAATATACATTTTGACAGAGTTTTCGTCGTATCTTTATCAATAAGATTATATATAATAAATCAGCTGACTACCAGGCATATCAAATATTAACAGAATATATCAATGGTCGTACTTGGAAATATCATAAAAGCCGCCCTCGGGATCACAGATTTTGTATTACCTGATCACGATCCGGTGGAATCACAAAAGGAAATACTGAAAGATTTACTGGAAAAAGGAGCATCCACCGAATTCGGACAAACATATGTATTCAAAAATATACTGAAGGAAAAAAACCTGGCTGCTGCATTCGCTGAAGCAGTTCCTTATTATGATTACGATGCAATGAATTCCCGCTGGTGGAGCAAGCAGAAGGAAACGGATGCAGGCAATGTCACCTGGCCCGGAAGGGTTAAATATTATGCCCTGAGTGCCGGCACCACGGGAAAGGAAAGCAAAAGAATCCCCATAACTGAAGAGATGCTGGAAGCAATTCGTAAAACCAGTATTTACCAGATCCTGGCCACTTCAAACTTTAATTTTCCGGCCGATTTCTTTGAAAAAGAGATCATGATGCTCGGCAGCACCACCGACCTGAAAAAATCGGGACATTACCTGGAAGGAGAGATCAGCGGAATCGCCGCAGGCAATATCCCTTCATGGTTTGAACGTTTCTACCGCCCCGGGAAAAAAATTGCCTCCATAAAAGACTGGGATGAGCGGGTCGATGCCATTGCCAAAGAAGCTCCCAAATGGGATATCGGTGCCATGGCCGGGATTCCTTCATGGAATGAGCTGATGCTGAAAAGGGTCATTGAGTATAACAAGGCAGAAAACATTCATGAAATATGGCCCAACCTGAGGGTCTTCGCTTCTGGTGGAGTGGCTTTCGGGCCCTATAAAAAATCTTTTGAGTCATTGATGGGAAAACCCATCACTTACCTGGATACTTACCTGGCTTCAGAGGGCTTCCTGGCATTCCAGTCCAGGCCCAATAACGATATGTCAATGGCGTTGGCCACCAGCAACGGAATTTATTTTGAATTTGTTCCCTTTACCAATGACAACATTGACGAGAACGGCAGCATTGTTCAGGGCGCCAGGGCTTTGTCACTGGAGGAAGTGGAGAACAATACGGACTATGTGTTGGTCATTTCCACGGTTGCCGGCACGTGGCGCTATATGATCGGAGATACCATCAGGTTCACTGACAAGGAAAAAGCAGAAATTGTCATCACCGGACGAACCAAACATTTTCTCAATGTGGTTGGGTCACAACTATCTGTTATTCAGATGAATGACGCCATGAGGCAGATTGAAGAGATCTTCGGATTACGAATCCCGGAATTTACAGTTGCAGCGGTACGACCGGAACAGGACTATATACACCACTGGTACCTCGGAGCGGAAGGTCATGCCAGTGAAAATGAGCTGGCCAGAGAGCTTGACAAAGCATTGAAAGAAACAAACAAAGCTTACGCAATGGCCCGTACAAAAGCCCTGAAAGAGGTGAAAGTCACGCTGACCAGCCCGGAGGCATTTTATGCATGGGTTGAACAGAACAAAGCCAAAGGCGGCCAGGTTAAAGTTCCCCGTGTAATGAAAGCCGACGAATTTGCTGAATGGCAAGAGTTTGCGAAAAAATTCGAAGGTTGATCAGTGCGCAGATAACCACTTAACCTATCCGGGACGCCTCTTGGTTTTTATTTCTATTTTTTGTTTTGTTTTTTATATTAAACGTTATAATTTTATGACGTATTAATATTATTTAAACAAAACAGCTATGGAAACGAAAACAATCGGAGACGGAATCTGGGTCCGGGAATCCCGCCGCCTGCGGCTTATTCCTTTTGGAAGCATTACACATGTACGCTACCACGAGGGCTTATCGGTTGTTTATATGGGGAAAGAAATCCTGAAAAAGCTTCACACCCCCCTGAACGGCCTGGAGCAAAAAATGCCTGAAGACCTGTTCTTCAGAACCCACCGAAACTATATTATTAACAAAGCCTTCGTCAGCACCTATGAACCTGAGGGCAGCGTCAGCCTTTTGTCAGGAAGGGAAATCGTTCCGGTAGCCCGCAGAAGAAGAAGGTCACTGGAGAATTTTCTTTCATCCTGAGCAATCCAAATGCAACCCTGATAATTTCGCCTGGTATTAATTAAACTATTTATAATCATGGACACATCCGACGAATTAAAAGAACTAATCACTGACAAGCAAGACATCGATTATGCTTTTTTGTTTCACGGTTATACCATCCTGGTAATGAAAAACGGCTCCAATGAAGTGGTTGATATGCCCCTGTCCGCAATAGAAACGGCACTCACAGACCGGTTATTTTTCCGGATTCACCGGTCATACCTGGTAAACCTCAGACGAGTCCGTGAAATGGAAATCAAAAACAACCGCCTGCTGATCCGCATCAGGGGGCATGAACTGCCTGTTGCCCGGCGGCGCAAAAGACAACTTCTTGAATTATTGGGCGCGCTAAATTAAAACAATAAGATCGTTTTACGGTTCCGCAATATCATTTCTTTTGTGTTTTAACTTGTTTATTCACTAATTTATCAATAAATTTAGGGTGGGAATAATGTTATGCCCGCCCGGAGGAGGCCTGGTTTTTCAGGTATTTTTAATTGGGAAAGACGGCGGATTCCCCCTGTAAGACAGCATTTTGTATCTACATATAAAACAGGAGGGTATCACCATGAAAAACTCACCAAAACAACACAAAAAAGTCCGGAAGAATAAACATTTAAACTTCAGCGTTTTTCTGTTGCTGATTTTCTGCTTTCAGTGGATACCCCTCTCCCATGCAGGGTTTTCATCCACTGAAAACAACAACAAAGCACCCACAGACATTTTTCGAGGTTTTTTTGCACCCGGGAAAGAGGTTGATACCACTGTTCATGCTGACCAGTGGCCTGACAATGACCCCATGACCTACGATATTGATGCCAGGGCTGCACTGGGAACTGCATCTACACTGATTGACCGTTACCTGCAGCATGCTTTAACTTCCTTACGACTGATCGCCGGGAGTCCGGCTACAAGAAGCGGAATCTGGCCCGAGATCCGGCCAGGCCTGATCACCCTTCAGAACGCCATCCCCGGAGCAGTCCTTTATATCGAACCTGACGGAGGATATTACAGCGTTGATGCCGGTTATACAGGGCTCAACCTGTCAGACCGTGATTATTTCAATTCACTGTTTAACGGGGAAGAAATTCATGGGTCACTGATCTACAGTCGCTCAACAGGAAAACAATCCGTCCTGATGGCAGTCCCCGTTTTTGAAGGTGAAGAAATTACCGGTGCTGTGGCCATTTCCATTTTTCTTGATGAATTCCAGCAACTGATCAGCAACGCCCTGAACCTTGACGACGACTACCTATGGTATGTGCTTGATGAAGAGGGTACTACAGTCTTACATCCGCGTAGTGATTTTGTTTTCATGAACCCCACTGCAGAGGGAAGTCCTTCTTTGCGTCATGCTGTCGAAACCATGAAGACCCGTTCTCACGGCTACACCTCCTACATTTTCGCAGGCAGAAACACCCATATTCTTTTCACCCAGGTACCCTTCAATAACTGGCGTGTCGTTCTGGGTAAGATCGGAGAAAGATCAGACGATCATTACCTGCCGGAAGCCAGCGAGATCCTGGAAAACCTCAGGGAAACGCTAGCTGAAGAACTGCACAGGATGGACCGACAACTGGATGATGCAGTAACCTCTTTTAACGGCCAAATCCCGCCGGAACATGTGGCCAGAGACACATTCAGAAGACTTTACCAGGATAACCCCTATATCGTGACTTGTGCCCTTATAGATACCGATGGGGTGTTGGTGTATGTGGAACCATCCGAATTTCATCCATCAGAAGGTGAACATATACGTGACCAGGAGAATTATTTCATCATGCAAAAAAACAGAACCCCTATGCTCAGTAATTCCTTCCTGGCCGTGGAAGGATTTGATGCGGTAAGCTTGCAACACCCGATTATAGATGATAATGGTGAATTCCACGGATCGGTCAGCCTGCTGATCAGGTCGGACGTGATGATTGAGGAACTGGCTACTCCCTACGTTGCTGAAACCATGTATGAACCCTGGATCATGGAACCTGAGGGCCGGATTATTTTTGACAAGGCTTTTGCGGGAACCGGCAGAATGCTTTTCCTTGATTACCGTTATGAGGGATTCCAAAGTTTGCTGGAACTGGGCGGTGCCATTGCAGAGAGTACCAGTGGAACCGGGGACTATGTGTATCAGGATCCCGAGAGTGATCAGCGAATGGTCAGAATGGCTGTCTGGGACACCATTCGTCTGCATGATGCAAGATGGAGGGTGGTTATATCATATGCTCCATACTAAACGGGTACTTCTATAATACTCCTAAAAAAATTTCAAAACTGACAATGAAAACCCTGCCAAGGAAGCCTGATTCATTAAACACTGACGTCAATCTGTTTAACCGGTTAATCTATATTCTCCCCCTTGGTGTATTGCTGCTGGCCTCGTGCATGCGTTTTCTGCTGTCAATAGACTACTCCGGTATAAGTGCCCAAAAAGTGGCAGAGCGGAACCTGAGCAATGAGGAATATACCGCCAGGCTGGAAGCTGACGGATGGCCGGCCGGTCAACTGAATACAGCCGCCGATCATCACTACCTGGACGATGAAGAAAAGAACCTGGTTCTTGCCCACAACCTGGTAAGGTATGACCCCGGAAAGTTTGCCAGGCAATATGTGACGGAATATATTACCTATTTTGAAGGCAAAGAATTTCATTACCCGGGCAGAGACCTTATTATGCTGACCGAGGAAGGGGATGAACCCGCCATAGAACTTTACTGGGAATTATTGAACACCGATCCGGTCGGGATCTTTTTTCCTTCACAGGGTTTACATGAAGCGGCAATATCCCATGCTGATTACCTGGTTCGAAATAAAACAAGGGGCCACAGCGGACAGGGTGGCCTGGTGGCAAGGATAGAGAGAGAGGGTGATTGGGAACAACAGATCGGAGAGAATATCGCCTATGGCAGTTTTTCTCCTCATGATGCACTGATGTACATGCTGATCAATGATAACGTGGATGACAGGACTCACAGGCAAAACATACTGAACCCGGGCTTCCGTTTTATCGGGGTGGCCATGGATTATCATCCGCTATTCCCGGATGGAGAAATCTATGTCATCAACTACGCCTTTTATTTCAGGGAAAACCAGTCCGGCATCCGCAGACCCCATCAGGACAGAAGAAGAATCCGGCCAATCCACGTCTGGGATTAGTATTCCAGCAATTCCCTGGCCGCAGCCCTTATTGTTTCCACTGACGGAAGAATGGCTGCCTCCAGATTTTTATGAAACCCTACAGGTGTAAAAGCAGATCCAACGCGTTTTACCGGCGCATCCAGATACTCAAAAGCTTCACCGGTAATTTGTGCGGCAAGTTCTCCGCCAAAACCACTAAAAACTTTGTCCTCATGAACCACCAGTACGCGGTTGGTTTTTTTTACTGATTCCAGAATGGTTTCTGAATCCAATGGAACCAGGGATCGTATGTCTATCACTTCGATCTCTTTCCCGGTTTCTTCAGCAATTTTACCAGCTGCCTGAATACTCAGGTGGGTCGTATTTCCGTAAGTGACAATGCTGAGGTCACTGCCTTCCCTTCTTATCCTTGCTTTGCCAAAAGGAACTTCAAAATCTTCCGGCACCGCAGTTTCAGCCACCTTTGCATTGTACAGGGCTTTAGGCTCAAGAAACAATGTGGGGCCTTTGGATCGCATGGCTGTTCTTAATAACCCTGCAGCATCATCGGCAAAAGAAGGATACACAACCCTTATACCCGGGAAAGTGGTCAATGCGGCCTCTGTGGTCTGGGAATGATACAAGCCTCCTCCGATGTACCCCCCGGAGGCCAGCCTGATGGTCACATTCGGGGAAAACTGCCCATTACTCCGCCAGTAATCATGGGTCATCTCCACATACTGTTCCATGGCCGGCCAGAAGTAGTCGGCGAACTCAGCCCCTTCAATCACCACACGGATTTTCTCATTAAACCGGGTCATTCCGTTAGCTGTTCCCACAATATAGTCTTCCGCAATGGGTGCGTTAAATACCCGCTCTATACCAAACTCTTGCTGCATGCCTTTGGTTACATTGAATATGCCCCCCTTCTCTTTGTATGCCACGTCCTGTCCCCAGATAAATGTATCCGGATTGTGCCGGAATTCGGCTTTCAGGGTTTCATTCAGTGCCGTGATCAGCTTTTTCTTATCCCCTTCTTCGTTATGAATCCCTTCGGGATATCCCTCAGGCTCATATGGTTCCGGCAGCACATGGTCATAAATCGATCCGGGATCCGGATCAGGCTCTTTCAAAACCTTTTTATGGGCATCGGTGATCAACTTACCCACCTCTTTGTCGATTTCCTTTTGCTCCTCTTTCGACATGATTTTATTGTCGGCAAGCAGCTGCTGAATCTTGCCGATGGGATCATTGGCTCTCACACAGTGAAGCTCAGCCTCGTCCCTGTAAAGGTCGTGCCGGTCACTGTTTGAATGGGATCCGATACGAACCACACTGGCATGAACGATTACCGGCTCTTGCGCTTCCAGCGCATGCCGGCGTGCTTCCCACATCGCATTCATGGAACTCAGCACGTCCTTTCCATCGCAGTGAATGATCCGAAGATTTTTAAACCCGCTAAAGTTGTCGGCCGCCTTCCTGTTGGCGGTCTGGTCTTTTTTCGGCACGGAAATCCCATATCCGTTATCCTGAAACACGAAGATCACCGGCAGTTTTTCATTGCTGGCTCCGTTAATGGCTTCATACACATACCCTTCAGAAACAGAAGATTCGCCCTGGGAACTGATGGCCACTCCCTTATGCCCGTAACGCTTCATGGCCCGGGCCACACCTACTGCATGCAAAGTGTGGTTTCCCGTAGAGGATGACACATTGTGAATATTCCATTCCGGTTTGGCAAAATGGTTTGACATATGCCGCCCGCCACTGGCCGCATCAGTGGCTTTTGACAATCCGTTGCGCAGAATTTCTTCGGTGGAAATTCCTGCGGAAATGGCGATAAGCATGTCGCGGTAATAAGGGAAAAGGTGATCGGTTTTCCGGTCAAAAACCTGGCCAATGGCCAGCTGAATGGCATCGTGGCCTGCATAGGGGGCATGATAGGACCACCCAAGTGCCTGTTTGAGGTAATTCGGGGCTTTTTCGTCAAGTTTGCGTCCCAGTGCCATCAACCGGTACCATTCCTTGAATTTTTTGGGCTTAACGTTTTTAAGTGTGTATTTTTTATCCGGCTCCTTTGCGCTTTCTTTCTCTTTCCTGGTTTTATTTGTTTTGCTTGTCATATGTTCCTGGTATTTATTCTGAAAATGACCATTCGTTTATCGGCAAGTAAACAGCAGGAACAATGCTTTTGTTTACTGCCTCATCGTGCTTTTGATGGCAGCAGGCAAATCCGCAATGATGTCCGTAGCAATAAGGCCTTCATCTCCTTTACGGGCCCGTGCCAGGTCACCGGCCTTTCCGTGCAGGTAAACAGCCATCAGGCAGCTATGCAAAGGAGAGTAATTCTGGGCAAGCCATCCCAGCACCATCCCTGTAAGCACATCACCACTTCCTCCTGTAGCCATTCCGGGGTTGCCCGTTGAATTGAAAAAGCACCTGCCGTCCGGCGAAACGACCACCGTATGAGCACCCTTCAGGATGATATGCACCTGGAAACGATGTGCGAGTTCAATGGCTTTTTCCAGCCTGTCATGGTCATCTGTGGTTTTCCCCGCCAGGCGATCGAATTCACCGGGATGCGGGGTAAAAACAGATCCCTTGGGCAAAAAGCCACACCATGTAAGATTGTCTGCCAGAATATTCAGCGCATCAGCATCCAGTACCATGGGAACCGTGGTATTCTGAATCAGCACTTTCAGGGCGCGGGCTGTTTGTTCATGCGTGCCGATACCCGGCCCGACACCCACAGCATTGAAACCTTCCAGGTCTCCTACCCCTGATATAATATGGGGATGCTCATCCGGCACACACATTGCCTCAGGCACACTGGCCTGCAATACTTCATATCCGCACCTGGGGATTTGTACCGTCAGCAAACCGGCCCCGCTGCGTATTGCCGACCCGGCAGCCAGCACGGCTGCCCCGGCCTTTCCATAACTTCCGGCCATCAGGTAGGCATGTCCGAAGTGCCCCTTATGCGCAAACTTACGGCGGGGACGATACAGCGACCTGATATCAGAGGCCTGCAGATAATGGTATTTGGTTTCTGCCTGTTTGACAGCGTGCGGATGTAGCCCGATGTCAATCAAATACCACGACCCCAAATATTTTTCATTGGATGAAAACATAAAAGCCAGCTTCGGCAATTGAAAACTCAGGGTATAATCTGCATGGATAATCCGTTTGGGGTCATTGTTCCTGTTATCCTCACAAAACAACCCTGTGGGAAAATCAATGGCCACAACAGCAGCTCCGGAACCATTAATATACTGAACTGCTCCGGCCAGCAAACCTTCCAGCGGCCGGGTCAGGCCGCTTCCCAGTATGGCATCCACCACAAGGTCATCCTCTGACAATACGGGAAGATCACCCTCTTCATGTATTTCTGCCAGTTTCGCATTGACCATTCCCTCCAGCCTTTTTTCATTGGCTGCAAAATTTTCAGAAGGGTGATCTGTATGACAAAGTTTGAAAATACTCACATGATACCCTGCGCCGGCCAGCAATCGCCCGATTACAAGCCCGTCACCTCCGTTATTCCCCATTCCGCAGAAGATCTTCACTGCCTGTTTTTTTTTCATTTGACGTCGGATCCAGTCATAACATTTCCTGGCCGCCCTTTCCATCAGGTCAAGGTATGACACGGGCTCATTCCGGATGGTATAGGCATCCAGTTCTCTGATCTGCGAAGCGTTGAGTATCTTCATGGGTTGGGTGTTTGTCGTTAGTAAGCTTATGTGTATTTTTGACGATCTCTTACTTACAAAAATAAAGCTATATTCCATAACACACAATGGGTGCGATAACTCCCCGCATAAAACAGGAAAACAGGAAAATCCTTTTACCGGTGGCATACCTCCCGCCTCTGGAGTATATGGTCTGTATGGTTTCGGCCGGGAAAGCAGTAATGGAGTTGCATGAAACCTATCAGCGGCAAAGCTGGCGGAATCGTTGCACCATCTATACCGCAAACGGAGCCCGCAACCTGATCATCCCTGTGGAACGACCTTCAGGAAATCATTCACGGACCAGCGAGGTATTGGTTTCCAAACACGATAACTGGCGAAAAAAGCACTGGCGCAGTATCACCAGCGCCTACCGCAACTCACCTTTCTTCATCTATTACCAGGATCTTCTGGCCCCGTTTTTCCTTGAAGCAACCTCCTCCCCGGAATTGTTGTGGGAATTCAACCTGAAGATACTGCAGTCAATCCTGGAAGAACTGTCCATTCCGGCAGATATCGGGTTAACGAAGAAGTATGAGCGAGAGCCGGAAGGAACGACCGATCTCAGAGAAAAGCTGACACCAAAGGCCCACCGCAGAAAATATGCACCCGTCAGCCACTGGCCGGTTTACCAGCAAACATTTGCGGAAAAGCACGGATTTATGCCCAACCTGAGCATCGCAGACCTCATGTTTAATCTTGGACCGGCAAGTAATGACTACCTGGCAGAAACTGCAAAACACCTTGAGGTTTAACCCATATTTTGCGGGTTAACCCAATGAGGGATAAGCAACCCTGACGTGATAAATATTCAGGAGCATTCGCTTGAATATCCCTTTAACCGCGCTGATATCCCTCAGGGTAATATCTGCATTGTCAAATTGTTTCTCTTTTACTTGGGTATCAATGATATTGTCAACAAGTTCGTTGATCTGCTTTTCATCGGGTTTGCCAAGGCTCCTGGAGGCTGCTTCCACAGAATCGGCCATCATCACAACGGCCGTTTCTTTACTGAAAGGACGAGGCCCAGGGTAGGTAAACTGAGCCTTATCGATTTCCTCATCGGGGCGCTCCTTCATTTCCATGGTATAGAAATACCGTGCAGTGGTTGTACCGTGGTGGGTCCGGATAAAATCGATGACATATTCCGGAAGGTTTTTCCTGCGGGCCATCTCAATACCGTCAATCACATGATCAATAATTATTCTTGCACTTTCTTTGTAAGAGATTTCGTCATGCGGGTTATATCCTGAAGTCTGGTTCTCGATAAAATACAAAGGGTTGTTCATTTTTCCGATATCATGGTATAAAGCACCGGTTCTGGTCAGAAGACTATTCCCCCCGATTGCAATGATGGCCTCTTCAGACAGGTTGGCTACCTGCAATGAATGCTGAAAAGTGCCCGGGGCCTTCATTCCCAGGTTTCGCAGAAGCAGGTTGTTGGTATCAGACAGTTCCAGGAGGGAAAAGTCAGTGGGCATGCCAAACAGCCGCTCAAACAGGAATATCAGCGGATAAGCAAATAAGGTCAGGAATGCACCACCGGCAAAATAGACAAAGTCCTGCCAGGCAAGGTTTTCAAAAGACCCCGTATGAGCCAGTGAAAGACCAAAATATACTGCAGAGTAAGTAATAAAGATCAATGTGACTGTAACAAAAAGCTGAGACCGGCGCCTGAGGCTCGCCATACTGAGTATGGCAATGATCCCGGCCAGGAACTGCAGAAAAACGAATTCAAAACTCCTGGGGATCAAGAAACCGATCATGATGATGGTGGTAATATGGACGTAGAGGGCGAGCCTGTTGTCGAAAAATGCCCGGATAATCACAGGTACCATAACAACGGGAACCAGGTAGAGGTACTCTACATTATAACGGATAACCAGACTGGTCAGAAATACCATCAGTAAAACTGAAAGGAGTATGAGCAGCACCTGCCTGTTATCTGTAAAAACATCCCGCCTGAAGAAATACAGAAACAGCAGCAGTACGATCATGGAAATACTCACCAACAGAAACTGGCCGGCGTAAAGCACTGCCAGTATTGATGCATCCCCGATCTGTCGCTGATATTCAGCCCTGAATGATTCAAGGATCTGATAGGTGTTTTCGGTAATCAGTTCGCCTTTTGATACAATCTTCTCCCCCTCCTGCACCATCCCCCTGGTTCGGGAAATTCTTTCCATCTCGGCACTGAGGGCCTTGCTGGTCAGTTCATCATCATAAAACACATTATGGCTAAGGGCACTTTCAAGCAGGGGTTTGAGTAAATCCGTATCAACTTGCCCTTCAAGTCCCTCAAGTGTATTGATCACGTAAAGAAATGCTTCCTGGACTGTGTACAGATCACCGAGTTGCATTCCAGTGGCAATATTGTCCTCCAGGAGCCGGATTTTAAAATCATCTCCCCTGCCTCTAAACTCCTCGTCGAGGTATACAATACCGTGGTCATACAAATGTGACAGAATTTCTTTGCCTGCGTCCCTGGTGGCTTCTTTAAATGTTTCCCTGGTACCCATGTATTTGTCTTCCCAGACTTCATCAAAAGAGAGTTCAAACTCCTCCTTCATGGATTCCCTGACAACCGGGCGACGGGAGAAAAAAGGCCGGAACTCATCTTCAACTTCCTCTGTCTCTCGTTCAATTTCCTGTGGTGACTTCAGCACGGCAAAATTAAAGGGCGCAATCAGGTCTTCATACAGCCATGGACGTGCCCTCTGATACTCGTAATCAAAACCGGGCTGACGTGGGAAAAGCTGAACGAGCAACACAATACTGACCAAAACAAGGATGGCCTTGTATATATTTGAATAATTCCGCTGAAACCAGTGGATAATTTTTGTCATCAGTTTACCTTTCATTAAAATCAACAGGACATGCCCCGGTAATTATCCCTGTAAATCATTTATTGTTTTAACACAAATCTGTTGTTCTAACACAAAAAGGGGGCAATCAGTTCACAATACTCCTTTCAACAAGTAACGAATATAATAAAAAAAAATCCCTACTTTTATTTTTTAAAATAAAATAAACTATCCTGCAGATGACTACCGGTATATGCCTTATAGCTTATATTCCACTCCGCTCTGAGCCAAACCACAAAAGTGAAATGGTCAGCCAGTTGTTGTTCGGAGAAAGTTTTGACGTGCTTGAAACCCAGGCCGGCTGGTTGCACATTGAAATGCATTATGACCGTTACCGGGGTTGGGTTTTAGGGAGCCAGGCCCATATAATGGAAGAGCCATTCCGGGATATTTACCGGGAACTGCCTCTTCTTGTTACCGCCGATAATCTGGCAATCATGACAGACACTGTTACCAGGAGCAAATTCCCGGTTAGTGCCGGCAGTACATTCCTTCCGGGTAAAGACCACAGAATGGCTGTCGGCGGACACCGTTTCTTGCACCACGGAAGCATGGCAGACGGCAATAAGCAAAAAAGTTGTGAACAAATTTGTGAGTATGCACACAGCTTTATCAATACGCCTTATTTATGGGGCGGCCGCTCTGCTTTTGGAATTGATTGCTCCGGCTTTATCCAGGTTATTTTCAAGCTTGCAGGAGTAAAGCTTCCACGCGACTCTCAGGAACAAGCCAGGGAAGGCGAAAGCATTCACCTGATCCATGAAACAAAAGCAGGGGATTTGTTGTTTTTTGACAATAAGGATGGGGAGATCAATCACGTAGGCCTTTTGCTTAATCAGGAACATATTATCCATGCGCATGGAAAAGTCCGAATCGACAGGGTTGACCACCACGGCATTTTTGATGCAGGTCAAAAAGCGTATACCCATAAGCTGCGACTCATCAAGCGAATCTGCGGTGAATGAGGCAAATCCTCTGTAATAGCAATATTTTCCTTACCTTTGCAGGCTGAAAAACAACACAGAAAAGCGATTTTGGATGATTAAAATAACTTTACCCGATCAAAGCATAAAAGAATTCAAACCCGGCATTACCGGCCTGGAAATTGCCAAAAGTATTTCGGAAGGACTGGCTCGTAACGTCTTGTCCATTTCCGTGAATGGTGATACCCGGGATTTGCACAGACCCATCCATGAAGATGCCCGGATTAAACTGCATACTTTTGATGACACAGAAGGGAAGGCAACCATGTGGCACTCTTCTGCCCACCTGATGGCGGCCGCCATTGAAGAATTGTATCCCGGAACAAAATTCGGCATTGGTCCTGACATTGATCAGGGTTTTTATTATGATATTGATCTTGGCGACCGGTCCATTTCCAGCAATGATTTTGAGAAAATTGAGAATAAAATGCTGGAGATCGCCCGCAGGAAAGAGCCTTTTGTCAGGAAAGAGATCCCCCAAAAAGAGGCGCTTGAGTATTATTCTGAAAAAGGAGATGAATATAAGGTAGACTTGATTAGTGACCTGGAAGACGGCACCATCAGTTTTTACACATCAGGTAATTTTACCGACCTTTGCCGCGGACCTCACCTTCCCGACACCGGCACAATCAAGGCTGTCAAACTGCTGAACACTGCCGGAGCGTACTGGCGGGGTGATGAAAGCCGTAAGCAGCTGACCAGGGTATATGGCATCAGCTTCCCCAAGCAAAAGATGCTGAAAGAATACCTGGATATGCTGGAAGAGGCGAAAAAGCGGGATCATCGCAAAATTGGCCGCGAAATGGAATTGTTTGCCTTTTCCGCCAAAGTGGGGCAAGGCCTTCCTCTATGGCTGCCTAAAGGGGCTGAGCTCAGGGAAAACCTCGAAAAGTTCCTGAAGCAGGTGCAGCGAAAGGCAGGTTATAAGCCGGTCATTTCTCCGCACATCGGGCATAAAAACCTTTATGTTACCAGCGGACATTACGAAAAATACGGTGAGGATTCATTCCGGCCGATCACCACACCATCTGAGGGAGAAGAGTTCTTTTTGAAGCCAATGAACTGCCCGCACCACTGTGAAATATTTAAAAACAAGCAATATTCTTACAAAGATATGCCGGTGAGGCTGGCAGAGTTCGGTACCGTATACCGCTATGAGCAGAGTGGTGAATTACACGGGCTGACACGTGTCAGGGGCTTCACTCAGGATGATGCGCATATATTCTGCCGCCCCGACCAGGTCAAAGAGGAGTTCATTGCCGTCATCGACATTGTGCTTCATATATTTAAAGCACTGGATTTCAGTGACTATAGCGTCCAAATATCCCTGAGGGATCCCGATAATAAAGAAAAATATATCGGCTCGGACGAAAACTGGGAAAGGGCTGAAAAAGCCATCATTGAAGCTACAGAAGAAAAAGGCCTGAAGGGAGAGATTGTAACGGGAGAAGCTGCATTTTACGGACCCAAGCTGGACTTTATGGTACGGGACGCCCTGGGTCGTAAATGGCAGTTGGGAACCATCCAGGTAGATTACAATCTTCCGGAACGTTTCGAACTTGAATACAACGGCGCGGACAACCTGAAACACCGGCCGGTTATGATCCATCGTGCACCTTTTGGTTCCATGGAAAGATTTGTCGCCGTCATGATAGAACATTGCGGCGGAAACTTCCCCCTGTGGCTGACTCCCGACCAGGCTATCATATTGCCTATCAGCGAGAAATATGAAAAATATGCAAAAAAAGTTTTTAATTTGCTGAATAATTACGAAATTCGCACGCTGATTGACGAGCGCAATGAAAAAACGGGAAAGAAAATTCGCGATGCAGAAACGCGCAAAATCCCATTCATGCTGATAGTAGGAGAGAAAGAAGAGGCCTCGGAAACCATTTCCGTTCGCAAACACGGGGAAGGTGATCTCGGGGTATTTTCTGTTGAGGCCTTTGCAAAGCTCGTCGAGGAAGAAACACAGAGAATGATACAACCATAAATAACCTGATTTAATAACAAAGTAAAGGAGGGCGTAACATAGCAACACCATTTAAACCAAGAGGCAGAAGGCGTTTCGTAAAGAAAGAAGATCCGCACCGCATCAATGAACGCATCACCGCACCGGTGGTTCGCGTGGTAGGAGACAATGTTGAATCTGACATCCACCCGATCCGGGATGCCCTGAATATGGCCGAGGATATGGGACTGGATCTCGTGGAAATTGCACCTAAAGCAAACCCGCCAGTGTGCAAGATCATGGATTACAAAAAGTTTCTTTACGAACAAAAAAAGAAACAAAAAGAGATCAAGGCCAACGCCTCCAAGATCGTAGTCAAGGAAATCCGCATGGGACCCAATACTGATGAACATGATTTCCAGTTCAAACTGAAACATGCCATCAAGTTCCTTGAGGAAGGTGCCAAATTGAAAGTTTTTGTGTTCTTTAAGGGAAGATCCATCATATATAAGGACAAAGGCGAAGTGATACTGCTTCGTTTTGCACAGGAGATTGAAGAATATGGCAAGGTGGAACAAATGCCGAAATTGGAAGGAAAACGGATGATCATGTTCGTAGCTCCCAAAAAGTCAGGAAAAAAGAATTAATGTTCAATGCTTCATAAATTGTAAATTGTTTGAATAATGCCTAAAATGAAAACCAAATCCGGGGCAAAAAAGCGGTTTTCTCTTACCGCTTCCGGACGTATTAAACGCAAACATGCGTACAAGAGTCACATCTTGACCAAAAAGAGTAAAAAGCGGAAAAGAAATCTGACCAAGACCACGCTGGTTCATAAGTCAGATGAGAAAAACATCAAATCGATGCTGGCTATGTAGCCACTTTTCCGATTAGTATTCACCTTTGTTAAAGCAAAACAAGTCTTTTCCTGAAATAACGGAAAGCGCTTAACGAAAAAAATCACAAATTATGCCAAGATCAGTCAATAAAGTTGCCGCAAGGCACAAAAGAAAAAAGCTGCTGAAGTTGACCAGAGGTTACTTCGGTTCCAGAAAGAATGTTTACACGGTGGCCAAAAACACCTGGGAAAAAGGTCTGACTTATGCCTACCGTGACAGACGCAATAAAAAGAGGGAATTCAGGAAACTGTGGATACAGCGTATCAATGCCGCCACCCGGCAATACGGCATGAACTATTCCCAATTCATTGGCAAACTGAATGCCAAAGACATTCAGATCAACCGCAAGGTACTTGCCGATTTGGCCATGAACCACCCGGATGCCTTTAAGGCCATCGTAGAGTCTGTAAAATAAGCATATTAAGAAGCAATGAACAACAAAGGGGAGGCCACAGTGCTTCCCCTTTTTATTTGCATACGGCCAGAGGGTTTGCATACACACGGCTGCGTTACGCTGTATCAATATACTTCACCATACCAGAGTTCCCTCTTGAGCTTTCCTTTCTCATCATAATGATAGGAACGGTGCCACTCTATATTTCCTTGGCCATCGTACCATGTCCACCCCGTCCGCTGACCGTTGTCATTATAACGCAGCAGGTAACGCATTTCCACATTGCCCCGGCTGTCGTACCAGACATAATCCTGCAGCAAGCCATCCCGGGTATATCCGTAATTCCTTCGCCACAAAAGGTTGTCATAGTTGTCGTAAACCGATTCCTCTATCTGCCTTCCGTCATCATTATATCTGAATACAAAACGGTAAATAAGGCGGTAAGTCCACCTTCCGAAGAAAAATGACCTGGAAGGTTCATAGCGCCTTTCCTCTACCCTGTTCCCCCTGTCATCATACAGATACCTTCTGATCCATCGCAGCCGGTCATCATCGTCATACCACAACACACCGATCCGGTTGCCATTCTGATCATGCCGGTAAAGGTACCTCCACTGTATTTCCCCTTCAGGGCCGTAAACATTCTGTTCGGTCAGGTACCCGTTATCATCATAAGAAAACAAATACCTCTGGACGAGTTCTCCGTTCCCGTCATGGCGACGTTCCTCCATTCTTCGGTCTTCACCTGTATATTCATAGATCCGCCTCCATTCCAAAGAATCCTTATCCACATAACTTCTCCACTCCGTGCGGTTCATCCGGCGATCATAAGCATATATTTCCCGTGATTTAACCGAACTGTCCGGGCCAAGCATTGTTTGTTCTTTCAGGTTACCATAATCATCATAAGAGAAAAGGGTTTCCTGACTTATCCCACCCTCTCCGCTGTACTTCACCTCTCGGATCCGGTGGCCCTGGTCATTGTATTCATATATCTCACTGGCAAACTGGTTGCCACCCGGGCCATATTTGACCGTTCCGGCATTTTTCCCTTTTTCATTGTAGAGGTATATAAGCTTGCGGGAGTAATTATCGGGATAATCATCAATAAATCCGGATCCTGACTGCCCGGTAACGACAATTGGAAGAAAGGCAAAATACAACAATGATGATATGAAAAGCCTGAAAACCATTGTTTATAAATGCTTAATTATGAAATTAATCCCCGCATAAATTTAATAATTTAATTTCGGAATGTAAAGAGTAATTAACCCGGGATGAAAAACGTTTACTTTGGGTCAGTGCCCTGGCCGGGATCGGTTAACCCGGCCAGCAAAGGTTTGATAAAGGCAAGAAATTCGGCCATGATCATTGCAGTGGCCCCCCAGATGATCTGTCCGTTCACCTCGAAACAGGGTGTCGGCAGGCAATCACCACCGCTTAGCCGTATGGGCACTTCACGGATATTCTCAGGACGGAAAAATTCAACCATCCTTACCCGGATAATCTCCTCAACCTCTATCGGATCAGGCTTAAATGAGGGTTCCGAATGACACATCCCCACATAGGGGCTGACGATGAAATTGCTTGGCGGAATATACAGGTCAGATAACTTTCCGACAAGTTCAACGGCGGAGGGACTGATGCCAACCTCTTCTTTCGCCTCCCTGAGGGCGGTATATTGCAAATCCGGGTCCTGGTTCTCCCTCCTGCCTCCGGGAAGCGCGATCTGACCACTGTGCACACCATCATAGACGGGTCGCTGAATAAAAACCGTGCAGGTCTGGCCCTTACCGTCAGGAAACAATAATATCAGCACACCACTGCTTACTGCATTCATCCCCTTTCCCACACGGACAATGTCATCCCGGCGTAAAGCCGGCGCCATGGTCATTTGAGACTTTTGCCCCGGAAGCTTCGAAAAATCTGCCTTTTTCAGTTTCTCAGAAACAAAACTGAAAGGGAATGAAGAAAATTCAGTCATTCGGATCATTGGTCAGCCTATTTTATTTTTTATTGCTTTCCAGTGCACGTTTATAGACCTGCAGGCATCTTTCCCTTGCCTTTTTGTGCACAACAATTTCATGGGCATAATCCGCTGAATCCACTTCGGGAACCCATTTTTTTACGAATTCATTTTGCGGGTCAAATTTTTTCTGCTGGCTGTAAGGGTTGAAAATACGGAAATACGGGGCGGCATCACAACCACTTCCGGCACACCATTGCCATCCGCCATTATTGGAAGACAGTTCATAATCGAGGAGTTTTTCTGCAAAATAAGCCTCCCCCCATCGCCAGTCAATGAGCAGATGTTTGGTCAGAAAACTGGCCGTGATCATACGCAGCCTGTTATGCATATACCCGGTTTGATTCAGCTGACGCATCCCGGCATCCACCATGGGATAACCTGTTTTGCCCTCTTTCCACGCAAGGAATTCCTTTTCATTG
>Ga0207421_10002656_pt1 | contig 22032 bp, 14 predicted proteins | sample SodLakKL_010_SED_4_FD_187542 | JGI IMG/M metagenome (GOLD analysis project Ga0207421, IMG submission 187542) | Alkaline sediment microbial communities from Lake Tanatar, Kulunda Steppe, Russia - 8KL_010_SED (SPAdes) (version 2) | ecosystem: Environmental > Aquatic > Non-marine Saline and...
GAACTCGCTGGACGGTGACGGCCCGGGTCTGGGAGCACAGGCTGGCCCCGAACGGCTGACCGCCGTGCTCCACGACGCGGGCTTCACGAGCGTGCGGCAGGTCGCGGCCACCCCGACCAACCACATCTACGAGGCACGACTGCGGTGACTGGCGGGCGTGTGCCGGCGGTGCCGGGAGCATTCGGCGCCCCTGACCCCGCTGTCGAGATGCGGCGCCACCCGGTGCCGTCGAGGAGTTGGGACTACCCATGACCGTCGTCGCGACCATCTCCAGCCTGACCCGGTACCCGGTGAAGTCGCTCCAGGGCGAACCCCTCGACACTGGAGAGATCCAACGGGGCGGGATCCACGGCGACCGCCAGTTCGCGTTCCGGGATCTCGACACCGGCCGGATCGCCAGCGCCAAGCAGCCGCGCCCCTGGCGTGCACTGCTCGATCTGACGGCGTCCACCGACGACAGCGACGTGGTCGTCCACTGGCCGACCGGCGAGCGGCGGCCGATCGGCGACCCTGGGCTGTGCGACGCCGTGACGGCGTTGACAGGGCGGCGTGTCGAGCTGGTCTCGGCCAGTCCGGAACGCCTGGGTAGTTACGCGTCCACCTGGCCCGAGGTCGAAGGCGTGACCCTGGTGGGGCCGAGGGAGTTCCCGATGGCGCTGGGTACCGACGCGGTCCGGTTCGTGGACGTCGCCGGGCTCCATGTCATCACCACCGCCACTCTCCAGCAGCTTGAAGCGACCAGTACCGGCAGCACCGCCGACCCGCGCCGGTTCCGCCCGAACCTCGTGCTGGACACCGGCGACGTTGCGCCGTCGTTCCACGAGGACGCCTGGATCGGCCGGCTGCTCCGGGTGGGCGACACTGCGAGCATCCGGCTCACCGCGAGGGCGCCCCGCTGCGTCATGACGACCGTCGAGCAACCCGGCCTGACGCACGATCCCGGCATCCTCCGCGCCGCCGCGACAAACCGGCACCGCTTCAAGGGCATCGGCACCCTGGCCTGCGCCGGCGCGTACGCCGAGGTCGTGGCACCTGGCCCCGTGCGTGTCGGCGACCCCGTCGCACTGCTGTAATCAACAGGTCGCCTCTGTAGTTCGCTTCGTAGGTCACGTCAGTGCCGCGCGACACCACGGGAGCCTGCCTGCAAGGGCGGAACGGATGCCGGAGGGAAGCCGCTGACTACGGGCGGTTCGTGGCCTCCTGCGCCTCCGCGGAGTCGCCCGCAGCCGGAATACAGAAGCGATCCTCGTCCACATCGAACCAGTGCAACACGCCCGTTGGTGCCACCCGACAGCCGGTGACAGTGGGGAGGATGCACAGGGTGATGCCGACGATGCTCGTCGGCCAGATATCCGAGAACTGAGGGTTCTCGGACGCCAGGCGACTCCACGGGGGAGATTCCACCGGTCGCGGCGAGGCGGGTTGTTGGGTGCCAGGTGAGGTGAGGACCGGTGGCCACCAGCGGGGAGATCTCATGACCACCCCGGGGAGAACCAGATGGCGATTGACATTGTCAGCGACGTTCACGACAGCGTGCTTTCTCGGCGGCGGTGTGCGTGTCAGGAGGCGACGCACGGACGGTTCGCACGTTTCGCCGTCGTGCCAGTCAGGGATGCTCGTGTGTGGTGGCTGGTTGGTGTCGTAGGCTCGGTGACGATGCCGTGAGCGACGTGGACGGAGCGTGGACGTGACCGACGACGGTGGTCCCGCCGGTCCCAAGGATCCGGCCGTTGTGGCTGCGCTGGATCGTCTGCGGGCCCGCGATCCGGGCGCGGCACAGGCTGCTGCGGCGGCGTGGGGCTGGGTGGCGCCTGATGGTGAGGCCGGCCTGGTCATCCAGCGGTTGGTGCAGGACTTCGTGTGGTATCGGCTGCCGGTGAAGTGGTGGACGGACGAGGATGAGCACCTTGAGATCGTCGCGGGGCTGGCCGGGCTGTTCGACGAGCTCGGCAGGGATCGCTACGCCGAGTTGTGCCGCTCGGGCACCACCCGTGAGGTGATCGCGGCGTGGCATCGGGACGAGAAGGCCGGCTTCGCGGCTTACCGCAAGGCGGTGGACGCCTCGGGGATCGATGCGCCTGACACCGGTGTGCTGGTGTGGGGCGAGGTGATGACCGCCGAGGAGTCGGATGCTCGCGATCATGTTGCGGTCGCGCTCGAGCGGGCGATCGTCGAAGGTGAGCTGGTTCCGGGCGGCCGCGGGTGGCGGGTCCGGCAGCGGGAGCTGACGGTCGCGGCGCTGCGCGAGCAGGTGCCCGGGCATCCGGGTGGGCAGGACTGGCTGGGTGTGGTCACCACCGCGCGGATGATGCGGTGGGTCGAGCAGCGGCGTTCGCCCCGACGCCGTGAGCTGATCGGCCGGTGGGAGGCTCTGCTGCTGCATCCGGTCGACCCGCCTAACGAGGTCGCTCGGGTGGTGGCGCCGTTGCGGTGGTTGCTCGAGCGCGCCGCTGGCGAGGGTGTGGCGCTCACGGGCCAGTACAACCTGGCGCGTGCGGTTGTGCAGGCGATGTGTGAGGCATTCGGCTGGTGGGATTCTCGGCGGGGTGCCGCACCGATGCGTGAGGATGACGTGCTCGAGATCTTGGTGGTGCACGAGCTCGCTCGCGACCGGCGGTGGGTGCGCCGCCAGGGCCGCACCCTGACGGCGACCAAGGCCGGTGCCGCGTTGGCGGCCGATGACGTCGCGGCGTGGCGGGCGGTGGCGGCGGCGATCGCTGGGCCCGGCGGGTTCGAGGGGTTCGCTCGTGAGTGTGCGCTGCTGATGCTGCTCGACGGCGAGCAGGTCGGCCGCCGTGCCCTGCTGGTGGGGTTGGCTGAGCTGGCGGCCGAGGCGGGCTGGCACGACCGGCTATCGGGGCGTGGTCCGACGCCTGAGGAACTGGGCTCCTGCGTGTTCCCGATGCTGACGGTGCTTGAGACGTTCGGGCTCCACGTCGAACACGATGTCCCACGTCAGGGGCGGTTCGACCGGCTCACCGACGCCGGGCGTGCCACCGCGCTCGAGGCGCTCCGGGTGCGTGCGACCGGCCCGCAGCATCGACTCCTCGACTGAACGGACCCCAGATGGCGGCACGAAGGCCGGCGGTCTATGGACCCGAGCTGTGGACCGAACGGCACGGCCAGGCGTGGTCGCACTGGGACCGCTGGTTCGTCTTGGTGGCGGTCGTCGACCACGGCGGTGATCTCGCGGGTATCGCCGCGGCGCTCGACGACCATCCTTCTGGTCATCTCGGTGAGGACGCACAGGCCAAGCTCGCCCATCTCGACGACCTCACCGGCCGGCTCGCGACGGCCGGGATCGTTCCGGCGCAGCTGCTCGCCGACGACGAACTCGACAAGACGGTGCTGGCCAAGGCTCGCCGGAAGATCGTCACGCAGGCCTTGTCACCTCGGGATATGACCGGCCCGATGCAGCATCCTCCCCGGAGCCAGCTGCGGGAGCGGGCGCTGCGCGGGAGTTGGCCGGCGTTCCCGGTCAACCCGGCCGAGCCCTACGAGCTCCTTGCCGAGCTGGTCGAGGACCGGTCCGACATCTGGGCCCGCCAAACGTTCGACCTGGTCAGAGACATCGAGGCCGTGGTCGCCGGCCTGGTCCAGCACGCGGGAAACGACCCGATGCGGCTCTTGGGGGTGCGACGAGCGGCCTTGACCGCGGTCGCTGAGGCCGCTGAGCGCGCCGACGACTCGTACGGAGAGATCGGCCAGCTCGGACTCCAGACGTGGCAGGCCTACGTCACTACGCCGTGGCGTGACCTCCTCGATCCGACGGTCTACTGGCGGGACGTCTGTGAACTGGTCGCGTTCGACGACTACGCGCACCTCCACCAGCACGAGACCGTGCCCTTCCGGCGTGCCCGCAAAGGTGAGGCTGATCTGCTCGTCGCCATCCTCGACGACCTCGCCGCGGAGTACACCGCGGCACGGTTGCGGTGGCACACCGACGAGGCACGCAAGGCCGTCCTCCACGTGCTGGTCGCCACCCGCAGCTACGACCGGTTCGTCGACGCGGCCGCGCGTCTGGGCCGCGGCCACTGGCAGCCCGTGGCACTGCTGGCCGAAACCGCCATCGCCGGGGGGCATCGCGATGTCGCCGTCGCCGTGTTCGACGCCGCCGACCAGCCCGGCGACCTCGGCGACCACCTTCGCAAGCTCCGCCTCCAGATGCTCGGTGACAGCCCTGCGAACCACCGCCACCTGCGCCCCATCTCGCCCAGCGAAAACCCGTGACCGCGTGCACGTGGGCGAGACCTTCGATCTGACGACCAGCTGGCAACAGATCGAAAGACTGACTTCCGACAACTTGACCATCCGGTCTGGTCATGGCCGACTCACGTCCGAGAAGCTGCGCTTCTCGGCGGTCAAGCCCAGCGAATCGGGCACCTAGGGGATGAGTCGGCGCCGCCCGCTGTGGCCAGGCGACTTGCTTGCGATGATCGAAGCGCCAGGCGAGTGCTCATCGAAACCTTCCATGACCTTGCCGTTAGGCATGAGCCGGCACCGCCGGCTCAGCTGGGGCTGTCGTCGCTGCGAAGCAGCCGGAGCATCAGATCCCGGAAGCCGCTTAGCCGTGCATCGAGTTCGCTGGGTAGCAGATCCTCCCAGTTCCCCCCAAGGGCTGCAGGTATACGGTCGGCATCTGCGTCGTACAACTCCACAAGGTTGTCGACGCTGTATCCGAAGCCGACCCGACCATTTTCCTTCGGCGACAGGTAGATGAGCGTCTTTCCCCTCGTGAACGGGGGCACCACCGTGATCGACTTTGGCCAGGGTTTCACTCGCAGACCAAGCTCCTGAGCGAGATCGATCGTAGCTTCGATCGTCGGACCGACTCCGAAGTCGCGGGCACGTTCCTGGATCCTTTCCACACTGGCCGCCCGACGGCCACGCTGCCGCGGCGTCAGCTCCTCCGAATGTTGCTCGTGCTCATCGACGTCGCGTGCGAGGAACACTTGCCCACCCTCGTCAACGAACGGCGTGAACGACACGACCCGAACCGTGACGTCGAGCCCGCGGTCGCTTAGGAACGAGGTCGCCCGGTCAAGTTCGGGGGTTCGTCCGGTACCGATCAGCAGGAGGATGACGTCGAGCTCCCCCTCCGCGCTCAGCGCCGTGGCCAACGTGTCACGAGTGTCGCTGTCGAGCTTGAGCTTGCGTAGGATCGTGTCCGGTTCCATGGCCGAGATCGTCAGCAGATAGTGCATCGCCTGCGTGAGCGCCCATACCCCGAGCTGGCCGCGCTTAAGTTCCGCGATGACCAATGCGCCCTCACGACTGACCCCGACGAGGTCGAGCCGGCTGCGGTCGGGCAACACGATCTGCCGACCCACCCAACTCATTCCTTCCATCGCGAGGTCTGGATGTCGCTCGATCCAGGTCTCCAGGTCGACCTCCAGGAACTCGCGACGCTGCTCAAGACGGGCTGGCTCCCCATCGGTGATGGACCAGATCGCGACCTGCATGGGTGCCCTCCTTGGCTGCCTCGAACGTACGCGCCAGCTGCTCGGCGTGTGGTGATCGTCGCCGGCAAGCGCTGCTACCCGTCACGTGAGGCACGGCGCTTCGATCTGGGAGGGGCAGCATCACGGCGTGCCCCACCCGGTCGGCGACCTGCTCGGCGGGATCGTCATCGACACCTGCTAGCAGATCGATGGCCCCGGCCAACCAGCTCGTGGGCCGAGGTACCCCGCCAACCGGCTCGACGAAGCAGGTCAAGCGACGAGGGCATGACCTCCTGCAGTAGCACGAGATCGGCTTGCGTCTGGTCAAGAAGCTGGAGTTGCTCGGCTCCCCGGATCGTGTGCCACCCGTCGACGTTCCAGCTGACCTCAGCTCCACGTGTCCCCCGCCTCACGACCCGGGCCCATGAGCGACAGCAGTGACGGCGGAGCGGGGGCAGAGCTACGGGTGGCACGGCACCGGCGCCCCGGAGCTGGTTGCAGCGACTTCATCGCCTCGCAGCCGCCACGAGCGTCAGTAGTCGCAGCATTCTGGGTTGGCGGGCAGCATCCGGGCGCGCTGTCGTGCAGTGGAACGCATCGCGGCGAGCGTGCTCCCGAAGTAGTGCGCGTTGTGATCGAGATTGAGCGGCAACACAAAGCTGTCGATGACGCTCGCCTCAACCCTCCACGGCTCATTCAGGCGCACCACATTGACCAGAGCGTGGTTGTCAAGCCACGAGGTCAACTTGGCCTCGCCGCAGTGGAACGTCAGCCGCTTGCCACTTCCGACTCGGCGAAGGTCCAGGCCAAGCCGGTCCCCGAGGAGCACGCCAAGGGTCAGGCGGAGCGTCGACCCCTCCGCGTTGAGGCTCAGGTGCTGGGACAAGCGGGCACCGAGGTTCGACCTGGAGGCTGGGCGGGCGGGTGAGATCCCTACGTAGAGCATTGCCCATGCACCGTCAGCCACCGTGCCCTGGTGCGGGACCAGATCGTGGAGATCGTCGAACCACCAGGAGTAGATGCCTGATGGAGGAAGGGCGCGTCGCGACGCCAGGGCTTCGACCCGCGTCATCGCTGCGGTCTTATCGCTCAGCTCTTCCCGAAGGTTGGCCAAGTTCATGCCGGTGAACATACGCAGCTCCAAGTGTCAGCGTCCACTGCGCACGCGGATTCCAGGGCTCTTGACATGGCGTGATCGTTCATGCAGGGCTGGTGGGGTTTTTGACGGTGTAGACCAGGGTGAGGCTGGTGCCGGGGTAGAGGGTTTCGGTGTCGGTGAGCTGTTGGCAGAGGGCGGCGATCGCGCGGGTGCGGGCGGGGGTGGACAGCTGGTTCAGGGTGACGTGCAGTTGGCGGTCGTGGATCTGGAGATCGGCGGGGGTGGCGAACGTTTCGTGGAGGAGGCTGCGGGCTTCGTGGCGGGCGCGGGGGTAGTGGCCGGCCAGGAGGCGAGCCAGGGACGATTCGGTGTTGTAGGTGGCCATGCGGATGGCGTCGACGAGCCGTTTGTGTTCACCGTCGAGACGGCGGGCGTCGGGACGGATCTCGCCGAGCGGGATCCGTGCGGGCAGCTGCCGGGCGTGGGCCTGGTGGTCGGTGAGCTGGGCACGGACCTGGTCGATGGTGGCCGAGAGGTCGGCGAGCGTTCCGGCCAGCGCGGGGGTGTCGGCCAGCCGGCCGAGGGTGGCCTGGCCTGAGGCGATGGTGGCTTTCAGTTCGCGGGTGCGGCGGGCGGCGTCTTTCTTGGCCGGGTTGGGCACGGTCCGGCCGGGGTCGTCAGCCACGGTCGTGTAGGTGTCGAGGGCGTCGAGGCCGTAGCGGCCACGCATGTAGCGGAAGAAGTTCTCCTGCCGCCAACGGCAGAACAGCGCATGAGCGGCGGTGGCCGCGTCGAGGTCGCCTCGGGTGGTGATCAGCGTGGTCTGGTGTCCGTCGTCGCACAGGCGGGTGATCTGGCGGGCCTGGAAGTAGCGGCGCTGGTTGGCGGGGCCGTAGTAGATCCGCACGGTCCGCTCGGCCAGTCGGTAGGTGTGGGTGATGCCGCGGTCGTCGACGAAGGTGTGGTCGGCGAACGCGGAGGTCGGCTCGGCCTTGACCGGCTGTTTGCGGTAGGTCAGCAGCTCGAAGCCCTGGCCGACCAGTTCGGCGAACAGCTTCGGTGACCAGCCGCCCCGGTCGAACACGATCGTCGGTGCCGCTCCGTCACCGACGAGGCGGCGGATGTCTTTGGTGGCGCGGCGGAGCTCACCGGTCAGCGACGCACCGGGCGGAGAGGTCCACACCAGGACCCCGTCCCCGCGGGAGTCGCAGATCCAGGTGTCGACCTCGGCAGGCATCGAGATCCGCATCCTGGCCAGATGTGCCTTGGGCAGGTCGTGGCGGCCGTGGTAGGCACGCACGTGCCCGTCGATGTAGAACATCCCCGCCTGGCCGGGGTGGGCGTCCAGATGCCTACGGGCCAGAGACTCGAGCAGCACGTCGGAGCGGCCGAGCGCGGCGAGCTGCCCGAGCCGACGACGCAACGTCTTGGGTTCGGGGGCACGGTCCAGGCCGAGGAGCCGGCCGAGGGTGGCCGGCTCGATCCGGGTCAGCCCCTGCGCACGAGGCTCGCCCAACAGCGAGGCGAACACGATGGTCAGCACCAGCGCCCGCAGGTCGTAGAACGACGGCCGGTCCTGCACATCGGCGAACGTGGCCTCGACACACTCGAGCAGCCCCGTGGCTGCAAGGCCCGGAAGGGCGAGCAGGCTCCCAGCCGCGGGCAGCTGCCCGCCCTCACAGATCTGCGGCGGCGCACCCGCCAGCAGCCCCGCCCGGGCCGCCTGCCGCTCGGCAGTACGAGCCTGCGGTCGGGCCAACAGCTCCAACGGCTCCGCCACCTGCGGCTCAACCTGGGCGTCCACATCCTCGGCCTGGCTGCTGTCACCCGCTGCGCTCCCGGCCGGCGGTTGGTCCGCGAGCACCCGACGCACGCTGCCCTCCGACACCCCAACACGCCGGGCGATCTCACGGCCCGAGACCCCCTGCCCGTGCAGCGCCACGATCTGATCCGTGACCACGCCGGTGAGCTTCCACGCTCTCTTGGGGCCCGGACGTTCCGTGACCAGCCCCGCAACCCCGACACGCTCACGCTCCGATCGCCACCGCCACACCGTGGTCTCGTTCACCCCGAACGCCGCAGCGACCTGCCGCTGTCTGGCAGCCCCGGACTCGACCAGCCCGACCGCGGCCAGACGTCGGGCCGCGGCATCGCCAGCATCCCAGGCGAACGCCACCATCCCGTGCAACCACACCGCACCGGAACCGTCGTCATCCTCGACCAGATCGACACCCGCCGCAACCGGGATCGAACACGCGGGCGACAACGGCAACGGCGGCTCCATCTCACGCAACGGTGCCCACATCGTCTGTCCCACAACCCCTCCACGCAACCGACAGAACCTCTGCCACCATTATTACGCATACGGGACGCAAAAGCACGGATTTCCCCCGAACCACGCCAACTTCAACCCGCTATGTCAAGAGCCCTGGATTCGTGGCTGCCACGCTGAAATAGACCGGCAGTGCAACACGAGCAGTCGACACTCGCCGCTGGATTCAACCCAGTCTTCGCGCGGCTCGCTCCCATACCCTTCAGGAATGTCTCAGTGCCTTTGCGGGAGGCAGATATGAAGCTCGATGCTCAGATCGTCGGCAACGCCGGCCTTTACTACGCCTCCTACCGGCTCTCTCTCCTCGGATGGAATGCTATGCCAACGTCGCGAAATGCGCGGGGTATCGACGTCATCGCCTACAGCCGGGATGGGACCCGGTACAACGGGCTGCAGGTCAAGACGTTGAGCAAGCGCAACTCAGTGCTCCTCGGCAAGTCCGTCGAAGGGCTGATGGGGAATTTCTGGATCATCGTCAACAATGTCACTACTGCCGAACCCAAGGCATTCGTCATGTTGCCTGATGAGGTGCAGCGACTCTCGACTCAGGGAGGAGAAGGTGGGCGGACCCACTGGCTGCGCGTGAGCGCTTACGACAGCGATGAGTTCCGCGACGCATAGGACAGGATCGGTCGGGGCGACTAGCTTCGCCACACCTACCTCGCACTCGCTCGACAGGCTCGGGTGGCCAGACCAGCACCAACGGATGGGCCAGGCCGGCAGCACGAGAAGGTTGCCGCCGCGTTGGTGGAGCCTTCGCAGCGAGCCATCATCCACGCCTAACCTCGCTATTGCGGATTGCGGTCGGGGGGAGGGCCTATGTCGAAGTACAGCGCTGTACGTCGCCGACTGGAGCGCGAAGCCGGCCCTTCGGTCGAGAAGCATGCGACGAGTCGACCAGGTTGTCGGTGGCCTGCCGGCATCGGCGCGTCGCTACTCAGCGTGGTGGTCCAACGAGCGCGAAGGGACGCACGTTCAGGCACACGCGTGGATGCGTTCAGGTTGGGATGTCGACGTCAACCTCACCACCGAGAGGGCTCGCTTCACCAAGTAGTAGTTCGCAACAGATTCCGGGTGGCAAGTGGTGAAGTGAGCGGAGCAGAAGCCGCCCGTTGGACCTACCTCCATCCTCAGCGGCTTCGCCCTACCGTCCGCAGCCAGAGCGCACACTGTTCAACGACGGGGGAACACCGTGGCCCGAGCACATCGTCCTGACGAAGCGCCGCTCTATGAGGTGGCGGGGGAGTGGGTCGCCCGGTGTCTTCGCGACGATGGCTCACTCTTCCAGGCACGTGACCGGCTGTGGACCCAGCAGAACTTCCAGGCGCTGCACGAGCTGTTCAACGAACAGCCGGACGAGTCATCCGACCCGTTCCTGGTGAAGCTTGGGCGCCAGCTGGCTGATGCGAACGACGATCTCGTGCTGCTCTTCGCGGAGATGCTCTATGTGCACCTGCTGATCGCCCTCGACATCGGCGGCTCGGCGAAGCGTGACAACCTCGATGCGGTCTTGAGTCGGTCCTCCGACCCGACCGAGGTGCCGCAGTACCTGGACGCTCAGCTCGACGGTGGCCTGGTGCACACCGGGGTTGCATATAAGACGTATCGGCCGCAGCAGCTGTGGTTCTTCATCGACGTGATGATTGCTCTGAAGGCACTGGACGAGCCGGAGCGGAGTTCGGTCATCGACGACCCCTGGCGCTTCCGGGACCTGGTGGACGATGTGCCCCTTGAGGCTGCCTACACGCAGCGCAATGCGCTCTTGCATCTCGTCCACCCGGATACGTACGAGGATTGCGTCTCCCGCGACTACAAGACGCAGATGTCTACGGCGTTCGGCCACCTTGCGGAGTCCGATCATGACGATGTCGATCGAGCCCTGCTGCAGATCCGCGCGGCGCTCGAGGCGGAGGCTAGGCACCCCATCAACTTCTACGATGAGCCGTATCGCTCGCAGTGGGCGCGTGAGCGGATCCAGGCCTGGTCGATGCTGGAGGTCGCGGGACGAGCGATCGTGTCCTGGGATGCCTTCGATGAGCAGGAGCGTGGCTACAAGCTCGAGCTGGCAGAGGTTCTGGGGGGGCTGTACCGCAGCGACCGACGGGCTGGCTGGGGCCTGGACGCCGTACGTGCCATCTCACGCACCAACCTCGTCAACTTCCGCCCGATGGGACGACTCCGTGACCTCGCCAAACGTGAGCCCGATGCCTTCGACGACGCGCTCGCTATGTTGGTCGACGCTGACGACGCCGTGCTCGCGATCGATGGCTTCACGGAGTTCATCGGTGACACGGTCGGTGCCAGGGGGGCACGGCTGAGCATCGCTGCGACGCTGGTCATGGGAGTGGATCCGACGCGGTACGTGCCCTGGCGTGCCCAGGCAACAGCGGCCTACGAACGCCTGCTTGGTACCGAACTCGAACACGGCGGCTCGGACGCAGCCCACTACGACAGTTACCTCGAGATGCTCGATCTCGTCGTGGAGGAGCTCGGGCGTCGCGGCGTCGCCCTTCGTGATCGTCTCGAGGCTCAGTCGGTGCTGTGGGTGGTCGCGGGCCGGTCTCTTGAGAAGGAACCGTTCTCGTCGCTAACGAGTGCGCAGCGCAACAAGCTCGCCAGGTGGAGGGGCGAGGAGCTCGGTGATGACGAGGAGGACACAGCGGCGTCACAGGAACAGTGGCGATTGCTGCGGTTCCGCCAGATCACCGACGCCTCGGAACAGCTCGGTGCACGGGCCCCAAGGCTCGACCGTGGCCAAGCTCAGCGAGAGGCCCATGAGGCGCTACGGGACCTCCGTGGCGATCGGGACGCGTCGGCATTCGCGTCGCGGTACCGACAGATGGAGCACGCCCTCCCGCACACGCGCAAAGGTTCGCATCAGACCTTCCTCGGCGCGCTGATTAACAAGGCGGATGATCCCGACGAAGTGGGGATGGTGCTCGCTGACGCGTTCACCGCGCCGAGCTCGACCGAAGAGGTCAGCGAGCGCATCGAGCCGCTCGTTCAGCTCGTAGAACGCGTCGGCACGGCCCACTCGCCTTCTGCCGGGATGGCGCCGCTGGCAGCATCGGCGTTCTGGCATCTCCAGCGTGAGGAGTGGTTGCCTCTGTACCGCAACGTCGAGGAAGCCCTCAGTTGGTGGGGCTGGCTGCCGAGCTCTGAGACCGCGACCGAGCGCTACCTCAACTACCTCGACGTTTTCTCAGGACCCGACACGACCCTGGAGACACTGCATGCGTTGGGGAGGGTCAGAAGTGGGTGGTTCCCCGGACTCGATCCGAGCCTCGTTGAGCGGCTCGCGGCCAACCAGGATGCTGAAGCGGAGGACGCCGGTGACGTGCGCCAGAACCTCGAGCACGTCCTCGCCGATCTAAAGGTGCTCGATCGCTGCATCGGCGACTCGATGACGCACCTGCTCGGCCAGCGGCTGGAGACCGTTACCTCGGCGCGCGACGGCAGGGGTGCGTCCGACGCGTTCGTGGCGTGGCGGCCGGGAAGGAGCCTCGTCCAGCCGCCACCCGATGTGCGCGTGTGGATCACCGCGGACGGCGTTGCGATCGGGGTGCACCCCGGTGGTGGCCGCGAACGGCACGCAGAGGCGGTGCGCATCGCCCGGGAACGCCTGCCGGATGACGTCCAGATCCTCGCGGTGACCCAGGACGGTCGCGGGGCCCGAAGCTTCGAAGCCGCAGACGATCCCGGGGGTCGCGAGTTCCTCGTCGGCCGCTGGTATCCGGGGTCGACAATGCTGGGTCGACCGGATGTCGTCGATGACCTCACGGCACTGGTCACGCGACTCAAGCCACTGCTCGGCGCCTGGTTGTCCAGTCTTGGCGGCGGCTCTGTACCGATCGTCGACGCGGCCGGTGACGAGCGCCTAGCTGCCGAGATCGATCGCTTCCAATCGGAGCGCGCCTATCCGACGGCCAAGGATCGCCAGCGGATCGAAGCCAGAGCCAAGCTGCGAGAGGTGCTCACGCCGGAAGGCTTGGATGGTTTCGACCTCGACGGGATCCGACAGGTCATCAACTCGCACGTCGGTGGAGGACCCGGACCGCAGTCGGTCCTGAACACCACCATCAACGAGTCGGATGCCGAGGGTCTCGACCAGCTCTTCGGCGCGATCCGCTACCTGCTGTGGGATGAAGACGCTCCGGAAGACGACCGCATCGATCGGCTCCTCGACAAGCAAGATCTCGGGATGCCGGGGTTGGGCGAGGCGGTCATCGTCAAGCTCCTTGCGACAGCACACCCGGATCGCTGGGTGCCGGCGTTTCCGCTCCACGGTGACATGGGCAAGATCCGAGCCCTCGAGGTACTTGGCCTGCCGAATCAGCTCCTCGGGACATCGGGTGAGCAGCAGGTCGCCGCCAACGAGGCGATCCGTGAGCGGCTCGAACCGTTCTTCCCCGGCGACACCTGGGGCATGAAGGAGTTCGTGTACTGGCTTGCGAGCCGCGAGGAGGTCGACACTGCGGTTGCGGAGATCGATCTGATCGAGAAGGCCGCGCGCGAGCTGTTCGTGTCGGTGGACTTCCTCCGCGAGATCGTCGAGCTGCTGCGTGAGAAGAAGCAGGTCATCTTCTACGGGCCACCTGGCACGGGGAAGACCTACCTCGCGCGTCGGCTGGCCCGTGCACTGGTCAACGAAGACGAAGGCCGGTACCGGCTGGTGCAGTTCCACCCCTCCTACGCGTACGAGGACTTCTTCGAGGGGTACCGGCCGGTTACCGACACCGACGGGCAACTGACCTACGAGCTGCGCCAAGGCCCGTTCGCGCTGATGTCGGAGATCGCCGAGTCGTCGCCGGCGGCCGAGCACGTAATGATCATCGATGAGATCAACCGGGCGAACCTGCCGAAGGTGTTCGGCGAGTTGCTCTTCCTGCTCGAATACCGCGACGATCCGGCGTACACGCAGTACCGACCCGATGAGCCGTTCACCGTGCCCGAGAAGCTGTACCTCATCGGCACGATGAACACCGCGGATCGCTCCATCGCGCTGGTCGATGCCGCCATGCGTCGGCGTTTCCACTTCGTGCCCTTCTTCCCCCACGAAGGCGAGGTGGCGGGGCTGCTCCGGCGTTGGCTCGAAGCGCGAAAGGGGCCAAGCTGGGTGGCCGATCTGCTCGACCAGGTGAACGAGGAGCTCCGGAAGGACCTGGGTGGCCCGCACCTGCAGATCGGTCCGAGCTACTTCATGGTCGAACAGCTCGGTGAGCCCAAGGTCGAGCGCATCTGGAGATACAGCGTCCACCCCTACATCGAGGAGCAGCTGTTCGGACAGCAGGAACGGATCGACCACTATCGGTTCGAAGCGGTGATGCGTCGCTACCGGGAGGGGCAGGTCGACGAGCAGGATGGGGCGGTCGAGGGCGACGATGACCTCGGCTGACCGTGTCGTCGCTCTCCGTGAGCACCAGGTAGCCGATTACGAGCTCACGAGGCAGCAGGCGGCCGCGCTACAGGCGACAGCGTCACAGCTGATCAGGCTCGAGGTGACAGCAGGTGTTGACCGCTACCGGGTCGTCGCAGGCAGTGTCGTGGGGACAGCGCACGTAGCGGGGGTGCAGGTCCTCGTGCGTCCCAAGATCCCGCTGCGCAACCTTCTCTACCTGTTGGGCGCTGGCTACGACGACATCCGGTGGTGGGAGGAGACGTTCCCCTACGACCGGGAGCAGGAGCTGCTCCCGGCCTTCCTGGCGTTCTTCACCCGATCGCTCCAGCGCGCACTCGGTGCCGGGCTCCTGCGGACCTACCAATGGGAGGAGGAGCGGCTGCCAACCATCCGGGGTCGGCTCGACTTCACGGAGCAGCTTCGACGCCCCGGCCATGCTCTACCCATCGCGTGCCGATACGAGGCGTTCACCGCCGATAACCGCCTGAACCGCTACCTCCGTGCCGCCGTCCGCCGCGCTCTGTTCGTCCCGGATGTTCCAGCCGTTCTTCGCCGGGTCCTGCAGGCCGAACTGGCCCGCTTCGAGGAGGTGCAGGACATCGCGGTCAGGGTCGATGAACTCGACGACTACGTGCACACGCGCCTGGACGACCACTACCGCACACCGCTCGCACTCGCCCGCATCCTGCTGGCGGGAGGAACGATCGCTGACCGCCGTGGCGCGACCGGTACGGGCACGTTCGCCATCGACATGAACCGGCTCTTCGAGAACTTCGTCGCCGAACGCCTACGCCGGCACTTGGCACCCGAGCTCATCCTTCAGCGGGAACCCGTGACCGCGTTCGACGTTGATCAAAGTGTGCGGACCAAGCCCGACATCGTCATCCGTCGGGGAGGCGAGGGCATCGTCCATGTCGCCGACGTCAAGTACAAGCTGTCGGGCAGCGGGTACGCGCGCAATCCCGACTACTACCAGTTGCTCGCCTACGCCACGATGATGCAGCAGTCGGAGGGAACGCTGATCTACCACGACGCCGGGGGCGACGATCCGCTGCCGACGCGCATCGAGGTTCGAAACTCAACGGTTGCGCTCACGACGTACCGGCTCGACCTCCGTGGCGATCCCCGTGAGGTCGAGCAGCAGCTGCGCGCGCTGGCCGGCTGGCTGCGCGAGCGCGTGGAGCTGCCGTTCGACAGCTCCACCGATCCCGGCGCACTGACCGATCTACGCGGCCGGCAACGGATCGGCTCTTCGTGGCGACCGTGAGGCGGGCGTCGGTCACGTCCGCCGTCGAACCTTGGTTAGCCGATCGTGCTCGAGCTCAACTCGGGGAACCCGGCGTCGTCTGCGTCGACCAGTGGCCAAGCGTCGTCGAGCGCCCGAGCGTTGGCTGCGGCGCGTCGCAGCAGCAGTTCGGTGGGGCTCGCCAGTCGGGCCGCGTACCAGCGGGTGAAGGAGCGTGCGAACCAGAGCCACTGGGAGTAGTTGAGCGCGACGGGATTGCCCTGGTAGAGGACGATCTTCCCTGCGTTTGAGCCCGCGGCGATGCTGTGAGCGATCAGCGACATCGTCTGGAAGCGCGGGTGGTGGCCGACCCGGGCACCTGAGGTCTGATCGGACTCTGCACCGGTCGCATCAAACCAGGCCTCATCCACATGGCCCCGTAGTCCCCAGTACCCACGTAAGACGAGTTCCGCAGCAGCGACGGAAGATGCCATCGTCATGAAATGCCACGTGTCGAAGCCTCGGAGGTACATGACTCGAGCGATCTCGCCGATGGTCTGCTCCTTCGGACCGTAGCTTCCGGCGCTCACACTAAGGAGTGCCGTCCAACCCGGAAGCGGAAGGCCCGTCCTGGTCGGCAGATCCGACAGGAGATGGATCAGTTGCGTTGCGAATGCGATGGGCAGACTCGGGACCGCAGGCACGTTGGTGCCGAGAGCAACTACCTCGCCCGTCTTGGAGGTGGCAGTGATCGTGCCGCGCATGATGTCGATAGTGCCGTACACGAGACCGATGAGGGGGTCGTGCCCGAATGTCTGGACCCGGTGTGTCGTGCCACCAAAGCCTGCAATGTGCTTGGAGTAGGCACTGATTCCATCGTAGGAGACCTTGGCGTAGCGAGCCATCCAGTTGTCATTCTCGATCGCGTAGCTGCGCATCGCTTGGGTCAGCGCACTGCCCTTTTGAACCTCGCCTTCCCAACTAGCATTCCTTGGTATCCGCACAACGAACACGTCGGCTAAAGCTGCGACGACTCCTGCAGCCACGGCGGCAAGGACATCGCCGGAGTCCAGCGACGACTGGACCTGGAAGCCGCCGAGCATGCGCTGCTCGATGCGGCGCGACTCGGCTTCGTCGATGAGCGCAGCGACATCTATCGCTGTCGGATCAACCCCTCGCGCCGCGAGTTGCTGTCCCGCGTGCGCAACCAGCTCTGCCCAGTCCCGGTCCGGAGCGCCAGTCCCTGGCCCTCGAACTCCCACTCTGGGGCTAACGATCGGTGTCGTGTCACCCTCGCGACCAAGGCCGAAGGCACTCAGCCGCTCTTCGAGGCGATCGATGTTGCGACTGGTGTCCGTCGCCGCCGTTAGCTGGTCTTGAGACCGCTCGCGAAGCTCCTCGTATGCAAGCCCCTGCCACATCAGGCTCACGTCGAGCCCATCCATGTCCTTCATGCTGCCTCGTTCTCGGCGACGAACTGTTTCGCGGTGTCCAGGGCTTCGAGAATCGCCTCGATATCGCGGATCCGGGCAGCGTTCCGATCATTGAGCAGGCGCTCCTCGGCTAGGTCCTGTTCGAGCTGCGCGCGAGATTTGTCGAGTTCAGCGATAACGGATTGGGCCTTGTGGAGGTGAGCTTGGCCGTGGATGACATCGAGCTTGTAGCTCATCTGCAGCTTGATCAGTTCGACCCGCACCTGAGCGGCACCGAGCTCCTTGAGGGCATGTCCAGTTCCTCCGGCTGCAGCGCCAAGCGCTGCGCCGACGCCCGTCACGATCCATAGCCCGCCAGCCATACCGGCACCGCCCGCTGCGAGGCTCCCGCCTCCGAGCAGAGCCAGCCCATGTGCTGTCGCTGCTGCACCACTGAGACCGGCTGCTGCCCCAAGGGCGGTGCCGATCGCCGGCGCGAAGACCCAAGCTCCGCTCGCCAAGAGCACGGTGCCGATCGCGCCCGAGGCGGCGATCCTCTTCCAGGGCAGGGCCCGATGCACTTTGAGAGCCTCGGCGCGAACGTCCAGTACCTCGGTCGCTGCCTTCAAGGAAAGCCCGAGCGCTCGGGAGACTGCTATGAGAGCATCCTTGAAATCGCTAGCCGAAGTCTTGACCTCGTACGGCGAGAAGGGATCCGCCAGCGCCAGATCGATCAGGAGGCGACGCCTCAGATCCACATCCCACTGGCTGGCGACCTTGTGGAGCGCCAACTCTATAAGCGAGACGGAGAGATCCTGGGCAGCCAGAGGTCGGTCGCCCTCGCGATTCCTACGAGACGCGTTGAGTTCGTCCCGGAACGATGCGAGCAGCAGTTCGCGCTTCTTCTGGACGATGCGCTGCTTCGTCGCCTCTCGGTCGGGGGACTTCTCCGCACCGGTGAGAGCACAGGCCATGAGCAGCGTTGCGGTAGCGAGTCCGTAGCTGTACTCGTGATCGCCGGTCGACATCGCATCCCCCAGGCAGTCGGCCACTGGGCGAGACGATAGACCAATCCATCGAGGCCAGCCGTGGGCAGATGACACGCAGCCCTTCCACAGCAATCGCGAACCCCGTGATCGGTGCTGCAGCGGGCTTCGTTGCGCCCGCTCGCGGCCTTGCTCGACGCGTGCGAAGTCGAGTTGTCTTGGCGGGCACGCAACTGACCCGCGAGAGAGACTTCCGGGTGCACCGATCGACTCGCCAGAGGTCGTCGGCGACGGTTTCGATCTTGTCTGTGAGCCACTGTGCGGAGCTCCTCGCTGTCCCTCGGCACGTCATGAGCCGGAGGTCTCCGACTGGGGGTGACGTCCGAGAATCGACGGTTCTCGGAGGTCAGGACACAGCAGGGCGGGTGGCTGCGACAGGGACGCCCTCCCTGAGGCGTCGGGTTCCATGGAGGCCGACGTGCCGCCCATCGTCGACTAGCGATCTCACGGATTGGCGAGCTGACGTTGGCTTCGTGGCTACCGTTGTAGTCGTTAGGCGCTGTCAACAACCGCGTGTGGCAGTCCCGCCACCCAGAGGTCGACCTCGCCCAACCGGCCGGCGCACGATCTAGACGTAGGACTCAGATCCAGCGAGCAGCAGTGCTCACCGGCCGGCGACTCGGGACCATCCTGCCTGAGAGCAGCGACGTTCGAACCCTGTAGGCGGGTGTTGAGTCCGAGATCGAGGAGCACAAGGTCCGGATGTGGTCGCGCCGAGCACGACTACGACGCCGAACGGCTGTAGGCCTCCTACTTGAAGTGCCAACGTGACCGCTCCAAGCAGGCCAGCGCCAGCCTAGACGCCTAGATCAGCACCCTGCCCGGCGGGGCCGTCAACGTGCCCATCCTCGCCGCCGACGATCCCTCGAAGGCCTTCCTGGAGGGCGACCTGACCCACCCATCCAGCGTGAGACGGCAGGGGGCCCTGGCCACCGTACGGCTCTACCCGCAGAAGCAAGGCCGTAGGGGCTTCGACCCGGCCAGCGTCGGCATCGACTTCGGGGAAAGGGTTGAGATCCTTGTCGCCGAGGCGTGACCCTCCAGCTTCGTCTTGCCAGACGTCAAGCACGTCCCTACCGGTTGACTGCCCTCGCCTCGCCGTGGCCGCACCCTCACCTCGTCCATCAGTCGGCACCGATAGCCTTGTCTGTTGAGAGACAAGGAGATCGAGAGGGCGTATGGCCAGAAACAGCAACCTGGGGGCGGCGAAGGCTGCCAAGCAAGACGAGTTCTACACCCAATGGGCCGACATCGAGCGCGAGATGAACGCCTACCTGGAGTACGACCCCGACGTGTTCCGCGGCAAGACAGTGCTCCTGCCTTGCGACGACCCTGAGTGGAGCAACTTCACCAAGTACTTCGCCCTGCATTTCGCCGACTTCGGCTTGAAGAAGCTCATCTCGACCTCCTACGCGCCTAATAGCAACGCAGGGGCCGCCTTCTACACCCCGACCCTGTTCGAAACCGACAACCCGGCATACGACCCGGGCAAGTCGCTGGAACGTGGTCGCGTCTTCACGCTCCTGCCCGAGGACGTCTCCGGCGACGGGCGCGTCGATATCGACGACCTGAAGTGGGAGTACCTCGATGGCGACGGTGACTTCCGAAGCGACGAGGTGACGACCCTCCGGGATGAGGCCGACATGGTCATCACCAACCCGCCCTTCTCCCTGTTTCGCGAGTTCCTCGACTGGATTCAGCAGAGCGGTAAGCAGTTCTCGATCATAGGCAACGAAAACGCGATTGCGTATAAGAAGGTCTTTCGTTTGATCAAGGACGACAAGGTTTGGAAGGGTGCGACAGCCAATAGCACAGATATGGTCTTCGGAGTGCCCAAGGGTTCGGTGATCAAGGAGGCTGATCGACTCAAAGCAGAGAAGTTGGGCTATCCGTCAGACGAGGCGCGCGACTACACGCGCCTAGGCAACTCCTGCTGGTTCACGAACATTGAGCATGGGCGTCGGCACGAACCGTTGCAGTTGATGACTATGGCAGACAACCTGCGGTACAATAAGAAGTTCATTAACACGCTCGACGGCGGTTCCGACTACCAGCGCTACGACAACTTCGAAGCTATCGAGGTGCCTTACACCGATGCTATTCCGTCGGATTTTGAAGGCGTAATGGGCGTCCCGATCACCTGGCTTGCGAAGTACAATCCCGACCAGTTCGAGATCCTGGGGACGGACGAGTCCGACTACGCGCCCACCAAGATTTATCGGGCCAAGCGCAAGATAGTCAACGGTGTCCCGGTCACGTCGAACACCGGCTCGGGTGGAGGCTACATTCGTGTCGACTCCTTCGGGTCTGGGACGTACTTTGACGTGGGCTACCCCGTGAAGCGCATGTACAAGCGCATCTTTATCCGCCACCGTAACTCCGAGCCGGAGAAGGGCTGAGCCATCGACACCGAACTGAGGAAGTACACGGTGGCCCAGGTCACCGAGGGGTTCTTCTATAACGAACTTGAGGGCAAGGGTCTGTTCGGGCTCGACGGCGACCTGGTTATCCAGCCCGAGTACCAGCGGCACTACATCTACGGCGATGGCAAGAAGGACGTCGCCGTGATCGAGTCCTTGCTGAAGGGCTACCCTCTAGGACTGATCTATTTCGTCGATACCGGGGCGACCAAAAGCCCGCACCTGGAGGTCTTGGACGGGCAGCAGCGAATCACCAGCGTGGGCCGGTTCGTGACTGGCAAGTTCGCCATCATCGACGACAACGGTAAGGAGCAGACGTTCTCATCGTTGCCCAAGGAGGACTGCGAGAGGATCACTGGCAGTGAACTCCTGATCTACGTGTGCACCGGCACTGAGGCCGAGATCAAGGAGTGGTTCCAGACCATCAACATTGCCGGCGTCCCGCTGAACAACCAGGAGCTGCGCAATGCGATCTACTCAGGACTGTTCGTAACGGCGGCCAAGCGCGAGTTCTCCAACTCGCAGAACGCTCTCCAGCAAAAGTGGTCCCACTTCGTGAAGGGCGACCCCAAGCGTCAAGAGGTCCTTGAGGAGGCTCTCTCTTGGGTCGCCGCCTCGAAAGGTCAGTCGATCGACGGCTACATGGCTGCCCACCGCCAGGACAAGGGCATCGGCGAGCTGAAGGCCTACTTCTCCACGGTGATTGACTGGATCAACAGCGTCTTCATCGCCCCGCCCGATAAGGCCATGCGCGGACTCGACTGGGGCCGGCTGTACGAGCAGTACCACCACAAGTCGTACAAGACCGATGAACTCGACGCCGACCTGCAGGAGTTGCTCCTCGACCCGGCCGTGAGCGACCGTAAGGGCATCTACGAGTACCTGCTCGGCGGCAAGACCGAAACCCGCCTACTCAACGTGCGGATCTTCGACGCGCAGACCAAGAAGACGGCCTACGCCCAGCAGACGACCAAGGCCAAGGCCGGCGAGATCTCTAATTGCCCCCTGTGCGCCCACGGCTCCAACGCGAACAGGGCTCGAATCTACAAGGCGAACGAGATGGAGGCCGACCACGTCGCCGCCTGGTCCAAGGGCGGAGAGTCAACGCTGGAGAACTGCGAGATGCTATGCGTCCCGCACAACCGCTCGAAGGGCAACCGCTGAGCCAGTACCGTCGCCTGCGCGGCACCGGGGACCTCTACGGGAACCGAGCTGCGCCTGTCGCTCGCCATATTCACGGTGCGCCGGCGTTGTACCCTCAATCGTGGTGCCTGTAAGCGCCTTGCGGCGGCCGTAGCCGATGCGGTGGCTCGATCTGCAGTGCGCCCTTGATTGCTCGGGTGCGACATCGCTCGGCATCAGCCGGTCGTCGCCCACTCCTGCCGGGTTGGTGCGTAGGAGGCTGCTGACGTGCCTCGCGAGGTGCCGACCCTGCACTGACGGGAACCACTCGATTGGGTATCAGATCCATCGTGGCCGGCTACGGCCGAGACCCGGCTAGATGATCCTTCATCGTCGCTGTGGCTGGCGTCCGCTCCCCCAAGCTCCTGCGCTTGGCTTCCGAGAAGTGCGGGCTATCGGAGGTAGGGCGCGGCTAGGAGGGGCCGCCCGGGAGTCCCCGTTCTGCGTGGGTCGCTGAGTAGGTGCGGTGGTTCACCG
>Ga0207421_10002658_pt1 | contig 22028 bp, 18 predicted proteins | sample SodLakKL_010_SED_4_FD_187542 | JGI IMG/M metagenome (GOLD analysis project Ga0207421, IMG submission 187542) | Alkaline sediment microbial communities from Lake Tanatar, Kulunda Steppe, Russia - 8KL_010_SED (SPAdes) (version 2) | ecosystem: Environmental > Aquatic > Non-marine Saline and...
GGAGAGGTACTGAGACAGCCAAAATTAAGGAAATTACGATAAAGAATACGAAAATAATATTTTTCCTTTTCATTTTGTATCTTCAATTTAATATTTATCGTGTATTTAGCCTCTTAGTATATTATCTTCTTTATTTTTATATGAACTTAACCAGTGTTAATTATATCTTTAGAATTGAAAATATTTAAATCTTGAGATTGGTTTCTATCAACATGGTAAGAAAAATTTTTTATACATTTTAAGGATCTTTTTAAATTTTATTGACAAAATAATCAAAAAAGTGTATAGTTGAATTATACAATACTAGATGTTTCTAACAAATTGCGCTAAATGAAAGAACTAAAAAATAAACTATTAATTAATAGAATACATTAAAATAATAAATATTCTAAGCATATACAGCTCATAAAAGCTCCCATCTAACAAAAGTGAATGCTCATGGATGAAAATTTTTTCATATTTTAGAAAATACCTTTAAAAAAAGATTGAGGAAAATGGAGCCAAGAATCAATTTATAAAAATAAAGAGAATAAGACTTTATTTATATACGGGTTCATACCTTTTATGAGGTTCCATTTAATAATGTTGTGTGGATTATGGAAGATGTAGTTAAGAATTTAGAAAGTAAAAAAGAATCGATAGAGAATAACAAAAATGAAAGCAATAAATTAACAAAAAAAGACTTTGAAGCAGTAATAAAAATAAAAAATCTTTCTAAATTATTTAACGATTTTAAAGCACTTTCTAACGTTAACATCAACATTTCAGACGGAGTTTTTGGACTTTTGGGTCCTAATGGGGCAGGAAAAACTACATTAATTAATATCCTTGTAGGAAAATTGCGGCCAACATCTGGATCCGTCAACATCATGGGATATGATGTACAAAAAAACTCTATTGAAGTTAGAAAAAACTTAGGATACCTCCCTGAAGACATTGGTTTCTACGACGATATGACAGCTCTAAACTTCTTAAAATATTTGTCAAGATTAAAGGGATTAAATAGATATGAAGCATCAAGAGAGGCTTTTAAAATACTGGAGTTGATGGAGCTGGAAGAAAGAGGAAATCAGAAAATAAAAAAGTATTCATCTGGAATGAAGCAGCGATTGGGAATCGGTCAAGCAATAATCGGAAACCCACAAATCTTACTTTTAGATGAACCTACTGGAGAGCTGGATCCCGTCTCTAGAAAAAAAATACTCAGACTGATCGATAATTATGCTGAAAATGGTCGAACTGTTATAGTATCAACCCACATTCTTCCAGAAATAAAGCTAATAGCTGATAGATTCGGCATAATAAAAAAAGGCAAGATAGTTAGAAAGACTAAAATGAAAGAAGTGGATGACCTCGAAGAATTTTACGAAAAGTCTATAAGGAGTGGGTAGAAATCGCTTTAAGAATAATATTCAAAAACGAGCTGAAAAGGACCATAAACTCCAAGAAGTTTTTATTATACTTGATTCTGATATTTTTGCCTGTAGTTGCGGGAGCCTGGCTCTCTTGGGAATTGCACGGGGACCCGGATGCAATGAGACGTCTCACGGAACCTTTTTTGCCCGAAGCGATAGAGGAGATGACTCCCGCTATTGCTTTGATGACTTACTTCGACCTCTTGATGATTCCTATTATCCTATTAGCGGTTATACATGCATCTAAATTCGTGGCTGGAGAGAAATCTAAGAACACTCTGCAACTCATCGTTACAAGACCTATAAAAAGATGGAAAATAATAATTGGAAAGTATGCTGCTTTTGTATTCCTTTTCATACCTCTGATGATTCTGAGCGTTTTATTAATGACTATATCTATAGAGTGGATTGGGGTAGGGTGGGCCGAAAAAGAGGTCTTTTTGGGTTTTGCAACTATAACCGTCTTGTATACTTTAGTTTATGCTTCCATAGCAACGCTATTTTCTTCTCTAACTAAAAAGTCTCTATCGGCCACTCTCGCATCTTTCATCTTCTTAATTATTTGGCTAACCTTAGATTTCTTGATTATGTATCTACCTGAAAATATTGCTGAGATGCTCGAACATGTATCATTATCACATTACGCTAACCAGATATTAGGGTATATTTCAGATGGTGTTGGGGCAATATTTGCAGTAGGAGGCATACCTGTTGACCCATCTACCCAAACTTTTATTTATTCGAGTTTGATAGTGTTATCTCTAATATTAATCCCTATTTTGCTTGCTATTACTGCCTTAGGTAGGATAGAGCTTTATTAGTTAATATCAGCACTCTGATTTTTTTATTTTCCTATTCTTTATTTTTATTGCTTTTTAGTTTATAAAAGAGTATAATATTATAATTTAACTATTTTAAATAAAATTTTGGCTTTTACTAACTTCTTAATAATGCCCTTACTATAGTATATCATTTCTTTATAAGCTGAAAACATCTCAGAATACGTTTTTAACTAAAAGAATAATTAAAAATACACAATATAAACTTTAGGACTAGTTAATATTTTATCTAAATAATTTTTAAAGAAAAATTTTAAGAAACAATCTTTTTATACGTAAAAATGCATTTTAGTCATGTTAAGCCTAAGATATTTGACATCCTCTCTCCTAAAGAGAGAGGCCTTAATAATTCATATCTTTTTAATGCAAGGTTGAGGTGCCACTGTGGAAATGACGTTTATAGCTATCAATCCTTCATAGTAATCTGTTGGTTCTTCCTATCCAGCTTACCATGGATGCAATTTCTATGTATTTTTGAACATCTTTTGTAACCTACTCACAGCTCACGAGGGATTTTCCTAGAGGTTCTAGCTTCTCAACCTGACTTGAACTGGAACCAAAACCTTACTTTTGGCTTGACGTTAACCCGATACATAAAAGTTGGTTTGAAGCAAAATAATATTGATATTGGGCTTCAAACTCTTCTTCTGAATGAAGATAGTATTTAGCCCTCATTTTAAATAAAGAATAAGAAATAAGCCTTAACTGTTGTATAAATAGATATTTTCCTGACTAGATAGAAATAACTAAACAAAATGTTATGATAATACTTTTTAAAGCCCGCATACCTCCGTTTTTAGGCGGAGGAGGTCAAAAGTCAATAAAAAGAAAAAATAAATCAATATGGAGATAATAAAGAAATTACATTAGTCTAGACTTTTCTTAGTCATCTTTATTTTTGTTTTTAATTATTCATTGGAGGTCATTTTTTGACAGATAAAAGTAAAGAATATCAACTTAAGCGAGAGCTTGAAAAATTAGAAAATATGGAAGGAGAAGGTACAGAATTAATAACCATATATATACCCCCTGATAAAAACTTAAATGATGTTATGGATCAACTTAGAGATGAATATGGGCAGGCCGAAAATATTAAAAGTAAAAGTACTAGAAAGAACGTTCAGTCTGCTTTAGATGTATTAATGGGAAAGTTAAAGCATTTTGATAAACCTCCAACTAAAGGCATGGTCATGATGGCAGGAAAAATCTCTACTAAAGGTGATAAATCAGAGATGAAATCAATTATACTTGAACCGCCCGAAAAAATTAACTCATTCAGATATCATTGCGATTCAAATTTTTTAACTGAACCACTCAGAAATTTGATTGGAACCAGTAAAAAAATTGGACTAATAGTTCTGGATAAAAGGGAGGCAACTATAGGACTTTTAAAAGGTAATAACATCCAATCTTTTAAACATTTGACTTCAGGGGTGCCCGGTAAAACTAAAGCTGGTGGCCAATCTCAGGCTCGCTTTGAAAGGCTCAGAAAAATTGCGGCTCATGAATTTTTTAAAAGAATTGCAAGTTCTGCTAATTCAATTTTTAAAAGAGAAGAAGATCTTGTAGGAGTTATTATTGGGGGACCTTCTCCAACAAAAGATAAATTTATAAAAAAAGATCTTTTGCATCACGAAATAGAAATTATTGATAAATATGATGTATCTTATACTGATGAATATGGTTTAAGAGAGCTTGTTAATTCAGCATCTGAAACGTTAGAAAAAATTGAGTCAATGGAACAAAGAGATGCTGCTAAGAACTTCCTCAAAAAACTTGTAGAAAATGAAGGTCTCGTTACTTATGGTGAAGAAGAGGTAAGACGAGCATTAAAAATTGGAGCTGTAGATAAACTATTACTATCTTCTGATCTTAGAAGGAGTAGATTGAAAATAGAGTGTTGTAATTGTGATTTTTATAAAGAAGAAAGTGTGGATGATTTAGAAAAAGAAAAATTAAAGAATGAATTTAGTAAATGCCCGAAATGTTCGGGCAGTGTGAATATTACTGAAGAAGATGTTATAATTGAACTTTCAGATAAAGCAGAGAGCATGGGAGGAGATACAATAGTCATAGACTCTGATTTTGAAGAAGGTGAACAATTAAAAAATGCATTTGGTGGTATAGCTGCAATACTTCGTTTTAAAGTGAGGTAAAAAATGTTTAAGAAATTTAAGGAAGATGTTGAAAACTCTCTTGTTGAAGTAATTCGAAAATTAGATTATACAACATCTGACCTCAAACTTGAGGAACCCAGAGAGATCTCAGATCTGGCATCAACAATTCCATTTGAATTGGCCTCCCATGAAGGTTGTTCCCCTCAGAAAATAGGTAAAGAAATTGTGGAAAATTTAAAAATAGGAGAGTATGAAAATATAGATAGAGTAGAGTTTTCCAGTCCAGGATATATAAATTTCTTTATCAATAGAAAAAGATTTCCAAAAGAAGTTAAAAGAATCCTGGAGTTAGGAGACAATTTTGGGCATGCGGAGGATAAGACTGAAAGAATTGTACTAGAACACACTAGTGCAAATCCAACTGGCCCGTTACATATAGGACATTTAAGAAATGCTATTATAGGAGATACACTTTCTCGCCTGCTCAGTACAGCTGGATATGAAGTGGAACGGCAATATTATTTAAACGATATGGGGAAACAAGTAGCTATACTTGTACATGGCTTAGAAAACTTTGAATTTGATGATAACAAAAAGCCTGACCATGCAATTGGTGAAATATATGCTAAAGCAAATAAAATAGCTCAAAGAGATGAAAGAAGTATAAAAAAACTTATTGTGGACTTTGAAAGAGGGATTGACTCAGTTGAAGATAGGTTTGAAGAAGCAGTAAGTTTATGCTACAAAGGTATAAAAAAAACACTCCATAAGCTAGATATAAGACATGATATCTCAGTTAGAGAATCAAGATTTGTGCATGAAGGATGGCTGGAAGACATATTAGATAAGCTTGACAACTATACCGTAGATGAAGAAGGCTCTGTGCAGATTAAATTTAAAGATATAGATAAAGAGTTTGTATTACTCAGAAGTGATGGCACTTCCGTATATGCTTTACGGGATTTGGCATACCATATTTGGAAATCCGGACGGGGCTCTATGATAGATATAATGGGTTCCGATCATAAATTATATTCTAAGCAACTAAACAAAACTCTTTCACTTTTAAACACTCCTATTCCTGAAATGATAATTTTTGAATTTGTTTCTTTACCTAGTGGGAAGATGTCTACGAGAGAGGGTGAGTTTATTTCAGTAGATGAATTAATTAGTGAAGTTGAAAAAAAGGCCTTTACTGAAGTAAGCAAACGGAGAGAAGAGAAAAGTAAAGAGTGGCTTAGAGAGACTGCTAGGAAAGTTGCTAAAGGTGCTATTAGATATGATTTTGCTAGGGTTGCACCTGAAAAACAGATAACTTTTGATATGGATAAGGCTATAAATTTTGATGAACAGGCGGCCCCCTTTATACAATATTCTTATGCTAGGGCAAATAGTATTCTTGAGAAGTCTCCTTGCGAAATAGAAAAGAATTTAAATTTAAATTTCAATATTAATGAAATAAGCGAGGAACCAACTATAAATTTACTCAAAACCATTTTTAAATTGGAATACGAAGTTGAAAAATGTGCTAAAAATAAAAACCTACCCAGATTTGCTGAATATTTGTTTCAGTTAGCTTCAAAATTCAATATTTTCTATAGGGATGTTCCCGTTTTAAATGTAAACAAAAATAAAACGTCAACACGTTTAGCTGTGGTCAAAGCTTATAAAATAGCTTTAAGTAATGGTATGGACATTTTGGGTTTAGATAAAATGGAAGAAATGTGATGGATACAATCTATATTTAGTCAATATAGTATGAGAAATGTTGGTGAAATGGGAGAAAGATATTATTTTATCACATGTTAAAAAATGTATTGTTAAAAAATTTGGTTAAAAATTTTAGAAAAATGAAATAAATAAAAAATCTAAATTCAAAAAGATGGCGTCGGAAAATAAAAAAATCAAGAAGATAATGAAAAATCAAGGATATAAGTTATTAGGTAAAGGAGGAGCTGTTAAGCTCTGTCACTGGTTAAAGAAAAAAATGCGAAATGAAGGAGGATGTTATAAAGAGAGGTTCTACGGCATTGATAGCCATAGATGCCTCCAGATGACACCTACTTATATACATTGTACTCAGAAATGCCTTTTTTGTTGGAGAAATTACGATGTATCCCAACAGAATGACGCAAAATTGGAAAACTATCTCGAACCAAAAGAGATGCTAGATTCGGCAATCCATTTTCAGAGAGTCCTTTTGAGTGGTTTTGGTGGTTCTTTAGATATATATGATAAGGATAGATGGGAAGAATCAAAAAACCCTAAGCATATTGCTATATCTTTAGCAGGAGAGCCTACAGTCTATCCTAAACTTTCAGAGTTTATAAAAACTTCCCACACAAGAGATATGACAACTTTTGTGGTGTCCAATGGAACATTTCCAGAGTCTATAGCAGATATGAACCCTCAACCAACTCAGTTATATCTTTCTTTAGATGCTCCAGATTCTAAAACTTATTCAAAACTATGTAGACCCCAAATAAAAAATGGATGGGTAAAAATACTCAAGAGCTTGGAAATTTTATCAGAAATGAACACTAGAACCGTGATAAGAATTACAGGAGTTAAAGGGTATAATATGCATTCACCCTCTTCATATACAAGGCTTATTGAATTGGCAGATCCTGATTTCGTTGAGGTAAAGGCTTATATGCACGTAGGTGAATCCAGAAAAAGGTTGGAAAGGAACTGTATGCCATCTCATGATGAAATATTGAATTTTGCTGGACAAATTGCAAATAGTTCCAACTATATTTTTTTGGATGAAGTTTCGGAAAGCCGAGTTTGTTTGCTTGGTAAAGAAGATACAAATAAAAAAATAGATTTCAGTTCCGATTAAAAATCAATATTCTTAAATATATAACTTAATGACAGAAATAAAATAAATAATCAAAGATTATTAAGCCTATCAAATAGGAGAAAAAAAACATGGAAGACCCGGTAATAATATTTGATAAAGAAACTGACTCCATATCTAAAATGAATGACTCAGCAGCTGCTATTTTTAATGAACCTTCTTCTAAAAAGGAGGTTGGAGATGTATTTTCAGGAATAATTTCAGTTCGTATGCTAACTGGTAAAGAGGTGAAAACACCTATAAAAACAAAAAATGGAGAAATTTTATCTACTGTAATAGCAAGCGAAGAAGGCGAAAATATAAAAGTGAAATTACCTTTGGATAAAAATGATTGGATGGAAGATATGATAGAAACTGGAGGGAAAGTAAGAGAGGTAAAATCATCAAATAAAGCATTAGATCAAATCAAAAAGGCAGAAAATAGGCTAAAAGAAAATACTGATTTCGATTCGAAAGAAATTCTACTATTAAAATTTGATAACATTGAAGAATTTAATGCTTTTAGCCTTACTGTTACAGATAAATCAAATGTCATTATAGAAAAAACTACTTCCATGGAAGATAGTATCATTGCTAGAGTTGAAGTAAGACCCCCTACCAGAAGGGTTTATTAAAATATTGGCATGTAGAAAACATCTTTGCTAAAAATGATAGTATTTTCTTATTTTTTATTATTTGGATGTAGTCATAAAAGTCAAATTTCATTTAGGGAATATCTTTTCTTTTGATTTTATCTACTGATTCCGCTTGCTTATTTTTTTTAAAAAAAAGTACGTCAACCAGTCAAAAATTAAAATCCCTATAAACAACTATTAAATACTTGAAGTCAGGTCTATCACATTCATACATTACAAACAATAAATCAAAGTTAAAAAATAAAAAATATGGTAAGGAATTTTAACTAAGCATACAATTTTAACTAAGCATAAAAAAAACTACAAATGATGCTGATACCTTAATAAGGTGGATTGAAGAAATGGTGACATCTAAAATAAAAAAAGTTTTTGGTTTATATAACAAAGTAGAATATCCTAGCTTTAACAAGTTGACAAAAGCAGCTATAGAAAATAATTTAGTGTCAGAATATAATTTTTCTGAATCCGCAAATGAACTAGAGAGTTATTGGCTCGAAAAAGGTTTTTCGCAGGCAGTTATAATATACAATGAAGAAGAAAATTCTCCATATTATATTGTATGTGAGCCTGAGCTTACAGAAGAGGAAATTAGATTAAAAGAAGAATTATTAGATGAATTAAAAGATTTAATAATTAAACGGTCAGTTTCAGGTAATAAAGAGAAGGTACTTCATGACAATTTAATAAAGTTGATTAGAAGGATTAATAAAAACATAGATGTTGAAACATTTTTAAAATTATTTTATTATGCTAAAAGAGATTTTATGGGGTTAGGAAGGATCCAACCACTTATGGAAGATCGATATTTAGAAGATATTTCCTGTAATGGTTCAGATATCCCATTATATGTTTATCATCAACGCCATGAAGATCTTGAAACAAATATTAAGTTTGATGAAGATGAGCTTGAGAGTTTAGTTATGAACATATCTCAGCGTAGCGATAAACAGATAAATTTTGCCAGCCCTTCTCTAGAAGCAACCCTCCCAGATGGTAGCCGTGCACAACTAACTTTAGGGAAAGAGGTTACGCTTAGAGGGAGTACTTTTACCATAAGAAAATTTCCTGAAGAGCCAATAACTCCTATAGATATAGCTGCATGGGAAACCATATCTCCAGAAATGCTTGCATACTTTTGGTTTTTATCAGAAAATGGCAGAAATATTATGATAGTAGGAGGTACAGCTACTGGAAAAACTACTACGCTTAATGCCATTTCTTTATTTATACCGTGGGGCGCTAAAGTAGTTACAATTGAGGATACCCACGAACTGAGGCTTCCTTTTGATAACTGGATACCTTCAATAACTAGAGAGGGACACGGTAGTGACGCTGAAGATATAGATATGTTTGATTTACTAAGAAGCGCATTAAGACAAAGACCAGAATACATAATTGTTGGTGAGATTCGAGGAAAAGAAGCAACTACGCTATTTCAAGCCATGTCTACAGGACATACTTCTTTCTCAACACTCCATGCCTCTAGTGTTGAAAGAGCAATACGGAGATTGGAAAGCTCACCCATAAATGTTCCAAAAAATATAATACCGGCTTTAGATGTGATAGCAGTACAATCAATGACCAAAACTGGTGATAAAAAATATCGTAGAATGACTGAAGTTCAAGAAATAGGTGATTATGATGCCGAATCTGGAGGCATCCAAACAAACTTGTTATCAAAATGGAATAATAGGACAAGAAATTTTGAGAGATTGTCTAAATCTATAGTATTAAAGCTTATAGCAGAGGAGAGAGGAATGTCGTATGGAGAGGTCGAAGAAGAAGTAAGAATCAGAACGAAAGTGATAGAAAAGATGATCGATAAAAACATTAGAGGGTTCAAAGAAGTGGTAAGACACATAAAACGCTACCAAAGGAAAAAGGAAGAATTGCTTGAAGAGCTAGGTATTAAAAAATGATTAATAATCTTTTAGGTTCTTTGTTTGGAAAAATTATAGAGAAGTATATAGATATAAATAATTATAGAAAAGACCTAAAAAAAGCTAGGATAGGATGGCATGCAAAAAATGCCTTATCTATGGCATTTTTCATAACTTTATGTTTATTGTTATTCGGAATGGTTTTATCAACGTATTTCTTCAGTGAGTTACTTCTTGTTTTAGGATTCTTTGTATCAGGTATAGTTTCAGTACTCCTTTTTGTTTTTATATATTATTATCCAAAGCTCGTTATACAGTTTCGTAGAAGAAAGATAAATATGGAGATGGGGGAAGCTATCACGTTTATGTATGCTCTTTCGCGGGGAGGGATTAATCTACCCAATATATTTCGTAGACTATCACGTCATCGTAAAGTATATGGAGAAGTTGCAGAAGAAATTAATTTAATCGTTACAGAAATGGATTATTTTTCTAATGATGTATTTGGTGCTATCAATGAGTGTATAAAATATACTCCATCTAAAAAAATGAAGGATTTCTTATCTGGACTATTGCCTATAATGAAGGCAGGTGGTGACGAAACAACATATTTTAAACAGAGCCTTGATAAATATTTTGAAGAAGTATTAGATGAGCAAGAATCATACATCAGTTTTTTGGGCTATCTTTCAGAGGTTTATGTGACTGGTTTTGTAGCAGGGCCATTAATGGCAATACTTGGAATAGTTCTTATAAGCATTACCTTTGGAGCTGTAGCAGAAGAAATTTATTATCTTATATACGTTCTTATTCCTCTTTCAGGTTTTATTTTTATATTATTTTTACGTCTCGTTTCTCCAGAGGATTCAAAAAAATATGAAGAGGTAGATGAAGAAATAACTAAATATGGTGCAACCTCAAAAAACAAATCTGAAGAGGCCAACAATTCAAATATCAAAATAAAACCCAAGTTTATGCAAAGGCTATATGGTATTTATTATAATTTTTTATTTAATCCATGGAAGGTTTTAGTAGTTTCAGTACCAGCATTTTTTGTATTCCTGGGATGGCAATATACAGAGATGGGTATTTCCTATCTATTTCTAAACTTAGAGATGTACGCAGTTCTAAGCACACTTATTATTTTTTTACCTGTCTCAATTTTTTATGAAGTAAAAGATAGAAGGAGAAGAAAAATAAAAGAACAATTCCCCGATTTCCTTAGAATAACTAGTAGCTTAAACAGGGCTGGTATGTCTTTAAAAAATACCGTTGAAGAAGTTTCTGAAGTTCCAGGAATAGTAGGTAAGTATGCTAAACAAATGAAAGAATCTATTAAATGGAATATTGATGTTAGAGTGGCGTTCAAAAAATTCGCCAACAAATTAAAGGACAGAGATGCACTCAAGAGCATAATTCTTATACTTGAAGGTAATAGAGCTCATAGCAATATATCAACTGTTTTGAACGTAGCAGTCGAAAATGCAAGTAACAGAGAAAAATTACATCAAATGAAAAAAATGGAGGTAACTCCTTATATACTTTTAGTTTGGATATCATTTGGAGTATTTATTTTTGTCGCTGTTGTACTCAGTACGATGTTTTTAGCTGAGATACCATTACCTGAAGGAGAATTAGGTCTAAATGGTCCCGAGTTTGGATTTGAAGAAGGAGATATAAAAGTATTGGAAGAAGTAATAGTTCATATAACTATGATTCTTGGTTTTATCTCTGGATTAATAGCAGGAGAGTTGTCCAAAAGTAGTTTATATAGTGGACTTAAGCATTCTATTTCTATGCTAACCTTAGCTTATCTAATATTTTACTTTTTCCTTTAATCTTTATCTATAATTCTTTTTTAATAATTTTTTAAAATCGTTTATATTAAAATAAAATGCTTTAAAACATAAAAATGCGGCATCAAGACAATTTAATTTGTAAAAATAACTTTAAATTCTAATAAAAAAATTATTAAAAAGAATTAGTATATTATTAGAACACTAGAAAAGAAAATATTTTAAACTCCTCAATAAGGAAATTATTCTGGTAGATTTCTATTTCTCCACATTATGTATACAACAACTACTACTATTGTACCCGGAAGCCTGAATATAACAGATCCAATTAAGAGAAAAATAAGCCAAGTCCACCTTATTTTCTTGTCAAATTCTTTTATCAACAAATCTCTACTCATCCAAAAAACTGCTATAACAAAAACTGCTAAGTCTAGTATCATCAATAGTGTATCTATCTCAATCATCTAGCATACCTATGATTTTTCTTTTTTAAAAAGATTTTGAGTCGGGTTATCAAGATTATGGAAAAATAATACAGAATATTTGTTATATATTGTATATATCTAACATAAGTTTAAAGTTTATCAACCCTTCAATAAAAATTTCCCACATACAAAATAAACTATAAAAATGGTAATAAATACAACCAAAAAATATATTAAATATTAATAATATTAAGAAGTATGTTCGAAAGAGAAAGTTGGGCAACCCGGATTGGTTTCATCTTAGCTGCAGTCGGTAGCGCAGTTGGACTTGGAAACATCTGGCGTTTCCCGTTTCAAACTGGTCAAGAAGGTGGTGCAGCATTTTTATTGATTTACCTATTGTTCATATTTGCAATAGGTTTTCCTGCAATGCTCGTTGAATTTGTCATAGGGCGAAGATCCAAGCGAAATCCAATAGGAGCGTTTAAAAAGTTAGGCTACGATAAATGGAAATTTGCTGGGGCGATAGGCGTTCTAACAGCATTTATAATTCTTGCATTTTACAGCGTAGTTGGCGGATGGGTCTTAAGATATGTCGGTGCAAGTATAACTGGGTCATATTTCGCAGAACCTGGAGTATATTTTAACGCAATATCAATGGGTTACGATGCTCTATTGTTCCATGCTATATTCATGCTAGCAACTGGTGGTATAGTTTATTTAGGTATAAGAAGAGGTATAGAATTAGCCGTCAAGATAATGGTACCTTCGATAGTGATCCTTCTCATATTTTTAGGGATTTATGCTTTCACTCTTGAAGGTGCAATTTCAGGCTATTCTTATTACTTATCTCCGGACTTTGGATTTATCGCTGAAGAATGGACTTCAATATTGCCGGCAGCTGCTGGACAAGCTTTCTTTACCTTGTCGTTAGGTATGGGTGCAATGATAACTTACTCTTCATATATCGATGAAGATAAAAATTTAGGTAAAGATGGAGCGTCCATAGTTAGCCTAGATACAATAATAGCTGTTATGACGGGCTTTGTAGTATTCCCAATACTTTTCACCATAGGAATTGACCCAGGTTCTGGAGGTCCAGGAGAATTGTTCGTTGGTCTAGGAGGAGCATTTGCAGGTCTTCCTGGAGGAGAAATACTTGGAGCTATTTTCTTCCTAACAGTTTTCATTGCAGCAATATCAAGCGCAATCAGTATACTTGAGGTTGTCGTTTCATATATAATCGATAATTTCAGAATCGATAGAAAAATAGCTGCAGTGGCAGTTTCAACAGCAATATTCCTAACAGGAGTCCCCGTCGCCTTAGATATATACTGGCTCGAAGTATACGATGAACTAACAGCTCTTGTACTTCTACCGTTAGGAATGTTTTTCCTAGTGGTATTTGTTGGATGGGTTTACAAAGAAGCAGCTGAAGAATTATCTAAAGGGACTGATACTTCAGAAGGTATCATCAAAGCGTGGCTATGGCACGTCAGAATCCCGATGCTACTGATTATACTCTTGGTACTAATACTGAACTTAGAGCAATATCTCGTGGAATATGCCGGAATAGAGCCGTTCCTACCAATTTAGGTAAAAAAACCAATTAACCCCTTCTTTTTTTTAATTTTTTAAAATAAGTCTAAGGTACGTATATAGATTTAAAAATTTCTGATAAGCATATTGACTAAATTAAAGCATGCCGAGATTAGCAATAATTATCTTAACAGCAATTAGATAATCGCTTGAAAACCACTTATTATAAAAAAGACCAAGTATAAGTTTAATGAGAGCAAAAATGCCAACTTTATTATCTCCTATTGAATTGGATAGTATGGAAATAAAAAACAGAATAGTTATTCCTCCTATGGCTACTGGCTTAGCTGAAAAAGATGGAGAACCATCTGAAGAACTAATTCAACACTATGTAGATAGAAGCGAGGATGTTGGATTAGTTGTAGTTGAACATTCATATGTGTCTTCTGAAGGTAAGTTTAGTGAAAACCAGCTAGGTATACATACTGATTCAATAATACCAAAACTCAAAAACTTAGCTAACTCGATAAGGGAGATGGGTTCGGTACCTGCAATACAAATAAATCATGCTGGTGGTAAATCTAGGAAAGACGAGACTAATAAAAACCCTGTTTCCCCATCATCAAAGTATTTTGAAGAAGATGAAAATATAAAAATATTAGATAAAGATGGTATTGAGAGAATTGAGAATTGTTTTGTAAATGCTGCACGTAGAGCAGTAGAGGCTGGCTTTGAGGTTGTTGAAATACATGGATCGCATGGATTTCTAATAAATCAGTTTACGTCACCCATTTCAAACGATAGAGAAGATGAATATGGAGGTAAACATGAAAATAGAATCAAATTTCCTTTAGAAATAGCAGAGAAGATATGTAATAAGTATGGCAAAGAAATAAAAATAATGTATAGATTAGGGGCCACGGACAGAGATCCAAAAGGATTCAATATAACAAATGGAATAGATCTTGCTGAAAAATTAGTAGATAAAGGTATCGATATAATAGATGTTTCTGGAGGTATGTGTGGCTCACGTCCGAGCGATTTGGATGGAGAAGTACAAGGATATTTTATACCTGAGGCAGAGCGTATTAAAGACAAGTTATCTACTCCTGTTATTGGTGTTGGAGGTATAAAAGATCCTATATTTGCTAATAAACTAGTAAAAGATGGAAAAGTAGATATGGTGGCTGTTGGAAGGGCAATTCTTAGAGACCCTAAATGGGCATCAAAAGCCGTATCCCAATTAAAAAAATAAGATATATCAACTAAGATTGGTTAAAGTATAAACTAGTTTTTACATTAAAAAGCACATATAGCTAACGTTATATATCAAATTTTACTAACATCTTTTATGAGATATAGTTCAATAGTTAAGTGTTAAAAAATATTTCAAATATTTTAGATAGGGGTGAAAATTAGTTTGGAAGTATCAATAATCGACTATTCTGAAAATGCCGAAGAACTTATGGGTAAATGTGGTCTTGCAACTACAACTTCTGCAGCTCCAACTGAATTTGAAACCAATGAAAGAGATATAAAAGAATTTATAAATATAGGAAAGAAAATGGAACTTTCTTCAGTATTTAACTTTCCTAGTATAATTTATGAAATTAAAGATGTGTCTAGATCTTTTACGCATCAACATGTACGTCACCGTATGGCCGCTCACATGCAACAAAGTTTACGCTATACTGAAGTAAACCCCAATCTTGATGGAGATACATTTTTTGTGACCCCTCCAAGTATTGTTGAATCTGGAGTAAAAAATATAACAAAATATATTAAAAACCAGATAGATACAGCAGAAACTTATCTCCAACTCTTGGAAGAAGGTATTCCTCCTGAGGATGCCAGATTTTCCTTGCCTATTGGGACAAAAACGTTTTTAACTACTGCAATGAACGCAGAATCTTTACTTCACTATTTTAATGTTAGATCATGTTTTGACTCTCAGTGGGAGATAAGAACAACAGCCTATGCTATTCTCGCTGGATGCAAGCTTATACATCCAATTTTATTTGATGAGGAAACGGGGCCCCACTGTTTAACAGGTAGATGTAAGGGGAGAGGCAATGGAGATTGCAAAGAAGATGCAGAAGCTTTGATTAATAAACTTCAATCTGCCATTGAGTCTTATAGATCAGAGTTTTTAGAATTAGACTCTGGGGATTTTTTAGAAATAGACTTGACCGAACATCTAGGTTACATTGCCAAAAATGAAATTGAAGAAAAGGTTGCTGAAAGTATTGGAAAAGCAATTGATCTTTCTAGACCTGTCAAGCTTAAGGTTATCAAAAAATAAAAAATTTTATCAGATATGTAGATATCACTGTGAATAACAAAACAAAACTATGATAAAAATTGTAAGTTTAATTTAAATATACTTTATGTACAAGCATAGAATCTAAGAGGTGTTAGTTTTTTGCCTTTAGAAAAAGATGATTTTAAAATAATAAAAAAAGAGTTAGGAAGAGAACCTAATACTATTGAGGAGGAACTTTTCACCAATCTCTGGAGTGAACATTGTGCATATAGGTCAAGTCGACCATTTTTAAAAAAGTTTGTTACGGATAGTGAATCTGTTGTTATAGGTCCTGGAGATGATGCTGGAGTTATAAAATTACCAACTGGAGATATGTTTGCTTTAGGAATTGAGAGTCATAATCACCCCTCTTATGTAGATCCATATAATGGTGCATCAACCGGTATTGGAGGAATAGTGAGAGATGTCCTTTCGATGGGTGGAAGACCGATAGCTTTAATGGATCCTTTAAGATTTGGAAACTTAGACAAAGAAAAAAACAAATTTTTATTTGATGGTGTAGTTGAGGGGATATCAGATTATGGAAACAGTATAGGGGTACCTACGGTTGCAGGTGAGGTGGAATTCGATGAAAGTTTTAATGGTAATCCATTAGTTAATGTCTTCTGTATAGGAAAGGTGAATAATTTAATTACAGGAAAAGCAAAGGATGCAAGCAACAAACTGCTCCTTCTTGGATCTTCTACGGGACGAGATGGATTAGGTGGAGCTGCTTTTGCCTCAAGGGAATTAGATGAATCATCCGAAGAAGATAGACCAAGCGTACAAGTAGGCGATCCATTTACTCAAAAAGTACTGATAGAATGTGTGCAAGAAATTGTTAATAAAAATTTGGTAGAGTCATGTCGAGATCTTGGGGCAGCCGGTTTAGGCGGGGCATCCTCGGAAATGTGCGCTCAAGGCAATCTGGGTGCTGTAATTGACTTAAATAGAGTACATACTAGGGAAAAAAACATGACAGGCCTCGAAATCCTGCTTTCCGAATCCCAAGAAAGAATGCTTTTAGAAGTTAAATCTAAAAACGTAGATAAAGTTATTGAGATTTCTAGAAAATATGATTTGGAGGCTTCTACTATAGGAGAACTTACCGAAGACTGCAGATATGTCATCCGTTTTGAGGGAGAGAAAGTAGTAGATTTACCTGTAACTCTAATTGCCGAGGATGCTCCAGTTTATGAAAGAGATTGGGAGGCAATCAGCGATCCAGGTAATATTATCACGATACCCAATATATCAATAGAGGATGTACTTATAAATCTGTTATCAAAGCCAACCATTGCCTCAAAAAAGTGGGTTTACGAACAATATGATCACGATGTTCAAATTCGGACGGTGTTAGGTCCGGGTGAGGCGGATTCCTCTGTACTTAGATTAGAAAATGGAGGAATTGCATTAACTACCGGTTGCAATTCGAAGCATATACACTCAAATCCAAAATCAGGAAGTAGTGGAGCCGTCATAAAGAATGTAACTAATCTTGCAACAGTAGGTGCTGAACCTATAGCTATGGTAGATTGTTTAAACTTTGGCAGTCCTGAAAATAATGAAGTTTTATGGCAATTTAAAGAATCTGTGAAAGGGATAGCAGATACGTCCTCGGAACTAGATATACCTATAGTAGGAGGAAATGTATCTTTTTACAATGAAAGTGAGGAGTATGGAAGCACAGTAAAACCAACTCCTAACATTGGAATGGTCGGTTGGATTGAAAGCTTAGATTATATACCGCCAATGGAAGTTGAAGGTGGAAATTCAATATATATTGCAGGAGAAACCCGTAATGAGATGGGGGGCTCTCAACTGTTTGACGAAATTGGAATCGATAAAGGTTTGGCACCACAAGTAACACGAGAAATTACATCAAATCCACTCGAAATATGTAATATTATTAAAAGTGAATCTATTAACTGGGCCCGAAGTATTTCAAGAGGAGGTATTTCGGTTGCACTCTCCAAACTAGCTATAGATATAAATAAAGGTTTAAATATAAATATCAATAACATTCCTTCCCAAACTACGGATGTAGCAGTCAAGCTCTTTTCGGAAAACTATGGTCGATGCTTGCTTGTTTCAGAAGAAGAACTTGAATTAAGTTCTAAAAATATTCCAATTTCAAAAATTGGAGTGATAGAAGAGAATGATCAACTTTTAATAGAAACCCATAAAAAAGAACTCTTATGGGAGTTGGAAAATCTTTCAGATGCATATAACTCCATCGAAAAGAGGATGAGAGAAAGTGGTTAATAAACTAGATAAAAAAATAATACCTTGTTTAGATGTAGCTATGTCAGAGAATGAAGGTGTTGTAGTCAAAGGAGTGAGATTTGATAATCTAAGAGGAGTAGGAGATCCTGTCGATTTAGCTAAAAGATATAGTAAAGAAGGTGCAGATGAACTAGTCTTTTTAGATATTATGGCCTCAGTAGAGGGTAGAGATATAATAACTAGACTGGTAGAAAATGTATCTGAAAATATAAATATTCCATTCACAGTTGGTGGAGGAATAAAAGACATCGAAGATATCTCTAAAACTTTAGACGCAGGTGCGGATAAGATTGGTATTAATACGGCAGCTGTTGAAAATCCATCTATAATAAAACAAGGTTCAAAAGAATTTGGTAGTGAGTGTATAGTATCCGCAGTTGATGTGAAGAGGAGAACAGATAATAAAGGAAGCAATAGGTATCGCTTTGATGAAAAAAAATCAGGATGGTTTGAAGTAGTTACTATGGCTGGGAAAAAATCAACAGGAATAGATGCAATTGAATGGGTAAAAAAAGTTGAAAAGTTAGGTGCTGGTGGAATATTGTTGACAAGTAAAGATAAAGATGGTACTAAAAATGGTTATGATAATGTTTTAAATAAAGCAGTCACGGATGAAATTGATATCCCTGTGATAGCATCGGGTGGAGCAGGATCGCCAAAACATATGTTTGAAGCTTTTGTTGAAGGAAATGTGAATGCATGTTTAGCGGCTAGTATTTTCCACTTTGATGAATATGATATAGATGAAGTTAAGAATTACTTAAGGAAAAATGGAATCAGCATATAATCCATAGAAAATCATTTAACAAAAATATATAATTTTTAATTTTAATAATGTAGCAGAGGGATAAGAGATGGTCTCTACTAGGGTAGCAGTTGGAGGTACTTTTTATCCTTTACACAAAGGTCATTTAAAGCTTTTTAAAAAAGCATCTGAGATTGGAGAAGAAATAGTAATAGGGCTTACATCAGACGAAATGGTAGAAAAAATGGACAAAAAAACCCCATCCTTTGAAACGAGAAAAGAAAATATCAAAAACCATCTGAAGAATATAAAAGGTATTTCTTATTATTTTATAATTAAAATACATGATTTTATAGGACCAGCACTCTCAGAAAGCATTAATGCCATTGTTGTTTCACCTGAAACAGAAATACAAGCCAGAAAAATAAATAAAATTAGAAAGGAGTTAGGAATAGATAAAATTAAAATAATTGTCGTAGATTTTGAATTATCTGAAGATGGAACCCCGATTTCATCATCGAAAATAAGAAAAGGTATTATTGATAAAGATGGGAGACTTATAAAATAAAATATTTCAGGTTTATTATATTTTACTTAAAAAGTTTTAAATGATTTTTTAGTAATTCATTTATTAAGACTTCGGTTTATTGGAATTTTTACTAATAGGCTAACCAATTGAGGATTGTATGATTTTCTATTTCTAAATAGCAATATTTTTTTTAAAAATAACTTTTTAGCCTCACTATATCAGAAGGTAATGATTTTTACCATAAATAATTTTAAGGATAAACTGTTTATAAGTTAAGAAATTATTCTATTCTATTATGAAGGCTGTTCTTATTATTGATATGCTTAAAGATTTTATTGAGGAGGATGCCCCTCTTAAAGTAGAAGGAGTCAAAAATATTATTGATAATATAAATGATGTAGCTAATACTGCTAGAAATAATGATGATTTGGTTATTTATATTTGTGATAGACATCGTAAAGAAGATTCTGAATTTGAAATCTTTCCTAAGCACTGTGTTAAAGGCTCAGAAGGTTCTAAAATAGTTGAAAGATTGAATATATCTAGTGAAGATATTTTTATTTATAAAAGGCGTTTTTCTGCTTTTTTTGGTACAGACCTCGATTTAACTCTTAGAGAATATGATATTGATGAATTAATAGTTATGGGAATACTAACTAATATCTGTATACTGTATACTGTGGCTGATGCTGTACAAAGAGAGTATAATGTTACAGTATACTCAGATTGTGTAATATCTTCAGATAAAGATGCTCATGAATTTGCACTAAACCAAATGTCTGAAGTTTTAAATGCTGATGTAAGAAAGTATAAAAAGTAATTTACTTTAGCGTTCTTTAAGTTAATCTAACTGTTGTAGTAATAGAATTGGTATCTTATGGCCAACTAATTAACCGTATCAGGATATTGTTTATTATATACTAACTCTTGATAAGTATAGACAATATACATGATGTAATAATACTAAGTGAGATTAAGAAAATTGACGTTTCCGATTTTGAAGGATAAAGTGGTGGGTGAAAGTATTACTGATTCTACTAGATGGTGGTACAAGTTCGAGTACAAGCTGAATATTTTTGCAAATATCTTGAGAAAGGATCCAACGAGTTAATTAGAGAAGTATTTGGATTTAAACATGAAGGAAGGGATGTGCACCTTAAGAAAAAGCCTGCCGATAAGAGTATAGAGTGGTTGTTCTCTGCTATCGAAATTCTTAAGTGTAAGGAAGATGGCGAGGTTTTTAATGATAAATGCAAGATAAATGAAGAACATTGGAAAGATTATTTTGTGAATAAAAAAAGGTAATACTAAAAATTATAAATTTTTATTGGAGAAAAAATCTAAAGATTAGGGAGTAGCTTACTGGAACTAAATAATAATTTTTTTAGTTTGAACTTAGGGTTCACATCTCAGTGGAATCTCCATCAGTAAATCCTAATATTTAAATTATTTAATAAGGATTTTTAAAACAAAATCTAAAAATATTTATTTATATCTTTTATTTAATTACAAGAAGACCTAAAAATATATACAATTATATTTCTTATTTTGTTACAATAAGAAAAGATTGTATTACATACTTAATTTCAAAATAGCAGAGGTGTAAACCTGGAAGATGAATGAAAATAACAAAAACGAAAAAGATAGAGATGAAAAGTCAGAAAAAAGCGAGAAAGTATCTAGGAGGGATTTTTTAGCGGGATCTGTTGGGTTTGCAGCCGGTTTAGCAGCAGGGTACACTGGTGTTTCTGAATTTTTACCTCCACAAGAAGTTGAGGAAGTAATTGTAGAAGGAGAGATAATAGAAAGGTATACTTGTCCATATACGGGATCAGTGTTTGATTCACTTGAGGAACTTAAGCAAAATATGGTTGAAGAGGGTCTTGGAAATCCAGTAAGGATGCCTACGATAAAGGAAGTTGATGAACCTCATTATGAAGAGATGATAGTAGATGATTTAGAAAGGTTTGAACAGAAAAATCAACCATATATTAGAGCGGTATTAGAAGAAGATTATAGGGACAGGCTCTTACAAGCCTCCGATCTGGACGAAAAACCTGAAGGCGGGTGGCTTGAATTTATCACGCCCGAAGAAACTCTCAGAGTACTAGATGGTTTTTCTCAGGTAGATGGAGGCATATATGTAGACGGTAAAGCAGGAAATCCTGAATATCCGGCATACGGAGGTTTTCAGGGATCTCAAAGATCTGGTAAAGGGCTCTGGGGGTTGGGAGGATGAAGTAAGTGGTGAAAAGTTGGAAGTAGAGGACAGGAGTGAGACAACTCAAAAGGTTAAAGAGGCAGCGAAACTTTACGGAGCCGATATGGTAGGTGTGACTAAATTAGATTCCAGATGGGTTTATTCTAGATATTACGATAGAGTTACTCAAGAAGAAGGTGACTTAAGCTTGGAAGGAGAACCTGCCCCAGAAAGCGAGACGAATATCTCTTATGATTACGCGATAGCAATTGCAGTTAAAATAGATTGGGACCACATTAAAGAATCTCCTGGTTGGAGGGCAAGTGCAGCTACTTCTACTGGATATTCTGTAATGTTAGAGGTTGCCTCAAAGCTTGCAAAATACATAAGAGGTTTGGGGTATCCTGCAGTTCCTTCTGGTAATGATACAACTTTGAGTGTTCCAATCTCCATAGATGCT
>Ga0207421_10002659_pt1 | contig 22027 bp, 17 predicted proteins | sample SodLakKL_010_SED_4_FD_187542 | JGI IMG/M metagenome (GOLD analysis project Ga0207421, IMG submission 187542) | Alkaline sediment microbial communities from Lake Tanatar, Kulunda Steppe, Russia - 8KL_010_SED (SPAdes) (version 2) | ecosystem: Environmental > Aquatic > Non-marine Saline and...
CTCTGTAAAATTGGCATACTTATTTTAATTTGCTTTATTTGCCAAATAAAGCTTGAATGCTACCTCGTAGAGGCGGATTATGCACGAAAAAGTATTTTTTGTGCATAATCCGGGTTAGGACAAGCTCATAAGAAAATAACAGAAAAACTAAAAAAAGGAAAGATTATTCTGCTGTGAGACAAAACCTACCGAAGGGTTCCAAAATTCCTTCCCCCCTCCCCTTAATCCCCTCCCTCCAGGGGAGGAGAGATGCTTGGGTAGGTTCTGGTTTTTAGCTTCAGATTGCCTAATAGGGGGTGGTTTGTCGCAAAAGGCCGGGGTGAAAATCAGCGCAGGAAGAAACATCGGTCATAGCGCAGACCTGCAGAAGTTCCTCGCGAATTTTTTTGAGATAAAATTCGACCCCGACATGTTCAGCGCCGACAGCGGCAATCATAAGAGGTCGTCCGATAAGAACAGCGTTGGCGCCGAGAGCCAGGCACTTAAAGACATCAATTCCAGTTCGAATGCCGCCGTCAACCAGGACGGGAATCTGTTTGTCAACGGCGCTAACGATTTCAGGGAGAACGTCAGCGGTTCCCGGCTGCTGGTCCAGCACCCGCCCGCCGTGATTTGAGACAATAATACCGTCGGCCCCGCAGTCAATTGCCTGCTGAGCGTCTTTGACGGACATAATTCCCTTGAGCAGGAAAGCAAGATCAGTCTGTGTAGCAAGCTGTTGGATTGTCTGAGCGTCATAGCCGCGAGTTTTTTGTCCGCGCAGTTTCATACATTCGTGATTAATGGAATCAATATCGATACCGGTGGCGCGTGTTCCAGATTTTTCAGCCAGCTCGATTCGTTTACTAACCTCGTCGGGATTAATGCGAGGTTTAAAAACAGGGATACCGTATCCGTCTGAAGCAGAAATTGTGTCGAGGCCAATTTTATACTTATTAGTTGTTGCACCGTCGCCTAAAAAGGCCAGTGAGCCGGCAGCGCGGCAGCCCTGGACGACGGCGCGAGCGTAGTGACTCTCGGGTAAAGCACCGTTCATGTTAGTGCTGGTTCCGGTGATTGGAGCGGCTAGGACGGGTAGCTTAAGTTCATAATCCCAGAGGGTGAGCGAAAGGTCAGTAGGCGAGCCCGATTGAATGCAGCAAGTATCGATTTTCCAGCGCCGCAGGGCCCGAAGATTTTCTTTAAAAGAGTCGCCTGTATCGACGCCCCCAACGCCGGGTACCTCGCCAGCACAGTGGTGACCGTCACATATTTCACAGACGGCGCAACTGCCCTGGAAACGTTTGCGAGCACGATCTTCAATTTCCTGCCACGTCAACTCGGGCGGCGGACCGACCTCAAACCTGATTTTATCTACGGCCTGCCGGGCCCGCTGGTGAGCTGTATCGTGATCGTTCGCTGTGACAATTACGTTGGCCGGTTTGTCCAGGTTACTGCGGGGTTTGACGATTCTGCCACCCACGTCTACATTGATGAAAATTTCTTCTACGCCGGGAGAATTGCGGAGCGCCTCATAGCCACTTATTTTACGGACCTCGCCGGGATCAGGCAAAGCAGCCATTTCAATGGCAACACGTGAGTATTTGGGGTTGAGGGGACAGTCCGGTTTCTCACCGAGAGAGATTCTAATAGCATCCCGTATGATAGAACGGTCGGCTGCCAGCGGGTAGGTGTAGCCGGACATAAAACCACCGGAGAGCCGGGCGGCCATTTCGACAATTTTAGGTCCGTCGGGGGTGAGTTTTATGTCACCTTTGGCGGCACCAAAATCGATGCCAAGCGCTTCCGCCGCCCGGCGAGCTTGCTCGAGGAGAAGCTCCTGAGTTTGGCGGTCCTCGGCAGATGGAAGAACATGGCCGGTTTCAATAAAAAAGGGTTCAAATTCAATAATTCGGTCAGCGATAACCTGGTGAATTAGCTCGCCGTTGAAAAAGAGCGAATCAGTGGAATATTCCGGCCCCGGGAGGTATTGTTCAACGATTACCTCGCCCCGGGGGGAGAGGTTTTTGGCTTTAGAAAAACCGGGCTGCAGATCGTCGCTGTCCTCTATTTTACGGACGCCGCGTCCGCCCATATTGTCAGCCGGTTTTACGACAAGCGGGAAACCAAGTTCTTCGACCGCCGCTTGCATTTCTTCAAAATCCCAGATTTCGCGAAACTCTGGCTGGGGAATGTTATATTTTTCAAATTGTCGCCGCATTTTTATTTTATTTGTTGCACGTTCTGCAACTGTAAATTTTATTCCCGGCAGGTCCAGCGCTTCAGAGACAGCAGCCTGGGAGAGGGAGGCGTCAGTTCCGACGGTGATGACGCCGTCAATAGTTTCGCTGTCAAACTCGCGGGCGACACGAACACAGCCTTCGAAATCCCGGGTGCTCATTTCAATCGGATAGTCCGCCAGCGCCATGCCGGGAGCTTCAGGATTGTAGTCGAGAACAACGGTGGTTAATCCCATGGCTCGGGCTTCTCGAATTGCCGGCACCTGCATCTGTCCGGCGCCGATGAGCATCAGGGTTTTAGCCATGTTAGCGGCCCTGTCGTCCCTTAAGTTTTTCTATACGTCTGGAAATGCGGTTGTCTTCCGAGCGGTAAAGCTCTCTTTCATGTTTCAGTAGGTCAATTTCAAATTCAAGTAGTTTTTTAACAATATCGCGGGAGTGATCCGGGTCTTTGACATTAAATCCGACCTCGCGGGTATTAATTTTATCGGGACGTATTTCGCGGGTAAGCATGGCGGCGTCATTGGGAGTTATGCGCCCACCTATGGAGACGGAGATTCCATAGCTGCGAGCAGATTCTACAACTTTCTTGACCGCCTCGGTTACATCAGGATGATTAGGTTTTTTATTGAGAGAACAGCAGAGGTCGTGTCGGCCTATAGTAATTTGGGCAATTTGGCCGGCTGCTGATGTGTCCAGTATATTGTCTATGTCCTCAGTCCCTTTACGAGTTTCAATGTTTATTTGCAGATCAATAAAATCGGCTGTTCGATCGCCCAGGGTTTCGTGGGTAGCAGTGACAAAATTTTGTAAAGCATATGGGGATTCAATCATTGGAGCAATTAGCGACCGGCAACCTATTTTAACGGCCATGCGCATATCGTTACGAGCTTCCGGTCCTCCGATTTTAAGTTGAATTGGGAGTAGATCTCCAAATAGACGGTGGCGTTCTCTTATGTCCTCAAAGGGCATTCCAGCGTCTTCAGTCGAAAGCTTCATGGCACAAATGTCATCCTCTTTAATCAGGTGCTTGATCTGTTCCCGCAATTGGATTTGATCCGTGTCAAAAAAACGTTCGTCTCGTTCCATTGCTACCCACTCCTTTATGGTTGGTTATTTGTAACTAATCATCGACCCCCTATCTCCTGGAGGGATAGGGATCGTTTTTCACCCCCCTTTGTGTTTCCCCCCTTCAAGGGGGGAAAAATAAGGTGAGTAGTTATTATTATTTATTCTTAGTTCATTCGTTCATTCGGCCATTTACTGTTGAAAAGACGGGTGACACAATCGCTATTCTACCTTATTTTCAAGAAAATCCAATAGACGCTGAAGGCCGCGCCCATCAACAACGCCCTCAAGGCTATCGACCATACTCTGTCGGTAGTTTTGGCAGTGAGCTTTTTCCAGCAGACTGTGCCATCCTTGCGGGCTGGAATTCTTGTCGAAGCAGGGCCAGGAAATTTGATTATATTTAAGGAAGCGTTTTGTGTTGAGAGTCTGTTCGCGATTTTGGGTAATGACTGCTGTCGGTCGTTTGAGGGCGGCTAATTCGAATTTTATTACACCGCCGGAAATAAAGAGGAAGTCGTGGCCGGCAAATTCTTCCGCCGGATTGGATATTATCCCCTGGCAGTGGAGATTTTCAACCTTAACCCCGGGGTCGGGGCCGTAGTGAAAAAAATCCAAGTGGGGAAAAGCTTCGACTATTTCACCAATAAATTTTTGAGCAATTCCGGCGGGATCAGTGCCACCAAAACAGAGTCCGACTCGTTTGAACTGGCTACTTACCGGGGCCGGGTCAATTTTGGAAAACTGAGGGTCAATCAGGGCATAGTCAGGTCCGTAAAATTGTTTTTCTTCAGCCAGAGAATCGTTCTTTAGAACACCGGGGTAAAGATTAGGATCAAAGACGGCGTCCATGATATCACGTCCGTCACCCCGGTCTTCAATCCCGATCACAACGTTGGTGTTTTTTTGTAACTCTTCGACCAGATCCCGGGAGGACTGTTTGACATCAAGCACAACAGCATCGGCTCCACTGCGGCGGGTGTCCTTTGCAATGGTTAATTCGTTCAGTTCTGGTCGGGTTTCAGTAATAGGAAGAGCGGTTTGGGGGATATATATTGATAATTCATCGGAAGGAGTACTGGGGTTGGGTCCTCCGGTAGAGTAGAAGCTGCGTTTAAAAGCTGAGTTGGCTAAAATTTCGTTAGATAGCAGGTGGAACCGACTGCGGTGTCCGTGGCCCCATTCGCCACCGCAGTTGAAGAAATAATGGAGAGAGGTGGGGGGGCCGCCGTAGTATTTCTGGCGGACGCTGCAATTGATGTTAAGCAACTCCGGATTCGTATCGAGGAGTTCGATTGCCCGGGCCGTCGGAAGTAGTTGATCGGTATTGCTGCGGTCATACAGCTCGCGTATGAGATCCAGGTCAGGCTGGCGGTCAACAGTTAATCTATAGGCCGGAGCTCGGTAGATAGATGGGGGAAGAAAACGATGCTGGGCCTGTTTTTTCTTTCTCTTGACCCAGGTAGTAACATGTTCGCGGTCAGCTTTTTCATCTGCGTTTTGATCAGCTTCTCTGAGCGCATCGATCTTTACAATCCCGGTGCTCACACCAAGCGGAGTCAAAGCGGGCGAGGTAAGAGCAGCCCCGGTTCGTAGAGCCTCCCTGGCGGTTAGCTCGAGCAGTTGCATTGAGAGCAGCGGGTTGTCACCGGTTATGCGAGCAATAAAATCTGCTTCTTGAAAATTATCGGTCGCTTTTATAAAACGTCTTAAGACGTCCTCTTCTGGCCCGCGGATGACATGACACGGCCAGCCTTCGGCTTGTTCTGCCAGACGGTCGTTGTCAGCAGTATCGGGAAGGGCAAGGACCGGTTTTGACAGCGCCCGGTTAACGCGACGGACGACATGTTCTGTAAGTGGTCGCCCCGCGATTTCTACCAGAGCCTTGCCGGGTAGACGTGTGGAGCCAACTCGCGCCTGAATGACCGGTAGAACGGTAAAATCATTCACGAGTTAATAGATTCAAACGAAAGTGGCCGTACAGCGCTGCCAAATTTACCAAATTGCTTTGACAGTTAAATTGCTCCCGGCTCAACGAAACCGTTTTCAGAACCGTCCGGAAGATAACGAAGAGAACCGAATTGAATCCGGTAGGCTTCTTCGGGATTTCCCAGCGGCGTATGGACCTGCATGGTTTTCTCAACGAAGTCTATGGATTCAACGACGCCAAGGCCAATACAGACGTTGTCTTCAGTTGTGAAGCTGACGAGAAGACCTTCAACAACTTCTGGACTTACGATCTTAAGCTGGCCGTAGCCAGACAGCTTTTCGCGTGTTGTAGCGGATAACTCTCCCTCGACAACTGCGAGTACGCCTTCCCAGCCGGATAACTTCTCGGCATGCAAAACCTGGGGATCCTCTACCTGTAGGGGAGAACCTGAGCCAAAGTAAACCCGCTCGAGGCCAAAGTTTTTGAGGTTTAAACTTTTCAGCTGATTATCTTCCATGTAGCTTTCCATGCTGCGCTCTCGCAGCCCTTTACGTTCGTTGGGGGGAGTGGGAGTGACTTTGTCCGAAACATCAACACGTTCAACTCGTTCGCTCGAAATTGTGTGAACGAGGTGTTCGAGCTCCTGGTCTTTCTGCAGCAGGACAATTTTATCAGGGTCGAGCATATCGATCTTACCCTGTTTAACGGTCCGTCCTCCGTCTCCTTGAACCCAGCCGGTAGTGTCGACAATGAGCACATCGTTTTTTTGGAGTGCCCGATCGGCGAGATGTCGGATTCCACTTAAGAAGGGAACCAGGTGTAAGCCGGGGGAATGGGCGCCTACGAAGGCCAGCTCATCCCAGCCAACAGTGTCAAGGGCTACAGCTGGTTTCTCTACCATAGCAACGCCGATTGTGCCGGGCGGCCCAATATCGCTCTGTCCGACGTCACAGTCCATAATGCCGACCCGGTCGTTGTTGTTAAGCAGACTGTTGGTCAGGTAGGTAGAAAAGAAAGTTTTCCCGGTATCCATCTCGCCAATGACGAGAATGGTTTCGGAACCGCTGCTTATTAATTCTTCGACGAGCTTATCCCAGCTCTCTGGGATGGAACGTTCGTCCAGTTTTTCCATCGTCTCGTCGTTGAGGTTGGAGGCTTTGATGGTGGAATCGCTGAGAGCTTCCACGGGAATAGTTTTGCCCCGGGGAATCTCAAGCTCGTCGTCGGTTCCCATCTGGGCGCCAACGACCTCAATACTTCCTTCCACAACTTTAATTTCCTGTGGTCCCTCAAGCAGATAGATGTCATTTTTCTCAAGCGTTAATTTGTCCATTAGTTATCATCCTCGAAGTAGAGCTCAGGCCATTCCTGTTTTAACGCGTCAGTGTTAATTCTACGGCAATCGGAGAATTTGTTAAGTTCAAATTCTAAATCGCCCCTGGACTCGGTGTGGATTGTTTGCGAGAGTTTGACCTGGTTGTCATTTATCTCTTCAATTTCACCGAGGAAGAACTCTCCACCGTCCTTAAAAGTTACCCGGTCACCAACTTCCAGATCGTCGGCTTCCACCTCTTCTTCAATAGCGTTAGAAACCAGCTCAACAAGGCCCGGATAGATCGGAATTTGCTGATAAATGCGGATCACCTGCTGAATAATCTCAACGGCGGCGGCTGGATTTTTCTCGCTCTTGCAGATGGAATTTATCTGGTCAAGAACGTCAGGAAAATCTGTCTCCTTAAAGGTCATCTGCGAAATCTCCTTTCAAAAAAGCAAAGTTTAGAATAATGTTCTGTTATTTCAAGCACAAGATTACATCATATTTGAGCGCTCTCCACAAGAGGTTTGCTACAGATGCACAACCTACCGAAGCACCTTTCCTTTCCTGGAGGGAGGGGAAAGGGGGTTTGGTCCCACTTCGGTAGATTATGTCCTGGAATTGAGTGAGGTGACGTAGTAATTGGCGGTTGTTATAATGAAGCGAGGAATCATTATACTTTTAATTGGAAGTGAAGCAGATGAAAAGCGATAAGGAAATAGTCTACGGTCCAGTGGCCTCCTGGAGACTTGGTCGTTCACTGGGAGTGGATATTATTTGTGGTGAAAAACAGTGTACCTTTGACTGTACATACTGTCAGCTCGGCGATGCCGGTGAAACAACAACGGAACGCCGTCTGTTTGTAGAAACTGAAAAAGTAGTGGAAGCGGTGAAAGAGGCCCTGAACTCCGGGGTCGAGGCCGACGTAATTACGCTCTCCGGCTCAGGCGAACCCACCCTGGCTACCAACCTGGGAGAAATTATTGAAGAGCTTAAAAACCTTAGTTCTTTGCCTGTGGCTGTTCTGACCAGCGGCTCCCTAATGTCAAGACAGGAGGTAAGAGAAGCGCTCAAAAAAGCTGATATCGTCAAAGCAAAGCTCGATGCTCCGGATAAAGGAATATTCAAACGCTTAAATCGTCCACAAAAAGAGCTGGAGCTTGAAGTGATTATTTCTGCAATGCGCAAATTTGCTGCTGAGAGCGACGTATTTTTTGCGCTGGAGATTATGTTTACACCTGAAAACATGGACAAGGCGCGTCGGCTGGCAGAGCTGGCGGAGACGATTGGACCGGACGAAATTCAGATAAATACCCCACACCGGGGTTCTTCTGTTTCACCGCTAACCGCAACTGAACTTGATCTTGTCAGTATCCCTTTCGAACAAAAAAAACTCGTATACCGGGCGGTCAATCGTGAGCAGCGACCGGAGGTTAAAGACCTGCTGGGTCGATCCAAGCTAAAAAAATTGAAACGTGGCGAGGAGTGATGCAGGGTGACTACTAAAAGCGAGAGTGAGGAGGAGTATCTTGTAGAACCCGACCGGTTGAGAAGACGTTGTGCGCCGGAAAGGTTTGATTTTAACACGACGGCTGAAGTGGAGGGACTGGGGGAAGTTGTGGGGCAAAAAAGGGCGGTCGAGGCGGTATCATTCGGGATAGACATAGGAAGTCCTGGATATCACATGTATGCGCTTGGACCGCCGGGGACCGGTAAATCGACAACAGTACAGAAGTTTCTGAAAAATCGTGCCCCCGAAAAACCGACACCATCCGAATGGGTTTACGTTTACAATTTTGAAGACCCGGACAAACCCTGTTATCTAAAACTTCCCAAAAGAAAAGGTGGAGAATTGCGTGATGACATGGAGGAGCTGGTTGAGAAGCTGAAGACGGAAGTTCCCCGGGCGTTTCGGACGGAAGATTACCAGCAGGAACATGAAAAAATCCAAAAACAACACCAGCAGAGCCAGCAGAAAATCCTCCAGAACTTGGACGAAACAGCGGGGGAAGAAGGGTTTACAGTTCTGCAGACTTCACGTGGTCTGGTGCTGGCTCCGGTAGTTGATGGTGAAGTTCTTTCCCCTGAACAGATTAATAACATGGATGAAGAGGAGCGGGATCAGCTCAAGAGTCAGCGCGACCAACTGCAGGAAGACCTTCGTGAGGCTGTTTACAAGCTTCGTAAACTCAAGGAGACGAGCCGGGAGCAGATAAAAGAGCTGGATCGTGAAGTGGTAGAGTTTTCAGTTAGCCACCTGCTTGATCAGTTAAAAGAAAAATACGAATCACATGAAAACGTTATAGATTATCTTGCTTCGGTGGAAGATGATATTGGTGAGCGAGTGGGTGAGTTTAAACGTCTCGGACGTGACAGTTCAAACAATCCGCTGCAATTTTTCTGGGATGAAGAGGCTTTTTTAAAAAATTACAAGGTGAATTTGCTAGTTGATTACTCCGACTCCGAAGGGGCACCGGTTGTGGTTGAGAGTAATCCGACCGCTTACAACTTGATCGGGCGTATTGAGCATACTGGAGAGTTTGGAACAATGAAAACAGATTTTACCCAGATAAAACCGGGTGCTCTTCACCGCGCAAACGGAGGGTATCTAATTGTAGAAGCTCGCGATCTACTGCGCAAACCGTTTGCCTGGGAGGCCTTGAAAAGAGCGCTGAAAAACGAAGAGATAAAAACTGAGGTAATGGGGCAAGAATACAGGACTGTGCAGGTGAAAAGCCTGGAACCGCAGCCCATTCCCCTCGATTTGAAGGTAATAATCATCGGCGATCCCTTGATTTACTATCTGCTATATAACCTCGACGAAGACTTTCAGGAGTTGTTCAAAGTTAAAGCAGATTTTTCGGTAGAAACTGATTGGACCGAGGAACTGGAAGGGAAATATGCTAGCTTTATCGCCGGACTCTGTAAGGACGAGGGACTTTTGCATTTTTCGCCTGAGGGAACCGCCCAACTGATCGAACATTGTTCTCGCATGGCCGGGGACTGCAAAAAGTTAGACACAAAATTTGGTGATATTGTTGATTTAATTCGGGAGTCCAGCTACTGGGCAGAAAGGGAAGAAAAAGAATTTGTGGGTGCACAGTCAGTGAAGAAGGCGATAGACAAACGAATTTTCCGGTCAAATAGAATTGAGGAAAAGATCCAGGAGTTAATTGAGGAGGGAACAATTTTAATAGATACCGAAGGGGAAGAACCGGGCCAGGTCAACGGTATTTCAGTTGTGCCGCTGGGTGACTACAGGTTTGGCAAACCATCTCGTATTACAGCACGAACTTACGCTGGCAGCGAAGGTGTGGTTAACATTGATCGAGAGATTGAGCTGGGGGGGAAGATTCATAACAAGGGAGTCATGATACTGACCGGTTATCTCGGCGACCGTTTTGCTACTGAGACGCCGTTGACTCTCTCCGCCAGCCTGACCTTTGAACAACTATACGAGGAGGTAGAGGGTGACAGCGCCGCCTCGGCAGAACTTTATGCGCTACTTTCCAGTCTCTCGGGTCTGCCGCTGCGTCAGGATCTGGCGGTTACTGGTTCCGTCAATCAGCGCGGGCAGATTCAAGCCATTGGTGGAGTAAACGACAAGATCGAGGGCTTTTTTAAGGTCTGCAAAAGAAGGGGATTTAGTGGACGTCAGGGGGTCATCATACCGGCCAGTAATGTAAAAAATTTAATGCTGAAAGAGGAAGTGGTCGAAGCGGTTAAGAACGGTGATTTTAACGTTTATGCAGTCGCGGATGTAAAAGAGGGAATTGAGCTGTTGACCGGTTGTTATGCCGGTGAAAAGGATGCGCAGGGAGAGTATCCTTCAGATTCAGTGTTCGGTCGTGTTCAGCAGCGCCTGGTTGAACTGGCCGAGAAGGTGAGAGAATTTAAACGAGATGAGTAAGAAGAGATAATTAATAGAAAGGTGATAGAAATGGTAAATGCGATAATACTTTTTAACGTTGAACGAGAGAGAGTTAATGAGGTCGCCGAAAAAATAGCTGCGGAAGAGGCGGTTTCCGAAGTTTATTCTGTCGCCGGTCGCTACGATCTGGTCTGTGTTGTCCGGGCGAGGGATAACGACGCGCTGGCTGAACTGGTAACCGGGCAGTTGTTAAAAGTGAAGGGGATAGAAGATTCAGAGACGCTGTTTGCTTTCAGAGTCTATTCCGACCATGACCTTGACAGCATGTTCTCAATCGGTCTGGAGGAGGGTTAGAGGTTTAACTCCTTTATCTCCATACCACAGGCTATTGTTCCGCAGGTGGCGAGCAATTTGTATACTTCGATTTGCGGCTGGGTTAGGTTGCTGCCGACATTTTTATCGGCCTGATCGATAAATAGCGGGCAGAGGTTTTCGGGTGTGAAAGCCATGCCCCGGGCGTTAAGGTTTTCAAGATCGTTTTGCTCTTTGTTAGTTCTCAGGAAACCACAAATCGGAGTCTGTTCGAGGCAGTAGAGGACCGGCTCGGCAATCAGGTCCTCAACCCGGTTGGTGGTCCTTACTCCTTCCTGCACAATCACACTGGTATTTTTTTCGCCCCCCTTGCGACGGTTCATGCTGTCCCGACGGCTGCGGTTTAATTGCAAGAACTCTTTGCCCGATGAAAAGGGATAGACGTTCATACCGTAGGTTCCTTGATCACTTTTGACGAATGCTTTTACCGGTTCATCGGCCCCTAACTTTCTGTAACGACTGCCTGTTTCGGCAATGATTTCATCTATGGTGGTAGCGATCTCTTCGAATCCCTCCTTGCTTTCAAAATCAACACCACTTACTTCGTGTGTTTGTGGATATAGATACCAGGGGTCGAGATCCAGTAATTCACCCAGTTTTTTGAACACCTGTTTCTGTTTCTGGAAATGGTTGTATTTGGAGCGCCTGTGCCAGCCCATCTGTGGTGTGGGGACGACCGGTGTGCTGGTGTTTTGAAGAAGTTCGGGTATGCCGGTTGAGAAGTCGTTGTTGCTCAGTATCAGGTCAATTTCGCGGCCGGCGGCAGATAGTCGATTGTCCTCGGCAGTCAGCCGGTGAAGGGTAACTTTGTGATCATCGGCGGTTTTTAATTCGGCCGGCCAGCTCTCGATTGACGGGTTGGTAGAAGCCAGTAAACAGTTCAGCCCGGCCCCCTGTATAAGCTCCTGAAGGGCGTATAAATTTTCCAGGTAAAAGCGGTTTTTAGTGTGATCCTCGGGGTAGATAGCAATGGTGTTAGTTTCAGTTCCGAAACGTTTGTGAATAATTTGTAAAAAGAGAGTGGCGGCGAGTCGGACGCCGCTGAGACAGATGTTATTAAATCCGGCCGGAAAAACGTTAGGATCAACAACTGCGGCCTTGTGACCGTTACAGCGTATATCAAAAGAGCTATAAATAGGTGGCTGATATTTTGCAGCCATTGAAGTTATGAACCGGTCAACTTCCGGTCGTTTTTCCTTGAGTTTTTCGGCAATTACATCAATCATATTATCACCTGAATGTCAGTAATTTTTAATTAATTCTAAAATGAATCGAATAGATTGGCAAGGTTATGTTCGGGGAAAATTATCAGGGCTTCACAAATCCCGAACAAATAAATTATAATTGAAGCCAAAAGAATAAGTGGCTTAGTTGAAATTCTTGCTGTATACGGCTACTCAAAGGTGTTGGGACTCATTCTTGATTGGCCTCCGGCCAATCTCCGAGGTATATCTGGCAATAATCAGATCCTCCAGGATCTATTGCCAGCTATAAATCCGTCAAACACCTTCGAGTAGCCCGATTAAAGTTTATAGATAATGAAAAGGTAGTAATAATCAATTGCTCTCTAAGATAGTAAAAAGGATTTCAACAGAACTGGGGAATTAGTTCTATGAGGATTTTCAAACATTTTATTGGGCCGGGAACCCCGACTCTTTTTTGAAACTGAAAAGGGGAATTTTAACAAAGTTGAATAATTAACTCGATTGAGGAGCTGTAAATATGGAGACGGGACGTCAGTTGAGAGAACTTCTGTATAGTGACCGGCTGAGTTATTTAATGGAAGCCCACAACGGGTTAAGTGCCAAAATAGTTTCTGAGAGTGAATTTGATGGAATATGGGCCAGCGGTTTAGCTATTTCAGCGGCGCACGGAGTGCGCGACAACAACGAGCTGTCCTGGACCCAGGTGATGGACCAGGTTGAATTTATGGTCGACGCCTCGGGGATGCCGATTTTACTTGACGGTGACACGGGGTTCGGAAATTTCAACAACATGCGCCGGTTGGTCAAGAAGCTTGAGCAGAGACGTGTGGCCGGCGTCTGTATCGAGGACAAGGAGTTCCCCAAGACAAATTCATTTATCCAGAGCGAGAAACAGCCGCTTGCCGATCCCTATGAATTTGCCGGTAAAATTAAAGCGGGCAAGGACGCTCAAGCCAGTGAAGAGTTCTGTGTTGTCGCCCGGCTGGAAGCATTCATTGCCGGCTGGGGGCTTGAGGAGGCGCTCAAGCGGGCAAATCTATACGCGGATGCCGGTGCCGACGCTATACTTGTGCACAGTAAGAAGTCGAAACCGGATGACGTCTTAAAATTTTCGGAAAACTGGGATCGTGACCTGCCGCTTGTTATTGTGCCCACCACGTATTACAGCACTCCGGTGGAGGTTTATGAACAGGCCGGTATCAGCCTGGTTATCTGGGCCAACCATAACCTGCGGACATCAATAACGGCGATGCAGGAGACGACACGGAAGATTTATGAAGAGAAACGTCCAATTGGTGTTGAGGATGAGATCGCTCCCGTTAAAGAAGTCTTCCGACTGCAGGAAGCTGAGGAGCTGATGGAAGCTGAAAAACGCTACCTGCCCGACCGCTCCGCCGATTACCGGGCCCTTGTCCTGGCTGCGACGCGTGGCGAAGAACTGGCCGGTCTAACCCGGGAAAAACCGAAAACAATGGTCGAAGTGGGGGGCAAGCCAATTCTGCAGAAATTACAGGAGCAATTCAAACGTTTTGAAATAACTGATCAGGTTACAGTGCGAGGTTATCAGTCTGAGCAGATTGAGGCCGAAGACATGCGGTTTATTGATGTAGATGACTACGAGGGAGCGGGAGAGCTGGTTTCGCTGGCCGCTGCGCGTGAGGAGTTAGAAGGCCCGATGGTAATCAGCTACGGTGACATTCTTTTCCGACAGTATATACTGAACAATCTCTTACTCGAGTCGGGAGACGTGGTGCTCGCCGTTGATGCCGCTTTTCGGGAGAAGGAAGGAGACGATTATCGCGACCTGGTAAAAGCCAGTCGACCTTACAGGCTGGAATATACGGAAGACCCGGTTGAACTAAAAAAAATCGATCCGGGGCTTTCCGCTTCTGAGGCGGACGGAGAGTGGATTGGACTGCTGAAAACCAGCGCCGCCGGCACCCGGGCTTTACAAAACGTTCTGGAGGAATTAGAAGCGGGTCCGGCTGATTTTCGTGATCTCCGTTTTAAAGACCTTATAAACCATCTGGTTGAAAGCGGGGTAACCGTTGACGTGTTATATGTCACCGGGCACTGGGTGGACGTGGATTCGCTTGAAGACTTAGCACAAGCACAGGAGTTTTAGCCGTGTTGTCTGCCAGATTATTTGTAAACCAGCTTTTAAAGCATAATTATACCGCTGCCAGCGGCGTGCCCTGTTCTATCTTGACGCCGCTGATTAACAGCGTTATAGACGATGATCGCTTAGCTTACGTGGGGGCGAGCAGTGAGGGCGAGGCTATTGCGCTAAACGCCGGAGCGCATCTGGCGGGAGTTAAAACAGTAACCCTCTGTCAGAATTCTGGCCTGGGCAATATGGTTAATCCTATCACTTCAATTAACCATCCCTTTCGCTTTCCGACTCTTCTAATCGTTACCTGGCGTGGCGAACCGGGGAGCGATGATGCGCCACAGCATGAATTTATGGGTAAAATTACCCCAGCCCTCCTCGATAAATTGGGTATTCCGTGGCGCAATTTTCCGATTGAGGAGCAGGAACTGCAGGCGGTGCTATTAGAAGTGGACGAATGGTTTAAAAAGAAGAGCCTTCCCTTCGCTTTGCTTCTTTCACGCGATCAAATTAGCGGTGCCGACAAACCTAAAAAAGCCCCTGCGTTTAATGATCGGGAAGGGTCTGTTGAGCTGCTGAAAAAGAAGGCAGCGGAGAAAACAACTCGAACTGAAGCCATAAAGCTGGTGCTGGAACAGTTAACAGGCGATGAGGTGCTTATTGGGTCGACCGGTAAAATTGGCAGAGAATTATATGCTTTGAACGATCGGCCCAGGAATTTATACGTTGTCGGGGGATTGGGAACGGCGTCTGCAATTGGCTGTGGGCTGTCCCTTCAGCGCAGTGATTTGCCCGTTGTGGTGCTGGACGGTGATGCTTCGGTACTTATGAAGATGGGCAACCTGGCAACGATAGGTGCTTACCGTCCTGAAAATTTAGTCCATGTTTTATTGGACAACGAGGTTCATGATTCGACCGGCGGTCAGTTTACGGTCAGCAGCCGGGTTGATCTGGCTGCAGTAGCGCAGGCCTGCGGTTACCGGCGTGTTTTTTGTGCAGCCGGCCAGGCGGAAAGCGCCGAAGTCCTGCGTGAGGCGTACGACGTCAAGGGACCGGTTCTGGTTCATTTAAAAATAAAACCCGGTTCGCCGCCGGCGCTGCCCCGGCCCCCGTTCAGTCCGGCTGAAAACAAGCAGCGTTTAATTGAAGCTATCAGCGTTTAGGGTGATAAACTATCTACTTTATAACTTCTAACATCAAGGAGCTGAACAGTTATGGATGCAGTAATAGTTGCCGCCGGCGAGTCTTCCCGGCTGTATCCCCGGACACTTGAGACCCCCAAATGTCTGCTGGAAGTGGGTGGTGAACCACTGATTGATAGAAATCTGCGTCTGCTTGAAGAGGCGGGCGTTGAGGATGTTTACGTGGTTCTGGGATTTCAGGCGGAGAAGCTGGAAGCTCATCTGGAGGGGCGCGCTAAATTTATCTACAATCCATTTTATGCCAGCACTAATAACATGGCTTCCCTCTGGATGGCGCTACCAGCTATTGACTCGGAAGAACTTTTATACAGCCACAGTGACCTTATTTTTGAACCGGAAATACTATTTGAAAATATACGGCGCTGGGATAGGGAGTCGGTTGCTCTAATTTATGATCCGGAGAGTATTCACGAGGAAGCTATGAAAGTTCGTCTGCGGGACGGTAAATTTGAACACTCAAGCAAGGAAATAGCGCTTGATAATGCTGCCGGCGAATGGATTGGGTTGACCTTTTTTTCTCGTTCCGGTCTCGAATCTTTTCAGTCTACGGCGCGCCGGTTGCTGCTTGAAGAGGAGTTTAATGCCTATGACACGGCGGCTTTTAACCGGATGGCTGCCGATGGTCTGTCCTTTCAAACTCTTGAGACTGATGGACGGGCCTGGAAGGAAATTGATACTGAAGCAGATCTGACCGATGCCCGGGAAAGATTCGGTGAGGCCCGGTGAGTGATAGCTGGAGGTACAGAAATCCCGTTGAAGTTATAACCCCGTCCAGGGGACTGCAGGAGCTGCCGGATCATCTGGATGGGTGCAATATACTGCTCGTTACCACACCTGGTTTTAAACGCCGTGGGCTGGTAAAAAAAATCAAAGATATAATTGGTGAGCGACTGGGGGCAACTTTTTGCGGCGTTGAGCCTAATCCCTCGCTTGAGGGTTTAGAGAAGGTGTGTGAAGAATTTCGAGGGCAGGATATTGACTCCCTGCTGGCTCTGGGCGGCGGCAGTGTCCTGGACACGGGCAAAGCCCTGAGTCTTCTTTTGAAGACTCGGCCAGAAGAGTTTGATCTCGCCGCTCACCTGCGTGGTGAGGCTGAGTTGCCGGAGCTGGAGCCGCTGGAGTTAATCGCCGTTCCAACCACTCACGGGACAGGTAGCGAAGTGACACCGTTTGCTACCATCTGGTCGCGTCAGGAAAAGAAAAAATACTCGTTGGCAGCTGAGAGGCTCTATCCGCGTTGCGCTTTTCTGGATCCACAATTGACTCTGACTCTGCCGGCAAAAATTAGCACTGCAACCGGTCTGGATGCGCTGAGCCAGGGGCTGGAAGCGCTCTGGAACAACAACGCCTCCCCACTTAGTGATCTCTTCGCTGCGGAGGCCGTTCGCCTGGCCTTTGATAATCTGCGGGTTGTGGTCGAAGAACCGGAGAACCTCGAGGCAAGAAGCCGTATGCAGAGAGCTGCGCTCTGTTCCGGTCTGGCGATCAGCCAGACCCGTACAGCCCTGTCTCATTCGCTTTCTTATCCCTTAACCGCACGTTTTGGCATTCCGCATGGTCTCGCCTGTGGAATAACTCTGCCGGCGATCTGGGACTTTGTGCGTGAGGCACATTCTGATCGCGCCCGAGAGATTGCCGGGCGAGTTGGATTCTTCAAGCCTGACGACGTTAAGGAAGGGCTGATTACGTTATTTGAAGCCCTCGATGTAAAACAACTGTTGAGTTGTCACCTGGATGATTTTAAGAAGTTGCTGGAACCCCTGGGTGAGATGTACACTCCAGAACGTGCCGGCAATAGTATTCGACCGGTCGATCGTGAGGATATTGAACGAATAATGTCAACGACAGTGGAGCTTTTCTCCGGTGATTCTTCTTGAAATATGTTCTCTATTTGTTAGTTGCCGGTGCAGTACTTTTTGTTCTGCTCTGGGTTTATGTCAGGGTTCAGGAACGTTGGGGTATTTTTCATCCCTGGAGCTATCAGCCTGAGTGGCTGGAAGAAATTGACGCTCGGCATAAGGACTGGCAGCCGGTAGAAATAGAAACAGGAGACGGGTTAATCTTACAGGGGATCTGGCGTCGCGGGGAGCCAGATCTGCCGGCAATAATTTTATTTCAGGGCAATGCCGGTAACATAACCGGCCGGACCTGGTGGTTAGAACAGGTGCCGCCTGAAGGTTGGTCGGCCCTGATTTTTGACTACCGCGGCTACGGGCTTTCCGAAGGCAGTCCCAGTGAAGCGGGACTGTATAAAGATGTTGAGGCAGTGGTTGAGTATGTGAGCGCCAAAACAGAAGGACCACTTTATTATCACGGTCGTTCCCTGGGTACTGTTATGGCTTCACGGGCCGCTCTTCACAAACAACCGGCCGGGATAATACTGGACAGCGGCTTCCCCGATGCTGTTTCCATGTCCCGGACTATTCTACCAGTACCGGGTATTGAAAAGATGTTAAACGTTGAATTGAATACGCTGGATCATTTGCGCCAGGCCGAGGAAGAATGGGGCGAGATCCGCAAGTTTGTAATTCATGGCCGGGCCGATCAGATTGTCCCATTTTACCTGGGTGAGCGTCTTTATGAGGAAATTTCGCCTCCGAAAGAGAGCTGGTTCGTGGAGGGGACCGGACATAACAACCTTGTTCAGGTGGCCGGCGAGGAAAATTATGCGCGTGAGATCAGGAAATTCTTAGAGCCTTGAGGCCCAGGCATACCCCTGGATGGTCAAAATTTGTGATTGTTTTTAATGCAAAAACGGAGTTGATTTAGTTAAAATAAAAGAGGTTAGAGTGAAAAACGCCCGTAGCTCAGTCTGGACAGAGCAGCGGCCTTCTAAGCCGCTTGTCGCAGGTTCGAATCCTGCCGGGCGTATTTGAGTGTGAAAGTGGGAAAGTGTGAAAGTTGGAAAGTTAAACCCGTAAAATCAAAAGCAAGTTCGGGATAGACAGGCAGTGGCGTAATTTGGATCAGCGGGTCTGTGCGGGAATGAGTTGAAATTTGATCGGAGGGCGAAAATATTTGGTAAAAACAAACAATCCTATTCTGGCCGAATTTCCTGAGCGGATATTAAATGGTATTTCTGACGAACGCCGGAGGGAGCTGGAACGAGTAACGGCTCCTGCGGATTTTTTAAAAAAATTACAGGAACTTGCCAGTAGCTCACAACCAATATGGGCTTTTGGTTTTCCCCGCTCCGGTTCCTCATGGTTCGGTAAGTATTTCATTAGTGAATTTTTTGATAACGTGTACAAGGAACCTTTCAAGCTCTTTCAGGCGTCGGGGCAGCAGGAGTCAGAGGAAAAATTAAACATAGGGACATCAAAAGAGGCAGATCGTCCGGTTATTCAGCAAAAGCTTGGGCTGACGGAAATTCCTCTCGGGCGTCTTATTTTAGCTGTGCACGATGAATTTTGGTTTTACCATCACCTGGATTCTATAATTGCTCCCCACCTGGTCGAGTTGTTTCCTGAATCACAATTTATGTTCTGGTGTCGGGACCTCAGGGACATGGTTGACTCTTTTTCAGATCCGGTTGTTGATCACTGGCCTCACACGAGTTTTCCTTTTCTCGGTGAAGAGTTAGACGAGCGCTTTTTAAATGCCGTGATTCGAGTGATTAGTTGGAGTAAGCAACATCTGGCCGCCATTAAGAAATTCAAACGCCATATTTACTGGAGCCGATATGAAAATTTCACTGCAAATTTTGTGGAGAACGGTGAGGAGCTTCTGGATTGGTTTAATCTTGATTACAAGCAGGAGACTTTAAAACGACAGGAAGAAAAGTTTGACGCTCGCCACGGCATGTGGGAGGATTGGGAGCCCTGGCAAGTCGGGATTTTTTATCATACCGAAGCCAATCAATTTAATAATCTGCTGGGTTACGGTAAGGGAGAGCCAGATGCTGAATACGTCTGGCAACGGCCTTTTCCCGAAGATAAAATACCGCCAAAAGATGAAATACAGGGTTTGGTTAATGAGATACAGCAAGCAGCACGAAAAAAAGATTGATCGGGTAACAAGTTCGCAATGACGGGTGAGCGGTAGGTTTTGCCGGGCAAAAATGAGCCTCGAAAATTTTGATTGCACGTGATATAATTTAAGCCCTGATTAAAGTTGAACAGGCGGGCAGTGGCGTAGTTTGGCTTAGCGCGCCTGCTTTGGGAGCAGGAGATCCCCGGTTCAAATCCGGGCTGCCCGATTGGTAGTGTGAAAGTTAGAAAGTGTGAAAGTTAGAAAGTGTGAAAGTTAGAAAGTTAGAAAGTTAGAAAGTTAGAAAGTGTGAAAGTTAGAAAGTGTGAAAGTTAGAAAGTGGGAAAGTTGAAACCAAAAAGTCAAAACCAATTGGAGCCCCTCTATGGTGGCCGTAGCTCAGCAGGTAGAGCACTCGGTTGTGGTCCGAGTTGTCGCCGGTTCAAATCCGGTCGGCCACCCTTGTTAGTGTGAAAGTGTGAAAGTTGGAAAGTTGGAAACCGCAGAGTCAAAACCTTTCGGTGAGAAAGTTGGAAAGTGGGAAAGTTGGAAAGTTGGAAAGTGCTTAGTCACAATTGAATTTTCGGGTTGCCCCTTGCCATCATTGCCCATAGGCCATCGTGCCCGGACTTGATCTGGGTATCAACCGGGCAATCCAGATCCTAAGATCGTCATTGCCCAACTTGATTGGGCAATCCAGTGACGTTGACTTTAGACCATCATAAATTCAACGCCACTGGATTTCCGCTTCCGCGGAAATGACAACCAGAAGCAGTCACATTTTCGACTGTGACCGGACACTAGTTGAAAACCAAAAAGGAAAAACTTGTTAGTTGAAAAGTTGGCAAGTGGGAAAGTTAGAAAGTTAAGAATTTCAGGGACGATGTATTTTTATTGACAGAATAATAAGTTATAGTGATTGCAGTTAGGGAAAAAATAAGCAGGGAAGGCCCGGCCGGGTGCGTTGTAGTGGTGTGTCTGCCGGGCCTCTCCTACTTACCTGGTGCTACAAGAATGTGAATGGGAAGGGAAATATCTTTTAGGACTTTCGGCTGCAAGTTTAATTTTTGGGAAAGCCGATTGAACTTTTTTCCTTCCATCCAACCTGTCCTTTCTTTTCATCTTTCATAAGTAAGTATCGAAGGAAGGGGGAAAATCTTTAAGAACTTTTTTTAAAGGGAGAGAGTGGTAGCCGCACTTTTCCTTCCCAGGGGGGAAATAGGTAAGAAGGAAGAGGGAAGTCCAGGCGGTTGTGTTAGCGAACCCAGTCTGTTATTCGGTCAAGACCCTTGTTGATAACTTCCATTGAAGTTGCGTAGGAGAGGCGTAGGTGTCCGGGAGCACCAAACGGCGAGCCCGGGACAACAGCCACGTGAGCCTCATTGAGTAGTTTTGTAGCCAACTCCATGTCTGTCCGGATATCATCTTTTTGTTCAATCAATTCGTTGAAGTCAGGGAAGGCGTAGAAGGCGCCGCCGGGAGTTTTGCAGTCAACACCCGGTATTTCGTTTAGCCGCTTGACTACATTATCCCGCCGCTGGTTAAATTCTTTCACCATAGGTGTTATCGTTGAATCGTCGAGACTGAGGGCCTTAAGAGCGGCCTTTTGACTTATTGAACAGGGGTTGGAGGTTGAGTGGCTCATTAGATTGTTGACTTTTTCAATAATCCCCTCTGGACCTGCCGCATAGCCAATGCGCCAGCCTGTCATCGAGTATGCTTTGCTTACGCCGTTCACAATAACAATGTAGTCTTGATAATTTACAACTAATTCAGCAGCCGAGACGTGCTCGTCACCATCATAAATCATTTTTTCATAGATCTCATCAGATATTAAAACCAGCCCCTCTTCACGGCAGAGCTCGGCAAGATCCTTCAGCAGCGAGGGGGGGTAGACTGCTCCCGAGGGATTACAGGGGGAATTGAGAAGAAGTACGCGTGTGTTGTCGTCTATCTTCTCCCGAACGGCCTCTGGTTGAGGCAGAAAATTGCTTTTTGTGGTGTCCACAATTTTTGGTTGGCCGCCAAAGAAACGGATCTGTTCTGGATAAGAAACCCAGTAAGGCGCGGGGAGGATAACCTGGTCGCCACTGTCAACAAGTGCTGAAAAAAGGTTGAAGAGCACGTGTTTGCCTCCACACCCGATAGTTACGTTAGCGGTTGTGTAGTTGAGGTCCTGGTCCTGTTTGAATTTATCGACGACGGCCTGCTTTAGTTCGGGCATACCGGAAGCAGAGGTGTAGCCGGTAAAGTTGTTTTCAATCGCCTCGATTCCGGCTTTTTTTATCGGCTCCGGGGTTGGGAAATCCGGCTCGCCCGCACCAAAATCAGCAATATCTACTCCCTCCTCCCGAAGTTTGCTGGCCTGAGCTGAAATACCAAGTGTAGGGGATGGTTGAATTTTTTGGGCACGTCGTGAAAGAGACATCATAGTTACCTCCGACAGTAAATTATGGGATTTCTCAAAAATTTGAAATAAGTTTTGAATAACTGTGCAAGACTTGAATCAAAACAGTTTAAACTTTGCTTTTCATCACAAAGTTTAGCAAATTTTGAATAAATTTACAAAAAAAAGTCTTTTAACTGGACAAAAGTATTTTTCCTTTTCTGGAGGGGTCCGATTAAAGGGAAGACGAAATAATTTTGTAGCCTCCTGGAAAGATTCTGTAGCAATTCCTAACGAAGAAAAACGAAGCTTTACACTAGGCAAAAATTTACCGATTGTGAAAGGAGGCGATAATACAATTTGATTGGAGTGAGGAGGGA
>Ga0207421_10002661_pt1 | contig 22016 bp, 16 predicted proteins | sample SodLakKL_010_SED_4_FD_187542 | JGI IMG/M metagenome (GOLD analysis project Ga0207421, IMG submission 187542) | Alkaline sediment microbial communities from Lake Tanatar, Kulunda Steppe, Russia - 8KL_010_SED (SPAdes) (version 2) | ecosystem: Environmental > Aquatic > Non-marine Saline and...
GAACGCATCCCGTTGAGTCCGTCTCGTACCGAGTAGAACGTACGCATCGGAGGAGGTGGACGCCATGCTACACCGTAGGTTTTGGCTCCTCACGAGAGGGTCCTTCGTCTCAGCGTGAGGCATGAGCAGCTTGGCCACGAGGGCAAGTAGCGCCCACGTGAGGATGGAAGCGAACCCATGAAAAGTGACGCTTCTTCGATGACACAACCTCGGACGAGTACCGGTTCACATTTCTGCCGACGACAATCACTCCATCTTTGAGCGGGCGCACGGGGTCACCCGGGTGCCCGCCTTCTTTGGGAAGAAAACGCTTCTTGCGCACGATGGTTTGGGATCAGTGCACGCCTCTGGACAGTTACGGATCATTGTGCGTACAATCAGGGGCACAAATTCAAGCGAGCCCCCGGTTGTGGTAAATGCTGGATGCCCAGGGAGGGGGTGGTACACGGTCGGCCGATGCCTGTGGCGGAACCTCCCTACAGCGATGGAGGTATTCGATGGTACTCTCGCCCGTGAATCTTCGCTTGTGTCATTGGAGGGGACAGCATGCGGAAGTTGCTGACGAATAGAAAAGTCAAATGGGGTGTTGCCATCTTCTGTGCAGTCGCACTCGTGGGGGGTACACTCGCCTGGCAGCTTGGTGGCACTGGAGCGACGCCCGGGGGCGTCGTCGCCGAGGTGGATGGCACCCCCATCTATGCAGATGAGTTGGACGCCCAGGTGGAACAACAGTTGATGATGATGCAGATGGGTGGACAGCAGGTAGATGAGCAAATGCAACACATGATCCGCGACCAGGTACTCAACAACATGATCGCGATCGTGCTGCTCAATGATGAGGCCGAGCGGCGGGACATCACCATCGACCGAGAAGAAGTGGAAGATGAATATGACACGCTGGTAAGCCAACATTTTGATGGTGACGAAGAGGCCTTGGATGATGCCCTGGCGCAGCAGGGAATGGATTCAGAAGACCTCATCGCGGATATTGAAGATCAGCTCCGCGTCGAGAATCTCATTGATATGCACGTCGAAGAATACCTCGAGTCCGAAGAAAAGGACGTCTCGGAAGAAGAACTCCGCGAGCGATACGATATGTACGCTGAGCAGGTGGACGACCTGCCGCCCTTCGAAGAGATGAAGCCCGAGCTCGAGGAAGAGGTGCTTCAGGAACGCGAGCAGCAGGTTGTGGATCAGCTGGTCAGTGACCTCCGCGAGGAGAGCCAGATCGAGATCTATCAGTAGACCACGGTCCACCCGGGTAGATTGCGGACGCGAAATGGCGAATGACTGAAACCCAGGCGGGCGGGTCCTCTCTTATGGGGACCCGCCCACGGTCGTGCTGAGGCGACAATCTTGACTTCCCACCGCACGCATGGGCGTATAAACAACCCCGCGATCCCAACCCCGGCGAACGTTGACCCACGTCCAAGGGTGTCCCTTTGCCCTTGGACGTGGTCGGAGGCAAGCTTGTCCCTCGATTAAGTGGCCACGCCTTCCCATGAGAGGACGCTAGAGTGGGAGGCGCGTTCCGATGTTTTTCTCCAGGGCCCGATCGAGGATCGCGCGCCCGAGCACCATATCGCATACGGCCATGCCGATGTTACTGCATACGATGATTTCCTCTGCTGAAGTGCGCCCGGGCTCTCTGCCCGCGATGATTGCGCCGGTCTCGCAATCGATTTCGGGCAGACCCTCGGGGAAGTATCCCATATCGGCGAAGAGGGCATGGGATGCGCGACTGTCGACGATGTACCGATCGGCCCGGAGGCTGGTGCGAGGATCCCAGAACGTATTGAGGTCGTTCGAGAGGATCGTCTGCCCCGGGGTGATCCAATCATCCGGGACGGCGGCCAGGGGCTCCTTGAGAATGACCGTGGCAGAACTCATGACGTCGCACGATTCGACCAGGTCGCGCGAATCTTCACACTTGGTAATCGATACGGGTACATCCGGGGAGACCTGCGCAATGAGGGCGTCCATGGCCTCTTCGTCCACGTCGTAGATAAATATCGACTCCAGGTTTTTCAGCGTCTTGGTTACGAAACGAACGTGTTCGCGCCCCTGTACACCGCACCCAAACATGCCGAAGGACCGTGCTTCGGGATGGAGCTTCTCCGCGGCCAGGACGGTCACGGCAGGCGTCCGCATGGCGGTAAGCCAGGCCGAGTCCATCACGGCGATGGGGCATCCACTGAGGACATCGTTGAGCATCAGTAGCCCGGTCGTTTGCGGGATCCCGAATTCCGAGGGGTTTCGCGGGTAGCATGCGATCCACTTGGCACCCACAGCGGCTTTCGAGGGTACGTAGGCTGGCATCGCATGATAAAAGACGTCGTCGAAGGGATGGACGCCGATCTTTGCCGGCATTTCGTAATCGCCCGTCCCATGGGCGTACAATGCGTCATGCGCCAGGATGAGGATCTCATCACGAGTCAGCCCGACACCCCTGCACTCTTCACCCGTGAGGTACAGGAGTTCCTTGCCGATGGCGATGTGCTCTGATAGAAACGCGCGGTCTGTGGAAAAGTCCGTCACATTACCACCCCATTCACCGGGAAGAATTCAATTCTCATTATTGCACAACGGATACCGTGGAAGTAGTGCGCTGGTGAAGATGGTGATGCTCCGCGTGGCGTGGCCTGGGAAAGGAAGCAACGCATGCGTGTGGAAGGAGTCAGGGATTCCTGCCCGGTGGGGCGAAGCGTTGAGGGAGGGAGCACGTATGGGCAGAGAAGGCGCAGATCTTCCGGGTGCGAACGGTGGAGCCTACCAGGAGCAGCGGCTTCGTTTCGGCCCCCGTTACAGTGGATCGGGGACAAGCAGGCGTCGTCCCTGCGGGTTCTCCACGCCCGCATCCGGTGCCTAGATGCCAAGAATGAACAGGTGGAAGAAGGCCTGCCGGTTATGACGGCACTGCGACTCCGGGCCGCTTTCGATTACCAGGTGAGGGCGGTATGTGGGCCTTTACAACATGGTCGGGGTTCTCGGTGAAGGTGGGGGCTCCGAAGCACCGCTCGCGATGCCCGCGGATGCTTTTGACCGATGGCTTTGGCGCATCGAGACCGAGGGTTCCGTGACGAACGCTTTGCCCGGCCCGGGGTGATGGGCGCACACTTGCTGTGATTGCTGGTGTGGGTTGTGGACGGGGAAGGGGAGTACGCGCCTTGACGGTGAGCAAACACTTTGCGAACGGCTACGCTGATGACGTGACGGGTATGGACGTCGATCTCGATTTACTGGTGGACAATTTTCGACAAACCAAACGCCATGTGGCCCCGGCCGAGGTTGTTGCGGTGGTCAAAAGCGAGGCCTATGGGCACGGGGCAGTCCCCGTCGCGCGGCATCTATCCGAGCAGGTGTATTGCCGCCATTTCGCCGTCGCCCTGGTTGACGAAGGGGTGCAGTTGAGGCTCGCCGGGATCGATGGAGAGGTCATGGTCATGGGGGTGACGCTTCCATCCCAGTTCCCCATCATGGCGGAGCATGGGCTTACGCCCGTCCTCGCCGGTCCGGCGCATATAAGGGCGTGGGCAGACCTGGCCCGAGAACGTGGTGAAACCCTGCCGTATCATATTAAGGTCGACGTGGGCCTAGGTCGCATGGGCGTGCTTGCGGATGACGCCGAGCAAATGGCCGAGTTGGTCCGGCATCTGCGCCCACATGCCCGTCCCGTCGGCGTCGCTTCGCATCTTAGCCATCCCGCGGGGACCGAGGAACACAATCGGATGGAGTTTTGCCGCTTCACCCGGTTCTGCGAGGTGCTCGATGCGAGCGTTCCCGGCATTCCCAGGCATCTCGCCGCCTCCCAGGCGGCCGTACGTTTTCCCGCGATGCACCTGGAGATGGTGCGCATTGGTGGCCTACTCTACGGACTCAACCACATACCCTCACCATCATTATCACCGCGGCCCGTTATGCGCTATTGCACCCGCCTGGGTCAGGTCAAGCGGCTTCCGGCCGGCTGGTGGGTGGGATACAGCCAGCAATTGCAGCTGGAGAAAGACACGACAGTGGGGATCATACCGGTGGGATGGACCGACGGACTGACCAGCTATCACGTCGGTGTCGGTAGCCTGCTGGTCCGCGGGATCCGCTGCAAGATCATTGGGACGTGTACGGACTTCGCCATGATCGACGTGTCCGGTGTCCCAGATCCCCAATTGGGTGAAGAGGTGGTCTTGATCGGTGACCAAGGGGGTGACGCGATCGACGCCATTCAGCTGGGAAAGTGGGCGCAGATCAGTACCGGGCAACTGCTGGGCAAGATTTCCCTGCGCGTTCCGCGCCGATACTGGTCCGGTTCACACGCTGCGGGAAAGCTATCCATCCTGGGATTGGACTTCGGCGAGTAGTCTCCTGATTGCACATCCCGGACCACATTTCGCGGGGCCAACGAAAGGAGCGGGTATTTTGCGACTAGAGGGGCGAGTTGCGATTGTAACGGGGGGTGCCTCCGGAATCGGTAAGGCCATATGCGAGGCGCTCGCGAGGGAAGGTGCCATCGTAACGGTGGCCGATGTCCGCCGCGATCCCATGGAAGGGGGAATAGCCACGGTCGATGTCATTCGGTCTTTCGGTGGTGAAGCCGCTTTCGAAGAGACTGATGTATCGTGTGCGGAGGATATCGATGGACTCATCACGAGAGCCGTTTCCCGGTTTGGCCGGATCGACATCATGGTCAACAATGCGGCGATTGGTGTCGGGAAGCCCCTGCTTGAGACGACAGAGGAAGAGTGGGACAGGGTGATCGATGTCAATATGAAGGGCGTGTTCCTCGGGTGCAAGCGGGCGATTGCGCAGATGATGGGGCAGGATCCGATCGGTGAGGTTCGGGGGCGCATCATCAACATCACCTCACAGCACGGCATGGTGTGCGCTCCGAACAACTTCGCTTACGGAGTGGGCAAAAGCGGGGCCGTGTACATGACCCGGCAGATCGCCGTTGATTATGCGGCAGAGGGCATCACGTGTAACGCGGTGGCTCCCGGGAGGATCCTCACGGGGAAGCCCCTCGATCCCGTGGACCCGTTGGAATACTCCCGAAGTCGTACGCCCTGGCCGCGCCTCGGGCGCCCAAGCGATGTTGCCGGAGCCGTTGTATTTCTCTGCAGCGACGAGTCCAGTTTCATCACCGGCCACAACCTCATGGTAGACGGCGGTTGGATGGCGGGATGAACGGTGATAGGAAGGATGTGGGGGATGGGAACGTATCTCGTGACCGGGGCGACGGGATTCCTCGGTAGTAACGTGATGCTTCATTTGGTGTCCAAAGGCCACTGCGTCGTGGCCTGTGATCTCGACACTCCGGGGGATCTACTTCGCCGGGCGGGTGAATGCGCGGGTGATGTGCGATGGCTGGAGATGGATGTTGCCGATCCCAAGGCATGGGCCCGCCTGCCGTCACTTCCCTACCGTGCCGTGGTGCATACGGCGGCGATTACGGCCTCGGAGGATGATCCCAATCCACGGCGCACGGCGGAAGTAAACCTCATGAGCGTGTTATATGCGATGGATTGGGCTGTAGCGCGTAACGTCCCTCGCTTCGTGTTCACCAGTTCGTCGGCGGTGTATCGCCACCTCGATCCGGAAGGACCGATGTCCGAGGATTTCCCTGTGGATCCGGATTTTACGTATGGGATCACCAAGCGCGCAGCGGAGCGTTTCGTGTCCACCTACCGGGATCTTCGGTATCTGGATGCTTGTTCCGTGCGTCTACCCTCGATGTATGGGCCGTGGGAGCATCCGACCGACGCCCGCAGGAACATGTCACAGGTCTATCACCTGGTTCGCGCTGCCCTCCGTGGTGAACCGACCACGGTGTCGGGTGCGACTGCGGAACGCGATTGGACGTACGTGGGGGACGCCGCGGAAGGGTTGGCCTTCCTCGCCGATCAATCCGGGGGACCGGATCTTTTGAATCTGAGTACCGGCCGGTTCGTGATGCTAGAGGAAATCCTCAGGGCACTGGATGTCCTCGTCCCCGATCATGCCATTACCCAGGTGGACGGTCCTGGCGCTGACATCGTTATGACGGGAACCAGTGGTGGCCAGCCCATGGATGTCTCGCGTATCACGCGCATGGGTTTCCAATGTAAGACATCCATCGAACTGGGGCTCGAGCAGTATATCGGTTGGCTTCAGCGTGTAGATGATGACCCCGCGTGACCAAGCGCGTGCGGGGCCCGGATGCCGGGTCCGGTTGCGTGGTTCGCCGGGTTTTTTGGGAAGGTAGTGATGCTCGATGTCTCGAGAAGAAGTGCGAGGGCGATTATCCTTGGCATCCGCGGCGCTGGCGCGGATGGATCTGGATTGGTTGTACGTGGCGCCTGGGTCGGATTTTTTGTATTTCACCGGCCTCGGCCTCGGGCGCAGTGAGCGCCCCCACGGACTGCTGGTTTCTCGTGAAGGCGAAACGTTGCTGCTTTGCCCTTCTTTCGAGGCGGACTTCCTCTCAACACGGGTGCCGGTTGACCGCTTACTGACCTGGGACGAGCACGAGTGTGCATATCGTGTCATGGCCTCGCAACTCGCGGGTTCAGCGACCCTCGCTCTCGCTCCACAGGTGACCTTCGAAGATTACCTGCGAATTTGCCGGGTATTGCCCGACGTCCGCGCTGTCTCGGGTATGGCTATCACGCGTGGTTTACGGGTGGTGAAGTCCCCGTCGGAGCAGCGCCTGGTCGAGACCTGTGCCGATATTGCTGAACAAGTGCTCGACAGAGCGCTCGAGGGAGACCTCGTGGCAGGCATCACCGAGCGCGAGTTTCGCGACAAGCTGATTGCCAGCGGTCTGGCGGCTGGACTCGAAACAGCCCGGGCCACGGTGTTGTCGGGACCAAATTCCGCTTTTCCACATGGTTCCACTGGCGAGCGCTGCATTTGCGAGGGCGATGTGGTCCTGGTCGATTTCGTCACGACGTTCGAGGGGTACCATGCGGATATCACCCGCACTGTCGTGCTGGGCTTTGGGCGATCCCGCGTATTGGAAGTCCGTCGCGCCGTGGAGCGCGCATTCCACAGCGCCCTGCAACACCTTCGCCCGGGCGTTATGGCGGACGAGATTGATCGGAGTGCACGAAATGTCCTCGATGCGGAGGGGTTTGGGGCTTACTTCACGCATCGACTGGGACACGGCCTAGGGCTTGACGTACATGAGGATCCATATCTCGTGGCGGGAAATGATGGTGTGGATGCACCCGCGTACTCGGATCCCGCGGTACATCGAGGTGTCCTTTCGGCGGGCATGGTGGTTACCATCGAGCCGGCAGTATATCTCCCCGGTGAGTTCGGCCTGCGGATTGAGGACGATGTCCTGGTTACTCCCGGGGGATATCGACTGCTCACTCGCAATGTGGAAAAGCCCCTGGTGATTTGAGCATTGCGGTGGCACGAAGACAAGCGCAATGGGGCGGCCGGTGGCGGCCGCCCCATTGCGTTTACAGGAAGGGAGGAGTCAGAGGATCTCGCGCCACATCTTGAGGTAACTTTCGGTATCGGGGAAGACGGGTTCGAAATCGTCGCAAATGTCCCTTGCCCTACTGGCACCATCCCAGAGGAGATCGATGACCATGCCTGCCATGGCCTTTGCGGATATGATGTACGCCATTTCCGGATCGGTGATTTCAAAGGTCCGCGCGTGGTTGCTCCCCTTCACACCCCCGATGAATGGGTGGATGGATGGCACCATGTGACTGACATCACCCATGTCCGATGAACCTCCGAGGGAGCCGATGCGCAGGACGCTGTCCGGTCCGACGAGCGCCTCGATGTGCTCTGCGTATAGATCGTTCATGGCCCGGTTCAGTTCCCGCGGGAGATAGCCGGGGATTTCCGAGATCTCTACCTGTGCGCCAATGGAGTGTGCGCCTCCCTCGAGTGCCCGGTTGACCTTCTTGCTGGCATCCAGGATGGCCTCCATGGTGCGCCCGCGAACGTAGTTCTCGATGGTGACATCCGATGGAACGACGTTCACGAGGTCACCACCACGGGTAATAATCGGATGGATGCGAATGTTGTCTTCATCTTTGAAGGTTTCACGTTGCGCATGGATGCCCATCAGTCCCAGGAGTGCCGCGTTGAGCGCGTTTACGCCCTCGTGTGGTGCCGCACCGGCATGTGCTTCCTGTCCCAAGTAGCGTATGAGCTTGCCGAGGAAACCGTTACTGCCATCGGAGATCATGATCCCCCGGCCGAGATCTCCGGCGAACAAGTGCGCCATGGCCGCCATGTCAATATCGTCCAGAAGACCGAGGCGAATGAACTCCTGTTTTCCTCCGAAGAACTCGACTTCGCCGGCTTCGCGGAGGTGGCTTCGGTAATCCAGCTCGACGTATTCCTCCGCGGGTACGGCCATCAAGGACAGTGCTCCATCGAGCTGGTCCATGGCGCCGCCGTGCATCAGGCCCATCGCGGTTCCGAACATGATGGCCAGCTGGGCGTGGTGACCGCAAGCGTGAACGGCGCCCGTCTCCGGATGGGCATCGGGATGTTCACGGCAGATCACCGCATCGAGTTCGCCCATGATCGCAATCTTGAAATCGTTCGAACGTCCCGGAAGCTCGGCCATCACTCCGGTACGGGCCAGTCCAGACTCGTATCCGAGCCCCAGTTCTTCGAAGAACTCCATGACCTTCTCTGCGGTGCGGTGCTCCTTGTACCCGAGCTCCGGGTGCTTCCAGATGTCGTCGGCAAATTCAATGAGCCGATCTGCCGATGCATCGATCGCCTGCATCACTTCTCTTTTAAGTTCTTCCTTGCCCATGGTGTTGCGACCCGAGGGTCGCTCCCTCCTTCCGAGGAAACACGTCTACATCGTGCGGTTTCTTGTACAGCGTGGTGTGTATCGGCTCAGGTCGGTGCGTGTTTTCCCATCGCGTCTCCTACCATGTGACTACGCTACGTGGACAAGGTATTCCTGTGCGAGTGAACCCGCGGTTTTGGTCTGCTCAGTCGGGCCGACGCAGGAGTCGTCGAACACGATGAAAGAGATCCCAAAGATCTCGCGGTGGGTGATGCATTCGTCTCTCGAGTTGGGCAGGTTTCCCGCCCTTGGCGTCCGAGGATGCCGGAATCCGGAGAGGCAAGCAGTCCAAACCGAGGGAGGCCGGGGTGGATGTGCACATGTTCTGTCGGTTGGAGTGTGATGTGCGGCTTTCCCGTAAGATGATCGGGCTCATCCCGGGGACGGAGCAATCGCTGCCAGGTGGCCATAGCGGTGGAATATGCGGACTATAAGCTGTTTGGACGGGTTCATCCCCGACGGGTTGGGCTGCCGATCGAGGGCGTTGCGCGTCATCGGTGGGTGATCCCGGGCACGATCTCGGCAACATAATCGTGCCCGGGTTCGCCGCTAATCCTCCAGCCGCAACATGCCGCCGGCATCCATGCGAATATTGTGGATTTGCGGATCGTGCGCCCACAGTTTCACGGGGTGATATAGGTACAGCCAGTGCGGGTTCTCGTGAAGCCAGTTAAGCGCCTCGGCGTAGGCTCGTTTGCGATCTCGAGATGAATATGCTGCGCCGGCCTGGTCGATTAGGACATCGGCGGTTTCGTCTGAAACCCCCTGCCACCACAGTCCCCGCGCCCGGGACGATATCTTCTCCCACATTACGCGGTAGGTGCTGAGGGGGCTGGAGTCAAAGATGCCGAGGTGGCCAATATTCTTGGCGCCGACTTCCTTGGCATAAAGGGGCCGATCCCCTTGGTCATCAACCGTGACACGCACGCCGATCGCGGCCAGGTTCTCGCTGATCATCTCGGCGACTTGCAGGGAACGGTCGGGGATGATGTGAGGTGCCCGCATGTGTAGCACAGCTGGCATGTCCACCTGTTCCAGGAGCCGTCGTGCGGCCTCCGGATCGTGGGGATGTGGTGCGAGCGTTGACGGGTACCCCAGGTGATTCGGGCTCACGATGGTCGTCGCAGGAACGGCGTTCCCATTCCAAACCTCCGCGATGATGGCCTCGATATCGACCGCGAGGTTGATACCCAGGCGTGCGCGTGGGTCGGAAAAGGGGTGGCAGAATCCGTTGAGGAACCCCGTGACCGACAACGTGTTCAGGGTACGCTCGATGGTGAACCCGGGCAGGTCTTCAAGGCCTTCTATCGTCTCGAGACCGGTCACCAGGTCCACGTCCCCGGCCTTGAGCCTATCGATGCGTTCCGTCGCTTCCTCGATGGCACGCAAACGAACCCGGGGGAAACGGCGTGTGCCGGGTGTGGATTCGACCAAGGTAAGGGAGTCCCCGGGCTCGTAATCCTCGACCCGGTAAGGACCGGTACCGATCGCGTCGGATTCTGCACCAGGTCCACTTCCGACCACTACCCCCGCCAGGATCTCGGGAAGATATCCCATCGGCTGGCCGGAGGTAAACTCGATACGGGCATCATCCGCCGCCCGGACTTCCATTCGTTCGAAATAGGGTACGTATGGTCCCTCCATCTCGAAGGGGCCTTCCGCATTGACGAGGCGTTCGCAGGCCGCGACGACATCTTCAGCCGTGCAGGGGTTTCCATCGTGAAAACGTACATTCTCGCGAAGTCGAAAGGTCCACCGCCGGCCCTCGTCGTGTACCTCCCAGGATTCTGCCAGTCGGGGCTTGGGATGACAGTCGTCAAGCTGCACGAGCGAGTCGTACAACATGGCGGCGATGGTTTGCTTTTCCGCCTGGTCCGATGCGCTCTCTGGCAGCGGGATCTCCACCGCGGGCAGCCCGATGTGCAGTGTTTCGCTAGATGTTGCCGGTTGTGTGTTGTCCAAGCTGATTTCGCTCCCTTCGGTTCTTCGATGTCGCGCATGTCGATGAATTGACCTGGAGAGTAAGGGTGGCACATGTACCGGGACCGATCCGCGGGGTAGTGGTGGTAGGTGCGTCATTGCGGACCGATCCCGATAAAGGAAAGACGATCACAGTCTAGTTCATCCGCGGATCCAACGCGTCTCGTAGCCCATCACCCAGTAGGTTGAAACTGAGCACGGTCACGGTGATTGCCAGCCCGGGAATGGTCGCCATCCACCAGGCAACGCGCATGTATCTTTGTGCCCCCGATAGCATACGACCCCAGCTGACGTCGGGCGGTTGAATACCCAGGCCGAGGAAGGAGAGGGCAGCCTCTGAGACGATCGGCGCGGAGATTGTGAGCGAGGCATATACGATGATCAGGGGGAGGATGTTGGGGAAGATGTGACGGATCATGATGCCGACGTCACTCAATCCGAGTCCCCTGGCGGCTTCGACATACTCCCTTTCACGCAGTGATAGCACCTCGGCGCGAACCAGCCGGGCGAATTGGGGCCACCCGACCACGCTGAGGGCGATAATTACGTTCACCAATCCCGCACCCCAAATGGCCATGATGGCGAGGGCGAGCAGGATTCCCGGGAATGAAATCACGGCATCGGAGATGCGCATGAGAATATGGTCGGTGCGACCCCCGATGAATCCGGCGAGCATTCCCACTGTGATCCCGATGAGACCGCGCAATGCCATGACCCCGACTCCCACCATCAGCGAAATCCGGCTCCCATGGACGACCCGAGAGAAGACGTCGCGGCCGAGATCGTCGGTGCCGAAGTAGTGTTCGGAGCTGGGTGGCCGGAGTTGGTTGCGTAGGCTCTGCTCCGTCGGGCTGTGGGTGGCGACCACCGGCGCAAAGATGGATATCAGTATGATCCCCACCAGTAGGATGGCGCCCATGACCGCGGTACGATTCTTGAGCAGCCTTCGGAAGGATTTACGCCAAAGGGAAACGGATTCGGTTTCGATGACTTCTATGTCGGATTGCGATATTCTTTCAGCCATTGGCCCTCACGCCCCTCATCCGTACCTGATCCTTGGATCGACGAAGGCGTAGATCAGGTCGACGACCAAGTTGATCAGGCAGAACATCGTCGCAAATAACATGAGATTCCCCATGATCATGGGGGTATCCCGGTGCATCATTCCCTGGTAAGCCAGCTGCCCCAAGCCCGGGTAGGCAAAGACCCGCTCGATCACCACGGTGCCACCTAGGCGGAAGCCCATTTGAAGGCCGATGACCGTGATGACGGCGATCAGGGCATTGCGCAGGGTGTGCTTGTAAATCACTACGCGCTCGGGCAGTCCCTTGGACCGCGCCGTCCGGACGTAATCCTGTCGGATGACTTCCAGCATCGTCGAGCGCGTGACGCGCATGATGGTCGCCATCCCGCTTGTTCCAAGGGTGATGGCCGGCAGGATCAAGTACTCGAATCCCCGGCGCCCCGACGCGGGCAGCAATCTCAGGTGCAGGGCGAACAGCAGGATGAGCATCATCCCCACCCAGAAGTTGGGCATGGACAGGCCGAGCAAACTCGCAACCCGCGAAATGCTATCGATAAACGAATTCTGACGCGTGGCGGAAAGCACCCCCACGGGTATGGCCACGCCAACGGAAAACAAGACGCTGAGTGCAGCGAGTTGAAGGGTTGCAGGGAGCCTGCGGAGTAGATCCGGAAGGACGGGGCGTCCCCAGGAGATCGAGTTCCCCCAGTCGCCTTGCAGCACTCCAACGAACCAATCCGCATACTGTACGGGCAGTGGTCGATGTAGGCCGAGGCGTTCCGCAATGCGATCGATTTCCTCGTCGGACGCATCCGGGGGTGCCAGCATGCGAGCCGGGTCACCGGGGATCGCGTAAACCAGGGAGAAAACGAGGATGGATATCAGCAGTAGAACGGGGATCAATTGCAACACGCGTTTCACGGCGTAGTTGAACAAAGGATGCACCTCCGGGACGAGGCGGACCCGGGGCTTCCCCCGGATCCGCCTGTCTTCAGTCGATTCACTAGTCGGCGAGATACGCGTCCATCAGGTCGCGGAAGCAGAAGTAGATGGAGTATTCGAAGTCTCGAAGGTCGGGGGATGTACCAAGAGCGCGCTCATGGTGATAGAGGAACACGTAGGAGGCATCCTCCACGACCATCTTCTGGGCTTCACTGTATAGCTCCTTGCGACGTTCCTGGTCGGTCTCCCCCAGTGCCTCCTCGATGATGGCATCGAAGTCGGGGTTCTGGTAGAACTGGCGATTCGCCCCGTGCGGCGGGACCGAGCTGCTGTGGAACTGCCGCCACATGAAGTCGTCGGGGTCCGTTACGGCATTCCAGCCGGTCTGGAACATTTGCGATTCCCCGGTCCGCATCTGATCCCAGAAGGCTCCACCTTCGAGCACGTTGATGTTCACGTCGATGTCGAACTTGGAGAGCTCTTCCTGGATGATCTCGCAAAGCTGGACGCGGACGCTATCCTCGATGACGTAGAGCTCGGCCGAAAAGCCATCGCTGTATCCCGCGTCGTCGAGTAGTTCCTGTGCCCGGTCGGGATCGTACTCGAAGCGCGGGACATCGGGTTCATGGGCCCAGTGCCCGGGTGGAATCGGACCATAGGCCGGTTCTCCGAGGCCGTGCATGACGAAGTCGATGATATCTTCCCGTGGCATCATGTGGGAGATGGCCTGGCGGACGCGCTTATCGTCCGTCGGCTCACCCAGGTCGACATGGATGCCCAGCGACTGGAAGCCCATCTGGCTCCTGCGGGATACCACCACGTTGTCGTCCGCCTCGGTGATCGCTACCTGTACCGGGTCGATTTCCTCGTTGATGTGAATCTCGCCGGTTTGCAGCTCGACAGTCCGCGTGGTCGCGTCCGGGATGGGGCGGAAGATGACTTGATCGAGCTTCGGGCGTCCCTGGAAGTAGTCATCGAATGCCTCGAGGATGATCTCCTCACCGGTACGCCACTCGACGAACTTGAACGGACCCGTCCCGAGGGGATTCATGTTGGTGTAGTCGTCCCCGTAGGGGTTTTCGTCCGTTGCGTGTTCCTCGGAGTAGCTCTTGGATACGATGTCCGCACGGAGGCGATAGAGGAACGGCATATTCGGTTCCCTGAGGTGGAAGGTGAGATTGTAGTCGTCGTGGACCTCGATCTCTTCGATCGGTTCATAGTGCGAGAAGTTACTGGCGGCGGCATCCGGGTCACGCAGCGTATTGTACGTGTACTCCACGTCGGCGGTGGTCAGTTCCTCGCCGTTATGGAAGAGGACGCCCTCGCGCAGCTTCACTTCATACGTCTGCGGGTCCGGGATATTGATTTCCTCTGCCAGCACGTACTCGATCTCGAGGGTGTCATCATCCCACGAGATGAGTGAATCGTGGACTAGGGTCTGGACATTGCGCGCCGCGACGGTGCCTGCACCGAAGCGTGGGTCCAGGCGATGCGGTTCCGAGCTCACACCGATATATACGATTTGATCCCGGGTGGGCTCTTCGGCCGGTTCTTCCTCGGGTTCCTCCTCTTCTTCCTCCGGCTCTTCTTCCGGTTCATCCGGCTCCGGGGGCGGATCTGCGGGCTGACCGCATCCGACCACAAAGACCAGCATGAACATCGACATGATTAGGACTAACCAAAACCATCTAGTACGTCGCAAGATTTCTCCCCCTTTTGGATGAGCGTATCACCGAGTGTCTCGACTTGCCCCCTTTCTCCGGCGGACTGTACCGGGAATCTCTGTGCCCCGGCTTCAAGATGAGATAATGATTTGCGAATATCGCTTCCTCCTCCACTTGCACGTCTCTAATTCGATGTATGTTCGCATTCACCTGCTATTGCCGGTAGATTTTTGAGAATATGCATGGCGTACATATTGCCGCGAATGGCGGTTTTGTTCGATTGCGGCGGCATTTTCGGCCACGCGTACCTCCCGCGGGAGTCGCGGGTGTATGGGCCAAATCGTTCGGATCAGGAGGCGTCGTTGGAAACATCGGTGCAAAAGCGCGACGCGGATAATCTGGCGGCGTACGTTCTCGATACTGGACCCAATAGGGATCGCGGGTTTCGATTTGGGAGCACACAATCCAACCCCGAAAAGTGCCAAGCGGCTCAACGGGCTTGCGGATGTTGACCGGCCTTCGATTCGAATGCGATTGACTGCTCGTATCGGGCACTGCTAACTTGAGAATGAATATCGTTGTGATCTCGGGGCTCAGGGTAGTCATTGCCCTCAATCGCACGGGCTGGGAGACGTATGCAGGCAAAAATGGTATTGCTATGGTTACTGGGAATTGCCCTCGTCGGAGCCTTCATCATTGCTGCCGGAGGCGATGACGTGGTCTGGGTGGCACGCCACGTCGACCCGATTGGGCTGGCCCTTCTATTCTTCCTTCAGATGATGACGCTCGGCGTCAGCGCATATCAATGGCACCGATTGCTTCGAAGCCTCGGTGCGGGGATTGGTTTTATGTCAACCTTTCGGATCCACTTGTCTTCTGCATTCGTCGAGAGCGTAACACCTTCGGTAAAGGTCGGCGGTGAGGCGGCGAAGATCTATCTCTCCCGGCGGGCCACGGGTCTCCCGGGGGACGCCGTGCTCGGTGCTGCCATGGCACACAAGTACCTGTCTCTCCTGCCATTTCTCCTGGTTCTAATCCCGGTCATCGGGGCGGCGGGTGCGATGGGCGTGCTGTCCCGGTGGGTGGTGTACGCATTTCTCATTCTTTTCGCAGTCTTCGCCCTCTTCTTTGCCACGGCCCATCGTCACGGTGGCGATGCCGACCGTGTGACGTCCAACGAAAGTGATGGATCGGGTCTTTGGGGGGCGTACGCGCGGAAAATGCAGCGGTTTTTGCAGACCGCCCGCGGCGCCGGTGGATACTCGCGTGCGCTCACGCGCGGGAGCGAACGTTGGACATTGCTCGGGCTCTCGACAATCGTCTGGTTACTGTATCCCGTCACAGTATATCTCGTGGCACAGATGCTTGGACTCGGTGTGCGCCCGTTGTCAGCGGCCATTTCCACCTATTCGGCTTACGTGCTCAGCATGATTCCACTCACCCCGGGTGGGCTCGGGACATTCGAGGGCGCGATGAGTCTTATGCTGGCACGCGGTTCGTTGTAGGCACCCGAGGGTCTGGCAGTGGCTCTCGTCACACGCCTGATCACCTTCTGGTTTCCCCTGCTGTTGTCGGGAGGGGCGACCCTGTCTACCGTCTGGACCATCCGGGATACGCCCGAGGGACATTGATTCCGCCGGATCGCGCGCTCCCGTGGAGTACATAGCGGGTACCTTCATGCATATCCGTGCCCCGATGCTCGGATGCCTCCCCGAAACGAGGCAAGAGAAGCCAATCATGATCCCCTGGAGTGGTTTGGGGGGGAAGGTCACTTCTCGGGAAAGACCCTGGAACGGATCCATGGCCCGGCCCGGCGCTTCAGCAATCGTTTTGGGTCTCAGGGGAGGAACCGGGGCATCGCGCGAATAAATACAGGCGGTGAATAATTTGTCGCCCACGTATGCCAGAGGAAGGGTGGATATGTCTATGAAGTTCTTGATACTCGGAGGTGCCGGCGTTCAGGGTTCGGCTTCCGCATATGATCTGCTTCGGATGCATCCGGATGCGGAGATTATCCTGGGAGAGCTAGAGGAAGAGCGGCTGGATCCGGTCCTAAAGTGGCTGGACAGTGACAGGGCACAAGGCCGTCAGGTCGATGTGCGGGACGTGGATGGTCTTGCGCGCATGATCGTCGACGAGGGCTGTGATGTTATCATTAGCTCGGTGCCCTGGCCCGTCTCGATTCCTCCCCTGGAAGCAGCGATAAAGGCCGGCGCGGATTTCGTGGATTACGGACTCTACCAGAACCGCGAGTTCGACCGGCGCATGGATGAATTCGACCGCCGGGCTGCGGATGCGGGCGTTACTGTGATTCCCAGCTGCGGCGTCGCACCGGGTCTAACCAATATGCTCGCGGCTTATGGTGCGGCCGGCCTGGACGCCGTAGATAGAGTACATATCTACGTGGGTGGAATACCCGAGCATCCCGAGCCTCCTCTGCAATACAAGGCGGTATGGAGCCTCGAGGGTGTCTGGACGCAGTTTTTCGAAGAGTGTCGGGTAGTGCAGAATGGTCGGTTGACGGAAGTCGACGCGGGAACAGGGCTTGAACAGCTGGAGTTCGCACAAACTGGACCCGTCGAGGCGGCGGTCACCGACGGATTGGGCACACTCATCCAGATGTATACCCACCCGGTATTCGAGGGTGTGGAGGAGGTCTTCGAAAAAACCATTCGTCACCGGGGACATTATGACAAGGTCCTGCTCTTGAAGGAGTGCGGATTGCTCGATACCGAGCCGATCGAAGTCGACGGATCGCGTATTGCTCCCCGGGATTTCCTCTCGACGCTCCTCAATCCGAAGCTGAAGATGCGCGAGGATGAGCGCGACATGACCGTCCTACGTGTTCGGGTCACGGGCACCCGGGATGGTGCCGCCGCCGAGACCGTCTTCGAAATGGTCGACTACAAGGATATGGAGGCGGGCGTCCTCAGCATGGGACGCACCACGGGTTACACGGGTTCCATCCTGGCCCCGATGGTGGCGACGGATCGAATCGATACCGCGGGTGTTGTCCATCCGGAAAAGATCGGAGCCGACCGTGAGCTGTTCCGGTCTCTCTTGGAAGAGTACACGAAGAGGGGTATCGAGATCACCCAACGGTCGTAGCGCACTGCAATGCTCAGGCACGCCGGGGGTCCCGCCGTTTTCGGAACGCGGGAACCCCGGCGTTCGCGTTCCACCCACCTTGGCTGATCCGGCTCCCCGGTATGCGCATGTACTCTACCCGCCTACGAAGAAATATAGCGTGAGCACGGAGACCAGGCACAGGAGGCTGGCGATGTTGAGACCTACGAAGTACGTCATCGCCCTTTGGCCGGGAACGGCATCTCGCATGAAGGCCAGCATGGCAGCGGTGATGGCGAGCGGTGGGATCATGGCATACCATTGCCAGGCGCCGTGAAATACGGGGGATATCATCACCAATAGGCAGGTTAAGGCGTTTAGCGCGGGAATGATTCGCTTAAGGGTCTTGGGCCTGACGATCACGGCCAGCGTTCGCTTTCCCCCGCGCAGATCGGCGGGGTAGTCCGGCAGTGTCGTGGAGAATGCGACGCCCAGGTTGATCGGAAACAGTATGAGGGGGACGGAGTACGGAAACCCACCCAGATCGCCCGCCTGCACGTAGTAGGAAAATGCCGGGAGGACCACGGTGAGCCCGAGTGCCTGGAGGATCTCGCCGCCCCCGCGATACGATAGTTGCAACGGGGGATAACTGTACGCCCACAGGAGCGCGAGGGAGATGATGGCGAATGCCGGTGCCAAGTTTCGCCCCAGGGTATACGACAGTGCCCACGCCACACCGAGGGTGGAACCGGCAGATAGTAAAATGGCGATTCCAATTTCCCGAGGCGCGATGAGGCCCTCGACCAGCACCCGTGAACCGCCAGAGAAGATGGTATGGGTCCGGTTTTCCAGGTCCACTTGCAGGTCGGCATAGTCGTTGGCGTAAACGATATATAGTTGGACCAGGAGGCCGAATAGGTGGATGGTGAGGAAGAGGGTTCGTTGGAATGCTCCGGTGAGGTAAAAGGCCATAGCCTGTCCCAGGAGCAGTGGAGGCACGATATATGCCTGCGAGGGTAGTCGTGATGCGCGTATCCAGTGTGCGATCATTATGTGTACCTTTCATCGGGCTGCCCGGCTCAATCACCCGTGTTTCTTTCCACAAGTAAGGTCTTCCCACACTTCAGTACCCTTCCCGCGGCGCAAGGATTCATGCATCGCGTGGGGAACTCCCGTACGTCCGGGGTGGGCGCATGCTGTCTGGGTCCCGCGACTCCTGGCCCGACCGCGGGGACATCGAGGATCCGCGCTGGTTCTGCCGGAAAGCGTGTGATTCCAGGGTACTTGGGCAGGAAAGGATTATACCGGCGGGCAAATGAGCATACTAGTAATGTGTGTGATGGCATGATCAAAGGCGCAATGATGCGGATAGATTGCGGGGGACGACTCGGTGACAGGGCATTCCGAGGTGACCGGTTCGCGCGAACTTCTTACCAATTACGATCCGAAAAACGGGGCGGTGCTCGGGCATCACCCGATCGCCAATGAAGAGGACATGCATCGGGCCTTTACGAGTGGCAGCCGCGCTTTCGAACAGTGGCGCTCGTTGCCTCTTGGCGCGCGGCGCCGATTGCTCCGGAGGATTCGAGAGCGCATCGTCGAGAGGATTCCCACCCTGGTAGATGCCATATGTGCCGATACGGGCAAGGTTCGGATGGAAGCCCTGATGGCGGACATTTATCCTACACTCGAGATGATTCGCTACTATGAGGAACACCTGGTAAGCATCCTGCGGCCACGACGGCGAAAGGCCGTAATGGGCTTTTCGAGCATCTGCTGGGTGGAATATTTCCCCCGGGGTGTCGTCGTCGTGATCTCACCATGGAATTATCCCTTTCAATTGGCCATGATTCCGGTGATCACTGCCATCGCGGCCGGGAACGCGGTGGTCCTGAAACCTTCGGAGATTACGCCCCTGGTGGGCCAGGAGATCGCGCGCCTTTTCTCCGGTCTCGATTCCATGCCCCCGGATCTTGTCACCGTATTGCAGGGTGATGGCCGCGTTGGCCGCCGCCTGGTCGAGGCCGGGCCCGACATGGTTTTCTTCACCGGCAGCGTTGCGACCGGGAAGAAGGTGATGGCTTCGGCGGCCGAGACGCTCACGCCGGTAATGTTGGAGCTCGGCGGCAAAGATCCCTTCATCGTCCTGGAAGATGCGGATCTCGAGCGGGCCGCGGCGGGGGCCGTCTACGCCGCCTTCGCCAACGCGGGCCAATTGTGCATGAGCGCAGAGCGGGTCTATGTCCATCGATCGATCGCGGATGACTTCGTCGAACGGGTTCGCCGTGAGACCGAACGCCTGCGGGTGAATCAGGGTGATGATGGTGACATGGGTCCTCTGACCCACCCGGATCAGCGGACACATGTTGTCGAGCAAATCACCGATGCCATCGAACGGGGTGCTCGGGTCATCTCGGGCGATCGCGATATTGGATCTGAGGGGGACAGGGTGGGCTCTTCCCTCGCACCCCACATTCTTTGCGATGTGGATCATTCCATGGATTTGATGCGGGAGGAAACCTTTGGCCCCGTGATGCCGATCATGACTTTCTCCGATGATGAAGAGGCGGTACGGTTGGCCAACGATAGCCCCTATGGGCTGAACGCGAGCGTGTGGAGCCGCGACCGCAATCGTGCGCGAAGACTGGCGAGTCGCCTGGAAGTGGGCAGCTGCGCCATCAACGACGCAGTCAAGCACGTCGGTATTCCCAGCCTCCCGTTTGGGGGCGTCAAGGACAGTGGCATGGGCCGTTATCATGGCCCCGAGGGCCTGGTGAACTTCTCCCATACCCGCGCGGTCGCGATGCATCGCCGAACGCGGGGACGGGAGATCAACTGGTTTCCTTTCAACAGGGATGTATACGAGGACTTGATGGCGTACCTCGGTGTCCGATTCGGGGCGGGCTCTCGGTTGCGTCGCTTGCTGAAGGCGCCGGCCTTGTTGGGGCGCGTATTCCGGAGGGTGAATCGCTGATATGACGTTTGACTGGTTGGCGCCGACATGGCAAAATATGGTCTTTGCCGCCATCACGATACTGTGGTGGCTCGAATTCCGCATCTTCCCCTCGGGTGATGGTGGTTCCGATGGTGGCACGCAGAGCTATCGAACTATTCTCGCCAGCGTTCTCGGCACGGTTGTGATCAGCGTCACCGGGCGTCTTGCGGGCCTGGGGGGATTCCCACACTCCTGGTTCCCGGCCATGCAGATCATGGGACTGGGGATGTATGCTGCGGGGATCATCCTGCGGTATTGGTGTTCCTATCTACTGGGGGTGCATTTCACGAGAGGCGTGGAGGTGGCCGATGGCCAGCAGTTGGTCAGCCACGGTCCCTACCGCGTGCTGCGCCATCCTCTTTACCTTGGCTTGCTGTTGCTCGGCCTCGGGGTGCCGGTATTCCTCGGCAGCACCGTGGGACTTCTTGTCGGCGTGGTGACTCTTCCCTGGGCCCTGGTCCGCAGGATCACGATTGAAGAATCGGAACTGGTGGATACCCTCGGGAAGGAATACGAGACGTGGATGCGTACGCGATATCGCCTGCTACCCTTTATATACTGAAGCAATCGGAGGTGTACAATGAATCGTAAATCCGAAGTCGTCGTGATCGGTGCAGGCCTCGGTGGCCTCTCGGCCGCCGTGTCCCTGCGGGCTGCCGGGTATCCGGTGACCGTTGTCGAAAAGAATGACCACTTTGGCGGCAAGCTCAACGAACTGGATGACGCGGGGTATCGGTTCGACCTGGGCCCTTCCATCCTCACCATGCCCCATGTGTTCGAAGACCTATTCGGGCGGGCGGGAAAGGACTTCTACGATTACGTGAAGATCCAGCAGCTTCCCCTCGAGTGGCGATCGTTCTTTGAGGATGGCGTCACGGTAGATCTTTTCTCCGACATTTCCGTTATGCAGGAAGAAAATGACGTGGTGGATGCCGATGATGTCGAGGCCATAAGAGACTACCTCGAGTATGGGCGAAAGATGTACGAGTTGGCGCGCGAGGGGTACTTCGATGCCGGCCTGGATACCATGTCTGAGGTGGTGAAGCATTACGGAGTGATTCGCGCATTTCGTGGTTTCGAGATCTTCGCTTCCATGGATGATGTGGTTTCCCGGTACCTGCACAACCCCTATTTGCGCGACATCATGAACTTCTTCATCAAATACGTCGGCTCTTCTCCCTATCGTGCACCCGCGGTACTGAACCTGCTTCCCTACATACAGAATGCCTTCGGACTGTGGTATGTGCCCGGTGGCATGTACCGCCTCGCCGAGGGGATTTACCGTCTCGCGAAAGATATCGGGGTCGAGTTTTCGTTCGGGGAGAGGGTTGTCGGTGCGCGCAGAGAATCCGGGCGCATCACGGCGGTCGAGACCGAAAGCGGTCTTTTGTACCCCGGGGATGTCTTCGTTTCCAACATGGAAGTCATTCCGTTTTATGAGGAAGTGACGCGTGAATCCGAGGACACGCTCGACACGTATAGTGCCTTCGAGCCGAGTTGTTCCGGTTACGTGTTGCACCTTGGAGTGGATCGCGAATACCC
>Ga0207421_10002662_pt1 | contig 22006 bp, 15 predicted proteins | sample SodLakKL_010_SED_4_FD_187542 | JGI IMG/M metagenome (GOLD analysis project Ga0207421, IMG submission 187542) | Alkaline sediment microbial communities from Lake Tanatar, Kulunda Steppe, Russia - 8KL_010_SED (SPAdes) (version 2) | ecosystem: Environmental > Aquatic > Non-marine Saline and...
AAGCCTACAGGGAAGTATTCACGGCGTCCCGCCGACGGCCAACCCGTCCCGCCGACCGAGGCCGGGTCTGGCCCCAGGCTTGATGCCCCGAGCTTCAGGAGTGGGGCGGCCATGCGTTCGAAGGTGGCGTTGTCGGATTCGCCGAGGATGCGGCCGCGGACGATGCCCTCGCGGTCGATGAAGAAGGTGACGGGGATGGCGATCACCCCGTAGCGCCGGGCGATCTCGGAGTCGGGGTCGAGCAGGGTGGGGTAGGAGGAGTGGACGCGGTCCACGAAGCGCTCGACGCGGCTGCGGTCCTGGCCGACGTTGACCGCGAGGATCTCGAGGCCCTGTTCACGGAGTTGCGGGTACACGGATTCCAGTTCGCGCATCTCGTGGCGACAGAAGGGGCACCAGTCGGCCCAGAAGCGCAGCGCAACGACCTGGCCCTGTAGTTCGTCCAGCGTGATCGTGCCGCCATCGAGTCGTTCCAGTTCGAAGGCTGGGGCGGGTTCGTCGTTGGCAATGGTCACGCGTTCGCTGCCACAAGCGGCGAGCAGGGGCAGAAGCAGGAGCGCGGCGAGTACGGTTCGGGGTGTGTGCATGCCTTCAGTAGCCGAGCAGGATCAGGTTGGATTGCCAGGAGATCCAGGCGGCCAGTGCGGCGAACAGGGCGAGTCCGGCGGCGGCGGTGATCACCAGCGGGGGCGCGGTCGTTGCCAGCACGCCGCGCAGGCTTTCCCGTTGCGCGAACGCCTGGGTGAGCGCGAGGCCGAGTCCGAGGGCGGCGGCGCCGAACAGCGGCAGGTAGAGGGCGTAGCCGATGCGGCCGTATTCGGGCTGCAGCAGGCAGAACGGGCAGTGGTGCAGCGGGTGTTCGTACACGTACAGCGACAGGAAGGCGACGATCGCGGCGATCGCGACCGGGAAGCTCAGCGTCGCGAGGATCCCGAACAGCAGCAGTCCCCGGCGCCAGCGCAGGTACACCGCTGCGGCGGCCAGCGCGAGGCCGAGCGTGCCGTACAGCGCGATCATCGTCGGCAACGCGGGGAGTCCGGCCATGTGCGCGGCCACCGACTCGCTCCCCTGGCTGAACAGGCTGCCGCAGCAGGAGGTGATCACGTCGGGGTCGATCTGCAGGAAAAACGCGAGCTGGATGCCGGCGGTCAGCGTGGCCAACGGCAGGATGACCAGTATCAGGCCATATTTCGCGCGGATCAGCGGGTAGTCGGGCGCGCGCTTGTCGATCCGGTGCATCAGCAGCCAGGCGGCGGCGAGAAAAAACAAGCCGATGCGCAGCAGCAGCGTCGGCAGGCCCCAGGGGTTCGCGTTCAGCGTGCCCACCGCGCACATCGCGCCGACGATCTGCAGTGCCATACGATCGACGGTGTGCACGAACAGCGGCAGCGCGAGCAGTTGCACGACGAACACGAGCCCGAGCACGGCGGCGACCAGGTGAGTGCGCTTCTCCAGGCGCAGCTGGCGCGCGTGGCCGCTGGACGGATCCCAGTGACGAAGCACCTGCAGCGCGAACAGCCCCGCGGGAATCAGCAGCAGCAGGCTGAGCAGGTCGGCCATGAACAGCGCGAGGATCGGCGTCTGCACCATCATCCCGCAGGCTCCGCCCGCGTCTCGTGGTCGGCGACCACCCGTCCGTCGCGCAGCTCGACGGCCCGGTCGACGACGGATGCCTCGCGTACCAGCGGGTCGTGGCTGCTGAGCAGCAGCGTGCGGCCCTCGGCACGAAGATCCGAGACGATGTCGAGGAAAGCGAGCGAAAGCGCGGTGTCCAGGTTCGCGGTGGGTTCGTCGGCGATCAGCACGGCGGGGTCGTTGATCAGCGCGCGGGCGATCGCGGTACGCTGGGCCTCGCCGCCGGACAGGGATTCGACGAGCGCGCCGGCACGGTGGCCGATGCCGAGCCGTTCCAGCGCCGCGTTGGCGCGGCGGGTCAGCGCACGGTGGGGCGGCCCCAGCGGGTAGGCGGGCAACATCACGTTGTCGAGGACCGTCAGGCCCCGGATCAGGTTGAAGCGCTGGAATACGAAGCCGAAGGTCTGACGGCGCAGCGCCGCGAGGAAGGGTTCCGGCAGGCCGGAGATGTCGCGGCCGTCGAGCCGCACGCGGCCTTCGGTCGGGCGCGCGAGGCAACCGATCAGGGTCAGCAGCGTGGTCTTGCCCGAGCCGCTGGGCCCGGCCAGCACGGTCACGCCGCCGGCCGGCAGCACCAGATCGATCCCGTCGACCGCCCAGAAGACGTTGGGGCGATCCTCGTGGAAGGCCTTGCGCACGCCCCGCAGTTCGACCCGCGCGTTCACCGCATCACCTCGTCGGGGTCGGTGACCGCGGCGCGCCACACCGGCACCAGGGTGGCGGCGAGATAGGGCAGCACGGTCAGGAAGAACAGCGCGAGCAGTTGCGTGGCGTCGATGGCCGGGGTCAGCCGGAAGGCGGGGTAGAGCACGGACCAGCCCTGCATCACCGGAGCCAGCAGCGGCGCGGACAGGCCGAAGACGTGCCAGTAGGCCGCCGCGGTGCCGAACAGGAACGCAAGCAGCGACAGCAATCCGCCCTCCCAGAGCTTCATCGCGAGCACGTCGCCGGTCTCCCAGCCGACGGCCTTCAGGATGCCGATTTCGCGGCGTTCGTCCGCCGACAGGCCCGAGGCCTTCTCCCATGCGAGGATCGCGAAGGCCAGCAGCGCGCCGGACAGCGGCAGCAGCACCAGCGCCGAGCGCCAGTCGAACACCGCGTCATAGGTGCGCAGCATCTCCTCGCGCAGGATCGGTCGGCTGTCCGGCAACGTCTCCAGCACCTTTTCGGCGACGGTCTGAATCTCGCGCGCATTTGGGATCCGCAGTGCGAGGTCGGTGTACTGGCCGGCGGGGACGCCGAACAGCGCGCGGAAGTCGGGTTCCGCGACCAGGAACAGGTCGGCGCTCACCAGCCCGGATTCCTGCGGCAGCACCGCCTGGATCCGGAAGGCGCGCAAGGCCCCGTCGTGGCCACGGAAGCTCAGCACGTCGCCGATTCCGGCGCCCCGGGCGCGTGCCAGTGCAGGGCCGATCACTGTAGTCCCCGGGGCGATGTCGTCCGACGGCGGCACCAGCAGCGTGTAGTTGGCGCGCACCACCGGGTCGTAGTGGTAGCCCCAGAGGCGGCCCTGTACGGCACGGATCCCCCGGATGCGGCGCAGCGTTTCGGCGTGGGTTTCCGGAATCAGGTCGTGCCGGCCGGCGACCATGCGCTGCACCACGATCTCCGGGGCCTCGGCGAGCAGCAGCCCGGCCTCGTGCTTCAGCGCGCCGGTGTAGAAGAGCACGGAGGCGAGCAGGAAGACCATGCCGCCGTACACCAGCAGCAGCCCCAGGTTGCGGGCACGGCGGCGCTTCATCGCGGCGACGGTGAAATCGAGCAGGTAGCGCTGACGCGCCAGCGTTGACCGCCATTCAGTCATGCAGATGCCGCGGGGGCGGGACCCATGTCCCGGAAGGAAAGTGCTCGAGAGTCAGCGGGTGGTTCTGGAACGGCGCGTGCTGGTCGGACAGCTCCGGGTGTCGCGTGTAGCGCGCCTCGGTGAACAGCGCGAGCCCGGTCAGTCCCAGTTCCTGCGCCAGCTGCCGCGCCGGTTCGCTGCGCTGGTGGGCGCCTGCCCGGTCCAGCGCAGCGTGCAGCAGTGAGCCGCCCAACGCCAGCAGGCCGAGCAGCAGCAGGAATAGTGCGAGGTCTCCGGCGCGAAGCCGCGCTGTGGGTACCACTTCGTCGGATGCCAACCCCGGGGATCTCCTGAACCGAGTTCCCCCCGGGCGATGCAGCCTTCGTGCCATGGGTCGCCACCCAGCCAGCGCGCCGCTGGCGGCGCGGAAGCATGGAACGGGTCTGCGTGGTTTGGCCCAGAGTGCTGCAAATGCAGCGCCGTTGCGCGGGAGAAGCGGCCGACCCTCTCAGCGCTCGATGCGGTAGATCAGGTCGATGCCCTGCCCATCGGCACCGGATGTGGTCTCCACGCTCAGCGAGCGGGTCAGGTCGTAACGGAGCATGACCCTGGCGCTGCCGTCGAACAGGCCGACGCTGTAACGGAGCAGCAAGCGCGGTGAGAGATACGTCCCAATGGTCAGGGCGGTCTGCTCGAGGCCGGCGTCGGCGTCGAGTTCAACATCCAGCCCCAGTTCGCTGCCCAGGCGTTGCGTGATCAGCCCTGCCTGTTCGAGGCCCCACGCGGTCGCCGCGTTGGCCAGGAGGTTACCCTCGGCTTCGGAAGCGCCGGAAAGCGGACGCCCGGTGAGCAGGAAGGACAGCGCCTCGGTATCGTCCATGGGAGGCTCCGAGACGATCCTTGAGCGCAGTTCATCGGGGGTACCGCCGATCTCGACTCCTACGACCACATTGTGGGCGGGCACCCTGCGCACCGCCCGCAGGTCCAGCGCCGGGGTTTCCACCGGTCCCTGGAAAGTCACGATGCCGCGATCCAGCGTCAGGTCCTGGCCATAGGCCTGGTAGCTGCCCTCCGGAATCTCGACGTCCCCGAAGATCTGCAGCGGCCGCCCGGGCAGGTCGACCAGGTCCAGGTCGCCGGTGAAGCGGGCCTCCAGGTCGAAACCGTCGAAGCGCACGTCGTCGCCGAGGACGATACGCACCCGGATGTCCATCGGCAGCGCCGGATCCGGATCGGCCTCCTCGCCGACGACCACCTCGTCACGTGAAACGCTGATGGAACCCGGGGGCAGGTCCGGTGGGCGGATCAGCGCGGAGGGCACGAGAATCTCCCCGCGCACCGTCAGCCGCTCGGGGCGGAAGTTCACGGTCAGGTCCGGGCTGATCCGGGCCCGTATATCGGGGCGATCCACGGCCAGAAAACGCTCGCCGCGGATACGGATCTCGGCCTGTCGACGCTGGTCTGCGAACAGCAGTTCCCCCTCGACCTGCAGTGATTCGCCGCCCGAGCGCAGTTCGCCGCTGAGGCGCATCTCCTCGGCCGACACCACTTCGGCCACCAGCAGCGGCACCTCCAGCTCCAGGCCTGCCACGGGTATCGTCGCGCCAGCTTCCTCGAGCCGGACGCTGCCCTCGAGCAACGGCGCGTTGAGCAATCCACCGAGAACCAGGTCGGCCTGCAGCCGTCCACGCACCTTCTGGATCTCCGGCGAGAACGCGCTGACCCATTCGAGACTCTCCAGGCCCGCCCGGATGTCGCCATCGATCCGGTAGCTGTCGCCCTCGGGGCGCACACGGGCCGAGGCGCGTGCTTCGCCCTCGTCGAGGAAGGACAGGCCGGCGTCGGCCTCCAGGGAACGGTCATCGACCTCGACGGTGAGCCGCAGGTCGCGATAGGGGATGCTCTGCGGAGTCCCGTCGGCCAGTTCGAAGAGGAGCTGGCCGGCAGCGGGCGGGACGCTGACTTCCGCGCGCAGGCGGCCCTGCGGATCGACCGAGGCGCGCAGGCGTGCGTTCAGTTCGCCTTCGATCACGGTACCCGGGGGCAGCAATGGCGCGAGCCACGCGAGGTCCAGTGCGTCGAGCGACCCCTGGCCCTGGCTGCCCGCAGCCGGGTCCCAGTTGCCGCTGAGGCAGAGGCTGGCCTGTTCCCGGCCCAGGCAGAGGTCGCCGAGAGTGGCCCGGTCGGGGCTGGCGCTGACTGCGACCGGTTGGCGCAGGGACCAGTCTCCGGCCATCGGCTGTTCGAGGTCCAGGCGTTCCAGTCTCCCGGTCCAGCGGGCCTGCTCCAGTGCGTAGCCCCCCGATGCCTCCAGGCGCAGGCGGCCCAGGTCGGCGGCATCGACGGCAAGCGTCAGCCGGTGTGCCGCGGCCTTGCCCTGCGCGCCAGCGCGGATCTCGTTGATCTGCTGCGTGCCGGCCCGGATGCCCGACAGCCTCAGCGCCAGTTCGGCGGGGGCCTCCGGATCGAGGCCTGCGTCGAGTTCGAGGCTCAGGTCATCGAGTCGGAGGTCCTCGTAGCGCAGCCCGGCTCCCTGGCCGCGTGCGGTGATCCGAGGGCTCTCGATCGTGCCGCCGAGGTTCGCGTCGAGCCGGATTCGTCCCGCGAGTGCGGGCAGGATGCGATCGAGTTCCGGCGCATCCAGGGTCAGGTCCAGAGCCAGTACGTCGTCGATGCTGCCGCTGGCGTTGAGCCGGTTGGCGCCCATGCTGAGATCGAGCCGGTCGACCTGGATGCGGTTGCCGGCGATCGCAATCCCCGCGACACCCGCCACTGGCTGGCCGCGCAGGACTCCGCGCAGCGCGCGCAGGTCCACCTCGGCACGCAGTTCCTCCCCGGGTGGCAGCGCGCCCCGGCTGCCCAGGTCCAGCGCCAGATTTCCCGCGAGGTCCGGCAGGAATACTCCCGGATCGATCTCCCGACCGGACAGCTCGAGTTCCCATTCGATCCCTGCACCGTAAGCCACCTGCCCGGTTGCCGAGAGCCGGCCATCGCCGGGAAGGAAGACATCGAGGCTTCGGAGATCAGCCTGCACCTCCGTGAGCCCCAGCCCGGCGCGCGCCGAGACGTCCTGACCGTCGATCCTGGCCGCGAGCTCGGAGAGGTCGATCTCCGCGGCCAGGGTCCCGGTTTCCAGGCCAAACCGGCCGACTGCGTCGAGCCGCAGCCGATCCAGCGCGACCTGTCTGTCCGGGACCAGGAAACCAAGGTCCATCGTGTCGGCGGCGAGGTTCAGCCGGAAGGGAATCTCGGCGCTCAGGTCGGCCTCGCCGTCGAGCTGGATCGTACCCCGGGGTCCAAGACGGACCAGCATGTCGTCGATGCGCACGGACCCGTCCTGTACCCGTGCCCGGCCGGAGCCCTCCAGTTCCTGTTGCTCCACCCGACCGCGCAGTTCAACGATTTCGACTGCAGCAGTCATTGCGAGGAGCAGGTCCTCCAGGCCCGTCTCCTCCGTCTGCGGCAGGGAGCCGGTGCTGTTCACTTGCAGTGTGTCGATGGCGGCGTCGAGTTCGAGTCCCAGCGCCAGGGTCGAGAACTCCCGGATGCCGGCCTGCAGATCCCAGGTCAGGGCCTCGTCCATGCCCACTCGCCCCTGAAGGTCGACCTGGCCGGCCTCGCTGCTCAGGCGCAACTCGCTGATCTCCGCATGCTTCATCGAGCCGCTGAATTCCCCCGCCAGCCTGGCCTCGGGCAGTCCGGTCAGCTGAGCCGCCGTCGCGATCCGCGCCGTCCAGTCCTCCAGCGTGCCCTGCAGATGCAGTTCACCCGCGCCGATCTCGGCGACGGTGTCGGGATCAAGCCGGTAGCGGAAGGCCGCCCAGCGATTGTCGAGGCTGATCTGCGGGGTGCTGAACAGCGCCTGCGCAATCAGCCGGGTGTCCATTTCCACTCCAGCCTGCAGCCGATGCCGGAGCTGCAGTTGCCCCTGCAGTTCCCCTTCCACCGTCAGTTCGCCCTCGGCATGGGTTGTTTCCAGGCCTTCCGCGGCTCCCTCGGGCAGGGCGAATCGCCAGCGCCCATCCAGCCGCAGCGGGTAGGCGCCGGCCGGCTGCAGTTCGACATCCAGCCATGCCTCGGCCTCGGGGATCGCGAATTCCAGGTCGGCCACGCGCACGTGCTCCGGTCCGGCCTCCAGCCGCAGCGCGAGGCGATCCAGCTGGAACAGCACTGTGCCTGCCTGCCGCAGGTGCAGGTCCGTCAGGCTGAAACGCTCGAGTACCACCCTGAGCGGAAGCTGGATCGCGTCGGGAAGTTCCATCGCGGCCACGGGCTCCGGTGGCCGCGGGTCGGGCTCAGGCAGGTCCACTGTCACGCCCGCGAGGGCCAGGTTGCGGATTTTCAGCGTGAGCTTCAGCAGGGATGCGGCGTCGACGTGAATCTGCATCTCGTCCAGCTGGACGTGGGTTTCGGCGATGCCCACGTGCAGACCGGTCAGCGTCAGCCCCTGGAACAGGGTGCCGTCCACCTGGTCGACCTGAAGCGCCACCGGGGCGTGCCGTTCAGCCTGGGCAACCAGCCAGCGGGTACCGTCTTCGGTGACGACCAGCGCGACGACACCGGCCAGCGCCAGCAGGACCAGGATCAGGATCCCACCCAGGATGCCCAGCAGGACCCGAATCAGGCGCATCACAGATCGGGACCCATCGTGAAGTGAATCCGGAAGCTGTCCTTGGAGTCCGGTGCGTGGGCGAGATCCAGGCGAATGGGTCCGACCGGCGAACGCCAGCGGATGCCGACGCCGCCACCGCCCTTCAGATCGTAGTCGTCGAAGTCATTGAAGGCGTTGCCGGCGTCGAGAAAGACCGCGGCGCCCCAGTTCCCCTGACCGATCGGGTGATCGTATTCGACGCTGCCCACCAGCAGGTGCCTGCCGCCGATGACGTTGCCTTCGTCATCGAGCGGACCCAGCTGCTGGAATCCGAACCCACGGACGCTGGTGTCGCCACCGGCGAAGAAGCGTAGCGAACTGGGCAGTTGCTCCACGCTGGCGTTGCCGGTGAGGCCGGCTTCGCCGCGCACGATCAATCTTCCCGCGCCGAGCCCGGTGATGAACTTTGCGTTGGCCCGTGTCTGCACGAAGGTGAAACTCGAAGCCAGTTCTTCCGCTGCGCCCTGGCCCAGCAGGTCGAGGCGATACCCGTTACGCGGGTAGAGGGGGTCGTCGGACTTGGTACGGTTGATCCGATAGGATGGGATCAGCAGCCTCGAGATGTCGCTCACCTCGCCGACGGTGAAGTCTTCATACTCGTAGCGGAGGCCCTGCGTGGTCGTCCAGCCCGAGGGATGTCGCTGAACCCGGCTGGTGCCGATCTGGAAGCGGTCCGACTGGCTGGTCCCGGTGTCCTCCGTGCGGTAGGAGGTGAAAAGGCTGAGCGTGTCGCTCAGGGGGTCGGTCAGTGGAATGTCGTAGTTGAAACCGATTCCCGAGCGCTTGTCCGAGAGCTCAAGTTCCGCGTTGTACCGGTGTCCGCGCCGGTTGGCATAGCGGCGATCGATGCCGAGCCCGAGTCGCGGCCCCATGTCGGTGGAGTAACCGAGTCGGGCCTCGTAGGCGGTGCGCTTGCGCGGCTCGAGCTCGGCGAGGATGGGTATCTCGCCATCGACCACTTCGTCGAGACGAGGCCGTACGCGGACCGCCTGGAAGTAGCCGCTGTCGCTCAGGCCGCGCTGCAACCGAATCAGCTGTCCGGACGTGTAGGGGTCGCCGCGTTCGAACGGGATCAGTCGTGCGACGAAGTCCTCGCTGAGGATGTCCTGCTCGAGTGTCACGGCGCCGAAGCGATAACGGCGGCCGCTATCCATGTGCAGGGTGATCCGCGCCTCGTTCGCTTCGGGATCGACCTGCAGCCGGCTCTCGGTGAGTTCGGCCTCGAAGTAGCCGCGGTCGGCTGCGACGCGTACCAGGCGGGTGCGCAGGGCATCATAGACATCGTGGCGGAGAGGATCTCCAACGGCGATTCCCGGGTCCGAGATTACCGCGACAAAGGAAGGATCGTCGGCGCCCTCCCCCGTCACCTGCACATCGACCTCGGCGATACGGGCCACCGGTCCCGGATCAACGGTCACGACGAGGTCCCAGCAGGTCTCGGTGCGGACGATCTCGACGTCGAGATCGGGCTGGTAATGGCCCAGCGCGCGCAGGGCCTGACGCGCCCGGTCGTTGGTCGTGCGCAGGATGTTGCGTTCCCGGAATGCGGGAAGTTCGCACACGTACCGTGTCATCGGCACGAAGGCGCGGATATTCTGCCGCTGCTCGGAGGTCCCGCCCTGGATCTGGAGTCGTGGGGCTTCGTCTGCGTGGGCGGGGAGGAGCAGCAGCAGGGGCACCACCAGCGCCGCCCAGAGCAGGAGGGGAGGCTTATTTCCCGGCAGCCGCCGAACCTGCCGATGGTGGTCGAGACGTGTCATTGCAACCCAGGGACTTGAGTGTAAGCACCGCGCGATCCAGGCTGGTCGTTCGTGGGTCCCGTTCCGCGCGGGTCAGGCATCGGACGACGATGGGTACCTGGCGCGATTCTCCAGGCTCCTCCGCCGTCAGCGGGTGAAGGTCGGCATTCGCTGTCAGCCAACCGACAGTATAACCGGACTGGAAAATGCGGTGGAGCGTTCGCTCCGCCGCGGTGGGTTCATTTTTGACCGCGGGTCTGGCCCGGGAGCCCGGTCCCGTGACCCGTGGCGACAGCGGGGCGGCCGTTCATGAAGGCACGCGCCGGGTCGACCAGCCAGTTGCCGTCGATCAGGGACTGGCGCCCCAACAGCATGCCGAAACGCATCGGTCCGCGGTCTGCCAGGGTGATCTCGATCTCCTGCCGGACCTGCCCGAGCATCATTGGAGTCACGATCACGTAACGGCGCTCGAGTTGGCCGTTGGAACTGCGGATCCGGCGCTGGTCGCTGATCGCGGCGGTGCAGGCGATGGAGGTTCGCTCGTCACCGTGCAGTGGGTAGAGACGGAAACGTACATGCGGGCGACCCGACCGGTGGAATGTCTCGAGATCCAGGGCATGCAGGGCGGAGGTACGGGCGCCCGTATCGATCTTGCACTGCAGGCGCCTGATCCCCAGTGCGGGCAGCGCGAGCCACTCGCGCCAACCGACGATGCGTTGGCCAGTTTCGGAACGCGTTGCCTGCATGTTGGGGTCAGCGCCGTACGGCGCTGCTGTCGCCCCGGGGGAAGACCACGAGGTGCGAGAAGTTCAGGCGCAGTCGCACGTGATCCGAGACGATGAAGTTGTCGTGACTCGGCGCCACGCAGAGGATCTCGGTGTCGTCCTGCAGCTTGAGCGTGTAGAGGAAGTCGGCGCCGCGGAAGGCCTTGGCGGTGACCTCGGCCTGGATCTCGCCATTGGCGAGGTCCAATTCGACGTCGTCCGGCCGCACCAGCACGTCCACCGGGGTGCCGGGGACGAACCGGTCGGAGAGCGGTCCGCGGATCTTGCCCAGAGCGGTTTCGACACAGTCGTCCTCGCACACGCGCCCGGGGATGATCGTGCCCTCGCCCACGAAGTCGGCGACGAAGCGGTCCGCGGGCTTGTGATACAGGTGGTATGCCGTATCCCACTGGCACAGCCGGCCGTTGTTCAGAACGGCGATGCAGTCGGCAAAGGCGAAGGCTTCGTTCTGGTCGTGCGTGACCAGCATGCCGGTCGTCCCCTCGGCCCGGAGGATCGCACGTACCTCGCGGGCCAGGTCCGTGCGCAGTTCCACGTCCATGCTGGAAAAAGGCTCGTCCAGCAGCAGCAACTGCGGCTTCGGTGCGAGGGCCCTGGCCAGCGCGATGCGCTGTTGCTGGCCGCCGGAGAGCGCATGCGGATAGGCTCGCTCGTAACCGATGAGCCCGATCAGGCGCAGGAGTTCCTTGACTCGCCGCTCCCGGTCGCCGCGGTTCCAGCGGCGGATCCCGAAGGCGATATTGCCGGCCACGTCCAGGTGGGGAAACAGCGCGAAATCCTGAAACACCATGCCCACGTTGCGCTTCTCCGGTGCCAGCGTGTAGCCGGGCCGGCTGACCGTCGCGTCGTTCAGGCGGATCTCTCCACGCATCACGCCCTCAAAGCCAGCGATCGCCCGCAGCAGGGTGGTCTTGCCGCAACCGGAAGGTCCCAGGAAGCAGCCGATCTGACCCCGCGGGAGATCCAGCGAGATTGCGTGTACCACGCGCTGGCCCGAGTAGCCGACGTCGACGTCATCCAGGACCACCTCCGCAGCGTGAACAGGTTCCGTCTTCTTGGTCGTCATGCCGTCTGCGTGCCGGCCGGTACGGCCAGGGGTTCGTTTTGCCGGGGTTCGCCGCGGTTTTGCATCCGTTGTCGCTGCCCCGGACGGGATCGCTCAATCGTCAGGCTGAGGAGGATAACCGGAAGCAGCCCGACCAGCACGATGGCGAGTGCCGCACTGGAGGATTCGGCGAGCCGTTCGTCTCCGGCCAGTTCGAAGGCGCGCACGGCCAGGGTGTTGAAATCAAAGGGGCGCAGGATCAGGGTGGCCGGAAGTTCCTTGAGCACGTCGACGAAGACCAGCAGCAGCGCGGTCAGCAATGTTCCGCGCATGATCGGCAGGTGGACCCGCGTCAGTGTGCCCAGCGGGCGCATGCCCAGGGAGCGGGCGGCATCGTCCATGCTCGGCTTGATCTTGCCCAGCCCGGCCTCGACCGTCTGCAGGGATACGGCAAGGAAGCGCACCGCATAGGCAAATAGCAGCGCAGCCAGTGTTCCCGACAGCAGAAGCCCGGTGGAGATCCCGAACTGGGCGCGCATGAAGGCGTCCAGGGCGTTGTCGAACCAAGCGAACGGTAGCATCACCCCGATCGCGATCACGGTCCCCGGGACGGCGTAGCCCAGCCCGGCAACGCGTACCGCCAGTCCGGTGATGAAGCCGCCCTGCATGCGCCGCGCGTAGGCCAGCACCAGCGCGAGCGCCACCGCGATGACCGCGGCCAGGGCTGCGAGGTAGAAGGTGTTGAAGACCAACTGGGCGAAGGCCGGGTTGACCCATTGGTCGGTGGTCTGCGCGGCCCAGATCGACAGCTGCACGGCCGGGATCAGGAAGCCGAACAGGATCGGAAGCAGACAGGCACCCACGGCCGCGGTGGCCTTCCAGCCGCGGAGCCGGTATCGGGGCAGGTTCGAGTAGCGCGAGCTGGTGTGATGAAAGCGCGCACGCATGCGCGACCAGCGTTCGAGCAGGATCAGCACGAAGACGAAGCTCAGCAGCACGGCGGCCAGCTGGGCCGCCGCAGCGGGATCGGCCAGGCCGTACCAGGTCCGGAAGATGCCTGTGGTAAAGGTCGCGATACCGAAATAGGCCACGGTGCCGTAATCGGCCAGCACCTCCATCAGCGCCAGGGTGAGTCCCGCGATCACCGCGGGGCGCGCCAGCGGCAGGGCGACGCGAAAGAAGCCTGCGTACGGACCACTGCCCAGCGTTCGCGACACCTCGAGCACGCAGACCGACTGTTCGAGGAAGGCTGCGCGGGTGAGAAGATACACGTAGGGGTATAGGACCAGGGTCAGCATCAGCATCGCCCCGGTGAGCGAGCGGATTTCCGGGAACCAGTACTGGCCATAGCCGAGTCCGGTCAGGTCGCGGATCAGCACCTGCACCGGCCCGGTGAAGTCGAGCATGCCGGTATAGGTGTAGGCAATGATGTAGGCGGGCATCGCCAGTGGCAGCATCAATGCCCACTGGAAGATCCGTCGCCCCGGGAACTCGCAGACACTGACCAGCCATGCCACCGGCACGCCGATCACCAGCACGCCCACCCCGACGCCGAACAGCAACAGCAGGGAATTGGTGACGTACTCTCCGAGCATGGTTTCGCGCAGGTGCTGCCAGACATCGCCCGTTGGCAGGAAGACATGTCCGAAGATCACCAGCACCGGCAGGGCCAGTACCAGGGCCACCGTGACCGAGGTGATCTGCCAGAGGTTCGGGCGCGCCACCGGGCGCCGCCGCGTTGGCCGGGTCGGTTGCGGCATCGTGGGAGGAGGGGTGTTCATTACCGCGAATAGTAAACGTTCTTATTACGAATGACATCCCGGCCCCGCATCGGGCCGGGCGGAGTCGGGCAGGCTGCTGGCACCGGACTCCGCCCCGCTAACGGTCATCGCCGGCGACCACCCCTGACGATGCAAAGGACGCCACGGAACACACGGAAAGGCGCGGAAAAGAGTTTGAATGTCCCTCATTTTCCGTGGTGTCCGTGCCATTCCGTGGCTGCATTTTCACGCTAACTGCGACCTGGCCTCAACGCCAGCGGGCACGATCCATGATGCGCACGGCTTCGGCGTTGTGCTCTCCCAGCAGGGACAGGTTCAGGCTGTCCATCTTGAAGTCACCGAAGGCTTGCAGCACCTCGCTGGCGGGTACGTCGGGCCGCACCGGGTATTCCTGGTTGGCCTCCGCATACCACCGCTGTGCCTCCTCGCTGGTCAGGAACTCGATCAGGCGAACGGCGTTTCCACGATTGGGCGCGTGCGCGGTCACGCCGGCGCCGCTGATATTGACGTGGGTGCCACGATCCTCCTGGTTGGGAAAGAAAACACCGAGTTTTTCCGCGGCCTCGCGCTGGGTCGCGTCATCACCGGCGAGCATTGCCCCCAGGTAGTAGGTATTGGCGATCGCGATGTCGCAGACGCCTGCGGCGGCAGCGCTGATCTGGTCACGGTCGCCACCCTGCGGTGGCCGTGCCAGGTTGGCCACTAGGCCCTCCACCCACTGGCTCGCCGCTTCCGAGCCCTCGCTGGCGATCATCGCCGAGACCATCGACTGGTTGTACACGTTCGACGACGAACGGATGCAGATGCGGCCGCGCCAATTGGGGTCGGTCAACGCTTCATAGGTGGACAACTCGGCGGGATCGACCTTGTCCTTGTTGTATAGGATCGGCCGCGCGCGCAACGACAAGCCGTACCACTGACCATCCTCATCGCGAAAGCTCTCGGGCACGCGCTGATCGAGCACATCGGATTCGATGACGGACAGGACCCCCGCCTCCTTGGCCTGGTGTAGGTTGCCGGCATCGACGGTGATCAGCACGTCGGCGGGGGAGTTGCGGCCTTCGAGCCGCAGCCGTTGCAGCAGTTCGTCGGCGCGGCCGGTCAGCAGCCTGACGGTGATTCCCGTATCGCGGGTGAAGTCGTCGAGCAGGGGTTTGATCAGGTTCTCCTGACGCGCGGAGTACAGGTTGACCTCGCCATCGGCGTGGACCACCGCGGGCAGGCCGAGCGCGGCCCCGACGACCGCGATGGCGAAGACTTTCAAGCTGTGACGAAACATGGAACTCGCTCCTGAATGAGGTTGGTTCGCAGATTACGAACAAGAACTATTGTTATTATCTTTGCTTCCACAGTCAAGGCCCTGAGGCGTCTGCCGGTGGCCGCTGTGCGGTCTTTGTTCACGCTGGCCGAGCCGGGCTGGTAGTCTTGCGCCATGGATGCGACGCAGCCGATGGCCATCGATTCCCTTCCCGCTGCGGTCCGGGACCGTGCGCGTGGACTGCAGGATGATTTTCTCGCGCTGCTGGCCGATCCACCGGAGGCGATCCCCGGCGCCGGCATGGTGTTTCTGTGCAGCGATTACGTCACGCAGATTGCAGGGCGCCATCCCGAGTACGTACTTGATGCCCTGGACGCCGAGGGGGCGATGCCGGTCCGCTCCGACGAGGAGATCCGCACCTGGTTGAGCGAGCGACTGCGTGACGTTGCTGACGATGCGCAACTCAGGGCCTGCCTGCGCGAACTGCGTCACCGCGAACTGATCCGTATCGCCTGGCGCGACCTCCTGGGGCAGGCCGGGCTCGACGAGGTGATGCACGACCTCACCCGCCTTGCAGATACTCTGGTGCAGGGCGCCATGGAATGGCTCGAGGAGCGGTTGCAGCAGCGTTACGGCATTCCCCGCGACGACGAGGGTCAGGCGCAGTCCCTGGTCGTTCTCGGCATGGGCAAGCTGGGTGGCCAGGAACTCAACTTCTCGTCGGACATCGATCTGATTTTTGCCTACTGGCGTCCGGGCAGCACCGATGGCAGTCGCAGCATCGAAAACCAGGAGTTCTTCCAGCGCCTCGGTCGGGCCTTGATCGCCGCCCTGGCCGACTCGACCCCGGAGGGTTTCTGTTACCGGGTCGACATGCGGCTGCGGCCCTTCGGCAGTTCCGGACCGCTGGTGATGCACTTCGATGCCATGGAGGACTATTACCAGGCCCATGGCCGCGAGTGGGAGCGCTATGCCCTGATCAAGGCCCGGGTGATCGCCGGAGACCCGGCGGCGGGCGCGCGCCTGATGGAAAAGCTGCAGCCCTTCATCTACCGCCGATACCTGGATTACGGAGCCTTCGCGAACCTGCGCGAGTTGAAGCGCAAGATCAACGAGGAGTCGGTGCGCCGCGAGCGTTTCGAGGACGTCAAGCACGGCGAGGGCGGTATCCGCGAGGTCGAGTTCGTCGGTCAGGTGTTCCAGCTGATCCGCGGCGGCCGCGACCGGGATCTGCAGCGGCGCGATCTGCTCGGTGTGCTGGCCCTGCTCGGCGAGCGGCAACTGCTGCCGCAGCATGCCGTGGAACAACTCGTGCATGCCTACCGCTTCCTGCGCCGGGTGGAAAACCGCCTGCAGATGCAGAACGATCAGCAGACGCACCGCCTGCCCCCCCAGGCCTGCGACCGGACCCGGCTCGCCCTGGCCATGGGCCATGCGGACGAAGCCAGCTTCGAGACGGCGCTGGTACGGGAGCAGCGGCGGGTGCACGCCCAGTTCGAGCAGGTATTCTCGGCGCCCCAGCGCGAAGATGTGGCAGACGAGGACAGCATGCCGGGGGGAGAGCGCCAACGTCTGCTCGGCCGGCTCTGGTCCCAGCGCCTCGGCGAGGAGGAGGCGCTGCCACTGCTCAAGCAGATGGGGTTCTCGGACCCGGCGGCGGCGTACGAGGGAATTCGGGCGTTGCGCAAAGGGCCGGTGACGCGTTCCCTGTCCGAGACGGGCCGGCAGCGGCTGAACCGCCTGATGCCCCTGCTTCTCGGCGCCCTGGCGGAGCTGGACGCGCCCGATGCCGTGCTGCCGCGCGCCCTGCAGCTGGTAAAGACCATCGCGCGCCGCTCCGTCTACCTGTCCCTGCTGGTCGAGAACCCGCTGGCCCTGTCGCAACTGGTGAAGCTCTGCGAGGCCAGCTCCTGGATCAGCGATCAGCTGACCCGCTTTCCCTTGCTGCTGGACGAACTGCTGGATCCCCGGGCGCTCTATGCGCCGCCGGGTCGCGAGGGACTGAAGAAGGAACTGGAATACGAGCTCGCGCAGTTCCCGTTGGAAGACCAGGAACAGGTGCTGGACCGCCTGCGCCAGTACAAGCAGGTTCAGACGCTGCGTGTCGCGGCCGCAGACATCATGGGCCACCTTCCTTTGATGCGCGTCTCCGACCACCTGACCTGGCTGGCCGAGGTCCTGCTGGAGAAGGTGCTCCAGTTGTCCTGGAACCTGATGGTGGAACGCCATGGCGAGCCTTGGTGCGACTCCTTGTCCGGGCGCCGGCGCGCCCGTTTCGCGATCATCGGCTACGGCAAGCTCGGCGGCCTGGAACTGGGCTACGGCTCGGATCTGGACGTGGTCTTTCTCCATGACAGCGAGGGCGAGCCGTCGCGGACGACCGGTCCCCGCGTCATCGAAAACTCGGAGTTCTTCGGTCGTGTGGCCCAGCGCGTGGTGCATCTGCTCGGTGCGTTCACTCCCGCCGGGCGCCTGTACGAGGTGGATACGCGTCTGCGCCCGAGCGGTGTCTCGGGACTGCTGGTGACCAGCCTGGAGGCGTTCGCCCGCTATCAGAAGGGCTCCGCCTGGACCTGGGAACACCAGGCACTGGTGCGAGCCCGTTGCGTCGCCGGCGATCCTGAACTGGGGGAGCGGTTTGCCCAGGTGCGCGAGCGCGTCCTCGCGCAACCGCGCGACCGAGAGGCCCTGCGTGCCGAAGTGGTGGAAATGCGGGGCAGGATGCTCGAGGAACACGCCTCGCGGGATGCGGATGTCTTCGACCTGAAGCGGGACCGCGGTGGTATCACTGACATCGAGTTCATGGTTCAATACTGGGTTTTGGCCAATGCCCATGATCATCCGGAATTGTGCGCCTGGCCCGATAAGGTGCGGACGCTGGAGGTCCTCGGGCAGGTGGGCGTGATCACTCCTGAACTCGGTACGGCCCTGGCCGACGCCTATCGGGACATGCGCAACCGCATCCACCGCCTGACCTTGAGCGGCGCGGGCACCCGGCTGGGCAACCCGCCGAAGGATCTGCGGGAACTGCGGGCGCAGGTGATGGCGGCCTGGGACGATCTGTTCGGGGACGTCGCGATCGATGCGGCGGAGCCGGGGAATGCTGACTGAGGAGAGAACGACGATGTCGATGGCGGATCGCGATGGGGTGATCTGGATGGACGGCAAGATGGTGCCCTGGCGTGACGCCCGGACCCACGTGCTGACACACACGCTGCACTACGGCATGGGCGTGTTCGAGGGCGTCCGTGCCTACGAGACCGAGGGCGGCACCGCGATCTTCCGGCTTGAGGATCACACCCGACGGCTGTTCAACTCGGCGCGTATCCTGGGCATGAAAATGCCCTACGGCGCCGAGGAAATCAGCACTGCGCAGGTCGCTGCCGTGCGTGAGAACGGCCTCGAGACCGCCTACATTCGGCCCATGTGTTTCTATGGTGCCGAAGGCATGGGTCTGCGTGCCGACAACCTCGAGGTGCACGTGATCGTTGCGGCCTGGACCTGGGGCAGTTACCTCGGTGAGGAGAACATGACCCGCGGGATCCGCGTGCGCACGTCGTCCTACAACCGTCACCACGTCAACGTGACCATGTGCAAGGCCAAGGCCAACGGCAACTACATGAACTCGATGCTGGCCCTGCAGGAGGCGATCTCCTGCGGTTACGACGAAGCGATGCTGCTGGACACCGAGGGCTATGTGGCCGAGGGGAGCGGCGAAAACATTTTTCTGGTGCACGACGGTGCGCTCTACACCCCAGACCTGACCTCGGCGCTGGACGGGATTACCCGCCGCACCATCCTGAGCCTCGCCGACGAGGAGGGTCTGAAGGTGATCGAGAAGCGCATCACCCGCGACGAAGTCTACATTGCGGATGAGGCCTTCTTCACCGGGACCGCCGCCGAGGTCACCCCGATCCGCGAAGTCGACAACCGCCCGATCGGCGAGGGTGTCCGCGGACCAATCACGCAACGCCTGCAGTCGCTGTATTTCGACGTGGTCAAGGGCCGCCACCCCAAGCACAGGGGCTGGCTCACCTACGTGTGATGGCCCATCCAAAATCCGGGAGAGCAACATGCCGAATCCACGCACCGCCGAACAGCAGGATCGCTTCAAGCCGGCCAATGCCGAAACCGCGATCACCGTGCGCCGCAGCCAATTGCCGCTGAACTGCCCGACCCCGCATACCGCCCTGTGGGCCTCGCACCCGCGCGTCTACCTTCCCATCGACGAGGCCCCCGATCGACGGATTCGCTGCCCCTACTGCGGCACCGTCTACACGTTGCAGGACTAACACTAACCCGCCCCGGCCCGGCCGCGCCCCACTGACCCGCCTTGCCATCCGCATCTGAACCGAGCATCGCTCTCGGGAAGAGTTCGCACAACTGGGCTATGCTTCCGGCACGGGATCGACGGGTGCAGCGCGCCAACCGGCGCATCGACATCGAAGGATCAGCAGTCCCATGGGATTTCCAGCGAAGATTGTCGTGGTCGAAGACGATGCGCGCATGGCGCGAGCCATCGAGCGCCACCTGGGACGCGACGGTCACGACGTCACCACGGTTGCCAATGGCGCGGCCCTGCGCAAGCTGTACCGGCAGGAGGGCGTGGATCTGGTTCTCCTGGATCTCAACCTTGGGTCCGAGGACGGCATGGATTTGGCCCGGGAGCTGCTGAATACGACGACAGCAGTGGTCATCATCGTGTCCGGCCGTCACGACGTGCGGGACCGCATCCGGGGTCTGGATGCCGGCGCCGACGACTACGTGACGAAGCCATTCGTACCCGACGAGTTGCGGGCCCGCGTCCGCGCGGCACTCCGCCGCCACTCCCTGTTCATGCCCGACCAGCCCCTGGTCCGGGCCGGCCCTTACTCGCTCGACAGCCTCAGTCTGACCCTGTCACGCGACGGGAGCGACCTCCGGGTGAGGTTCACCGAGACGCAGGCCCGGATTCTGAGGTTGCTGATGCAACACCATGGACAGGCACTGAGCCGCGACAGCCTGGTGAGCCGCAGGGTCAATGGGACCGAGGACCGCAGCGTCGATGTCCATGTGGCGAATATCCGGCGAAGACTCCGAAACGCAGGAGTTGACGAGCTTATCATCGGGCCGGTGCGTGGCCTGGGCTACCGCCTCGGGCTGACATGCGCGTGAGCGGGGTTTCTGGAGACGGGGCATGGCCTGGGGCCGCCTGCAACGGTGTTGCCTTCTCGCAGAGTGCGTTACCGAAGCGTCAACCCCGGCCGTGTTGTCCATGAAGCGAGAGTGCGCATGCGCTTGATCTGTCTCGATGACGATCCACGGGTGGAGGGGGTCCTCGGTCGCTTCCTCCGGCGATTGCAGCACGATGTCAGCTTCCACCGATCGATCACACCCTTCAAGGCTGCCTTTCTGGACGAGCCTCCGGATGCCGTCCTGCTCGATCTCGGTCTCGGCCGGGAGAGCGGCATCGATGTGATCCACTGGTTGGCAGACGTGGACGTCGAGGTCCCGATCCTCCTGCTGTCCGGCCATGGCGACCATGTGCTCGACACCGCGCGCAGGATTGCCACTGCCAGCGGCATCCGGGTGCTCGGCGCCGTGTCGAAGGCCCGTTTTGTGACGGAGTTGCCCGCGATCCTTGCGCGGGACGTGAAACCTGCCCCTGCGGGCAAACCGGAACTCGGCGACCGCACGCGTTTGAGTTCCCGAGAACTGGAGGGGTTCATCGGAGCAGGCCTGGTCGAGCCCTATTTCCAGCCCATCGTTTTCCCCGGGGATGGCAGCTTGCGTGGGGTCGAGGTACTCGCACGTCTACGCCTTCACGACGGCGCGGTGCTCGGCGCGGAAGACTTCATCGCTCTTGCGGAGTCGTCCGGCCTGCTGTATGCCGTCACCGAGGCGCTGTTCGGTCGGCTGATCGCGATGCGCGGAACCCTGGCCGTGCTTGGCCTGAAATTCCTGTCGGTCAACCTGTCACAGGAGACGTTGCGGGATCCGCGCATCCTGGGGCTGGTGAGCCGATTGGTGGCCGGGCTTGCGGGGACCTGCGCCATCAAAATCGAGGTCACCGAAACGACCATGAGCGCCGATCCGCAGACCATGCGCACCGCCGCGGCGCAGATCCAGCTGCTCGGCGTGTCTCTCGCCATCGATGACTTCGGCGTCGGCTATTCCTCTGTTCGGGCATTGGCTGAGCTGCCGTTCGACACCCTCAAGATCGACCTGTCCTTCGTTGCCGAAATGCTCGATTCGGGAAAGGCGCTGCGCGTCGTTCACGCCATCGTCGCCTTTGGTCGCAGTCTCGGACTGCAGTTGATCGCCGAGGGCGTGGAGACCGAAGAGCAGCGGCAGCTGATTGCATCCCACGTGGATCTGGCCCAGGGGCATCTGTTCGGGGAGCCGATGACGGGGGACGCCCTGTTGTGCAAGTTTCCTGGGCACGCGGCCTCCGCCCCCTGTCCTTCCCGCGTATGTCCATGAGACCTCGCGGCTAGCACGGTGACGCCATTTTCCCGCCTGGGCACGGTGGTGAGCGGCCTGCTGTCCAGGGTCATCGCCGCAGGGGCTGAGCGCCCTGCCCGTATGCCCTCCGGCAGGGGGGGCGGCAACGCCGGCGGCGACGGCAACGGGCAGGACGAGGCGGACATCTACCAGACCCTGGAGCGCCTTGCCCGCAGTGAAGCCGCGCTGAAGGAGGCGCAGGCGATTGCGCATCTGGGCAGCTGGTGGTTCGAGTATCGCAGCGGCGAACTGTCCTGGAGCGACGAGACCTATCGCCTGCTGGGGTTCCAGCCAGGGGCTGTGGTGCCGACGCTCGAGCTCTTCCTGTCGGTCGTTCATGCGGAGGATCGCGCCAAGGTCGAGGCGGCCTTGGAGGCCGCCCCGAAAAGTGCCGATGGCGCTTATTCGGTGGAGCACCGGGTCCAGGGGCCCGACGGCATCCTGCGTGTGGTCCGCGAGAAGGGTTGCGTCCGGTTCGGCGATGACGGCGAAGCCATGAGCATATCCGGCACCGCGTTGGACATCACGGAGCAGAGGCACACCGAGTCCGACCTCCTGCAGCGCGAGCGGCTCGAGCGCGGACTGCTGGAACTCTCGGCGGTCTTTCTGCAGCGCTGTGAACTTGGCATGGACCACCTGATCGATCAGGCCCTGGAGCGCATGGGGCAACTGACGTTTAACGACAGGGCTTATCTCTTCACGGCGGATACCGAACGCAGGACCTTCAGCAATACCCACGAGTGGACGGCTCCCGGCATCACGCCGGTCATCGACAGGCTGCAGAACGTCCCCTGGGATGTCGCCCCGAATTCGATGCGGCTGCTCGCCTCCGGGTCGCCCGTGGCG
>Ga0207421_10002664_pt1 | contig 21997 bp, 19 predicted proteins | sample SodLakKL_010_SED_4_FD_187542 | JGI IMG/M metagenome (GOLD analysis project Ga0207421, IMG submission 187542) | Alkaline sediment microbial communities from Lake Tanatar, Kulunda Steppe, Russia - 8KL_010_SED (SPAdes) (version 2) | ecosystem: Environmental > Aquatic > Non-marine Saline and...
TGAACTTTTAAGGCTTGCAGGCGCAGAAATAAAGTATTTTAGCCCACTACATGATAAAAAGATACCAAAGTTGGATGGTATATACATAGGTGGAGGATATCCTGAACTTTTTGGAGAAAAGCTTGAACAAAACGAATCACTTAAGAACAAAATATATGACTTATCTCTAAATGGTACTCCAATATACGCAGAATGTGGAGGATTGATGTACTTGACAGAGCAAATTACAACTGCTTCAATGAATCCTCAAAATAACTCACATGGCATCTCATATATGGAAAATGGTTCATATGAAATGATTGGAGCATTACCAGGACAAACAATAATGAATGATAAAAGAGTAGTAAGTTACAATACTGGAATTATAGATATAGACAATGTTATAGGTACAGTAGGTAATGTATTCAAAGGACATGAATTTCATCATTCTGAGATTGTAGGACTTCCACAAAATGTAGAGTTTACTATTAAACTTACAAGAGGAGAAGGAATAATGGATGGAAAAGATGGATTGATAGTAAATAATACAGTCGGTTCTTACGCCCATCTCCATGCAGTTTCATATAAAGAGTTTGCGTCCTCTTTTGTAAGTTTTGTCACTAAAAATACCATTAAATGATTTTGGAGAATATATTTTGATTGGACAATTAGTTGATACTAAAATAAAACTAGCCTCAGAAGCAATAACCTCTATTTATAAAACAAATTATTTTGGACGTCCAAAAGGAGATTTTTTAGAATTAAGTCTTGTTGAAGCAGCTTATTTAGTGTATAAAAACAAAATCTGCATCAAAGATGAAACAAGGCAACTTGACTTCAATGAGTTTTTTACAATTGCTTCTAAACTACAGCGTTATTTTGAACTGAAATATATTGTATATAAAGATTTAAAAGAAAGAGGATATCATTTACAACCAAGTTTAGCTGACTTTAGATTATATCCAAGGGGAGGATACCCTGGAAAATCTCAGGCTAAAAGCTACATTTTTGTAAGTTCAGAAAGAGAGCTTATGAGTCTAAAACAGTTAATGAACAATCTAGAAATGTCAAGTAATGCTAGAAAACAAATGATATTAGCAATTGTTGATGAAGAAAGTGATATCACTTATTATGAAGTGAAAAAAACACATCTTCATGGAGAAGAAAAGCTGAAAAAACATTTTACTTCTTCAAATATAATTTCAACTTTTCTAGAAGATAGAGTGATTGTTTGGGGCCAAGAGAATGCTCAATATTTGTATAATCATGGATTTTATGGTAATCCTTTAGATGAAATAAGAATTCAATTATCACTTATAGAAGCTGCCTATCTTCTTGAAAACGATCTGATTCAAGTAAAAGATCGAAACACTAATGAATATATGGATTATGTTTCATTTAAATCGAATGCAGAATCTATTGAGCCTGAGTTTAATATTAAATACAGAGTATATCGTGATTTAAGAGAAAAACATATGGTACCAAAAACTGGATTTAAGTTTGGTACACATTTCAGGCTATATCGTAACACTTGTTCACTTGAAAATAAATTGCATTCTGAATACTTAGTACATGCTATATCATTAGATCATATATTCAAACTACCCATTCTTTCAAGGGCTGTTAGGCTTGCAAATAGTGTAAGAAAAAAAATGTTGTTTGCAGTTGAATATAATGACTCTCATGAATACATAGAAGTTAGTAGAATTAAGATGTAATATATGATGGAAATTAACATGAGAAAAATAATTGCAGTTGATATTTCTGGAAGACATAAAACATCAGACGGTAAATATCATCTTGTATGTGCTGCAGTAGCGGTATCGATCTCTCCAAATCATATTGAAAGGGTGCATCACGTTAATACTAAATATTTTGTTAGAGAAAAATCTTTAGAAATAATGGATGTTGTTCATCTAATGGAAGAAACTGTTAATAATATAGATACGTGGGGTACTATAGTAGCTGAAATGGGTGATTTGTACAATAAACCGGTTGACATGGTATCAAAAATGTTCAATCGAAATTTCAAATATCAAGAATCTATTAGTGAAAGATTAGCTATACAGTTTGCACATCATATATCACATAGTTCAAGAAAACTATTACTAAACAAAGAGATTTAATTAAATATTTCAGTAACCAAATCTCACTATATTTATAATTAGATTTTACTTCACGGATATTAATATGAAAAAAGTTGTTCTTGTTCAAAGAAATGAGCTAGAGAGTAATGAACACCATAACTCTAGAAAATTAAAAGAGTTAGAAGAACTTGCTTATTCTGCAGGGTATTCCGTTATAGGAAAATTAACTCAAACTAGAAACCCTAACCGCAATTATAATATAGGCCCTGGAAAAGTTGAAGAACTTGCTAATCTAGTCTCTGAAAGCAACCCTGATAAAATTATATTTTATAATCAGCTAAGTGTGATGCAAATATACAATATTTCTGAAAAATGTAAATGTGAGACCATTGATAAATTTAACTTAATTTTAGAAATTTTTGCATTAAAGGCACGTACTAAAAGGGCGCAATACCAGGTAGAACTTGCAAAACTTCAATATGAACTTCCAAAAGCAAAAACTATAGTTTCTCTTCTTAAAAAATCTGAGAAACCGGGTTTTATGGGTTTAGGAGGTTATGAGGACTCATATGAAACTGATCTTAAAAACAGAATCTCAAGAATAAAAAAAGAGTTGAAACAAGTTCAAAAAGATTATGAAAATCTAAGACAACACAGACATGAAAAGGGTTTTTCGTTAATTGCATTAGCAGGATACACTAATGCTGGAAAGAGCACTTTGTTCAACAATATTGTTAATGAAGATGTTGAAGCAGAGCATAAGCTGTTCACAACACTTTCACCAACTACACGTTCACTTGATGTCAATGGAAGAAAAGTTCTTGTAACTGATACCGTGGGATTTATTGAAAATCTTCCTCATTGGCTGGTTGATTCATTCAAGTCAACTCTAGATGAAATATTCTTAGCTGATATGATTCTTTTAGTTGTAGATATCAGTGAAGATATCGAAGATTTAAAGAGTAAATTAATTACTTGCCATAATACTTTGTGGGAAGAAATTGAAGCTGTCCCTATCATTACAGTTATAAACAAAATAGACAAAGTCTCAACGAATTGTTTAAATCACAAAATCTCTGAGATAAGTTATCTAACCCCTAATCCTATCATGCTTTCAGCTAAAAATCCTGGTTCTATCAAGCCCTTAATCGAAAAGATATCATCATTATTGCCAGAATGGAAACGAAGGTCCTTAAAATTGCCAATATCTAGCTATGGTATGTCTATTTTATCTTGGCTCTTTGATGAGGGAATTGTACATGAGATTAAATATACTGATAAGATTATAGTTGATGTTGAAGCAAGAGACGAAATCATTAAAAAAGCTGAAAAAATTAATGATAACTATAGGACTTAAAATTTATAAACAAGTTCTCAAAATAACTATATAACTTAAAAATGAATATGAATACAATGAAATTTGATTTACATGTCCATTCGTGCTATTCATCTGATTGTGACTCCAAAATTGACGATATATTAAAACATTCTGAAATGAATGGACTCGACGGTGTTGCAATATGTGACCATAACACTATAGATGGAAGCATAAAAGCGATTGAAAGAGCAGAGGAATTGGGCTCAGAAGTAATAGTAATTCCTTCAATAGAAGTATCTTCTTTAGGTGGGCACATATTAATCTTAGGAATATACGAGAATATTAAGCCTAAACTCACCGTAGATGAAACTATTTCTAAAGCAAGGGAACTTGGAGGCACTATAATAATACCTCATCCTTTTAAGCGATCCTCCCATGGATTGGGCTATATTCATGGCATCGATATAGACGCGATTGAGGTAATAAATTCGCGATGCCTAAATAATTTTGCAAACAAGAAAGCTCAGACCGAGAGTGGCAAATTAAATATTCCAGGTGTTGGTGGTAGTGACGCACATATCCCTGAGATGATTGGAAGGGCTTATACTGAAATAAACACAAAAGATAAGGATGTAGATTCTATACTTAACTCTATTAAAGATGGAAAAGTTCAAGCTGGCGGCTCTCTAACCCCAAGTTCTTATGTGCTCAGACAAATATATGCTAACATGAAAAAAGCAATTGTTAATGAAAAATAAAAAAATAGATGACATCTCTATGATGCATCTAATTTAAAATATATTATGGGAATAGAGCTTTGAGTTTGTTTACTGCATCACCTGAATTTTCAGCGTAGATGTCAGCACCAATCTTGTTTGCCCAATCTTGTGTTACTGGTGCACCACCAACCATAGTCTTAATATTATCTCTAAGTCCAGCTTCTTTTAGCTGTTCCTCGATTTGTGTTTGTGTAATCATGGTTGTTGTCATTAATGCAGAAGAAGCTACAACATCAGCGTTTTTCTCTTTTGCTTTATCTACATAATCTTTCACTGGTACATCTCTACCTAAATCAATTATATCAAAGCCTGCAATTTTAAGCATTGTAGCCACAATATCTTTACCTATTGAATGAATATCTCCTTCAATAGTTCCAATAACTACAGTTCCTCTAGCTTTTGACTCTGCGGATAATTTTTCAAGTTCTGGAGTTAAAACTTCTACACCTGCACTCATTGCCTCAGAAGCTGCAATTACATGTGGAAGGAATAATGTACCTGATTCAAATTGATCCCCTATTTCATTCATTGCAGCTGTGAAACCATCTTCAATAAGCTCAGCTGGGTTAACTCCCGCATCTATTGCTTCTTTTGCTACTTCTTTTACTGCATCTTCATCAAAATCAAGGACTGCAGCTTTTCCTTTTTGGATAATTTCTTCTTTTGTTGCCATTAATTATATCTCCTTAAAAATTAGTTACCTGCCACTTTCTTATCAGCTTTATCTACAATAGCTTTCATATCTTTAAGTAAATCTGCATCAATTGGTGTAACTACATGGTTTTTCATTACATCTTGAACCTTTTCATTGGCTACAGTTGCAATGTCTTTTGAACCTGCATTTCTCCAATCTCCAAGCATCAATCTGTTAATCAGTTGTGGATTTGAAGGTAGGTCAATATATTTCCTAGTTTGTTTGTGAGCTAAGAAGTTCTTTCCAATACCTACTTCTTGAATAGCTTTTACACCAAGTGATTCTTCATTTACTGGAATTCCTTCCATAACTTTCTTTGTCATTCCAATCATATCATTGTCAATGACCAGCTGTTCCATAGAAAATGTCATACCAAGCTCAAGCATACCTGCACCATATAAGGTGTTTGCACCGGACAATGCTGGAAGTAATGTTGTAATTGTCTTTTCATGACCTGCTTGTCCGTCAGGTATCTTGGCGTCTGCCTATGAACCAGCAACAAATGTTGGTAAACCATAATATTGTCCTAGTTTCGCAACAGCTGCACTTATCATACCAAGTTCTGGAGAACCTACTGGAGCTGTACCTCTTTTCAAATCGAATGTAGTAGTAGAACTTCCATACATTACAGGAGCACCAGGAGATGTAAGTTGTGCTAACACAATACCTGATAATACTTCTGCATTGTGTGTTACAAGAGTTCCAGCTAGATGTACAGGTGAAGAACCTCCTGCCATAGCCATACTTAATACATTAACAGGAATTGAATGCCTTGCACCTTTCATGATAACTTGACATGCGTTATCACCAAGCTCAAGAGGACTTGTTGGGCACAATAACATTGAGAAAATTGGTTTTTTTCTTGCCTCTTCTTCATCTCCACCATAATATGCTTTAGCAAGATCAAAATAAAACTCTACATTTTCTCCTACCGGGTCAATGTGGTGGAAGTGTTTAGAAGTATTTACTAGTGGAGTATATGTTTCATGCACATCCTGTGCTCCCTTGCCTGCCCAGTCACGTGCAGATACGGATAAGGAGAAATAATCGATGTTTTCTGCCCAGTCACAGAGTTTTGCAGTATTTGCAATGTCTTGTTCTGTTGAATCGACTGTTTCATATTTACCAGGGCCAAGATAATTACACATCTGGACACCTGTTCCAAAACAGGTCCAATGAACTTTACCCTTATGCTCTTTGACTACATTATTTTTCTTTTCACGGCCCCACAATGTGAATTTTGATGGAGCTAGTTGTAGTGCCCTATTGACTAGATATTCTGGAATCTTTACAACATGGGTATCATCATTAACATCACACCCATTTTCCTTGAATATCTGCCTAGCTTCAGCACTTTCAACTTCAATACCTGGGTTTTGGAGAACCTCCATACTTGCATAGTGAAGTGTTCGAAGTTCATCTTGCGTAAAGAATTCTAAGCGAACTCCCTCTAAAATATCTCTACCGGGGTAGAAATTTTCTGCCATAATTTTTTACCTCCTTACTAAAATCCTTGCTCTAATCAGGAAATAAGAACTCATAGTTTCTCAACTTTATTCCTAATATCCTGAATGCCACTTAAATACAGTAGCAGTTTTGGAATTACTTGCACTCAACTGCTTATAGATTAAGCTAACAAGTATTATCCAATTAGAATTAGTTCAAGTATGTTTATATATATAGATTTCGATAAACTTCTTCACTTTATTTACATCTTTGAGCTATATCTTTCATTAACAGTAAAGGTATATTATCCCATTAGTTTACAAAGAGATATATAATTAAAAATATATCTTATACCGGAAACTATAAATACTGAACTATTCACCAATGGTGAACTATTTTAATTTCACCTAAAAGCTAAATTGTAATCCATATGTGTTCTACTAAAAATATTAACTTTATTTCCTTATTAATTATCTATATATAAGAAAAGAATTGACTTTATTTTGTAAAAAGTCAAAGCAAGTTTACATATATTTACCTAAATTGAAAAATAAAAAACTAAATTTTTAGTCATTTACATAAAGAGATCTAATCGATTGTCAAAGGAGAAAACGATAATATGCAATATAGTTTAGGAATTGATGCTGGGGGAACATATACAGATACTGTAATCATGGATGATTCAAATGGAAAGGTACTGGCTTCAAACAAAGCCTTAACAACCTATCCAGATCTAATCGATGGAATTAAAAGCGCTGTTGATGGACTCGATTCGGATTTATTAAAATCAGTAAAATTAGTATCAGTCTCTACAACACTTGCAACTAATACTATTCTTGAAAGAACAGGCTATCCCGTAGCTCTAATTCTAATAGGAGACTATGAAGCAAAGAATTCAGCTGCTTTCCAATATTATACAAAAGTCCAAGGTGGACACACCACTACAGGTGCTGAAATGGAGAAGTTGGATATAGAAGCAATAAAAGAGTTTGTAGATGAAACTAAAGAAAAAGTTTCTGCTTTTGCAGTTTCTTCCTACTTCAGCGTTAGAAACCCTTCGCATGAATTAGAGGCAAAAGAAGCTATTGAGAAATTATGTAACTTGCCAGTAGTTTGTGGGCATGAACTTTCCCAAGGATTAGGAGCATTAGAAAGAGGAAATACTGCATATTTAAATGCACAACTCCTCCCAATAGCTCAGCAATTTATCAATACAGTTATTAGTGTTATTAAAGAAAAAAGTATTGATGCTCGATTAATGATGTTGAGATGTGATGGTTCTGTAGTTAGTATTGAAGAAGCACTAAAAAAACCAATTGAATCAATTTTTTCAGGTCCCGCTGCAAGCCTCATAGGCGCGTCTTATCTAGCTAATCAAAGCAATTGTGCAGTTATTGACGTTGGAGGAACTAGTACAGATGTATCATTAATGAAAGATGGATTAGCTGAACTCACAGATGAGGGGGCAAAAGTTGGTGGATGGAAAACAAAAGTCAGAGCAATAAAAATGGAAACCTCTGCAATGGGTGGTGATACACATGTATGGGTCAAAAATAGAAACGTATACATTGGACCACGTAGAGTGATTCCCCTCTGCGTTGCAGCAGATAAATATCCTGGTTTTATAGAACAAGTTAAAAAAGGTAGAACACCCGCCCGCCTAGAACTTGGTGAAAATATTCAGCCCACCAAGTTCTTTGTTAAAAATTCAAGTGAATCTATTGAAATATCAGAAAACGAGTCAGAAATATTAAAACTCATGGGTGATGAACCAGTCTCTATTAATGATCTTTTTTGGGGGTTGAATAAGTTTCCATCTAGTGCTATAATAGATTCTTTAATACAAAAAAGACTGATACAATGTATTGGTTTCACACCTACTGATGCATTGCATGTTTTGAACGAATACAATGAATGGAATACTGAAGCTTCAGAAATAGGTGCTACTTTACTTGGTAGATTATGTGAAAAAAATATGTCAGAGTTTTGTAGGCACGTGAAGGAGCTTGTATGTTATAATATGGGGTTAAACTTGATGTCTTATCTTCTAGAAGGTATTGATAAAAATGAAATTAAAAAAATAATTGAAGGTGACTTTTTTACAGAATTCAAAGTTAATGTTCCCGTTGTACTTTTAGGTGGTCCTGTGAGATCATATGTCAATGAATTAAATAAAATATTTGACGCTGAGATTATTTTACCAAAGCATGCTGAAGTTGGTAATGCTGTAGGTGCACTAGCTGGAAAAGGAATAAAAAGAATAGAGATCATGATTAGGGCTGGTGGCTATTTCAAGTCTGATAAAGTTTTCCTTATATTCTCACCAAAAGGAAGACATAAAATAAAAAATCATAAAGAAGCTCTTGATTATGCATACAACCTTGGTAAAGAAATAATACTTGAGTATATGAAAGATTCAGGGTTTGATACGCAAGATGTTGATATTAAGATAACTAGAAATGATATCAATGTCAGTGGAGTTGGTGTCCCTATTGAAACGACATTAACTTTTGTAGGTATAGGTAAACCAATAGTTAATTAAAGTCAATAGATTAATCTGAATTAGTACATTAAATTGGAGATTAAAAATGCCAACTATTAGCCTTATAGGGTGCAAGGTTTTTGAAGATGAAATAATACACCTTCTTGAAAATGATTCGAACATTGATCATGTGCTGATTGCAAATAATAAAGATTCAGATAGTTTTATGCAAAAATTAAATGATATCAATTATGGATATATGGCTGAAAATTCTGATGGAATTAAAAAAATAGTATCTAAAATGGACCCTAACAAACTTACTATTGTAATTAGTATCATGGAATTTGCTTATGACGCAAAGCCAGATGTTCTCAAAGAAGAAGTCTACCGTCAAATTGAAGTATTAAGTGATTTTTCAAATGGAATACTTATTTTCTATGGACTTTGTGGAAATGTTCTAGGGAGTGTTGAAAATGATTTCGCAGACATCTCATGCAAAGTGCACATACTAAAAGATGATCAGGGTGATGTAGTGGATGATTGCATATGTGCCTCTTTGGGTGGAAGAAATAAATACCTAAATGTTTTGAATGATTTCAAAGGAAAAGGTATCTACTTTTTAACACCAGTTCAGGCTACCCATTGGAGAGAAATGTTAAAGATAGCAAAAGTAACACCTGATCCCAATGACATAGAAATGACTAAGTTTGTTTTTGACTATTCTGGTTACGAGAGTGTCGGTAAAATTTGCACAGGTTTATCTTACGAAAAAGATTATGATGAAAAGGTACAAGAATTTGCTGAGTTGTTTGACTTCCAAATTGTAGAACTTGATGGTGACTTAAACCTCATAGAAAAATGTTATTCCAGAATAAAAGAAGATGTTTTAAATAATTTCTTAACTTGATTTCTACATAAACTTAAATATTTTATCCTCTTCTTAAAAGTGGTTTGAGAGGATATAAAACATTTACTTTTGATTCTATCTATTGCTTTTTAATTAAACAGAATTAAGTCAAAAATTACAAATATTATTTTTTTAATTCGATAGATATATTGATGGAGATTTTACATTAAATGGAATATAAATTAGGAATTGATGCCGGTGGTACTTATACAGATGCTGTAATTATAGATAGTTATGGGGAAATTGTGCAAAAAAATAAAACTAAAACAACCTATCCTAAACTAATTGATGGAATAAAACATACTTTTGACTGTTTGAATAATGAATTCATTTCCCAATTAAACAATATAACAGTTTCTACAACTTTATCAACAAATACAGTTCTTGAAAAAAATGGATACCCAGTAGCAGTCATACTAATAGGAGATTATAATATATCTGATAAGTCAGAATTTGACTTTTACACTGTAATCAATGGTGGCCATGATAGCCTAGGAAGAGAAATAAATTCCCTTGATGTTCAATCAGCTGATGAATTCATATTGAAGACTAAAAATAAAGTTGCTGCATTTGCAATCTCATCTTATTTTAGCGTTCGTAACCCATCTCATGAACTTGAAATAAAAAAGCGAATATTAAAACTAGCCACAAATGTGCCTGTTGTATGTGGTTACGAACTTTCAGAAGCGTTAGGTGCTAGTGACAGAGCAAATACTGCATATTTGAATGCTCAATTGCTACCAATTTCATTTCATTTTATTAAAACACTTGTTAATGAAATAAGACGCAGAAATATTAAAGCTACTATTTCAATCCTAAAGTGTGATGGATCTATAACTAATATTGATAATGCGTACAAAAAACCAGCTGAGTTGATTTTTTCAGGCCCTGCTGCAAGCCTTATTGGTGCAGCATATTTAGCAAATAAGGAAACTTGTGCTGTGATTGATGTGGGTGGAACTAGCACTGATGTTTCAATTATTAAAGATAAGATCCCATTTATTGCATCAAATGGTGCAAAAGTCGGTAATTGGTCAACAAAAATTGAATCTATCGAGGTAGAAACATCTGCAATGGGAGGAGATAGTCATATATGGATAAAAAATGGTGAAATTAACATCGGCCCAAAAAAAGTAATCCCACTTTGCCAAGCTGCCTACGAATATCCTCAATTAGTTAATGAACTTAAAAGAAAAAAAACAATATTAAAATCTCAGCTAGGTGAAAATATCCAGCCAACAAAGTTCTTTCTCAGAACAGAAGTTGATAGTTCACAAATGTCAATCTCAAAACAGGAAGAAGAGATTTTAAATAAAATTCCCTATAATCCTATATCGATACATGAAATATATTGGAATAAAGACTTCTTTCCTTCTCCAATTATTTTAGATAAATTGATAAATAAGAGACTTATTAAAGCAATTGGACTAACACCAACTGATATCCTCCATGTATTAAATGAATTTAGCGAATGGAGCTATGATGCTGCTTTTTTAGGAACTGAAACACTTGCCACATATAAAGGTAAAGAGGTTATTACTTTTTGTCTAGATCTCAAAAAAAGATTTGCACAAAATATGGTAACCAATATTGCAGAATTTGTTTTTAAAGATGTAAACAAAAGTGAACTTGAAAAGGTGCTCTACGGTGGATTTTATGGAAATATTTTTTTTGAGTTGCCTATTGTATTTATAGGTGGATCTGTGAAAGCTTATGAAAAAGAAGTTTCTAATTTATTAAATGCTAGTATTATAATACCTAATAATGCAGAAGTAGGAAATGCTGTAGGTGCCGCTGTTGCAAAAGGTCGGAAGATGGTGAATATTTTGATTAAGTCAATTCAAGCAGATTCGAGATACTCAGTTAGACCCACAAAGTGGGTCGTCTTCAGCAAGGGTGAGAGAAAAGAATTTGATACTTATCAAAAAGCCTTGGAATATGGAGAAATACTTGGAAAGACCATCATATATGAATACATGTCCTCTATAAATGTAGATAATTCCAATATATTTATCAAAACCAGAAATAATGAGATATTTCTTCCAAATGAAGACGTGCCCATTGAGAGCACTTTATCTTTATTGGGTTCAGAAGATAACTGAAAATAAAATAACAATAATATCGAATAGATATCTATGCCTTTTTTATTTCAATATTTAATTTTAATATCTTTCAACTGGATAGCATTCTCAGGACAGATACTTACACATCTTTTACAGCTAGTACCTAAACATTTTTCAGTTGAATACTCTGCAATGAAATCGTCACCTTTTTCCACTATAATAATAGCATCTTCTGGACATTCTTTTTCACATTTGTGACAAAATATACAGCCATCTGTAAGCTCAGTAATAGTAGTTCCTATTTCTTTAACAATATCAAGTCCTTCAATACCAACATCTGCTATATCTTTAACAGTCCTCTTTTCAAGAACAGCATTTTCAAATATTTCTGGTGGTTTTGGTATATTATACATCTCAAGCATTTCTTTATATGTCTCAATAGGCATTCCATGTGTCCAGTATGAAAGTTCAGATAAGTAAATGTCAGTAAAAACCTTGCTAGATGCCATCATTAGGTGATCTGCAGTAATCTTACGAGCAATTTCACTAACTTCATCTAACTTTGATTCATCCATAACTAAATCCCTTGCAAGTGATATGGATGTGTTACCAAATTGAACAATGTTTTTTGCAAAGTTTGGCACTAATCCAAGCTTTCTAGCTTTATCCGAGTCGACATAAGTTCCAGAAGCACCTGACATATACATATAGCTCAAATCCTCGTAATTAACTCCTGACTCGACTAAAAGTGCCATTTGTGCAGCCCTTATAGCCCCAATGGCTTTTCCTGCCTCTTCAATGTCCTTGTTAGTTATGTATATTTCTTCACCTAAAATTAATTTACCATTAGGTAGTTCAGGTAGTTTTTTTATCAAGCCAGTACTCAAAGCCAATGAGATTGAAGCAATTACACCTGTACCAGTAATTCCTTTTGGTTTAATTTCACCTTCTTCTTTGATCTCACCAGTTACAGGATCTATAAGATAGCCATCTCTTTCATCCATATTTTCATCTAATACCACAAGTCTCCAGTATTCATCTTCTATATTGACATTGGATATAGCACCAGGACTTGCTAGCATCCCACAATCTATACCTTGACCCTCTATTGCGGGACCAGCTGCTGCACTGCCTGTAATTATTCGTGATCCTATTTTTAAAGCCATTTCTGCGTTAGTCCCATAATCAGTAACTAAAGATATCTCTGTCTGTTCCATGAAATCTGTTTTCAGCATCATTGCAAGAGCATCTGCACCTATTTCATGTTTAATCGCAGGTGGAATTAAAATCTTAGCATTTTCTAACTTAACATTTTTCGTGAATAAACTATTTGCAGATAATATTCTAGCATCACGTTTGACATTATCTACCCCAAGTTTTTTTTGTTTACTTTTACCAGCATACGCTAAATCCCTAATCTCCATATTTTGAAACAAAGAAAGTTGTATTGGATTCCCACAAACAGCTATTTTTTCAACCTTAGAAAAGTTAACATTAAGTTTTAGTAGCAGGCGTTCAATGGTTTCAATTATAATTCCATGTGCCAAGTCGGGACCCGCTTGAATAGCAAAGTCTAAGTGATCCATCACATTGCCACCTGGTAATGGATGATTCATTGTAATAACCGTTTTAATGATATCGTTATTTTCTAAATCAATCAATTGGGCTCTAAACCCACTTGTACCCAGATCCATTGCAATCCCATACATTTTGTGTTCTCCTATTTAGATAATCAAATGTGTTAAATGTACATTGTGAAAAATTCAAGTTTAGCTATATATATGATTTATTTGACCCTAGCAGTTATGCTTTCCAGAATTACATTAGTTTGTCATTATATAACCATTTTGAAGTATATGCATTAAATTAAAATTATTCTGTAGATTGACTATTTATTAAAACTAAAAATGAAAAAATGGATTAAAGCTACTTTAATTTAATCATCAAAGTTAAATCCAAGCATGAAAGTTCCCAAACCTTGTTCTTTTGTAACTTCCATTTTATCTTTTATAAAATCATCTGAAGGTGGTGATGGCGACCCAAGTTTAACATCAGTAACCTCAGTTATTCTACTAACTTCGGGACAATCTTTTGGGGGCATCACTACAGCTATTTTTTCAGGATCTTTCATTGCAGAACTTAATGTATTTTTCCCATATATAACTAAATTACCAATAACTAAAGTGTTCTCCTCACATTCCCACCTTTTTAATTCTTCAGGATCATTTACCTCTTCACCTATAATCTCATCATAATGCTTCAGAATAACATTCGGCCCTTCTGGCCACTCATATTCCATTGTTGTTGTAAATGCAATAACAATATCTGATTTTATTACTTCTTTGACTCCCTGATTATCTCCATAACCAAGTCCCATAAGCGTCATTTCAGATGCTTGTTTTTCCAGTTCTTCAATTCTATCCTTATCTTTTTCAGCTAAAACGTAAGTATCTTTAACACCTTTTATTTTCTTTAATTCTTCCATTACTTTCTCAATTACATCATCTTTTTCCATAAACACACCCCTATAGAAGTTGTTATGTATAATTTTACTAATACTTTAATTCATATAGACATTAGTTAGCATTACAAGTATTTATCCATCCTTGTGATTGCTCAAATCTATTTTTGCTACTTGAGTAATTTAAACCCTTTAACAGTATAATCTAACAACGCAATATATTTTACTAATGTTTTTATGGCACAAATGAGACAAAATATTGAAATAACACATTTTCATCCCAAATATAAGCTTATTCAAAAATTATAGCCAATAAATTTTATGATGTAACTTTAATTATTTGAATAAAACTCATGGGAATTATATAATTAGCCTAATTATAAATAAACACCTATTTATCAGATAAAATCTATAGAAAATATAAAAATTTAAATACCATCTGCTGTCCAAATTGGAGTTCAATTATGTCTGCAGAAGTTTATGCAATTGCATCAGGAAAAGGAGGTACTGGCAAGACTACAGTTTCAATTAATTTGGGAGTGAGCCTCGCAGGATTAGGAACTAGAGTAATTGTCATAGATGCAGACATTGCAATGCCAAATGTTGGGTTATTGTTAGGTGAAGATAAGATCAATAAAACCTATCATGATTACATTGCAGGGCATTCCAGTATTGAAGAAATAATCTATGAAGGTCCAGGTGGTTTAAAGTTTATACCTGGGAGTTTAACTTTAGATAACATTGCTGAAATAGACACAACTCGAGTAGTAGAACTCATTGATTATTTAAAACACCGTTTTGATTTTATATTAATCGATACTGCGCCTGGAATATCTAGAGAAACCGCAGTTGTATTAGAATCTGCAGATAATACCTTTCTAGTAGTTAATCCAGAAATTTCTTCAGTTGTAGACTCTTTAAAAATAAAAGTTTATGTTGAAATGAAGGAAAGAAGTATTAAAGGTATAATCTTGAATAGAACAAATATTTACCAAATACATTCACCATCTGAAATTGATGAAAGTGAGGATGAAATTCCAGATGAAGACATAAAAAACATACTCGAAAGTTCAATTTATGGAAGAGTGCCTGAAGATCGCATTATAAAAAAAGCATCTTTCCAGAGAGTGCCTGCAGTTTTGCTTGAGCCGAGTGCCAACGCATCAGTTTTCTTTAAATCGATTGCATCTAAGATAGCAGGCTATGAATATGATTTTGAGTACCAACAAAAGGTAAGTGATAAAAGTAGTTTATTAAAGAAAATAATTTCACTTTTTTCAATAAGAAAAAATAAAAATGAAAATAAAAATTGATATTTATGCAAGAAAGTGATATGAATTCAGAAAAGAGTTCAGAAGAAAATGGCAGTTCTAATAAAAAATTCTCTCAAAAGAAGGATTTTTTTGTTAAAGAAGTTGATTACAATAGCTTGAATCATTATTCCAAACAGGATGAGATAAAGCATTTACGTAATAAAAGCCATGATAGTTTTTCAAGTATCCTAAAAAAAAAACTCCAACCTAAGCAACTTTTTTTATACAGAAAAAATCTTGTTCGCGAAAAAGAAATCAATTCAAACCCAAATAAAAATGTTTTAAATAAAATAATTGGTAAAGAAAAATATTTTCATGAGGATTATAATTACATAAAACATGGTCCCCTTGTAGACTTTACTATTAGCACAGAGGCTACATATAAAGAAGTTGATGTTTATCGTGTTAACCCTCCTTACTCCTATATTAGAATAGTACATGAACCTCATTTGCATGAGTACCAGTATCATGTAATAGAACCAATTTTAACTGATAGCGAAAATAAACTTCTTGAGTTCATCAAAACTAAAATCTCAGAAACTCTAACTATAAGCTTGGAAGACTTAGAAATCGATAAATCAACAATAAGAATTAAAGAACATGTATACAAGCTAGTATCAGATTACAATATATATTTATTTCCAAAAAGTAGAGAGAAAATTTTATACTTTATTTTAAGAGATCATTTAGGCTATGGTAAAATAAATTCAATGATGGAAGACCCAAACCTTGAAGATATATCTTGTGATAGACCAAAAAGCCCTATATATGTTTATCATAATAAATACGGTTCAATACCATCAAATGTTCTTTTTGAAAATGATGACTTACTTGATTCTTTTGTAATCAAATTAGCGCAGCGTTGCAATAAGCATATTTCGATAGCAAACCCTTTATTAGATGCATCTTTACCTGACGGGTCACGTGTTCAATTAACTCTAGGAAAAGAAGTTACTTCTTTTGGAAGTAACTTCACGATAAGAAAGTTTAGAGATATGCCAATGGTGCCATCAGAGCTTATTGAAAACAAAACTTATTCAGCCGACATGATGGCTTATTTATGGGTTGCAATTAATGGAAATAAAAGTATACTTTTTGCAGGTGGCACAGCTTCTGGAAAAACAACATCAATGAATGCTGCATCTATGTTTATTAGTCCTGAATTGAAAGTAGTCTCTATAGAGGATACAAGAGAAATTAACTTAAATCATCCAAACTGGGTACCTTCAGTTACCAGACAATCATTTACTGGTGAAGATAGGGGGTCTATAGAGATGTATGAACTACTTAGGACCGCACTCCGTCAAAGACCTGAATACATCCTAGTAGGTGAAGTCAGAGGATCTGAAGCTTATGTTTTATTTCAAGCAATGTCAACAGGACATACAACTCTATCTACAATGCATGGAGATAGTGTAACTTCAGTTATACATAGATTTGAGAATCCTCCAATCAACATTCCAAGAATAATGTTGCAAGGACTCAATATTATTGCTATAATTGAAAAGGTAACAATTGGAGGAAAAAGGGTTAGACGATGTACTTCAATTACAGAAATTGTTGGCTTAGATTCGCGTACTGGTGAAGTTATTACAAATGAAGTTTTTTTATGGAGCCCTGAAAACGATAGTTTTACTTATACAGGAAAATCTTATATTTTTGAAAATATTATGAAAAGTAAAGGATTGAGTGAGGAAGAGCTTTCCAATGAAATGAAAAACAGAAGAATTGTGTTACAATGGGCAGTTCAAGAGAAAATAAATAACTATAAAAAGTTCTCTAACTTTGTTGTAAGATACTCAAAAGAACCCGAGAAACTGATTAATTCCATCTTAAAGGACCTAAAAGTGCATGATTAATTCCTATTTAAAACTTGCATATACTCTGATTGGCTGGTATTTTACAAAAAATGAGCTGAAATACCACAAGCTAAGAGAAAACTTGATTAAATCTAGACTAAACTTATCTTTTGATATATATCTCTCTGGAGCATTTCTCACATCATTAATAACAGCAATTTTTGGAACTATAATTGTAAATATTTTATTAAATTATTATTCAATTCCCCTATATTTAGTTGAAATTACAAGGGACGTTATCTGGTTAGCTCCACTAATGGAATACATATCAATACTATTCCATCTTATTATTTCAGTTCTAATTGGTATTGCTTTAATACTAGTTGTTTATACATCTTGGAAATTATATCCGCGATTTATAGCTCAGAAAAGAGCACAAGATATTGATCAAAAGTTAGCTTACGCAATAAGTTTTATATCAAGTATGTCGGATGCTGGTGTACTTCCAATTGATCTTTATAAAAGCCTGGCAAAAAACCATAATTATGGAACTATTGCATCTGAGTCAAATTTTCTTGTTAAAAATGTTGAGGAGCTTGGTCACGATCTTGTGACAGCTACAAGAATTCTAGCTAAAACTACACCTTCAGAAAAGTTTGCAAACTTTTTACTAGGTACTATTACTGTAATTACATCAGGTGGACAGTTAAAACCATACCTTTTCCAAAAATCAGAACAATTCTTTCTTGAAAAGCAACAAGAGCAAGATGAATTTATAGATGTATTAAATCTTTTAGGTGAAACTTATGTAGCTGCATTTGTAGCTGGGCCACTTTTTCTTATAATAGTGATTGCAATAATGTCATTAATAGGTGGTGATGCAAACATAGCAGTTTTACAATTGATAATATACTTAATAATCCCAATAGGTAATGTACTTTTCATTGGCCTGGTTCATTCTATGACACCGGAGGTATAATTATCAAACTCAGAAATATCTTGTCCAGAAAAAAATATAAGGTCAATTCTAATCTTACTGGAAGTGAACTGAAAAAGCTGGAAGACTATAATATTGATATAAGGTTAAAAAACGTTCAAAGATATACTAAATTAAAATATTTTGCTAAATCACCTATTAAATCATTAAAAGAATTTCCAGAATATTCTTTTTTCTTTACTTTGCCTTTATCAGTTACTTTTTTTATTTTAGCTTCTATATATATCTGGGATTTTACCTATATAGATGATATTGTTTTATTTTCTGTCTTAATACTGTTATCAATACCAGCTTATACTTATCATAAAAAGAACAATGTAATTGATGATATTGAAAATAATATCTCAACCTTTTTAAGAGATCTAGCTGAACTAAATAGGGCGGGTCAAAGTCTTCCACAAGCACTGAGTAAAGTATCTAAAAACGACTATGGAGAGCTTACCTATCATATCACAAAATTGAGACGAGATTTGGCATGGGGAATGACTTTTGAAGAAGCACTTAAAGATTTTGTTGATAGAGTCGATACGCAAATAATCTCAAGAGCTACATCAATAATAATTCAGGCTAACAGAGCAGGCGGGAGAATATCTGACGTATTGTTAGCAGCAAGTAAAGATACTAAAAATGTAAAGAATATGGAGAAAGAAAGAAAATCTAACATGTTCATTTATGTGGTAATATCTTACCTTTCTTTTCTAGTTTTCTTATTTGTTGTTCTATTAATCTCTTCTACTTTCATCCCCATGATGTCAGAAGTTGGAGACGTTGGAGCTGCTGATACAGGTAATATTCAGTTTCTAGCTACATTTGATGAAGCAATATTTATTCAGTTAATGTATCATGCTTCATTAATACAGGGTTTCTTTACAGGATTTGTAGCTGGCAAAATGGGTGAAGCTAAAATCAGTGAAGGAATGAAACATGCTATAGTTCTTACATTAATTGCATGGTTGTCTTTTACCTATTTAATATAACGTTTTTAAAGGATTTTGTAGCTGATTCTTTTACATTCTTAAATATATCATTACCATGTGAATCAATCCCAACTATTAATGGACCAAAGTCTTCGATATATAACTCCCATACAGCTTCAGCCATTCCAAAATCTTCCCAGTAAACAGCGCTTATTTTTTTTGTTAACTGGGATGCAAGTGCAGCACAACCTCCTGTGTATGCTAAATAAACTGAAGAATGTCTCTTAAATTCATCTGCTAGCCCAACCATACCTCCTTTCCCAATTAAGAACTTGACGTTGAACTTTTCAAGAATGTATGGAGTTAAATCTAATAATCTATTGCTTGTCGTTGGTCCAGCTGAAACAACCTTCCAGATCCCATCCTCTTTTCTAATCAATGGACCACAATGGTAAATAACACCGCTATTTAGATCAAATGGAATATGCATTTTATTTTTTGAATACTCTATTATTCTTAAATGTGCTTTATCACGTGCAGTATATACTGTTCCCGTAAGGTATACAATATCCCCTATAGCTAATTTATTGATTAGTTTTTGTTTTACAGGCAAATTTATATGATACTCCATAGATTAGGCCTCGAATAAAATGGATGAGTGCCTATTAGCCCAGCATTGAATATTGATTGCTACAGGCAGAGATGCAGTATGACAAAAAGCTTTATTGATAAGCACCCCAATAGCTGTATATTTGCCACCCGTACCCATCGGTCCTATTCCCAGAGAATTAATCTTTTTTAGCACCGATAATTCATGAGTATTCATTGAATTAATATCTCGTAACAATGCCTTTTTTGATAAGCGAGCAGATTTATCAAAAGATCCGCCTATACCAACACCTACTATGACTGGTGGACACGGCATCCCGCCAGCGTTTAGAACCGTTTCTACTATGAAATCATCTATAGTAGATATAGGGGTATTAGGATTAAACATTCTTAGTGCACTCATGTTTTCAGAGCCTGCACCTTTAGGTGCAACTGTGAGCTTTAATCCACTTCCATCAAACACATCAAAATTAATATCTGGAATACCTTCACCTAAGTTATTTCCACTATTTATTCGTGTTATAGGATGTACAGAATTTGGTCTTAAAGGGATTTGTTTCGTGGCTTTATCAACTCCTCTTTTTATAGCATCTGAAATATCGAAATTAAGTGTCAAACTTTTACCTATATCTACATAAAATACTAAAATACCCGTATCCTGACACATAGGAATTCCTTTTTGAGAAGAAAGCTCTATATTATCAATAATAGCATTTAGATGAGCTTTACCTAGATCACTCATTTCATCTTTTTTAGCTGTTTTTAGAGCATCAATAATATCTTCAGGTAAGTTGGTTTGAGAGTCTTTTAGAATAGTATAGGTAGCTTTGACTACTGTATCATATGTAATCTCTTTGTCACAAATAAATTCCATTATTGAACAACCTTTAATAGAGATTTAGGTGCGGGAGAAGGGATTCGAACCCCCGAACGCCTTCGCGAGTAGATCTTGAGTCTACCACCTTTGGCCACTTGGTTACTCCCGCTCAATGAGTCTAGCTTATTTTTCAGAATTATAGTTCAATTGTACATTAGATTGAACATTTTTAGAAAATAATCTGAATTAAGACTTTTAAAGTAAATTAGTTCACTATCACACAAAACACAAATTTATTTTATATATATATTTTGGTATTGGTAGTATCTCCGAAGAACTTCCCTTAATTTTTAGGTATGATATATTTAAAGGATAGCTTTATATTCTTTTAGTATATACATATTAGATACTATGAGAAAGATAGAGCTACAGCCTCAAACTCATCTCGAAATTGACAACGTTGAAGGTTTTCTTATTCGTAAAGTGACCAAGTTCGGGAACGGTGCAAAAGTCGACTGCCCAAAGGAATACCTTGGGCGTACGGTTTATCTGGTGATAGTATGACTATTGATCCTGCTAGATATTTTCGTAGCCTAAAGACACTAGACACTTTCATTGACCGCTCATTGGACCTAAAACCAAAAAGCAAGTTCCTTTCTGGTTTTCACTATAACCGAGACCTTCTCAAAGCTTCGGTTGCTAATACTTATGTGGAAACAGTTGGAACCAGGGCAGATTCTTTACATCTTGCAATAAAGAAAGTACCAATTTCAAACATTTACTGGGAATATATTGAAACGGTCAAGATACTCGGAACAAAGTTTGAGCTTCAGGAAAAAGATGTCGTGCTGGCATTTGATTATACTGATGAGGATTTTTATGGAGATACACAGGGTTTTTGGATACATGGATGGACTGGAAAAGAGGGGATTACAGGTAAGTTCAAATTCCTTACTTGTTCGATTGTCAGTTCAGATATTCCACAAAAGATACCTCTTGTATCTATTCCTGTAAGGATGGGGCACAACATGGCACATGCTGTGACATGGTGCCTTACATTGATAGAACCAATGGTTAGATCAATATCACTTATTTTATTTGATCGGGGATTCTATAGCAAAGAACTCATGCTCACACTGTCCAGTTCAAAGTATCCCTACCTGATCTTCATCCCAAAAAATGCCAGTATCAGAAAAGAACTTGAACAAATGCAAGAAGCTGAAAAGAAAAGAATACAATACAAATTCAAGCTGAACATCAATAAAACTGTTCTTAAAGGTGAAACTACACTTGCGTTGCTAAAACAGATATTTGATGAAAAAAGTGATA
>Ga0207421_10002665_pt1 | contig 21996 bp, 18 predicted proteins | sample SodLakKL_010_SED_4_FD_187542 | JGI IMG/M metagenome (GOLD analysis project Ga0207421, IMG submission 187542) | Alkaline sediment microbial communities from Lake Tanatar, Kulunda Steppe, Russia - 8KL_010_SED (SPAdes) (version 2) | ecosystem: Environmental > Aquatic > Non-marine Saline and...
CAACAGGGAGTCCCCACTTAGCTTTTGATACAATTGACATTCGAAGAGCTATTCCAGCACCGTTTCCCATAGGAGTAATACTAGGATCAATTAATTTATTTCGGATCCCACATTCTTCAGCTACATCTATTAGTCCTTTATCTAGTAAATTACCACCATTATCCAATAAACTTATTCTACCGTCTAATGACGAATCTACTGCATTAAAACCTAAAATAATCGCACTATCAACATCTGAAATTTTCAAGGCTTCAATTTCTTCATATTCAGTGCTCATATTCAAAGAATTATAGATTGCTCTATCAGCCAGTCCAGTTTCTGTAACATGCTTAGAAGCATTTATTCTAACATCTGGTTCCGAGGAATCAACAATGAAAGGTACATCAGAAATATTGTCAATAAAATCAATATATCGTATAATACTTTCAGATGATTCTGCGTATATATGTATGATAGAAGGTATTTTAGTTTCATCTGAACCTTGTTGCTGAATGTTAATTAACTCTTCAGCAGAGCTCTTATCGAACAAGCCCTTTGTTGGATCACTAACAATCTTGTGACCTTTGTAAAATATAGTTCCAGCAATAACACTTGGGAGTTCTCCAGGCTGTCCACCTACTTTAGTTCCCGCAATGTTGCAAATTGTTTGATCTTTTTGAAATCTGAACATTATTAATCCTCATAATTTATACATTAATTTTAAATATGGAACCTGTGACCGAATCTATGCCAAATTCTTCACTTATAATTATATCTGCAGAAGAACCTGCTTTTATAGTTTTAGCTGGTTTTTTATTATTTTTTTGAAGTATGTAGGGATTTTCCTCATATGGTCCGTTTTTTCTGTAGTACTCATGAACTAATCTATGAATTTTTTCTGTATCTGTTATTCCAGTCATATCAACGATATCAACTTGTTCTTGGAACCTTTTGATAGCACTTTCAGGAATATTTTCAATAAATGGTATTGCTCCTTCTGAACCAATGATTCTTCCATTATTATCTATTCCATTTTCATGTAATGAAATTAAAGATTTTCCTGATAAGTGACCTCTAGATTCTCCACCACATAAAAGAATGTACCTTATATTTGAGTTTGATATTACATTGGTGACTACCTTTTCAACACCCAAATTTTCTGTTTTACAGGTTCCCCAGATAGCTGCCTCATCACATGTTTCGATTGAACTAGCGAGAGTAACAACTGCAATACATGACTCAGGATCACCAATGATATAATCACCTTTGAAAGGTGGCCAGTTTTCAGCTATATTGTCCATCTTATCCTCTAATTTTTATTTTTTACAAATAAAGTCAAGTAAATTTAACTAATGCACTAGCAAGTGTTATTGCCTTTGTATAATGTCCACCTACTCTTGATGTATCTACGAAAATATGTTCTTCATTTAGGATTGGAGCTCCTATTCCATCACCACCACCTAAAAATACGAGTGTTCTGAATATAAGATTACCAGAAATACCATCGGGTGCAAAAATAAAGTTACTTTCTTTTATAGCATCCTCAATTAGAATGGTATAGTGCTCAGCTTTAATTCCTTTAGATCTTATTTGGTTGAGCAGAAATTCTCCATCTGCTAATGTTCTGTCAACAACTGGATCTCTTCCAAGATCTCCCATTCTGCCTCCTGATAAAATTCCTACTCTCGGCTCGATATCAAATCTTTTAATAAGCTTTGTTCCGCTGACTATAAATTCAATTCTATCTGCAAGGCTTCCAAATTCGTCAATTCCAACGGGTGCTAAAAAGAAAAATTTACCAGAAGAAGTTACAAGGAGTGCTATCCTATGTAATTTATCAATTTTTAATTCTGATTTCACTACTTTTAATGTATCGGAAGCATTTGCAGTTCCTCTTACTGCTGCATCAACTTTTTTAGCAGCTAATAGTTTTCCTAATTCTTGTTCAGGGTCATTGGTATCAAATATGCGAGAAATAGGAGCGAAAGGTTCAATTTGTTTCTTATTCCCAACTATTACTACATCTGCATACCCTTGCTTCTGAGCTAGGTTTATGCTTGAAATCATTTTAGATGTCGGGTTTCTGATACCGATTGCAACTCTAGCCTTGTTCTTTAATGCTTCTTTTTGAATTCGTTCTAAGAGCTCATTATTTTGTGAGTCCATAGCGTCTCCTCGACTGTTACTTGAAAAAGAATTAAATGCAAACATTAATTAATTTTCCCCTTTATGAGTATACAAGATGATGACTATAGATGAATGGGCCGAAAAATATCGCCCCCGTTCTCTTTCTGAAATAGTGGGTAATAAAAAAGCTATTGAGACTATGAGTCGTTGGGCCGATGAATGGATTCGTGACATCCCAGAAAAAAAAGCTCTTTTACTTACAGGAAAAGCAGGTATTGGGAAGACATCAGCAGCTCATGCTCTAGCTGCCGATTTTGGCTGGGATATAATTGAGCTCAATGCAAGTGATAAAAGAACTGCAGATGCTGTTGAAAGAATTGCCGGTTCAGCTTCAACAATGCATTCATTGGATGGTAGTACTTCTAAACGTCTCATAATTCTTGATGAAGCTGATAATCTTCATGGAACTAGTGATCGTGGAGGAACACGTGCAATTGGTAAGATGGTAAAAGAGACAAATCAACCTATTATACTAATTGCTAACGATATGTATGGCGTGGCATCGACCATCAGGTCATATTCTGTTGAAGTTAAGTTCAATTCAATTCAAACTAGGTCAATGATTCCTCTTCTAAAAAGGATTGCAGTGAATGAAAACATTAAATGTGGTGTTGGTGTCCTTGAAAAAATCGCAGAAGGAGCAGATGGAGATCTAAGAAGTGCACTAAATGATTTCCAAGCAGTATCAATGGGTAGAGATGAGGTAAACCTTGAAGACATTGTTATATCTGCAAGAGATACACAAGCTTCAATATTCAAAGTTCTTCCTAAGATATTCAAGGGACATAATATTGTGGAAGCTTATAGGTCAGTATATTCGCTTGATGAGAGCCCAGAAGACCTTATACACTGGATAGATGAAAACCTGATTTATCAGTATATGACAGATGATAAAAAAATAAATGAGGATATAATAAATGGACTTTTTTGTCTTTCACGCTCAGATATTTATCTTGGTAGAGTTAAAAAAAGACAAAATTATGGTTTGTGGAAATATGCGAGTATGATGATGACCGCTGGGGTTCTAGTATCTGGGAGTAAGCGGAAATCTGGATTTGTGAGATATCAGCCGCCTTCTATGTGGAGAAGACTCGGGCAATTAAGAACAAAAAGAAATCTTAGAGATAATGTATCTGTAAAGATTGGTGAACACTGTAATGAATCAATGAGGTATTCAAGATCTAATTTAATACCTTTATACTCTCATTTTATTAAAAATGAAAATAATGCTATCGATGCAATATCGAGACTTGATTTGAGCATGGATGAGGTTGTATATCTTTCTGGTAATACAAAACCTACTAAAAAAATGAAGGAAATTTATGAAATTGCACAAACTCGCTCATACAAGGAGCAAGAGGAAGAAACATTATTTTATCAATCTAAAAAGAAGCAAGCAAGTGTATCAGAGTTAGATAAATACAAGATGGATATCAAGGCTGAAGACGAACAAAAAAACAATGAAGAAAACAGTCTTAGTCTGGTAGACAATGAAAAATCTTCGAAAGAAAACAAAAAATCTCAAAAAACAATATTTGATTTTTGATCATGAGGTAAATCACATGAGTACTTTAATCGCTGAAGAACTCGCAAAAAACCAAAAAGCCATCAGTGTAGCGGAATTCTTTGAAAAAAACAGACAAATATTAGGGTTTGATTCAGGGCCAAGGAGTTTGATTACAACTATCAAAGAAGCTGTAGATAACTCACTGGATTCATGTGAAGATGCTCAAATACTCCCAAATATTTTAGTTCATGTACAGAGGATTAGTAAAGATCATGTTATTGTAACTATTGAAGATAACGGACCGGGTATTGTAAAAGAACAAATACCTAAAGTGTTTGCTAAATTACTATATGGTTCTAGGTTTCATTCACTAAAACAAAGTAGAGGGCAACAAGGAATAGGTATATCAGCTGCTGTTCTATATTCTCAACTCACCTCAGGACAACCTACTAAGATAATTTCTAAAATAGGAGCACACTCTCCTGCACATTATTATGAATTGATGATTAACACTCGTACGAATGAACCTGAAATCTTTAAAGATGAGGAGATTGACTGGGACCGAAACCAGGGGACTAGAATAGAGTTAGAAATGGAAGCTTCTTATGTAAAAGGTAGAAGACAGTCAGTCTATGAATATTTGAAATCAACGGCTGTTGTGACGCCACATGCAAGAATTACTTTAATAGAGCCGGATGGAAATGAAATTGTGTTTGAACGTGCGACAGACAAATTACCTAAACAGGCACAGGAAATTTTACCACATCCACATGGAATTGAACTGGGTACACTAATGAGAATGTTGCGATATACAGAAAGAAAGAAACTTGGTGCTTTTTTACGTTACTCATTTTCTAAAATAGGTCTTTTTACAGCTGAAGAGATATGTAAAGCTTCAGGATTAGACTTTGATATTGACCCGCATGATATCGATCGTAACCAGGCGAAGAAAATCTTAGAGGCCTTTAAAAAAGTGAAAATCATGTCACCTCCAACAGACTGTTTATCTCCAATTGGAGAAGAACTGATATATAAAGGGCTTCAAAAGGAGTTTGACGTTGATTTTATAGCTACAGCTACACGATCTCCATCTGTATACTCGGGGAACCCATTTGTTATAGAAGTTGGAATCGCGTATGGCGGCAGACTTCAAAAGGACGATAGAGTTGATATCTCAAGATTTGCAAATCGTGTTCCTTTACTATATCAACAAGGTGCCTGTGTGACCACTAGAGCAATTGAATCCATTCGATGGAAACAATATGGTCTTAATCAGCCTGGAGGGGGGCTTCCAATCGGACCAGTTATTCTTCTGGTTCATGTGGCTTCTACGAATGTACCATTCACTTCAGAGTCAAAAGATGCTATCGCAGAAATACCTGCTATACAAAATGAGACTGAGCTTGCATTGAAAGAAATTGCTAGAAAGCTTAATAGATTTTTGAAGCGACAAGGTACACTTAAAAAGAGAAGAGAAAAGGAAATTATAATCACCAAAGTTTTACCTAAAATGGCTGAAAAGCTTGCAAATACGCTAGAAAAACCAGTTCCTGATATAAGCCCAGTTGTTGCTAAGATCATGGGTAATGTGCATATTGACTCTAGTGCAGATAAACATGAGACAGGTGAGATTAATGTTAGAATTAAAATAAATAACCATGGCTCCAAATCGTTCGAGTTTGATATTCATCAACTTCTTCCTTATGAAATTAAAAGGGCAAGTCCTGAACCAAAGGTTGTGAGTGTTGGTGACCAGTATGATTATATTTGGCCTGTAAAAATAAACCCAGGTAACTCTAAAGCCTTAACATATACTTTAGAGCTAATTGATGAAAATGATGAAAATAAATTAGGAAATATTATCGTGGAAGGAATGGAACAAGAACTTGTAACTGGTGCTAAATGTGTGAAAGGGGTATAAATGGCGTCTGAAATCTCAAAAAAGAAACTTGAACATGATCGGCTGGCTAAGCAGAATTTATTAAAGGTAACAGAATCCTTATATGATCAATTCAAGGAAGGCATAATTCCAAACATAGTTATGCCTAGCCGAACCAAAAAAAACATTGAGTACAATGATGAAAGTGATGTATGGGTATATGGGGGACGAGAAAGTGAAAGAAGTTCTAAGACGGTTAAAGGTGCATTTCAACTACTGAAGACCACCCATACAATTGATTTTTTATTGAGCAATCACCTATCTCAAAACCGTGGTTCAACCTTAAGGGAACTATACTACATTTCTGAAAACTGGGATGTTGCTAAGTTTAAAGAGCAACCTGAAAGTGATAGGCTAATTGAAGATCTTGAAATAATCACAAATCTTCAGCGGGAATATTTCCACATGCGTCCAGAAGAAGATGGAGCAACCATGTTTGGACCTATTAGGATTCATGAAGAGACAAAAAGGGGTGACCGGATAATACACTGTCAGGAAGATATAGGTGAAAGTGGTTATCAAATACCTTTCAATGTAGAGAACATAAACTTTGTGGACCATGATGCAAATTTCATAATCGCCATTGAAACAGGTGGTATGTACGCAAGACTGATTGAAAACGGATTTGATGAAAAATATAATGCTATACTTGTCCATTTAAAAGGACAACCTGCTAGATCTACTCGTAGATTGATTAAAAGAATGAACGAAGAACTTGGTATACCTGTGGCAGTATTTACTGATGGAGACCCATGGTCATACAGAATTTATGCTTCAATTGCTTATGGAGCAATCAAAAGTGCACACTTATCTGAATTTATGGCTACACCGGCTGCAAAATTTATTGGAGTTCAACCAACAGATATCGTTGAATATGAACTATCTACTGATAAATTAACGGATAAAGATATAAGCGCACTAAGAAGTGAACTTTCAGACCCGAGGTTTGAGACAGATTATTGGAATGAACAAATAAATCTCCAATTAGAAATCCAAAAAAAGGCAGAACAGCAGGCTTTTGCAGGTAAAGGATTGGATTTTGTAACAGATATATATCTACCCGATAGATTATCCGATATTGGTATAATCTAAATCAAGAAGTATCAATTAATCAGCCAATTTCATTCAGATTTATAACTTTCATTTTTAAGTGTTGAGGATATTCTTACGACATTTGTCAGAAAACAAGTAGTTTATTTACAAAGTCAAGGTTATAGAAAATCTTATATCATGTATCAACAATTCATTTAGTTGATTCATATGTCAGCAAATAAGGAAGAAGTAAAAGATGTCAAAGGGTTCATGCCAAGGGCAGTTAAATATGCTCAAAGTGTAGATAGTGGCTTTGCGAATGGAATTTCTGAGCTATACAAATCGATATGGACAGATAGAGAAAATGGCCTATCTATGAAACAAAAGCATCTAATCACATTTTCTATAGCTTGCTCAAAGAATAATACGGACAGTGCTAAGAAAATACTTGAAAGGCTAAAAAAATTTAATGCAACACGTCAGGAGATTGAAGATGTGATGATGATAGCTACATGGACAAGTGGTGTTCAAAACTTCACTGACTTTAGTATTGTAGTTCTTGAAGAAATGGATAGACTAGGTTTCTAAAAATCATTGTCAACAATTAGCTTTAACTATTTTTTATATAGAGGTGATTCAATGGATAAAGATACTAAAATTAATTTAGATAATAAAATTTACCTCTATATGATAATCTCAGCTGGTATCATAACTATCCTTTTTTATTTAATGATGAGGTTTGCTGATCAGGGAAATCCTATTTTGGTAATATTAATGGCATTATTGATAGGCGCTGTTGCATTCATCATAGCTAAGTTAATGAAACACTTTTATTTGAAAGAACTTTAATCACTTTCAACCACATTATTAAGAAATTCCTGGTAACACTTTTCAATTAGTTTTGGGCTTCCATTCATATCTACTATCTTGAAATTAAATATTTTAGCAAATTCTTCTACTTTTTGATGAAAATCTCTTTCGTAGTTTAGTCCAGTATCAATTTTTCCAACGGTATTATAACCAACTTGTTCAAAAACAAATTTGGACATTTCATCATCGTAAGGATCCGCACACATCCCAGCAGATTTAGCCATATCTCTCCAATTAGCTGCCCACATTGGTGTTAAGAAAAAAGTTCCAGATCCCCTACAACTCTTTAATGTCTTGAGGTATTCCTTTCTTCCACCTAGAACCGCAGCTATACAGTCATCAACTATTATGCCCTCATCATCTCTTAAAATTTTCACAGCCGTCTCAGATGAATTATATTCACTTTCTACATCAGCAAGCACATTTCCACATAGTCCATATAATAAGAATATCCCATTACAATAAGATGACATTTCATTAATGGATTCATAAACAGATTCTTTCAATTTGTTTGGATGTGCGTGTAATGCAAGTTCTAGTATGTGTATAATAAGTACAATTCCATTTGTTTCTTCCTGATTAAGATATGGTTCAATCTCTTTTTGCTTAAACTTACTGTATGGTAATCCTTGCGAATCGAGCTTTTCAGTAAAGTTATCAGCTTCTCCATTATCGATAATAAGAATATTTTTTGGTAAGGGTCCTTTTTGGATAATATGTATTAATTCATCTTCGAATATCTTACACAGAACAATACCGATATTTGTTGAACTTTTATTTTTCATGGAAAATCCCTGTTAAACATTCGACTTAATTCTTAAAGTATTTTTGCTGAAAAGATAAAGATGTTTTTATTAAAAAAATTCAGTTCTTGTTCATGTGGCTGCACTATAATCATGCCGTGAAACTATATAAACAGAAGTTTGTTGAGTAAATTTCCTTCTAAATATAGTGGCTTTAAGCTTTAGAGTAAAAAATGTTTGGTGTAGCATCCACATCATTATGCGCTCTTTGAGCTCCATTAGGATATATGATAGTTAGAACATCTACTGGAGCAGCCAATTTTTTTGAATCATGTAAATAATATTGGTCAGCTTCCCTTGAAATATCATACACGTTAATTATTGCATAGTTTCTACCAATCTCTTTAATTTCTATTGAATCAAATTCGTACAAGAAATTTTCAAAGGTCTGCTCTAAATTTCTACTACCTAAGAATAATGTGTAAATACTAGAGAAAAGATCTAAATTGTAATAAAGCGAAACTTCAGCATTTTCTTCTTGAAACTTTATTGTCATATGGTATACATGCATGTATTCGGCTGAATTATGGTCAGATATCGCATAGGCTATAGGCATCGAAAGAATAACAGATACTAATAATAAGGAGATTAAGACTTTTCTTCTCATTTATTTCACGACACTACTCTAATTTTTAATAAATGATCCCAATTCTACGTAATCAATTATTCAAAACAACTATAATTCTATATCTATTTATTATATTCGACCGTATTAGTAGTAAATATTAAATTATCAATCTAAATATATTATATAAGATATCAAAAGTTATAAATGGCGTTAGTTATATAAAGTTTGTGTAACTTTCAATACAGAAAATAGTCATCATAATCAACTTGTTTATGATATTTCATCCCTTGATTACCAATGGGCTGAAGTATTTACTAATAATCTACCCGAATGATTTGCTCGATCCTAAACAAAAAAGGTATAAAGCAAGCTGAATTGGAGTAAAGGCAATTCAAATGCAAATATTGTGTTAAATCTTATCCATATACCTATAGAAAGTGGAATAAGCTATACTTTCAACATAATCAAATGATGGACACCATTTTGCTTAAATTACTGATACACTAAGACTTTTATTGTATCCATAACTATTGAGAATCAAACATGGAAAATGAAACCACTAATGAAGAAGATACTACTAAAGAAGAGACCAACATAGTAGATTCTAATATTGAAACAACAGACTCAATCGAAGTACCTGATAAACTTATCGACCAAGTGATTGGGCAAGAGCATGCAGTTGAAGTGGTAAAAAATGCTGCTCGACAGAGAAGACATGTAATGATGATAGGTACTCCCGGTACTGGTAAATCACTTCTAGCCAAAGCAATGGCTGAACTTTTACCAAAAGAAGAACTTGAAGATGTTCTAGCATATCCAAACTTTGAAGACCAAAACAATCCTAAGATCAGGAAAGTTCCAGCAGGCAAAGGCAAAGAAATCGTTTCTGCACATAAAATGGAAGCTAGAAAGAAAGCTCAATCCAGAAACATGATTATTATGTTGATTATGTTTGGTATTCTTATATATTCTTTTTATGTGGGGCAATTGCTTTGGGGAATTATTGCTGTTATTTTAATTCTACTCTTATCCCGACACTTTTTACCTAAAGAGGATATGATGGTACCAAAGCTACTTGTTTCAAGTTATAAGAAAGAACATGCTCCATATGTTGATGCAACAGGTGCACATGCAGGTGCTCTTCTTGGAGATGTCAGGCACGACCCATTCCAGTCAGGTGGCTTGGAAACACCTTCTCACGACAGGGTTGAAAGTGGTGATATCCATAGAGCTCATAAAGGTGTATTATTCATTGATGAGATTAACACACTTAGACTAGAATCTCAACAGAGCCTATTAACAGCACTTCAGGAAAAAGAGTATGCTATAACAGGGCAATCTGAAAGAAGTTCAGGAGCACTTGTTAAAACTGAAGCTGTTCCATGTGACTTTATAATGGTTGCAGCAGGGAATCTTGATGCGATTGAAAAAATGCATCCTGCATTAAGATCACGTATAAAAGGATATGGATACGAAGTTTATATGCGTGACTCAATGGAAGAAAATGAAGAAAATCTTAAAAAACTCTATAGATTTGTAGCTCAAGAAGTGGCTAGTGATGGAAATATACCTCCGTTTAATTCAGAAGCAGTAGAAGAAATTATAAGAGAAGCTAGAAGAAGAGCGGGACGAAAAGGACATTTAACCCTAAAACTTCGTGACCTTGGTGGTCTTGTAAGAGTTGCAGGTGATATCGCTCGGTCCAATGGTGAAAAAGTAACAACTGCAAAACATGTAGTTGATGCAAAAAGAACCGCAAGGTCAATTGAACAACAGATTGCAGATACTTATCTTGAAAGAAGAAAAGATTATCAACTCTTCTCAAAAGAGGGAGTTGCTATAGGAAGAGTTAATGGACTAGCAGTTATGGGCGGAGATTCAGGTATTGTTCTTCCAATTATCGCTGAAACAACACCACCTCTATCTACAGCTCAAGGAAACGTTATTGCCACAGGTATGCTCAAGGATATTGCAAAAGAAGCAGTTCAAAATGTATCTGCAGTAATTAAAAATGTTACTGGGAAAGATATTACAAATAGAGATATACATGTTCAGTTTGTAGGAACTTACGAAGGTGTTGAAGGCGATAGTGCTTCAATTTCAATTGCAACAGCAGTTATCTCAGCAATTGAAGAAATTCCAGTAGATCAACAAGTTGCTATGACGGGTTCACTTTCTGTTCGAGGTGACGTATTGCCTGTGGGTGGAGTTACTTATAAGATTGAGGCAGCTGCCCAGTCTGGAATTAAAAAAGTTATCATTCCAAAGGCCAACGAAGCTGATGTTTTAATAGAAGATCATTACAAAGACCTGGTAGAAATCATACCAGTCTCAACAATAACTGAAGTTATTGAGCACAGCTTGGTCGGTAAAGAAAAAACAACTATAATCAATAAATTAAAAAAAGTAACTCATCTACAGCTGAATCTCGACATACCAGAAGTAGTTCCGGCATCACTTAATAAAGTGAATAATTCAAACAAAGGTAGTAACAATGTCACAAATTGACTTTTTTGATGCTAGAATTATTGAAGGTACAGTAACCGCCATTACGTTAGATAATGGTGATGTAGATGACATATCAATCAACTTTAGTCAGGGTGCAAGTGTCAGAGCCCTTTGCCATGGTTCTTGGGGCTTTACATCTATTGAAGGAGAGATTGAATTAAATAATGCTCTGAATTCTGCTAAAGAGCTAGCCTATAAAATGAATTCTTATAGCCCAAAAGATAAGATTGAACTTGCTTCAATTGAAGACCCTAAAATAGAGAATTTACCAACTATAAAAATCAATCCTAATGATATATCGATTGCAGAGAAAGTCTCATTACTTAAAGACATCGAAAAAAATGCAAGAGTTAATGGTGTGAAAAGTACTAGCCTGATGTATGCAGAATCTCAGGTTAAACTAGAATATACCAATTCTGAAGGAATTGATTGCGAGTATGAATCTGTTAGGACCGGATTTGCAATAAGTGCAATTGCTTCAGAGAATGATCAATATCAGGTAGGAAGAGAAAGCAGGTTTGGTATACATGGCTATGAAATTTTTGATTTACATGATGCCTATGATTTAGCACAAAATGCTGGAAATACTGCAGTAGATCTTTTAAGTGCAAAACAACCACCTGGAGGGACATTACCCGTTATACTTGATCCTGAACTGGCTGGTGTTTTTGTTCATGAAGCGGTTGGACATGCTTCTGAAGCTGATTTAGTACAAGAAGGTAGTTCTGTATTAAAAGGGAAAATTGGTGAAAGTGTAGCATCTTCTATAGTAAACGTCATAGATGACCCAACATTACATGAGTATGGATACTACCCCTTTGACTCTGAAGGTGCACAAGCTAAAAAAAATAATATTATTAAAGATGGAGTACTAAACTCCTTCTTGCACTCTAGAGAAACAGCTCATGAGTTAGGAGGAAGGCCTGGAAACTGCAGATCACAAGGCTATTCAACACCTATAGTAAGAATGAGTAATACTTACATAGAAAATGGCGATTCAAATTTTGATGAAATGGTTGAGATGATCAATGATGGGATATATCTTAGCGGATCACGTGGTGGTCAGGTTAATACAGGAGAGGGTATTTTTCAGTTCAACGCAGAAAAAGGTTATTTAATAGAAAATGGAGAAATAACTGACCTATTAAAGAACGTTTCACTATCTGGTAATACTTTAGATATATTAAATAATGTTGAATTGGTAGGAAATGATCTTAAAATGCACTCTGGAAGATGTGGTAAAAATGGACAGCTAATCCCTGTAGCAGATGGTTCTCCTCATATATTTGTATCTCAGGCACTCGTGGGTGGTGATTAATAATGTACGAACTTGGAGAAGCGGCACTAAAACTTGCCACCTCTGAAGGAGCCGAAGAGGCTGAAGTATATGTTCAAACGAATTACTCTACGAGCTCTGATGTTAGGAATAACAAGATAGAAAGTGCGAAAGAGCAAAAAGTAGAAGGTATTGGTATAAGGGCAATAATAAATGGTTCTGTAGGCTTTGCTAGTACCAATATTTCAAGTAAAGTTGAAGAAGCTGTTAGAAGAGCAGTATCTTCAGCCCGTGTCAGAGAAAACGATCCTGATTGGCAAGCACTTCCTTCTAACTCAAAATATCCAAAAGTTCGTGGAATAATGGATGAAAACATTAAATTTATGGAATTGGAAACATCACTCGAGCTAACAAACCAAATGATAAGATCAGTAGATGAGTTAGATGGTGTTGATGTGACATCAGGTAGCTTTTCACGTTCATATGGGAAAAAATTGATTATGAATACAAATGGAGTCAATGTGTTCGAAGAAGAGACTTTAGTCTCTGGTTTTGTGGATACTATAGCTAGAGCAAGTAACCCAAGCAATATTTCTACTGCATATGATTTTCAAATATCTCGAAACCTTGATATTGATATACATAATATTGGTAAAAATGCAGCTCAATTGGCTCTAAAATCACAAAATGGAGAGTCCATAACATCTCAGAAAACGGATATTATATTGCATCCTTTTGCAATTACTGATTTACTAGAAAGCTCATTCGTTCCGTCTCTTAATTCTGATAATGTACAAAAAGGAAGGTCTAGTCTAAAAGGAAAAATTGGAGAAAAAATAGGCTCAGAAGAACTAAGCATTATTGATAGTGGTCTGTTAGATAATGGAATCAATACATCTATTTGTGATGATGAAGGGTCAGCATCAAAAGAAACAAAAATAATAGAAAACGGTATTTTCAATTCATATCTCTATGATAGTTATACTGCTGGCAAGGAAAGTACTGAGTCTACTAGTAATTCAACAAGAAGCTCATATAATATGATTCCAAACATAGCTCCAAGAAATTTCATTTTAAAATATCCACAATCTAATGTTGTCGAAGAAACGGCTGATGGTATATATATTACATCACTTATAGGTGCTCATACTGCAAACTCTATTTCTGGAGATTTTTCAGTGGAAGCTAGAAATGCATTTACTATCAAAAACGGTGAAATAAGTAAACCTATTAAATCTGTAATGATATCGGGCAATATATTCGAATTACTACAAAAAATCTCAGGTGCTGGATTTGATGTTAGGCTGGTTGGTGGAACGGTAACGCCATCCATAAAATTGACTGATATGAAAGTAATTGGTTCTTAATGCTGAATTATCTTAAGAAAGATTCATATTTAATATGTATTAAGCTTAATAAGGCCATTGATCTATGTCTTTACCTAAGTTTCTATCAACTTATAGGGAAATCGCCTATAATAAGCAGACAGCTGCATTTAAAGTAGCCCAAAATATTCCTTTAAAATTTGACCATAAAATGTCAATAAATAGTTTATGGGATATTCATGATAAAGGAATTGAAGAATATAAAAAGATCACAAACGACAGTGCAGCTAGAATGGGTTATCTTAAAAAAAATAGAGTATCAAACTCACTCTTGAAATTAAAACTTTTAATTAGTCAAAAACTGCTTCAAAACTGTTGTTTTTGTGACAGAAAATGCGGGGTAGACAGAACATCCAATGAAGTCGGATATTGTGGTGTTGGAGAAATATCAAAATATGCGACAGAGTTTATTCATATGGGGGAAGAGCCAGAACTTGTTCCTTCACATACTGTTTTCTTTACAGGCTGTACATTCTCATGTATTTATTGTCAAAATTGCAGTATATCTACATCTCCACAAAGTGGTATTGAAATTGATCCTTACAACCTTGCTAAAATTGTTGAAGATAGAAGAAAAAAAGAATCTCTTAACATAAATTTTGTAACACCAATACCCCACTTACACACGATTTTAGATATAGTGAACAATATAGATACTAATATACCTATAATTTGGAATTCTAACATGTATCATTCAATAGAGACTTCTAAACTGCTTGAGGGTGTAGTTGATTTATATCTCGGTGACTTCAAATATGGAAATGACGAATGCGCTAAAAAGCTTTCAAATGCAAACGAGTATATGAACACTGTCACAAGAAACTTCCATAAAGCCTATTCTACATCAGAAATTCTTATTAGACATCTTTTATTACCTAATCACATTGAATGCTGTACTTACCCTTTAGTGGTTTGGATAGCTGAAAATATTCCTAAAATAAGATTTAACTTGATGTTTCAGTATTATCCACACTATAAAGCATATGAGGATCCAAAGATTTACCGATGCTTAACAAAGGAAGAAATGCAAAAAGCTTCTTTGTTTGTAAAAGAAAAAGAAACTTTGGACATTGTGTAGTTGATGTATTTGTAACCTCATACTCAAACTTTGTTTAAGGCCTTATCTATTATTTTCATTGCACAAAGATCCCCACACATGGAACAAGCATCACTACAGCTAATTCTACTTTCTCTAATATTACGTGCATGCTCAGGGTTAATTGAAAGCTTATACTGTTTGTCCCAATCTAAACTTTTTCTGGCGTATGCCATCTCTTTATTTAGTTCTAATTCTTTTTCTTTCTGACCTTCTTTTACCAGATTGGCCGCGTGGGCTGCAATTTTAGTAACATTTGCCCCTTCTTTAATGTCGTCTATTGTTGGAAGCGCAAGATGTTCTGATGGTGTTGTCATACAAAGAAAATCGGCACCATGCATACCAGCAACACTACCACCAATGGCAGCGGTAATATGATCGTAACCTGGAGCTAAATCTGTCACCAATGGCCCAAGTAAATATAGAGGAGCCTCGTTACATAAATGTTTCATACTTTTGACACTGATTTCGATTTCGTTGATCGGAACATGTCCAGGCCCTTCTACAAAAGTCTGAATGTTGTTTTCCCTTGATAGCTTAACTAATTCACCAAGTATAATAAATTCGATAAATTTTGGTCGATCTGTTGCATCGGCGACACATCCGGGACGCATTCCATCACCTAGACTTATAGTTAGATCATATTCTGCCGCAATATCAAGTAAATAATCGTATTCTGCATAAAATGGGTTCTCTTTTTCATTGTGCAACATCCATGCAAGTGTGAAAGATCCTCCTCTACTAACTATATCTAAGATTCTATCACTTTTTTGAAGCCGTTCTATGGAATTTTTGTTAATGCCTGCATGTATAGTTACAAACTCAACTCCATCATCCGCCTGTTTTCTTAAGGCATTGAACATATCGTCTGCTGTCATATCAACTACTGAACTTCTTGACTCAGCTGCTTGGTAGATAGGAACAGTTCCAATAGGAATGGTAATATTCTTGATTATTCTTTTTCTAATTGCATCAAGGTTACCACCAGTTGATAGATCCATTAAAGTATGAACACCTGCACTTTCAGCAGCTTTTGCTTTTAAAACTTCATTATCAACATCTGTAAAATCACGTGAAGTTCCTATATTTGCATTTATTTTTGTGCTCATATACTTTCCAATAGCAAAAGGCTTTGAATCTCTTTTGATGTTTTTTGGTATTGTAATTAAACCCTTTGCTACACATGAACATATTGTCTCTTCGTCAATATCCTCAAATAGTGCAACTTTTTTCATTTCATCTGTAATAATACCATTTTTTGCATCTTTCATTAAGGTCATAGTTTTTCCATCACTTTAACTTAGTAATTAAAGAGTGTGCTCCTTTACACAATAATTGTTAAAAAAAGCAGATAAATTCAGTTCAATAAAGATGTTTTTTTAATATATAGTTATTGCAAACTAGATGGTAATAAGAACTTATATCTAATAAGTTATTTGTACAGAACTAATCATATCTATAAATAAGTTTAGGATTTAATCATATGAAATACCATATTGAAAATAATACACTTTTAATAAAGGGCAATTTTGAAGCAATTAGTACAGGTATAAATGGTGGTATGTCAAAAGTATCTTGTATATTTAATCATTCAGTAACGTCTGACTTTGAATATAAGGATCCAATTGAATATGTAGTAAATTTAGCACAATTAAATGACATTAAGGGTAAATATTTTGGACTTTTGACAGCGGTTGACATGACAAATTTATGTATTGAAGAAAATGAAAATATGACTTTATTTGTCACAGCTGGAATTACCCATCCATCTCCATTTAAGCTAAAAAATATCGGAACAATAAACATTATAATAGTATCTAAAATAGCCTTATCAAAGGGAGCAATGGCAAGTGCTATTATTACAGCCACAGAAGCTAAAAGTTTGTGTTTGTTAGATCTAGGGTTTGATTTTCTAGGAACAACTACTGATGCAGTGGTGGTGGCTGAAGATAAAACATCTTCAAAAAATCGGGATACTATTACACAATATACTGGTAGCTATACTGAGTTTGGTAGTGATCTAATAAAATCAGTCAAAAAATGTGTTTGTTCTAGTATACTAAAAACACATCCTGAAATAAGCACAAACTTGGTTGATTAATTTTCTTTGCTAATTCAATCCTGGCTTGCTTTATATATTGTCGAAATTCATATATATAGTGACACCTGTAATCAGCCTCTTAATAAAGCAGATTACAGAACACCTTGTTGGGTGAGGTTACTTTTGAAACATAGGCTGGTGCCCAAAAACATCGAGAGATGCCAATGGGTAAAGCAGGTATTGTCGGCTTAAGGCTCTACCAATCCAGCTGAATAGAAGTTCGGATTCTATTCTACGTTTGATTGTGCCAAAACTGAACTAGGAGAGTGTTACTAAGAAATGGTTTCATATTTCGTTAGCAAGGTATTATTGTACACTTTCCTTTTAACCTAAAAGCTCTGTCTTCTGGTCAAACAAAGTTAAATCAATAGTATTCGAAGTGTTGAGCTTTTTGATATAGAATCGAGGAGGAATGATTATGGATGATGATGAGAACATTCACGCAAATCTTGTAAAAGATGTAATGGATGAAAAATATTTTTCAGTTGATAAAGATACCTATGTAGAAGATACAATCTCTCGATTCAGATATTATCGACCAGAAGCTGAAGAGACTACGATATATTATATATACGTGATTAACACCGATGGGCAACTTATTGGAGTATTGTCACTTCGAGACTTGCTTAATGCTAAAGGGACTCTTCCTGTAGAAGCTATCATGAAAAAAGATGTAACATTTTTACATGAAGAAGAGGATATAGAAGTAGCAGCTAGAAAAATGTCTGATGTGGCGTATAGAGCATTACCAGTTGTAGGGACTAACAATAATCTAGTTGGAATTATCCGTTCAGAGGAAATGTTGGATGTGGTTGAAGAAGAAGCATCAGAGGATATATTCAAAAGTGCTGGTATGGTTTTCTCTGACGCTGAAGTTTCTAGGAGCTATGCTATACTTGAATCTTCACCCTTGGATATTCTCCGAATTCGTATTCCATGGCTCTTGTTCGCTTTAATGGGTGGTCTACTTGCAGGTGTTGTTATTGAAGGATACGAGGAATCTCTGCAAGCTGTTATTGCATTAGCATTTTTCTTACCTGTTATTATGGATATGGGTGGAAATGTAGGTACTCAAGCCTCTACAATTTTTGTACGTGGACTAGCTGTAGGCCATATTGACGATAAAAATGCTATAAAACACTTTATTTCCGAAGGACAAGTTGGTTTGATGATTGGATTCTTAGTAGGAGTGATTGGTGCTCTAATAGCTTATTTGTGGCAAGGAGTCTTTGAGCTTGCACTTGTAATATTTTTAACATTATTAAGTGTTTGTTTATTGGCATCAATTATAGGATTTGTAATTCCATGGATTGTAAATAAAGTTGGATACGATCCAGCTGCAGTTTCTGATCCAATGATAACCACCGTTAAAGATGTAAGCGGTTTGATTATTTATTTTGGATTAGCTGCATTATTACTCCCAACAGTTCTATGAATAATACTCCTCTATTATACCACAACTAGTAGAATTTATTACGGCACAACAATAGGGATATTGGGTAAAATATGTTATTTGAGTCAATAAAAATTGGTAATTTAAATATTAGTAATAGGTTTGTCCGTTCAGCAACTCATGAGTGGCTTGCAGAAGAAGATGGTAACCCTACATCCAAAATAGGTGATATATATGAAGAATTAGCTAGAAACGAAGTTGGTTTAATAGTCACTGGTTATTCCTATATCTCTTATGAGGGTAAAAGCGCAGAAAAACAACAGGGTATACATAGTGATTATTTAATTAATGGCTATATTCCAATCACTAAAAGGATAAAAAATCATTATGATTCAAAGCTTATAATACAGCTAGTCCATGGTGGTAGACAATCTCTTGTGACAAGCTCTAACCCAATACCCAAAGCACCTTCTTCTGTGCGGGATACTTCAACTAATATAAAGCCACAAGAAATGACTGAAAAAGATATCTATAATACAATAGATGATTTTGCAACAGCTGCAAAAAGGGCTAAGAAAGCAGGCTTTGATGGGGTACAATTACACTGCGCACACGGTTTTCTACTAAGCAGCTTTCTTTCTGCTTATACAAATAGGAGAAATGATCAATGGGGTGGCTCTATAAAAAATAGAGTCAGAATTATAGACTTGATTGTGAAAAAGATACGTAACTTGGTTGGAAATGATTTTCCAATCCTGGTTAAACTGAATGCAACAGATGGTTTCGATATTGAGAAGATACCTGAATCATTGGATCTTCCAGAATGTGTAGAAATCGCTAAGTGTCTTGAGGATTTAGGGATAGCTGCTATAGAGATAAGTGGAGGTATTTTCGAAGCTGGGGATGTAATGTCCCAACCTAATATTGACTTAAAAGACAAAGAAGCATATTTTAAAAAATATTCCCTAGCTATTAAAAGAGAAGTTAATATCCCAATTATATTGGTAGGTGGTATAAGATCAATAGATATTATGCAACAGGTTATAAACAATAAATATGCTGATATGATTTCAATGAGTCGTCCTTTTATTGTAGAACCAGATCTTGTAAAATCATTAAAAAATGGAATAACAAAAAAAACCATTTGCACCTCCTGTAATTTATGCTTTGATAGAACCGGCATTAAGTGCAACTATGAATTCTAAAGAAGGGTTCAGATGCGACTTGATATGTACCTTGTAGAAACTGGTCATTTCTCTACCCGAACAAAAGCTAAAAAGGCTATAAAAGATGGATTTGTAAGATTAGATGGTTTAATTGTATCTAAACCGTCTAAAAGAGTTAATAATGCAGATAAAATTGTAGTTGAATCGGGGCATGATAAGCCAAAAGGATATTTTAAATTATCTTATATCCAGTCACATACGAATGTATTAAGAAGTAATGATCATGTATTGGATATTGGTTCAAGTGCTGGTGGTTTTTTATTATTTTCATCAGAAATAGTTGATCATGTACAAGGTATTGAATACAGCTTAAGCTTTAAAGAAGAACTAGATGAACTTGTTTCTATTTATGATAACATATCGGTCATCTATGGTGATATTTTTTCTATCCATTTAACAGAATTCGGAGATAAGAAGTTTGATGTTATATTGAATGACCTAACATTAGATCCACAAGATTCGGTTACTGCTTTGAGCAGGGTAATTCCAATGCTAAGGGAAAATGGTCGTTTAATACAGGTTCTAAAAACTGAGACCTTTAATGAGATTGAGCCAATATCCGAAAAACTTCAAGAACTAGGGTTTAGGATTAAAAAAAAAATTGGGTCTACTAAAAAAGAAATATACCTTTATTGTGTACTAGATGCATAATGGAAATAATGGTAGAGCAGTCATATTTTAAAGACTGCTATTTTTCGTTATCTAATTACATCATTCCTGAAGCATCATAGTTATGGATGTTATGTTCAGGTTTAACATTCATCATATCTTTTTTATCGGCTCTTAAGACATCATCTACTCTTAGAACCATTGCTGTAGCCTCAGAAGCTGATTTAATAGCTTGCTTTTTGACTCTTACTGGATCCAGTACACCTTTTTCAACCATATTGACAACTTTTCCTTCATATACATCTAAACCTACATACTTATCTTTTCCACTTCCTGAACGAAGTTTTATTAGCATGTCGGTACCATCTAATCCAGCATTTTCAGCTAAGGTTCTTGGTATAATTTCAAGTGAATCTGCGAATGCTGTTATTGCAAGCTGTTCTCGACCTCCTACAGAAGGAGCAAATGAGCGTAGTATGTTTGCAGTACTTATTTCAGACGCTCCGCCACCAGGAACAACTTCATGATCTTCCACTGCAGATGCAATTACATGTAAGGCATCATCAAAAACACGTTCAATATTCTCAGTAACATGCTCGGTTCCACCTCTTAATACAATAGTAACTGTTTTTGCATTACTACATTCTTTGATGAAAGTTTTAGCATCATCAGATTCACCAACTTGTTCTAGTAATCCGGCAGATCCAATGTCAGTTTCATCTATTTCATATAAACTTCTAACAAGCTTAGCACCTGTAGCTCTTGCGAGACTTTTCATCTCGGATTCTTTTACACGTCTGGTAGCATAGATACCATTTTTCTGCAAATAGTGGACAGCATTATCATCAATCCCTTTTGAACAGAATACGGCATTTGCCCCACTTTTGACAATAGCATCTACCATCTTCTTGAAACCTTTATCTTCCTCTTTGACAAAAGCTTCCATTTGGTCAGCAGATTTAATTTGGATTTTAGATTCAGTTCCTGTCTTTTCAACTTCTAATGGAGTATCTATTAGAGCTATTTTTGGATTTTGAATCTTTTTTGGCATGTTTGGATGCAATGCCTTTTTTGTTAAAACGACACCTTCAACTAACTCACTGTCGGTTATTTTTTGGCCTTTATCTTGTACAATTAGTATATCATCATCGATGTTGACCTCACCGTTTTCTAGTACCTTTAGGACAGCATTTACAGCAATGGTTGATATGGTCTCACTGTAGCTCTCAGATGCTTTTCCAGTGATGGATGTGTTTGAAATATTCTTCAAAATTTCTACATCTGATGAATCTATATCAATCTTGTATTCATCTAAATAACTCATTGCTTTTTCAGATGCTAACCTATAGCCATTAAGGATGCTTGTAGGATGAACTCCTTGCTCCATTAGCTCTTGTGCTTTTTCTAGTAACGTACCAGCAAGAACGGCAGCACTGGTTGTACCATCACCAGCAATATCTTCTTGGGTGCGTGCTACTTCTACAATCATTTTTGCTGTAGGGTGTTCAATATCCATT
>Ga0207421_10002667_pt1 | contig 21987 bp, 21 predicted proteins | sample SodLakKL_010_SED_4_FD_187542 | JGI IMG/M metagenome (GOLD analysis project Ga0207421, IMG submission 187542) | Alkaline sediment microbial communities from Lake Tanatar, Kulunda Steppe, Russia - 8KL_010_SED (SPAdes) (version 2) | ecosystem: Environmental > Aquatic > Non-marine Saline and...
TTTTTAATGAGGACAGGTAAATATCGGGGTTCTTTGCAGCCCGCGGGAGAGGATCTGGATGGAAAACAGGGAAATAAAAAAGATTTGCCGGGAAATTCCTTTGCTTAGGGATTATTGCGTGGCTCAATTTGTTGATAAAGGGTGGTCCGAGGAAAAAAAATTTTATGTTCAAACCCATAAGGGCGGCAGGTTTAACCTGCGAATTTCCCCGCTGGCTTCTTTTGAAACCCGGAAAAGGGAATTCGAAGCCCTGGAAAAGGTCAGGGAACTGGGAATTACCATGTCCCAGCCAGTTGATATTGGAAAGTGTGGAAACGGGAAATATGTTTATGTTCTCCTTTCCTGGGTGGAGGGGGAAAGCCTGGACGAATCAATAGGTAAGTTGAACATTGAAGAACAATACGCGGTCGGGTTTGAAGCGGGGAAAATTTTGAAAAAAATTCACTCTATTTCTGCCCCGGAAAACCTGGAAAATTGGGAGGAGAGAATGGGAAGGAAAATCCAGTTGCGACTGGAGAAATACTGCGAATCCGGACTGAAAATAAAAAATGGTCACCTTGCCCAAAATTTTATCCAGGATAACCTGCACCTTTTAAAAAACCGGCCCCAGGTCTTTCAACACGGAGATTACCACATTGGAAACCTGATCCTGACTCCTGGCAAAAAACTGGGTGTGATAGATTTTAACCGCTGGGATTACGGAGATCCTTTTGAGGAGTTTCACAAGATGGAAATGTTCAGCAGAGAAAAGAGCATATCTTTCTGCCGGGGTCAGCTTGACGGTTATTTTCCCGCCGGCATCCCGGAGAATTTTTTCCTGCTTATTAGCCTGTATCTGGCAAGCGTGCTTCTTTATTCACCAGTCTGGGCCCAGCCCTATGGCGAGGAAGAAGTGGAATACATGAAAAAGAAGGCGGAAGAAATTATGGCTGATTCAGAGAACTTCAGGTCACCTGTTCCCCTCTGGTTGCGGGAAACCAAAACAGAAATAAACGAGGTGGCAGGACAAACCCGGTTTGGGAGGAACAGTTTTTCTGTAAAAAGGGAGAAATAAGGGTTAAAAGTTAGCAAATAATTGAACTGATTTGGATTTTTTCCTGGAGACAATTTTACAGGACAAGGAGGATTTGATTTGCAGCAAAAAGCCCTGCGCAGTATAGTTGAACTTTTCCCCGAGGGTGAATTGAAAGAGTTGGAGGCTTTCCGGCAAAAACATATCCAGGACGTGGGTAGAGAAATCCCCTTCCACGTTAATCTTTTGTATGATTTCCTTCTACCGGGAGAAATTGAAGGGGAAACCATTGAAAAATTGCAAAGAATTGGAGAAGAAACCCCGGAGTTTTCCTTCTGGGCCCGGCCAATTTCTTCATTCCCTACCACAAAAGTCCTGTACCTTTCGCCAACTCCCCTGACCCCAATTGAAAGCCTCCGGGAAGAACTTTTGGCCAGTTTTCCCCCCGGTAATGAGCGAGCAGAAGGTTCCCCCGGTTTATCATATGACCCTGGCCCTGGGATATTCCCCCCGGGAAGAAGAGGAAATCATCCGGGAATATTTTCATAAGTTCGGGAAGGACCCCCTTCCCCTCCGGGTTGGAAGACTGGGCGTCTATATTTTTACCCGGTGGACATGGAGAGAAATTTTCAGTATTAAACTGGGAGGCCAGAAATAGTCTTGTGAATAAATTCAGTGGATACTAAAGAGAAGGTTTTTGCTTGCAGGAGGCAGGAAAAAAATTTACCTGGATAAATAGAGGAAGGCTAATCCCCTGAGGGAGGTTTCGGACAGGAGGTCTATATTGAACAGGGTAGTTGGTTTTTTGTTGAGAGAGGGATGTCCCTCCATAAAGTTTCGGGTTAAAAAAGAAATCCTGGGCGAGCAGGATAACCAACTCCATAAGGAAATTTTTCAGGATCCCCTGGTTCAGAAATTCCTAAAACTACAGGGAAAAAGCGGCTGGATTGAGGAGGATTTCCACGGAGTTAGGGGTGTAGAAACTGCCTGCCGAGTTTTTTCAGAGAAGGGGCTTGAACCTCATTTTCCTCCTTTTTCCCGGATGCTTATCCAACTGGAGAGCAAAGGAGAAACTTTTGACCTGGGATCTTTGCAGCGGGTAGGAAAAATCCTTGACCGGAAAGGTTTTGGAGGGTCACAGATGATCAGGGCTTCAGTTTTTGCCCGGGCCGGATGGGAAAACTCCGACCTGGTCCGGGAGCAAATAAAAAAAGCCCTGGCCTGTTTTGCTTTTGTTCGGGGCGTAAACGGAATCGAGGAAATTACAACGCTATATAAAAACCGGAGGGTTTTTGTGGAGGGAGTAATGTGGCCGGGGATTTATCACCTGCGCCTCCTGGCCTTCACCTCACACTGGAGGACAGTAAAAAACCTGGAAATTATTCGTGAAGGAATTAAAAAGATGGTTGAAATGTCTCCCCTGCCCTGGATAAACGTGCGGGAAAAATCTCAGTTAATATCTCCGCCGGGTTTTGCCATGCAAAATTTCAAACCGGTTATGGAGGAAATGAAGCCGGGAGAATGGATGCTCTGGTTTCACCGGACTGAACTTATTGCCCGGTTGGGGGTAGCCCGGGAGATTAATGAAATTAACGATCAGCTGGGTTATCTCAAAAGGGTTCGGCAGGAGGGAGATGGTTTATTTTCGAGGAAGATGAGCCATAAAAATTTTTTTGACTGGAGTCCATATACAGGGTTGGCTCTGGAAAGGAATTGGAGGTCCCCAGTTCGTAGAATTTCTGACCTGAGCTTCCGCAGCCTTTTAATCGAACATTTTTCCGAGGGAGGCAATCCACCGGAGTCAGGGAAGATTATCAAACAAAATAGGGAGGAATTTTGTGGGGGTAGTAATTAGAAAGGCTGCAAAAGCCGACGAAAAGGAATTTACCCGGCTATGTTTGGAACTTACAGCTTTTAACCTGGCAAAAAGGCCCGCTCCTCTGGGGTATGAAGCAACTGAAGCAAGGATAAAAAAAAGAAAAGAAAACACGAAAACCCTGCTATCCCGGGCAACAACGGAGGAAAATTCGCTTGTTCTCCTTGCCCTGGCTGATGGAAAACCCGTGGGGTATGCCAAGGCCTTTATTTTAGAGGGTTCCCGGGGTTATGTGGATGAATTTTTTGTTTCTGAAGGTTTCCGAAACCTTGGAATAGGGAAAAAGCTGCTGGAAGTGGTTGAAGATTGGCTTAAGACTTGTGGAATAGATCATATAATTTTAAATGTTTTTTTATGGAACCGTGGAGCGGCCGATTTTTACCGCAAAGAAGGGTTCGAAGAATATTATGTTTGTTACAAAAAAGAACTGGATTAAAAAAGTAGGGGAAAAATTGTAATGAAAGAATGTCCTTTTTGCAAGCCGGAGCTGGATAGGGAACAGGAAATTGTTTTGAGGAATGCGGAATGTCTTTTTTTTGCAAAAACCCAACCCCGTGTTAATCGGTTCAGGGGTAATTGTCCCCCGAAAACACCGGGAAACGTTATTTGATCTGACAGAAGAAGAATAAATTGCTACCTATTCCCTGCTTAAAAAAGCAAAAGAATATCTGGATGAAAATATGCCCCCCAGGGTTACAATTTAGGCTGGAATGTGGGAGAAACAGGAGGGCAGGAAATTTTCCATGACCACCTTCATATTTTGCCCCGCTATGCGGATGAACCCCTGGCGGGGAAGGGGATCAGGTATTATTTGAAGCAGGAAGAAAACCGGAGATAAATCGGTAATTTTTTAAATGGGAGCTGATCGAAATAAAAGTCCAAAAAATTTCTGAAGTCCAGGGAGAAAGGTTCTTTGCCCTCTCCAGGGGAGACAGGACTTTTAAAAAAGCGGTGGAGGAGTTATGGGAAAGGGGAGTTTCTAAACCGGAATGGTGTTTTGTCCTGGAAAAAGAAGGGAAAGTATTGGGGAGATTGGGTTTCCTTTCTGCTTCAGAAAAAACCGGAAAGTTTAAATTGTTTGGTTTAATTCTGCCGGGGGAGAAGGAAAATCAAAAAGCAGCAGAACTGCTCCTAAAAGATAGCTTGAGGACAATGGAAAAAGCCGGGCTTAGGGAAGTGGTTTATCAGCTCCACTTTGAGGCGGGTTCATTCCCGGAAAAAGAAGCCAGACTTTTAAAAAAGGCCGGAATGGATGAAAGACAGATCAAGTTGAGCTTTTTCCTGCAGGCTGCAGATTTCAAGCCCTTAGAAAAAAACAGGTTGCAGTTCAGGGCGGTTAGGGAAGTTGGAACACCTTTTTATATTGATCTAATAGCAGAAGTTACCCGGGGCACTTTTGATCGGGAGGATCTTTCTGCAGTTGAAAGGCTCGGAGCCCAAAGAGCTGCAGAAGAATATTTTAGTACACTGCAAAAGATTGATCCTTCCCTCGAAAACTGGCTGGCTGGATTTCAAGAAGACCGCGCAGTGGGGTTGGTTATTCCCCAAATATTGAGTCCGGGCCTCGGGGCAATCAACTATATCGGTGTAGGTCCACATTTTCGAGGCTGTGGTTATTCAAAAGATCTCCTGGACAGGGGGATAAAAAACCTTCTGGAAAGGGATGTCCAGGAAGTTATTGCAGATATCGATGAAAAAAACCTGCCCATGGAAAAAGCTCTTCAGAACACGGGATTCGTGGAGAGAAGAAAAATAATGTTGTTTTCTTGTTCGTTATAAAACAGTCCGGAAAATTAATTCTGGGTTTATATTATGGAAAAATTATGAAAATTTTAAAAAAGGATTAAAGCGCTTAATGTAGAAAAAAGGAAAAATGGGTTTATTTAATTCTGATTTTAAACGAGAAAAAGATTAGCTTAAAATGGTTTCATTTACTGGATAGCTCTGAGAAGAAAACACAACAAGGAGGTGGTAACAATAAAAAAATCTCCAGTAATTTTAATATTGCTCGCCTTCCTTTTCTTTTTCCCGGTCTTTTTTTTGGTGGCCCAGGACATAGAGGAGGAAGTAAGTGGATTAATTGACCTGAGGGGCATTGATTGGGCTCGAGATGTAATCAACCTTGATGGGAAATGGGAGTTTTTCTGGGAAGAACTTCTTATCCCTGAAGATTTTAGCGAAAATCAGTTACCAAAAACCGGTTTAATTGAGGTTCCAGGGCCCTGGGAGGGTGTCGAATTAAATGGTGAGCCCCTTTCCCGAACCGGTTACGGTACCTACCGGGGTGTCTTCTTTGTTGAAGAAGCGGGTCAATTGCTGGGATTAAAAATTCCCGGGGTATTAAATTCCTACCGAATCTGGGCCAATGGTTTGGAAGTTGCTTCTGCAGGTGAGGTTGGGGAGAATAAAGAGGAGAAAACTTCCCATACCGTTCCCCAGACTGTTTTTTTTCAGGCTGAAGGAGATTCACTGGAGTTAATTATCCAGGTGGCCAGTTTTAATAGCGGTCCGGGAGGAATGTTAGAAAGTTTAACCCTGGGTCGTGCTGAGAATATTTTGGCCCTGGAAAACAATAAGCTTTCCTACGAATTTTTATTTTTGGGTGGGCTTTTGGTGCTCGGGTTTTACCACCTCATCCTTTTCTTTTTCCGCCATAAAAGAATCTCTCTTATTTATTTCGGTATTTTTTGTCTTTTATTGGGGCTAAGAACTATTTTTACCGCCGAGGGTATATTTTTCCGTTTTGTCCAGGATTTTTCCCTGGCCTGGGGCCAGAGAATAGAAAACCTTACTTATTTTTTAGCGGTAGGGGCTGCCGCCCTGTTTTTTAAAAATATTTTTCCCCGTTACCTCCCCCGGATCTGGATTGCTCTTAGTTTATCTTTTACAGCGATATTTTCCCTCTTGGTTCTTTTTGTTCCCACGGGATATTTAAGTTATTTCCGACCCGTTTTTCACATTTTATACCTGCTGCTGGGGGTTTTTGTGCTGCGGGCTCTTTTTCTGGGGACCTGGAAAAAACAGCCCGGATCTGCTTTCTTTTTAACCGGAACTATTGTTTTAATTTTTTGGGGAATTTATGAATTTCTTTTCCTGGGCCTTTTAAATGGTTCTCAGTTTATGCTTGGCAGCCCGGTTCTGCACGATAATCTGTTTAACGCAGCCCTTTTATTTTTTGCCTTCACCACTTCCCTGGGGCTCGGGAGCATTGGACTGGAAAATTTAAAACACCAGGAAGAATTTGTTGAAGATCTGCAGGAAAAAAATGAGGATCTGGAAATCCAGTTAATTGACCGGATCAAAGAAATTGAACAAGCAAATGATAAAATTGAACAGCAGGAAGGGGAAATTGCCCGGGCCCATAAGGCCCTGGAAAAAGTGTCGCTGCGAGATCCGTTAACTGAAGCGTGGAACCGCAGGTATTTGCAGGAAATGTTGGCCGGGGAATGGGAAAAAGGTGCAAAAGAGAAAACCCATCTTTCAATTCTCTTTCTGGATATTGACGATTTCCAGTTGTTTAACCAGAAATACGGGCACCGGGTTGGTGATGAACTTTTGATCAAGATTTCGGGTATTTTAAATGGTTTATCCCGTCGACCCGGAGAAATTGTTTCCCGCTACGGGGGAGAGGAATTCGTCTTTTTACTGCCGCAAACAACACAGGAGTGGGCAATGGAGATCGGAGAGCAAATCCGCAGGAAAGTTGAAGGCCTTTATTTATTCCAGGATAGTTCCAGGGGTTATAAGCCCGTAACAGTCAGCATCGGAATTGCCACCGCGATTCCAGATGAGAGTTCTATTCCCGAATCCCTGATTGCCCAGGCAGAAAACGCAATGTTCCGGGCCAAAAAAGAAGGGAAAAACCAGATTGCAACAGACTTTTTCTTTGGGGAATAAGCCAAGCCCCCGGAAACTCTCCGGGATTTCTTTCTGGAGAGGGAACTTTTTAAAGGAAAAAGCATGGAGTCTAAACCTCTTTGGTTTTTGTAAACTTTGTTTACCCAAAAGGAGGAGTACATGAAAAAACTTGATGAATTTCTTGAAGCAGGGGACGGAGAAAAACTTGCCGCAAGTGTATTTTTGCCCGGAGAAGGAAAATACCCCGTGTTGCTGGCAATGACTCCTTATGGGCGGGAGCAGCTGGCCCAGGTAGCTAAAGCTATGACTTCCAGGGGTTTTGCTGTGGTAGTCCAGGATGTCAGGGGAAGATATGATTCTACGGGTTCTTTTTCCCCTGTTAAACAGGAAAGAGAGGATGGACCTGCAACGATTGATTGGATTGAGAAACAACGATGGTATGACGAGGAAAAGGGAATTGGAATTATTGGAATTTCCTACCTGAGCCTGGTAGGCTTCCTCGCTGCTGCTAAAAGAAAATCAATTAAAGCGATGTTTAATGCCGGGGGGCTTGCTGATAGTTTTGATCTAACCCACCGGGGGGGTGCTATTGTGCTCCACCACGCCCTACCCTGGAGCATTATAATAGGGCATGGCAAAACCCAACCTGATCTTGGATCTGCAGACTGGGAAAAGGTTTTTAAAACCCAACCTCTGGAGAAGGCAGATAGGGTAGCAGGTTATCCCAGCCGGGTATGGCAGGAACTCTGCACCCATAAAATCCGGGATGATTTTTGGGAAGAATTAAGCGCCTGGCAGGAATTAAGAAATTTTGATTTTCCCATCCTCCATTTTACGGGCTGGTACGATATCTGCCTGGGACCTACCCTGGATATTTTCAATTATTTCCAGGAAAAATCGGAGTTCGAACAGCAGTTATTCATTGGACCCTGGAGTCATTCCGGAACACTGCGGAGTCCAAACGGTCTCGCCGGGATCGACTTTGGTCCGGAAGGAAAAAGTGATTTGTTTCAGAGGGGGTTAAACTGGTTTGCCCATTTTCTTGCAGGAAAAAAAAGGGAGAAAGAGTTACATAAAAAGCCTGTTAACCTTTTTATCACCGGGGAAAACAAGTGGCACTGTTTTAACCAGTGGCCCCCTGAAAAAGCAAAAGAAAGAAAATTATTCCTAAGAGGGGGGAGTTTGGGTTATAAAAAAGAAACCACCACCGGGGAAAAAAGCTTTATTTTCGATCCTGCCCAGCCCCCACAAACAGTTGGGGGAGCTGTGTGGGAGTTTCCTGCAGCAGGCCTTGAACCGGGGCCCCTGGATCAATCACCTGTTTCCCGGAGGGAAGACGTAATAACATTTTCTTCACCAAAACTAAAAGAAGATCTTACCCTGGCCGGGCCAGCAGAATGCAGACTTTTTGGCTCAGTTGATGGGGAGAGTGGTGATTGGGTGGTTAGAATAGTCGATTTGGCCCCGAATGGAAAAAGGCGCTGGGTTGCAGATGGAATTCTTCGGTCCCACTTCCGGGAAGGGCCCCGCAAGGTGGTCTCCATGGTTCCGGGAAGGGTGGAAAGTTTAAAAATTGACCTCTGGGCAATTGGCCATACCTTCAAAAAAGGGCACCGTCTTTGTCTGGAAATAAGTGGAGGTTCTTTTCCCAAGTGGGACTTAAATTTAATCGGGCTCCGGGAGCAAAATGTTAGGAAACAAAAAATCCACTGGGGAAAAGATTTCCCATCATATTTGAAAATCTTTGAGTTAAAATAATAAAAATGTTTCATCCAAAAGCAGGTTCCTGGCCTGCTTTATTTTTTAATTTTTAAATGGGCTGGAGAAATTTTGACAAAAATACCCTGAAAAGCTTGGGTAAAAAGGGTTTTCATATTTATGTAAAAAAAGTAGTTTTGATAAAAAGGACTTTTACCCGGAAAAGAAGAATATAATTACAACTTAAAGTTTTAAAACAAAAAAGCTGAGGTGAAAACCGCTTAATTATGAGGGTACAAGCATTTAAGGAATTTTTTTGATGATACCTCTGGTGCTTACATATTTGGCATAATATTCCCGGGGGATTTTTTTCGGCGATTTTAGAAATAGTATATGCAATAAATATTCCAATTAAAGTAGCATATTGGATTTAAAATTAATAGGTGAAGCCTAATAGTTTTTAATTTAGCAAAATTACTGCTAATGGTTTTTAATATTCCCCCCAGAACCGTTTTAAAGAATTTTTGTAAAAAAAAGTTTAAACCTGGGAAAAATAGTTTGGAACTGTATTTTTATAAATTTCAGGTTTTGATAAGGAGGGGATGTGAGGGAGAAATTAATTGATTTGGTTCTTTTTACTTCAGGTAAATGGTTGGATTTATAAAAACTAAGGAGGATGGAAAATGCTGAAAAAAAGTTTATTAATAGTCCTGGCCCTGGCATTGGTCTTCGGTTTTACCCTTATTAATCAGGCTCCCGAAGCAACCACCGCCCAGACCAGTAACTGGAAAATTGGGATTATGACCGGAACAGTAACCCAGAACGAAGAAGAATTCCGGATGGCAGAACAGATGCAGGCCGAATTTGGAGAGGACCACATTATTATCACCACCTATCCTGACCGGTTTATGCAGGAGCAAGAGACCACCATCAGCAACATGCTGGAAATGGCAATGGATCCTGACACCAAGGCCATCATTATGGTTCAGGCAGTGCCGGGAACTGTAGCCGCAGTCGATAGGGTCAAGGAAGTCAGACCGGATATGCTCTTTATTCTCGGAGCTCCCCAGGAAGATCCTGACGTAATCGCTACTAAAGGGGATATTATCCTTAACACTGATGACCTTGGCCGCGGTTACCAGATCGCCGAACACGCCCATGCAATGGGTGCTGAAGTAATTGTCCACTACTCCTTCCCCCGCCACATGTCCATTGAAATGCTGGCCGAACGCCGCCGCATGATGAAAGAGCGGGCAGAAGAACTGGGAATTCGCTTTGTTGATGAAGATGCTCCCGACCCCACCAGTGATGCTGGTATTGCCGGAACCCAGATGTACATCAGTGAAGATGTTCCCCGTAAAATTGCCCAGTACGGCCCCAATACCGCCGTATTTGGCACCAACTGTGCAATGATGGAACCCCTCATTGCCAGAACTGTTGAAGCTGGGGGTATTTACCTGGTCCAGTGCTGCCCGAGTCCCTACCATGCCATGCCTGCAGCCCTGGGTATCAGTGTTCCCGATGATAAAAAGGGAGATGTACCCTGGATTCTGGATCAAATTAAAATTAAAGTAGAAGAGCAAGGCGCTTCCGGCAGAGTAGCTACCTGGCCAATCCCGGTAAACATGATGTATATCCAGGCTGGAACCTACTACGCCATTGACTGGATTGAAGGAAGGGTTGCCGAGCGTAATAACAAGGAACACCTGCTGAGTATCATGGAAGGTATTGCCGGTGGAGCTGTTAACCTGACCGAATATCCTGGAACCGACAATTACTATCTCTATCTCTCCGACCACATTATCTTCTAGATTACCGATGGAGCCTAAAGCAAGGTTGCCTTTCGGCAACCTTGCTTTTTAAATATTTCACGAGGAGGGGGAGAATGGGCGAACCTTTTTTGCTGCAGATGAAAAATATTGGAAAAAGCTATTACGGAACCCAGGTTCTCCAGGATATTAACCTGAGTTTGAAACCGGGTGAAATTCATGCCATAGTTGGCGAAAACGGGGCTGGGAAATCCACCCTGATGAATATCCTATTTGGAATGGAAGTAATTCATTCTACAGGTGGGTATGAAGGGGAAGTGCTAGTTGATGGGAAAAAAGAAGAAATTGAGTCCCCGCAGCGGGCCATGGAACTGGGAATTGGAATGGTTCACCAGGAATTCATGCTCCTGCCCAATTTCACAATAACTGAAAATATCAAGCTCAACCGGGAAAACCTGAAACCCAGTTTTTTAAGCAGGGTTTTTGGAGAAAAAACCAAACTTCTCAATTTTCCCCAAATGAATTCCGATTCCCGCAAGGCACTTGATAAGCTCGATATTGATATCGAGGAATATGTTATGGTAGCAGGTTTACCCGTTGGCTACATGCAGCTCACAGAAATTGCCAGGGAAATCGATAAAACCAATGTTAAGGTAATTGTGTTCGATGAGCCCACTGCAGTTCTCGCGGAATCCGAGGCGGATCGATTGTTAGAAGCAATGAAGAAAATTGCTGATGAGGGAATTGCTATCCTTTTTATTACCCACCGCCTGGATGAAGTATTGGCTATCAGTGATAATATTACCGTCCTCAGGGATGGGAGCCTTGTTGCGACAAAATCCGTAGATGAGACCGATGTAAACCAGATTGCAGAATTAATGGTCGGGCGGAAAATCGAGAAAATGGTTCACGGCGAAGAAAGGAGCTTTAAGGGGGAAACTGCCTTAAAAACCGAAAATCTTGTCGTGCACATGCCCGGGGAGAAAGTAAACGGGGTAGATCTTGAAGTAAGAAAAGGAGAATTTTTTGGAATTGGAGGCCTTGCCGGCCAGGGAAAAGTGGGAGTAGCCAATGGAATCATGGGCCTTTACCCCGGTAGGGGGAAGGTCTGGATTAATGGAAAACAACTTGAGCTTAACAACCCATCCAAATCCATGGCCCAGGGACTGGCCTATGTTTCCGAAGACAGAAGGGGAGTAGGGTTGCTGCTCGATTCTTCTATTGAATTGAACATTGTAATCACCTCCCTGCATAACCAGAATAAATTCCTGAAAAATTTTGGAATAATCCGCCTTCTGGATAATAAGGGTATACATGAACACGCATTGAAAATGATCAAAGACCTGGATATCCGCTGCACTGGACCGGGTCAGTTTGTGAAAAGATTGAGCGGAGGCAACCAGCAGAAGGTGTGTATTGCCCGGGCTCTAACCATGGAACCGGATATCCTTTTTGTATCCGAACCCACCCGGGGAATAGACGTGGGAGCTAAGCGTTTGGTCCTGGAAACCCTGGTCCGTTTGAATGAGGAACTGGAAATGACGATTATCATGACTTCCAGCGAACTTGGCGAACTCCGCAGTGTCTGTGACAGGATTGCCATTGTTAGTGAAGGAAAAATTGCAGGAATACTCAGGCCAGGCGATCCAGATAAGGACTTCGGTTTGCTTATGGGCGGAAAAAGGAAAAGGAGGGGAGCCTAGTGATTAAAGACTTTGCCGGGAAATTCCTGGCCAACTTTGGCCTGGCCCGGGTTATTATTCTAGCCTTTTTTATTTTTCTCTGTATAATGGCAGTTGTTTTTCAACTTGATATAGCAGAACTTTTGACCTCCTCTCTGGTGCGCATTGGAATGTGGGGAGTTCTGGTCCTGGCCATGCTCCCGGCTATTAAATCCGGAATAGGTCCTAACTTCGGGGTTTCCCTGGGTATTCTCTGTGGCCTGGTTGGAGCCCTGACCGCCCTTGAAATGGCCTACCGGCTTGGTGACTCGGTTCAATTTGGCGGGGGAACCCTTTTTATTATTGCCATTTTAATTTCTCTTCCCTTTGCAATTTTAACCGGGATTGCTTACGGATGGCTTTTGAACAGGGTTAAGGGATCTGAGATGATGATTGCGACCTACGTTGGTTTTTCCATGGTTTCTATTATGAAAATTGCCTGGCTTTTCCTTCCCTATACCAGCCCGGAAATGGCCTGGCCAATTGGTCGGGGAGTAAGGGTTCAGATTTCTCTTGCGGGCAGGGGAATAACCAGACTTTTGAATAACTTTCTGTCTTTTAACATTGGAGAGGTTATTGTTCCCACAGGCCTTCTTTTATTCTTCGCCTTTATGTGCTTTTTGGTCTGGCTATTTATGCGGAGTAAAACAGGTGTAGCCATGCACGCAGCAGGAGATAACCCCAGGTTTTCAGAAGCTGCGGGGATCAATGTCAACCGGAGCCGGATGATCGGAACAACTCTATCAACAATACTGGGAGCTATCGGGATTCTGGTTTATGCCCAGAGTTATGGATTTGTCCAGCTCTACGAAGGGCCAATGTTTATGCCTTTTGTTGCGGTTGCGGCAGTTTTGATTGGTGGAGCTTCGGTCAGGAAGGCCACGATAACCCACGTAATAGTTGGAACTGCTCTCTTTCTGGGGATCCAGGTGGTTGCCATCCCGGTAGCCAACGCTTTTACTACCGAATGGGCCAGCATGGGTGAGATCAGCCGAAAGATTATTCAGAACGGGGTCATCCTGTATGCGCTGACCCAGGCAGGAGGGGAATAACGTGCTTACTCATACCACAATCCCTGAGGAAAAAGTGAAGGGTAATCCAAAACAGAACCTGATTAAATTCCTGACCAAAAATATGGTAACCATCATGTTTCTTGCCCTGGTTCTCGCAGGTTATTTGATTGCGGGCATGAATCCTTTCCTGTTCCTATTTGATATTGTTGCGAGAATGTCCCGGAACTCCTTTTTGGTCCTTTCTCTAATTATTCCCGTTGTAGCGGGGATGGGATTGAATTTTTCCATCGTGTTGGGAGCCATGGCTGCCCAGGCCCTGCTCATTTTTGTAACCCACTGGGGAATAACCGGACTTCCCGGGATTTTGCTCTGCATTATTCTGGTTACGCCCCTGTCCCTGTTTTTGGGTTACCTCACAGGTAAGCTATTTAATAAAGCAAAGGGACAGGAGATGATCGCAGGTTTGATCCTGGCTTTCTTTGCCCAGGGGATTTACGAACTGATCTTCCTGCAGCTTGTCGGTGGAATTATTCCCATGAATAATACCACCCTGATAATGAGCCAGGGTATCGGTGTAAGGACCACTGTTGACCTTACTGACGGTCTTAAATACGGCCTCGATTGGCCGGGAGTAACCTGGGGGATGCCCAACCTGCTCAGGCCTACATTGCCCTGGACAGTAATAGTTGGAGTTATTGCCCTGCTGGTTGGTTACCTGGTTTACCTCCTATTTTTCAAGGGGAAGCGGGCTTCAGCTCCCAAGCTGATATCCTCTGCGGTTGTAGGTGGTCTATTAGTTTACTGGAGTGTTAACCAGATCCAGACCGGATCCATGATCAACATGGTAAGAATTCCGCTTTTAACCTGGTTTGTTATCCTGGCGCTATGTTTATTCATAGTGTTCTTTTCCAAGACAAAACTTGGGCAGGATATGCGTTCAGTAGGCCAGGATCGACATGTTGCCGCGGTAGCCGGAATTCAGGTGGACCGGGTGCGGGTAATTGCCATAATGATGTCCATGGTAATGGCCTCCTGGGGACATATTATTTTCTTGCAGAACATGGGGGCCTTTAGCACCTACGGCAGCCACGAACAGATCGGTCTGTACTCGGTAGCAGCTCTCTTAATCGGTGGCGCTACCGTAACCAAGGCTACAATCGGGCAGGCGCTTCTGGGAGTGTTCCTGTTCCACGCCCTGTTTATTGTATCACCTTCTGCAGGACGGCAGTTATTCGGTGACGCCCAGGTTGGAGAATATTTCCGGGTTTTTGTTGCTTACGGTGTTATTGGAGCTACCCTGGCCCTACACGCTTGGAAGACACTTCTCCAGCGCAAGGATAAACTGGGAGTATAATTTTCTGCTTTGAAAATCCAGGCAGTAAAGGCAAGCTCTTTCTGGAAAAGGGCTTGCCTTTAGTAATTTAGCGGGGAGGAAGGATTTGGCAGAAAACCGACGAAATTAATTTTAAGCAGATATTTTCGGGTTGCAAAAATTTCCCAGGGAAAAAGAAAGAACGGGGGGATGAAAATTGGGACAACTGGTGGGAACAGCTGTAGGGATGATTGTTTTTGGTTTTTTATGGTATTACATTAATGTTACCAAAAAAGAAGGCAACCCCAGACTTTTAGAAACTTTTCTGGTAACGGTTTTGTTCGGGATCATGTTTCAATTTTTTATTAGACTCTTTCAATTTTAATTATCACGAAAATGCAAAAAAGGTTGCTTAAAAGAGGTGTAGTTAGTTGGTTATTTCCATAATAGTTGCGGTTGCCAGCAATAATGTTATTGGTTCCGGGGGAAAAATGCCCTGGAAAATTCCCGGTGAACAGAAAAGATTCCGGGAACTTTCTCTAGGGAAAACTGTTTTCATGGGACGAATTACTTTTGAGGAAATAGGTCGCCCTCTTCCAGATCGTTTTACAGTGGTTATTTCCCGGACCAAAAATTTTGAGTTTGAAAACTGCCTTACGTTACCCTCTTTACAGGAAGGCCTGGAGAAATTCAGAAATGAACCCGAAATTATTATTGCCGGTGGGGCCCAGCTCTACCAGGAGGCTCTTCCCTATACTGACCGGATTTTCATGACCAGAATTCACAGAGATTTCCCTGGTGATGTTTATTTCCCGGAATGGGACAAGGACGACTTTGAAATTACCTATGTAAAACGGATTGAAGGTCAGATTCCCTATACTTACTATACCTATGAAAGAAAAAACAATTCCTGATATACTTTTCTGGCAGGTTTTTTAATTAGGAATTTTAATTATTTATTACCAGAAAAGCTTGGGGAAAGGAGGGCGGAATTGAAAATATTACTAACTGGTTTTGAACCATTTGCAGGAGAGAAATTGAATCCCTCCTGGGAGGCGGTTCGGGAAATTGGAAACCGAAAGATTGAGGGGATGGAGATCGAAACGCTCTGCCTGCCAACTGTCTTCGGCAGGGCGATTGAAGTTGCTGTCCGGGCAATGGAAAAGTTTAATCCCGAAATTGTGATCTGCGTGGGACAGGCAGGAGGCAGAAGCGAAATTGGTATCGAACGGGTGGCCATAAACGTTAACGATGCCAGTATCCAGGATAATGAAGGAAAACAGCCCGTTAATGAACCAATTGCAGAGGGTGGGCCAGCGGCTTACTGGTCAACTCTTCCCATAAAATCGATTGTTCGGGCGATAAGGGAAGAAGGTATTCCCGCTGAGGTTTCAAATTCTGCGGGAACTTTTGTCTGCAATAATATTATGTACGGAGTCCTCAATTATCTGGCTCAGGAAAGAATTAATTGTCGTGCAGGTTTTATCCACATTCCCTTCCTTCCCGAGCAGGCTATTAACTTCCCCGGTAAACCTTCAATGAGCCTGGAAACGATAATTTTGGGGCTGAAAACTGCAATAAAAACAGCGGCAAAAATTGAGAAAGACGAAGAAACCCCCGGTGGGAGAACACACTAGAATGAACTATTTACAGGGTTTTAAGGTATTTTTAAAGGTTAAAGCAGCCTTCTAGAGAAAAAGTTTAAAGAGGTGACAGAAATGTTTAAAATAATTTTTTACGGAATTCTACTGGGAGCTGTAGGGCTGGTGGTGGGGTATTTAATCTTCGCTCAGGTTGGTGGAGAGTATGTCCCCCTGGACCATTTAACCAACCCACCCCAGGATTTTCTTGACGAAATTAGAGAAACAATTACCGGTATTCGCCAGATCAGAGAAAGGATTCTGGTCAGCGGGGCCATTGGCCTGGGTTTCGGGATTCTTCTCGGTGCTATCTTAAGGAAAAGGTAATGTTTAAGGTAGTATGTGCCCCGGATTCCTTTAAAGGGAGCCTCGCTGCCAGCGAGGTTGCCCGGGCGATGGAAAGAGGAATAAAAAGTTTCTGCCCTGAAGCCGAAGTGGTTAAGCTCCCCCTTTCTGACGGTGGAGAAGGGCTTGTCGATTCCCTTGTTGCTGCAACAAAAGGCAAAAAGAAAAATACTGTGGTTACCGACCCGCTGGGAAGAAAGGTTGAAGCAGGGTATGGAATTCTTGGGGATGGGCAGGGAGTAATGGAAATGGCCGCAGCCTCGGGTTTACCCCTCGTAGCCCCCGAAGAATTAAATCCCTTAAGAACCACAACTTTTGGGACCGGGGAACTTTTACAGGCTCTCCTGGATGAAGGCTGTAGGACAGTTATTGTGGGAATTGGCGGAAGTGCTACCAACGATGGAGGCATCGGTATGCTCCAGGCTCTGGGTGGCAGGTTTTTTGATTCGGAGGGAAAAGAGCTGGGATGGGGAGGTGGAGAATTAAATAAACTGGCCGATTTTAATCTGGAGGGGCTCGACCCCCGGATTGAAAAAACCGAAATTAAGGTGGCCTGTGATGTTGATAATCCCCTCACTGGAGAAAATGGAGCAACCAGGGTTTATGGTCCTCAGAAGGGGGCTACCCTGAAGATGATCGAGGAACTGGAGCGAGGCCTGGGCCATTTTGGAGACCTGATCCGGGAAAAAAAAGGGATTGAGGTAAATTCTTATCCCGGTTCAGGAGCAGCAGGAGGCCTGGGCGCGGGAATGATGGTTTTTCTGGGTGGAAAACTCCAGCCAGGAGTTGATTTGGTCCTGGATACTGTCAGGTTTGAAGATAAAATTAAAGGAGCCGACCTGGTTATTACCGGGGAAGGCAGATTGGATAAACAGACCATTTATGGCAAAACTGCCCTGGGAGTGGTGCGAAGGAGCAAGAAAATTCCCGTAGTTGCGGTAGGGGGCTGGGTAGAACCGGAAATAGCATTATTGCGAGAAGAAGGACTTACGGCTTTTTTTTCAATTCTGGATCGGCCCAGATCTTTAGAAGAAGCTATGAAGATTGCCCCAATGCTGCTGGAGAGAAGTTGCGAAGAAATAATTCGCTTGTTTTTTTCAGGCAGGAAAACCTAATTTCTTGTAGAAATAATAATAATAATAATACTATTATTATGGTAGTAAAATAGGGTTTCAAGGGAGGTTCACAAATGAAGCTATCGACGAAGGCCCGTTATGCGACCCGGGCTCTGATCGAGTTGTCCCGTCACTATGAAAAGGGTCCTGTCCGGTTAAAGGATATTGCCGAAAAACAGGGAATTTCTGCCAAGTACCTGGAGCAAGTTCTTTTCCCGCTTAATATCCAGGGGCTGGTCAGAACCCGCAAGGGAAGCGGAGGGGGACATTTCCTGGGTAAAGACCCTGGGGAGATTAATCTGGCGGAAATTGTTAACATCGTTGAAGGGTCCCTGGCTCCGGTTGAATGTGTGGATGACCCCCAGAGATGCTCCAGACATGAAACCTGCGAGGCCCGCCATATCTGGGTTCGGCTCCGGGACGTTGTTGTTCAAGAATTGGAATCCATTAGTTTGAAAGAGCTTGCCAATATTTAAGGAATACTCCGGGTTGGAATCTTATTCCAGACCCGGAGTTTTATTTTCGGAAAAACTCATTCCTGTTTTTCTGGAAAAGAAATCTATTGTGGTTTTGGGAAGACCTGTTTCAAAAGGAGGAGAAAATGTCCTTTGAAAAAGAGTGCATAGTTGTTATCGGGGGTGCGAACCTTGATATTAGGGGGCGGGCTTTAAAAGAAATTGACTGGAATTCTTCCAATCCCGCTCAAATAAAAACAAGTCCAGGGGGAGTCGCCAGGAATATTGCGGAAAACCTGGGCCGACTGGGGAAAAAAACCTTTTTGTTTAGCGCGGTAGGGGATGATTTGACCGGGAAGCAGCTTTTGGAAGAAACAGAACGGTCAGGGGTTATTGTTGATAGAATAAAAATCTGCAGAGGCAAAAATACCGGGACATACCTTGCTTTCCTGGATCAATCCGGGGATCTTGCCCTGGGCATGTCGGATATGGATTTACTGCGGGCAATAGATCCGGGTTACCTAGAATCCCAGGAGAGAATTTTTAAGCAAGCAAAAATGGTCATCGCGGATACAAATCTTGAAATTTCAGCATTAGAAACCGTAGGCAGGTTAAGAGAAAAATTTGGTTTCTCCCTGGTTTTAGAAACTGTTTCTGTTGCCAAAGCTCCCAGGGCAATTCCCTTGCTTGGTGCCACCAGTATCCTTGCTACAAACCGGGAAGAATTTAAAGCAATCTTACCCGGCCCCCTGGAAACAAATGAAGATTTAGCCCGGGCCGGAAAGAAAATCCTTGCTCTTGGTGTTGATATCCTGTTATTAAAAATGGGGGAGAAAGGGCTTTATGTCCATTCGAGAGAAGGAATTTTTAATTTTCCTGCAGAAAAAGTTAAAATCAGGGACGCTACAGGGGCAGGTGACAGTCTGGTAGCTGCGTTCGTTGCGGGTTTTATGGAGGGTTGGAGCCTTGAGCTCTGTTCTGGATTTGCCCAGAAGGTTGCGAAAATTACTCTGAAGGCTGTGGGGAGCGTTAGCCCGGAAATTAATAGGGGCTTAATGGAGGGGGTAAAAGAATGAAGTTTTGGGTTAAAGAGGAAGTCAAAAAAGCCCTGGAAAAGGGGCAGGGGATAGTAGCCCTGGAATCAACTATTATTACCCACGGTATGCCCCAGCCCGAAAACTGGGAAACAGCCCTGGAGGTGGAAAATGTTGTCCGGGAGGAGGGGGCTGTCCCGGCAACAATAGCAGTAATGGAGGGAAAGGTTAAGATTGGACTGGAGGAAGCAGAGATTAAAGAACTGGCCAAATTCCAAAACCCTCGAAAAATCAGCCGACAGGACCTGGCCTTTGCGGTGAGCAAAGGGCTAACCGGGGGGACTACTGTTGCAGCAACAATGCTCCTGGCTCAGAGGGCGGGGATCGAAGTTTTCGCAACAGGGGGAATCGGAGGGGTCCACCGGGGAGCAGAGGATACCTTTGATATTTCTGCAGACCTGGAAGAACTCGCCCGAACAAGGGTCACTGTTTTTTGTGCTGGAGTAAAATCAATTCTTGATATCGGAAAAACCCTGGAGTATCTGGAAACAAGGGGAGTCCCGGTTATTGCTTACCAGACCAATCATTTCCCCGCTTTTTTCAGCGACCGGAGCGGTTTCTCTGCCCCCATGAGTTTAGATAATCCAGGGGAAATTGCTTCTTTTATCCACAACAAAAAGGAACTTGACCTGGGAGGAGGAATTGTAATTGCCTGCCCGGTTCCCAGGGGATACGGGGTTTCGAAAAAGGAGATGGAAAAAGCCCTGGAATTATCCCTCGAGGAAGCAGAAGAAAAGGGAATTGTGGGAAAGGGGGTCACTCCTTTTTTGCTCCAGCGGATGAATGAACATACCCGGGGGAATACTTTGCGGGCCAATAAAGTTCTGATAAAAAACAACGCATCCATTGCGGCGCAGGTGAGTAAAATTCTTGATTGAGCTTCAGGAGGTAGGAAATGTTTTCTAAGTTTTTTATTTTTTTTCTTGCTGGTTTTCTGATCATTTCTTCGCAGTTAGCAGGAGTTTTTGCTGATAATGAACTGGAGAAAATTGTTTTGCTTCACACCAACGACGAGCACGGAGAGATAGAAAATTTTGGGCGTATTGCCTGGAAAAAACAAAAATTGGAGGGAAAGTATGACGAGGTTTTTCTGCTCAGCGCTGGGGATATTTTTAGCGGCAACCCGTTAGTTGATCACTATACCCGGGAAACCGGGGAAAAATTTCCGGGGAAACCCATGATTGAACTGATGAATGCCGCCGGTTATGATGCAATGGTTATTGGAAATCACGACTTTGATTATGGGCAGGAACAATTAAATCTGCTCCGCCAGAAGGCTGATTTTCCCATGATTCTTGCCAATATTGAAATTAAAGAAAAAGCTCTCCTGGAAAAAACCGTCCCCTACCTGGTAGAAAAGACGGGAAGGGGAACTGAAATCAGTTTTCTTGGACTGGTTGAAGTAGGGAGCGGGGGCATCCCTGCAACCCATCCCTCCAACCTTGCAGGGCTGGTCTTTTCTCCTCCTGTAAAAGTAGCCCGGCAGTATGGGTTTCTCGCCCGGGAAAGCGATATTGTAATCAGCCTAACTCACCTGGGGCTGGAGAAGGATATAATTCTGGCAAAAGAGATTGAGTTTTTAGACGCAATCCTGGGAGGGCATTCCCACACTGCCCTGGAAAAACCAGAGGAAGTTAATGGGACCTTAATTGCCCAGGCGGGTTCAGGGACCCGTTACCTTGGAAAAATTATAATCAAATTTAACACCAGCGAAGGAAAAGTTAAAAAGAAGAAGGGGACCTTGCTGCCCATAGATGAGATCAAAAAAACTATCAGCTCGGTCGAAGAGAAAATTACTGCATTCCAGGAGGAAATGGCCTATTTAAGGGAAGAAGTTATTGCTTTTTATCCCGGGGGAATCAGGGGAAGGGAGCAGCTGGGGTCGCTTTTAGCCCGGGCTGTTGCAGAAAGATATGACCTTGATATCGCTTTTCAGAATATAGGAGGAGTAAGAACGGGTTATCTCCCGCCAAAAATCAGCCCGGAAGATATTTACCGTTTGGATCCTTTTGCTAACGAGATAGTAATTGTTGAAATGACAATTGAGGAACTAAGGGATTTACTCGCTAACTCCTTTTCTCGCCGGAATTCAATCGATCTTCTCCCTGGGGGAGGTAGCTATGAAGTCCGGGTAAACGAGGCCGGTCAGGTTGAGAAAATTAACATCTGGAATATGGAGGGGAAGAAGTTCTCGGAGGGGGAGACCTATCTAATAGGTTTAAACAGCTATGTTGCTGAAACATATTATCCTTTACCCCAAAAACGGGAGAAACAGCCGGAAACCACTGCAGAAACCCTGATTGGCTATCTCAAAAAAAAGGACGAGGTTAAGCTCCCCGAAGATGATAAAACTGCCATTAAGATTGATAGGGCTGGGGCAAAAGGGATGGTTATTGCTCATTGCCCGCTTCCTCTTTCAACTGATAAGAAGAATCAGCAGTCTGTAAGTGCTGGAACCCTTATTGCCGAAGCACTCAGGGTAATTGGTCGATCTGACCTGGGTTTTTTTCCTGCCGAACAGCTCTATCCAAACCTGGAACTAACTGAAGGCCCTCTTAACCGGGAAATTCTGGATTTGTTTTTTCCTGGATTCCGTTATGAAAACCCGGTTTTGATTATTGAATTGGCCGGCGAAACTTTAGAGAAAATCATGGTTAATGAAATAAAGAGAACCGGTTATGTCGTTCCCTATCAATTTTCCAAAAACCTTGAATACGTTCTGCTGCATACAGAGGATGACGAAAGGGACATTGAATTGTTCCTTGAAGGGAAAAGAATTGAGAAAGAAAAAACCTATTCCGTTGCCATAAACCGCTACGAGGCGAGTAAATGGCAGCAAAGGTATGGACCAATAAAAAACAAAAGAAAGGCTGGCTATTCCGAAAAGGAAGCTCTCCTGGCTTACCTGGATCACATAGGAATACTTTCTCGGGAACTCTGGACCGAAAGAGTGGAGAAAGAAAAGCCCCGCTGAGCGGGGCTTTTTGTGCGACGGGCAGTCACATCCGTTGTGGAACAACACAACAATATTGCTGAAAAGAACGGCGACTACGTTACGGTGGTAAAACGGGTCGAGAGT
>Ga0207421_10002668_pt1 | contig 21987 bp, 5 predicted proteins | sample SodLakKL_010_SED_4_FD_187542 | JGI IMG/M metagenome (GOLD analysis project Ga0207421, IMG submission 187542) | Alkaline sediment microbial communities from Lake Tanatar, Kulunda Steppe, Russia - 8KL_010_SED (SPAdes) (version 2) | ecosystem: Environmental > Aquatic > Non-marine Saline and...
TTTTAATTAACGATTGCTGAAATTGTTCTCTTCATTGGTAAGCTGAAGGAATTCTTCCATATATAAAGTTATTAACACCAATCCATCCTAATCTATTCACTGAAGAGCTTAGTGTTGCTTCATCACCCTAAAGATTCGGCCAAATTCTTCAGCTGTAGAATTAGCATCTGAAGTTGACAGGCTTAAAGAGAATAGCGGGTTTATTTTAAAATAACAATAAATATGCCTAAGCGAGAGGGGGGGGGCTTCGGGCATGCGGCTGCGCAATTGTGAATTTTGAATGGTGAATTGTGAATTACTGTCATCTGTGGGCAATCTGACACACTCTTGGCACTACAGCCCTGACATACTATTTTTTGTGCATCTCAGGAGTGGAGGTGGGGTTTGGGATACTGAAGGATTCCAAAACGCATCAAAGATAGATCAAGTCTGAATTCTGATTTTTGATATGTGAATCCTTAGGCAAGCTCTACTCCTGAGAGGCACAGTTTATTTGGCAGTACCTGCCTAAAAAAGCGATATGAAATTATTAGCGCTCAGTATGATTTGCCACGAAGTCACGAGGACTCGAAGATGCACGAAGATCCCCTTCTTTACTTCGTGTATCTTCGGGCCCTCGTGTCCTCGTGGTTCCCTTTTTACCAAAAGCTGAATGCGCCTGGGTACGAATCTTCGACTCGGGAGTTATTAATAGGTGAGAGATACTTCGGACATACCCGTTCGACTCAGCTCAGGAGTGCTGCTAATCCCCAATTTCCAGTTTCATTAAAATACGCTATTATAATGCCCTGCCGTATTTAGGCTTAAAAAACCAGACTAATCACATTACGACTACTTATGTCAGTTAAACCAATTCTTTTTTTCGCATTTTCGGCCCTTCTTTTCACGGCCGCCTGCAGTAATGATTCCGGCGAGATTGTCTATCCGGAAACCCGCCAGGGTGATGATACCGATACCTATTTCGGCACTGAAGTGGCCGATCCGTACCGCTGGCTCGAAGACGACCGCTCTGACGAAACCGCCGACTGGGTGAGCCGTCAGAATGACCTCACATTCGGGTATCTGAACCGTATCCCGTTCCGCTCTCAGGTTGAGGAGCGCATCACACAGCTTTGGGATTATGAGCGCGTGAGCTCCCCAACCCGCCACGGCGACTACTACTACTTCTCGCGCAACGACGGGCTTCAGAACCATTCTGTGATTTACCGCACCGCCGGCGATGCCGATGATGCCGAGATCTATCTCGATCCGAACACCTTCTCTGAGGACGGAACCACATCCCTGGCCGGCCTCAGCTTCACCCGGGACGGCTCCCGCTCCGTACACGCCATTTCCATCGGCGGATCCGACTGGCGCGAGGTCATCACCATGGACACCGAAACCGGTGAAGTGATTGGTGATACGCTCCGAAACGTGAAGTTCTCCGGACTCGCGTGGAACGGCACCGAGGGCTTTTTCTACAGCAGCTATGAACTTCCGGACGGAAGTCAGCTTTCGGCCATGACCGATCAGCATCAGCTGTACTACCACGAAATCGGCACATCACAAAGCGAGGATGAGCTTATTTTTGGTGATGGTGAAGAGCAAAAACGACGCTACGTGGGCGGAAGCGTAACCGAAGACGGACGTTTTCTGGTGATTTCAGCCGCGGTGAGCACAACGGGTAACGAATTGTACATCAAGGATCTGAGAAACAACAATTCCGAAATCCGGACCGTGGTCGACAACTTCGACAACAACCACAGCGTGATCGATGCGCGCGGCAACTATCTGTACATTTACACCAATCTGGATGCGGAAAACTACCGTCTGGTTCGTGCGCCGATTTCGAATCCGTCGCCTTCACGCTGGACCGACATCATCCCTGAAACCGACAACGTGCTTTCCGTAAGCCGCGCCGGTGGCTACCTGTTTGCCAGCTACCTGATTGATGTGCAGACCGAAGTGCGTCAGTACACATACAGCGGCGAGCAGGTGCGCACCGTTGAGCTTCCGGGCGTGGGAACAGCCGGCGGATTTTCCGGCCGCGCCGACGATACCGAGCTTTACTACAGCTTCACCTCGTTCACCTACCCTTCAACAATCTTTGCATACGATATCGAAAGCGGTGAGTCGGAGCTGTACTGGACGCCGGAGATGGATTTCAACCCGGATGATTACATCACCGAGCAGGTCTTTTATGAAAGCAAGGACGGCACGCAGGTTCCGATGTTCATCACCTACAAGCGCGGAACCGAGATGGACGGCACGAACCCGACCTACCTGTATGCCTACGGCGGCTTTAACGTGAGCCTGAGGCCATCATTCAGCGTGGCTCGCCTTGTGTGGCTGGAAAACGGCGGAATTTATGCGCAGCCAAACATCCGCGGTGGAGGCGAATACGGGCGTCAGTGGCACCTTGCCGGAACCCGCTTAAACAAGCAAAACGTGTTTGATGACTTCATCGCAGCCGGCGAATATCTGATTGATAACGGATATACCTCTTCTGATAAACTTGCTATTTCCGGCGGTTCAAACGGCGGACTACTTGTTGGCGCGGTGATGAATCAGCGTCCTGATCTGGCCGGGGTGGCCTTTCCGGCCGTTGGCGTGCTCGACATGCTGCGCTACCACACCTTCACAGCAGGAGCAGGCTGGGCGTTTGATTACGGCACGGCCGAAGATGACGAAGAGATGTTTCAGTATCTGCTGGGCTACTCACCTCTTCACAACATAACGGAAGGCACGGTTTATCCATCAACGATGATCACAACCGCCGATCATGATGACCGCGTGGTTCCGGCCCATTCGTACAAATTTGCGGCTGAGCTTCAGTCGAAGCATGCGGGCGACAATCCGGTTTTCATTCGTATTGAAACCATGGCGGGTCATGGCGCAGGCCGCTCGACCTCCAGCCTGATTCGCGAACTGGCCGACAAATGGTCGTTTGCCTGGTACGAGATGGGTGAGAATCCTTTTGAATAATTGCACGTAGCCTACAAGCTTTAAAAGGGAATCCGGTCTTTGATCGGGTTCCCTTTTTTTATTAGGTCACGGAGGCATTTGAGGGCTTAGTAGGCCCTTCGGTTTCGGGACTTGTCTGCTTGAAGAGGCACCCGGTGTTTTATTATCGCCCGGGGGTTGCTTGCCGCGGCGTTGATGGCCGGCTTTTGTTACCCGACTCATCTATTGTTATTATTCGATACCATAAACCACGCCCCCCTTCTGCATCCATCCATTCAGGCTGCTCCAGCGGCTGTTCTGTCAAGCGCTCAAACTGACCACTGCGAACCTCTGCGCGTTCTACCAGATAACCGGCAGCGTCATTTGAAGCCGATTCCTCCCATCGGAGCATCACGCCGTCTTCACCAGCAACAACCTGAAGGTTTCTGATTGATGCCGGAGGCGTTGTGTCCCGCAGCTCGATTTCGGCAGGTCCTCCCGCTTCACTTTCATTACCCGATGAGTCAACTGCGGTCACAAAGTAGCTGTAGGTCTGGCCACGAATTACTTCACGGTCGGTTAGGTATCTTTGTGACCGGGCTGTTTCGGATGCCACGGTGTCCTGCTCGCTGTCAACCCGGTAAACGTTGTATGATGTAACGTCACCCGAACCGGATGCCGCCCATCTCAGTCGAACTCGCTCGCCGTCATCCTGATCTGCGCGAAGATTTCCCGGCGGATCGGGCGGCGTGAGATTAGGCACCTGGATTACTGTAAAAACGGTATCGCTTCGAAGTCCCTGACGATTTGCTGAAGCGACGCCAAACTCATAAAACTGACCTTCCGTGAAACCTTCGCCGACCTGTCCTTGGTCGGTAAAGCCAGAACCGGTTACACGCCCGTCGTTGGCTTGTCCGAACGCCCTTTCTCCCTCTTCCGTATACTCTCGCCGAAGAATCACGTAGGTATTGAACAATTCGTCTTCCTCGGCCGGGGTCCAGTTCAGCTCGATGGTTCCCTCATTCTCGTTGTATCGGGCGGCTAGTTCTGAAGGCGGATCGGGATAAACGACTTCAATTACGTTTTCAATGGCAGGATTGCCGTATTCACTTTCTACACCCGTCTCAGATACCGCTACCGCATAGTACTGGAAGTGATAGCCAGGCTCAATGGTATTATCTGTATATACAGGATTCCCTGCATCTATCAACTCGTCGGTGAGGCGCTCCCACTCCTCATTTTCCACATTAAAACGGTCGATGTGATAACCAGCCACAAAGCTTTCGGGACTGACCGCCCATGAAAGCTCAACGACTCCGTCTTCGAAGCTTGAAAAGATTCGGCTGATACTTGACGGCTGACGCATATCCTCCAGCGAAATCACCTCTGGCGCTGAGCGAATCCTGTTATAACTGGTGATGTCTATTGCTTCGACCACAATTTCTGCTTCGTCTGCCTGTATCCGTACGGGAAAACTCGCGCTAAACTCTTCTACGTCAGCCTGTCGAAGTACAGAGTTTCGGTTTACTTTGGTGTAGTCCTCTTCTCCTTTCGGGCGGATGTATATATCGAAACGGATTACGTAATCGTCCGGCCTGTCTGTTTCATCATACCGCCAGCTTATGTGCCCTCGATTGCCCCGGCGCTCAAAGTCCAGAACCCCGGGGATGTGAAGATTCGGAAGTTCTGCGATGGCTTCAACCTCTGCTTCTCTGCCGACTGCTTCACCTCTTCGGTTTACCCATTCAAAACGGTAGGTAACCTGTTCCCCGGGAAGGGGATTCTCATCGATGAATAACTGCCCGAAAGCTTTGGCAATTTCCGGGTATGAAAAAGCCAGCATTGTTCTGTTGAACTCATCTCCTCGCAGCTGAAAATAGACCTCTTCCTGGGTTTCAGCATCCAATGCACCCCGAAGCTGATCGTAACGATTTCCAACCATCCGCCGGAATTCGGATGCATTATCAGCCTGAAAAACCGGACCATCAGGTGTAAGATGTTCTTCTGTTCCGTCATGCTGACGGTATACATGAAAACCCTGCCCCAATTCAGACAGATAATCTACATATACATAAGCCTCACCTTGCGGCGTTTTCATAACAACCATGTCCTGCGCCTGAACCATTTGCGGTAGACAGACCAGCAATGTGGAAGTCAGCAAGGCGAAAACGATGCCTTGCGATTTAGTAAAATTCCTGCGTTCAAATAATTGCATCATCAATTAATGTGTACCTGATTGATTTTTTTGACAGAGCTAAAATTTCTTAGAAAGTCAGATTCAAATTTCCCGGCGGCAGCTCAAACGGCGGCAACGATATTGGTTGTACTCCTTCAGTCACTACCGTTTCCAGTCCGGCAGAGTTTGTAATCCGAATTTTGACCTCCAGGTCTTCGATCTCATATCCAAAGCCAACATAGATATCTCTGTTTATGGAAAACGGTTCGTTCTGCACCGTTTCCAGCTCTTCAATATGTCCCCAGTCCTGCAGCGTCTCAACGGAGCTTCCGCCGTGGTGCAACACCTTCAATTCTACCGAAGATATGCCAGAGACCGGATCCTGTATATTTTCAATTTCGAGATTGAACCAAGGTCCATTTTCGTCTTTAATGCTAACCGTAGGTGACTCCGGAGGTTCAGTATCAATAATAAACGGACCTCTTATTGCAGGCTCTGAGTAGAGACCTGTTTCGCCTACTCCACGGACGCTTATGTAAAAGGGTTCTCCTTCCGGCAGCTGTGAATTAAATGCAATCATAAGCGGCGCATGCGACATATTACCGGGATTCAGAATACCCGTCATTGTGTTATCAAGATCGCCTTCATCCGGCCAGCTGCGAATATCATCCTGCCCCGGCTGGCTGCCAATAGCAAACTGATGTCCGCTAATTCCTGAGGTCGGGCTATACGATCTTCTTGTAATATAGATTTGATGCTGATTCATCCACCGAACAACTTTAATCTCCGGATCATCGGGCTGGACCGGATCTTCAGGATAGCCCAAATAGGAACTTGAGATTTCGCTCACAAGTCCCGCATGGTTAACAGCTCTCAAATGGATATAGGAGTCATCTCTAAAAGAAAAATCTGGGTTACCGTTTTCTCCGCTGATTAGCGTTACCTCGTTGGTATCAGCAATCGCGGCGTATGCTTCGAATTCAGTTTCATCAGCTGTTTCGTTATCCGTAAGTATAAACTCATAATGCTTCAGACCGGATATTTCATCGTTTGATGGTGCCCAGCTGATTTCACCATAAGAGGGCTTTTCGTCTGTAACCGAAAGCATTAACAGCTGATTTGTAGGCGAAATGCTGTATTCGGGCGTGCCTTCGTCGTACTGATTAAGATAATCCATTGGATCCGACCCGGGGAACAGCAGCGGCGGATTTAGCAGTACAAATCCACCATTTCCTGAAGATACCGCTTGCTCCGGCGTGCCGGGTTGCGTTGGTGGCGTATCATCATAGACAACCGGAAACGCTACCTGCATCTCTGCACCCTGGTCATTTTCGTTGAACGCCTGAACACTTATGAAGTAGGGCTGATCAGCATCCATACTCACAATTTGCGTTTGCCCGTTGAGCATTTCTGTCCACTGGCCGGGCACATCGGGATACGGAGTTACATCACCTAAGAGATCGGTTATCTCTCGGACGTCATCTTCACCCGGCTGTGTGCCAATATAATAGTAGTAGTTTGCAACGCTGGACTCCGGCTCGTCTACCAGCGCCCGCAGCTCAATGACTTCGGGACTGGAAGTAAAGTAAGCCTCCGGAGGATCTACAGCGCCCTCCAATCCGCTTGGGTTAAAGGGGTCTTCTATCAGGAAGGTCGAATAATATGCCCTTTCATAAAAATGATCCAACTCTACCAGAACCTCAGCGGGCGGGCTTGTTTCTGAAGGCAGCAGGTTCTGCCCCGAAGAAGTTGAGTTTCCGTTTGACGTTACCGCCATGTCAAACCGGAAGTTTCTCCGAGCCATAACTCCGCCGTTGCTTCTGGCAATGAGTGCTCCGTCTACTTGTCTGGTAGCCTGATCGCTGTCGGGTAGAATTTCGGTCTGGAGATAGCTGTAGTAACGGAAGCTATCAGGATTTCCGATATTCAGAAACGGTCCTGATAGTTCGGGACTCTCGGATTCGAAAGCAGATTCTTTCGTCTGAATGCTGTATGAGGCAATGCCCGACGGGTGCGACGCGCTCCACTGGATATCCGCATAGCTGAAGAAATCCGGATTCGTATGGTTTACATCTGCGCTCACATGGGTTATCTGCGGCGTCTCAAGCTGCGCGAGCGCATTATCTCTGCGCTGAGCAAAATCCTCATAGTTCGGGTCTGCGTCCAGATCAAATCCATGCTCTTCGGCGGCCGCTTCTCTTGTCTCCGTATAATCGGCCAACACCTGATACAGGCTTACCAACATGTTAGACTTCAGATCATAAAAATCGTCAATCAAATTGGAGTTAACCGTCATCATATCTTCAACTGTAGAGCGGAACTCTACCTGCTGAACGCGCAGGCTTTGTGTTATATATTCTGTTTTATCGATTACATACCGTTCACCGCCCAGTGTATGGATATTCACCCACAGATCTTCGGTGTCTTCATGCCATTCATCCTGTATGTGAAACTCTTCACCATCCTCACCCAGGGCGTCGTAGAGCATTTCAGCTTCGGTGTATCCGGAAAAGTTATAAGGTGTACCTAAAGTGGTGGCATCAGTCGAAAGCTGCTCCATAATGCGTACCCGTTCAGCCATCATTTCACGCTCCTGCTGCCAGGTTTCCGGATCTGCTTCCCGGTTCTCGTATGCATCAATCATGTGGCCTACAACTTCGTCTATCGCTGCAGCATTAGACCCACCCTGCTGATAGTCTGCTTTTATCAGCTCAGTTACCCAAATGCGGTGCCAGTAGCGGTTAGCCCTTACCGCAAAGTAGCGATCAACGGCTGTAAGCGCCTTGGCATATTGCTCGTTGATTTGCGTGATGGGTGGCAGGTCACCGTCGAGAGGACCGTCTGGCAGAAGAAGCTGGTCCATCAGATCCAGATTATATTCGATAGCATCGGCAACCAATGCCACCTGCTCCTCCAGATCCTCCATTACTTCTGTAAGGTTTTCCATCTGACCTGACTGTTCCATAGCCAATTGTTCATCTACATCAAATTCCGGCGGGTTGCCCGGGGTTAGCGAATCCGGCGGATCACTGGTTACAGCAACAGGCGAGCTGCTCATAATCTGAATGAGTTCGTCCTGCAGATCCTGGACTTCAGATTCGAGTTCGATAGCTTCAGCTCTTACTTCACCAAGATATCCGGTAACATCGCTGGCAATATCTTCCAAATCAGCGATAAGCTGTTCTGCAGAACTTCGGGCATCTATCCAGGAAGTGTGTGGAACTGATTCAAGATCAGAATCATCCCTGAATCCAAGATCAAAATAATTTCCTATAGAAGACGCGTTTCCGTACGCATAGCTGTCTCCCAGAGCAGACGGAACGGTGTTCCCTGCCTGAGACTCGTTGAGCATCTTGTAAAAATGCCAAATCTGCTTCTTAGTTTCGCTTGCCCTGCGCAGGTTATAACCAGCTCTGGCCAGCTGCTCATCAGACAAGTTTGCACTCGGTGCAGGCACCAGTTCTATTTGAGCTTCCAGGTCTTCAATTGCACCGGCAACCATGTCTTCAAACTGATCCGCCTGCTGTTTTGCCCTTCTAACCAGATTGGCATCCGGACCGGGATCACTTCTGCCCCAGTCTCTTGAAATCGACGGCTGTGTCTTAATACGAATCCATGGTGAGAAGCACTTTCTTATCGGCGAGAACCTTGGGCCAATACGACCGCACATGCTGCCCATTCCAAAAAATTCATAATCGGAAGACCCCTTTTTTACAAAGGCCGCCTGCAACTCTGCCGAGCCCGATAAAATCACAATATCTACTGAACCTTCAATTACGGTATATGCACCCAAAGGCATCTCAGCCGCGTCGTAGGTGAGGTACCAGACAGATCCATCTATAGAGCCGGAAATGCTGAAGGGGCCAATGCTTAACCCTGCCCCCATACCTACCTCGAGCAGGAAGCCATCATTACTTGCAAGCAGCCTGTTTCCTCCGCTGCTGAAAATACCGCCGAGAAGGTCTACTTCAAATTCACCTCGCAGTCCCCATTGTACTCCTGCCGGGGTATCTGACAATATAAATTCTACTTTTGCACCTCCACTGAGCACCCTTATCATTTCCAGCTCGGCTTCAAGATTGATCTGAAGGCGAAACTCTTCAACGCGGCTTACTCCCGCAAAGAAGACCCCGCCGGCCATCATCGGCGAGCCGTCCATGCCCAGCAGATGTCCGTCGGCATCGAGCGCAATATTCAGGTTCGTTACTTCAAGAAATACGGATCCGGAAATCAGGCTTCTGCCACCCGCTCCAATCATATCCATTTCAGCAAAAAGCATCACCCCGAACCGGATTTCAACATCATCGCTAAAGTTGGCACTGTCGCTGGGGCGACCGGAAGTCACCCTCTGTAAATCACCGGGCGGATCTCCGCGAAAGCTGTCGGCCGCGTTAATCACAAAGTCCAGATCCTGCGAACTCGGACGGTAGAAGAAGCCGCCACCGAAACCCGATATTGCGAGTATAGGCGGAGCTACATCAAATCCGCGATCGGCGCTTACGGCTGCAAAAAGCCCGAATGAAAGATCTCCATCGCGGCGTGCAAAAGTTCCGGCAATCATACCTTCCGTAGTTGAACCACCGAGCGAGAACGATGCGGTAGCAGCCGCACGGAGTACCATGTCACCGCCTGATGTATCGTACATCAGGCTGGCTGAAGCTGTAAAACTATCGTCAAAGTTAAGATCGAAGTTATCTACCGTGAAGGATTTCGACCCGTCTGCTTTGCGATAAAACTGTACTCTCTGCACCGATCCGCTGAAAGTAGCATCATCGGAGTTTGTTTCACCGCCAAGACTAAGTGAAAGCCCTGAGCCGGAGGACTCTTCACATAGTCCAAAGCAAAGATAATCCACAACCTCAATCGTACGGGTAGACTCTTCAGCATCTGCCAGGTCGTCCATTTCCAAATCAAAACCTGCGGGCACTTCAATTGGGAAAGCGTCGTCTTCGCTTCTGGATTCAAAGGAGCCGAGGTCAAGCCTGAAAATCTCCAGTAAATCAAAAGAGGCATTACCCGCCAGGCTTCCCATACTGTCAAAACCTTCACTTGTAATGGTAAGCCCTTCATAACCGGCCGATCCGGAGAAACCGGGCAGGTTTATTCCCGCCTCTCCGTTCAGGACGATTTCGAAGACAGAACTACTCGATGAAGCCACATCAGCGAAGATATCAATTTCGAGCAATGTGCGTTCGAAACTGAATCCTGTGTTACCGGTTATGTCGTACTCAACAAGGTTCGGGCGATCTCCTCTGACCGAAATGCCCGGCCGGGCCTCAGGATCACCTGCATCGCCCAGCTCTATACGCTCTTCACCGTTTATAGAAACCGCTCCGGTCATAGCCAGATGGGTAGAAGAAACGTCGTCCGGATCCACGTCTAAGAGCAGATTATTGATGCGGAGACTTATTTGTGAGCCCAGCTCCACGATGATGTCATCATCGGCCGTGGGGTCGAACTCCGACGCCTCCGGGATATCGGTACTAAAACCAATATCGCCCGATATGGCATCACGGCTGAGAACAATATCGATGAGTCCGTCACGGTCAACGGGATCGGGAATCAGAAATGCAAGGCGTGCATTTACAGCCAGGCCTCCGTCTTTGCGCTCCAGCCCCGCCGAAACGATGCGTAGATATTCGCCCAAAATTTCGACTTCATCAGAACTAACGTCTCCGGTTGAAAACTCTCCATCAGTGGACGCCATAAGCTGTTCGTATTCAACGGTTTCATCGATAAAAGTGAAGTCTCCGCTTCCGGATGTGGCCGCCAGCACGCCATCAGAAAAAGAGATTTCAATCTCGTTCATGTTACCTTCTGCTCTTCCTTCAAAAAAGCTGAATTCCTGATCCGGTATTTCGGCCGCTGCATCACCCATACGCATCACCAGACTTGGAGAGCTTCCCAGGTTTTCTACGCCAACCTCCAGATCGGAAAGTGAAAACAGGAGCGGTTCACCAAGCATCTCTTCAAACGATACGCTGCCGCTTACGCCCACGACAAATGCGCCGTTGCCCGCTGTTATGGAGACAGGCTGATCTTCGTTGAACACAAACTCAGCTTCTCCAAAACCGGCCGTTTCAGGCACATTCGCGACGTCTGCCTGAAAGTCCCAGCTCTGATTTACATAGCCTGCAGAAACGAACAGCGGGAAGTCTGAGGCTTCATCACCCTGCATAACGGATGTTTTAAGCGCAGCCGCAAGTTCTACTTCGTTACTTCCGCCAAGCGATATACTTAAACCGTAGAGGCCTGCCTGAAACATAGCCGTATCATCAGAGCCAAAGCTCCTCTCGATTAAAAACGCCGTATCCGGGTCGAATTCATGAGGTATTTCTCCTGCCTCCAGCGTAGCTTCAGCGATGCCCGATGAGTTTATCGTAGTGGAAACGGTCGCAGTTTCATCACCAAAAACTTCCGGCAACTCTACTGAAATCTGAGCAAATAAACTGTTTGCATCACCCTGCTCCACGGCCACCGAATCTACCGTTAAAGGCAGTCCTGTGCCGGGCTCAAGATCAAGGGTTGTCTGCATGGTGATATCCCCGCCATTCGGACGATACTGATCGTCTGTGGTAAGGGTGAAGCTCATTTCTGCTGTGGGCACTACGCCGTCTTCCTCCAGAGCGGGGAAGTGCGCCGTCAGCACATCTCCGTTGGTTGTGAGCGTAAAGCCGCCATTTTCGTTTGAGGAGACATCAATGAGCGGCTCTCCGTCATCGTCTGTGAGTTCAACGTACGCTATATCAGACGATGGCAAGCCAAGCGTATCGGGTAGAAGCCCGACCAGAAGATCGCTAAAGCTGAATCCATCTGGACTGTACTCGGCAATGAGCTGATCTTCTGCTGTGTAAAACATCGCACGGCCGCGCTCGACCTGAGGCGATTCAAGACTGTATGCAAAGCTGTCTTCGAACTGAGCACTGAGTTCAACAAAGGTTTCTCCTCCATAGAAAAGGGAGGCCGATGCACCACCTTCAAAGTTGAGTCCGTCCTGATCCAGAATGACGCTGCTTTCTGTTCCTACTATCAGGGCATTATCGTCCTGCAGATCTCCCGCAGGCGGACCTGTGATAGCTGCAGACAGCGGGTCGATACCTACTCGCAGTCCGAAACCGGCGTCAATCACCGCACTACCGGACGTTATGGAAAACTCACGCAGACCAAATGCCAGCTGATTAAATGTAACAGAAACATCAGCATCACCGGCATCAAGCTCGCCTGCAGCGTCTATCATAAAACCCTGATTATTCAGCTCGGCCTCGTTTACTACAAAAGTCATGAGCGGATCGGGCCGGTTTTCCGGGATATTCATATTGAACGCCTGACCAATCTGCACGCTGCCATCGGTGATTTCACCCTGCAGTAAATCAAGGGTGATGTTTCCCTGCGCTTCGAAGAGGCCTGTTGGCCCGTCCAGCATAGCAGACAGTGAACCTTCAAACAGCACTTCCTGCTCACCTTCGGAAAAGTCGAGTATCAGGGTTCCGGGTCCGGCGCTTAGCTCTGCCGGTCCTGCCGTTAGTGAGCCGCAAGGCTCAAAATCGTCTATGTTGCCCTGAAATCCTTCACCGGCCACAACCCCCACAGAAAATGATACGTCCATCACGCAACCGGCTTCTTCATCCTCGAAAAATGGTATATCTGTGATGAGCCCGTCGAGCAGAATAGTTACATCCTGGCTCACTACGCCGTCTTCTTCTACGGTTTCCAGCGCGCCGGAAACAGAAGAAACGGCAACGGTAGGCGCAAGAGAGGTTAACGTACTAAGCGGAACTTCTATCGGGTCGAGCGGGGTGAAAGGCAGCATTTCGCCGGTAAGATAGCCGTCAGTTATGCTCACATTTCGGAAGGTTAGACCATCCGGCGGATTTAGTGCACCTCCGGCCAGATCGGGAAGGTGAAGCTCAAAGTCCAGCTCAGGGTTTATTTCCGGAAGTTCTCCGTCGAACCAGTTAAATGTGACGGGCTGACTGGTACGAAGCGCCAGCAGCTGAAATTCAAAGCCAGCCAAACTAAGCGACGGCAAGTTGTATCCGTTAAGCGAGCTGTTGTTCAGATCCAGCTCAGGAATACTGATGCCTTCACGGGATATCTGCATACCATCAAAGGGTACCGAAAAGCGCTCTGAATCAGCCGGATCAAAAGCAAAGGCGGCATCCAGATTGAGCTTCCAGTCCCAGCCCGTCTCGGAATCGTACGCAAGGTAGGGAACAGATTTGATTTCACGCAGCTCCAGGCTGAAGTCACCCAAAGAAGCAGAAACGGGATTATCAGGACGTATTCCGGCTGTGCCAATAACAGTTAGTCCATCCGGGTAGTAGTTAAAGCCAAGCTCGGCCAGTCCTTCCGCATCGGCGTCCTCTCCAAGCTCTATTTCGGTGTAAACACTAAACGCAAAATCCGGCCTTTCACCGGAAAAGACGGGCAGGGTTACCGAGCCGGTGAGTTCTGCAATGCGCAGACTGAGCAGATCACTGTCGCCCTGAAGCGGTATACTTGCATCCAGGTTAACAAGATCAATATTTCCACTTAGGTTCCCGCCTTGTGAAATTTGCAGCATAGCTTCACCGGCATCGGAAACTTGCGTATCGAAAAGCACGATATCCCCTAATAGCTGGAGATAGCTGCCGTCATCACTCATCGCATCGGACTCTCCGAAGATGATTTCCTTAAGCTCAAAAGGCAGTCCCAGCCGCTCAAATGCCGTGGCGAAAACCTGGTCTTCATCTACATTCACGGATGCGGACCCGGAGAGAACGCCCATTTCGCCGGGAATGGCTGAAATCACAAAGTCGTCGAGCATAACGTCTCCTGCAACCGGAGGATTAGCCGAATCCAATGCGGGTACAACCAGCTCAATATCTGCTCCGGGCCTGGTTGACAACTGCACCTGCCCGGGAGCCAGTTCATTCACATCCACCAGCAGCTCTCCAGCCTGATCGCGAAGCACGAAATAGGCAACGCTGGTCGAAGGAGCCGGCAACTTTTCAGGAATCAGATCTTCCACTATTCCTGAAATGAGCGGGGTCAGGCCGCTTGAATTTAATACAGCGATATGCTGCTCATCATAATAGAAGTCGATGCGGCCATCGCTTATTCCGAACGGCTGCAGCCTGAAGGAGAAGTCTTCCGAAAATTCGGCTTCAACATCACCAAAGCTGAGTTCTTCCATGCTGAATACCGCTCTGGCAGCGCCTGATGTTCGGATACCTGTGCTGTCGATTCTCACGCCGGAGCCCAGTTCGGCATAGAGCCCCTGAGCGGGAAGCTGAGGCGTATCGCCCTCTTCGGAAATCGGAACCGCCTGAAACTTCGGAGAGTCTAGCCCTTCGCCGAAGTCGATTACAAAACCAAAGTTCTGGTCAAAATGGATTTCACCGGCGCTTACAGCGCGACTTTCCAGCTCGTGCGTTACATCATCGAACGTGGTTCCAATACGCTCACGGCCAATATTGAACGTGTTCCGGCCGTCGATATGGACGCCATCGAGGTCGATTCGCGCCTGGTTGATTTCAAATTCAAGTACGGGCTCATCTGATGGCACGTCCCACGTAAACGGACGATCAATTACAAAATCAAGATCGATAAACTGCGTTTCCAGAATATCGTAGGCCAGGCTTCCTGCCACATCACGATCCCTGAACTGAAGCGACGCATCCGCCTCAAAACGAGCCTTTTGCCCGTCCCCGTCCTCATCCAGAACCAGGATCGCATCATCAAGCAAACTATCAAACGGACCTATAGGCAGACCACATCCGGAATCGCTGAACGGCATTTCCCCCACGATTGCACCTTCTGAAAAACGCAGGCCACTCAACTGCTGATTGGCCGGATCACCGTCCTCACACGTCAGCGGGTAGCCGGGATTGTAGTGACCTTCTGCGTTAAAGGATGCATCTGGCAGGATACGCGGATCTGCATCACGGTCATAAATCGCTGATATCGATCCTCCGACTGCATTTAGCACAATTTCATGGCCGGCAAGCAGGGTGATACTGCAGTTGGAAACCGGATTAAGCGCCATATCAGCGCTGAGCGAGCCGTTGGTTACCTCACCGTTTTGAATTTCGAGGTTAGCGCCCAAGAAGCATGATGGAAGGCCTTCGGTTTCGGCAAGGTTTACATCTGCATCAAACGTCAGATTCCAGGGGCCTGCTTCGCTATCGTCGTAATTCTGAAACGGAAAAACAAATTCCGGCATATCCACACGCTGTAGCGCCAGATCAAAAAGATCATGCCTGTAGTCCGGAAGTCCGCTTTCGCGTGAAATCGCTGGTACAGAAAGTCCGTTCGGGGTAAGGATGAAGGATTCTCCCGGATTTACCGACCATCCAAAGAGCGGAAAATCAAGCTCGGCACTAAATTCAACCTCGTAGTCCCAGTCACCGGTCGAAGACTCATAGCTTACGTCTTCGAGATTGATGTTATAAATATCAAGTCCTGCAAAACCGAGATTCAGATATTGGCGCGCACTGCCGCAGGTGTTGCTTAGAGTTGAAAATTCAGCGCCTTCACCCGATTCAAAACTACCTCGTATACGAACACCGCACGGCGCCTTATTTTCAAAATCGAAAGCCAGCTCCCAGCGCGACCTGAGCTCATGCTCCAGCGCGTTATTTTCACGATCCAGTGTAAAGCTTCCCTGAAGGCTCTCCATGCTAATGGAAGGATAGTCGCGCTGCGTGGATAGCGGTATTGCAAAGCCTGTATCACACTGGTAAGAGACCAGCGGACTGCTTCGGCCCAAATCGATGCCGGAAACAGGACACTCCATCTGCTGATCCATAAACATAAGGCCGGCATCCGCCATAATCCGGCGTGAACCAAGGTTTACACCAATGCGGTTGATCTCCAGCGCGGCCATGTCATTTTCAAAAACCGGCAGCGCACGGGTATCACCTTCAAGCACACCCTCGGGACCCTGCGGCGTAAGATTAAATAGACCCTGTACCGGAATTCGCTCTTCCGATACGTTATCAACGTCTGCAAAAGCGGTAAACCCTTCACCAAAACGGAATTCTATTCGCTCAAGGGTCACTCCATCAAGATCGGGTATGAGCATAGAAAAAGGACGCTGCATATCCATTGAAACAAAACCGCCGGTCATAACAGGCTCAGTACCGGCTGTTTCAGGTAGTCTGATACCGCTTGCCATACCCTCAACACGCACCGGTTCAGGCAGGTACCCGGGTACAAACTTTATTACCGCCGGACCGCTGAATTCCAGCATTCCGTCCAGCTGTTCAATCTCGAGATCAAGAGGATTGATGATGTAGGCCGTGCCCGGTATTAAAGCAATTCTTTCGATGTCCTCAAGATCTCCGTCCTCAGGATCTTCGCTCATGTAGGTAAAACTGAAAACTTCACTCTCGCCTTCGTTCCGGATAGGAATCGGCTGGTCCAGACCTGATGCTGTAATCTGCCATGCGTATTTCCTGCCTTCTTCCAGCGGAAACAAGTCAGGAGTGTAAACCAAATTTGTGTTGCCAATAAGTACTTCATCATGGTGCGGACGGTTGGCGTCAATCCCTTCTTCCGGCGATTGTCCTTCAAGAAGCTCCACGAGGTAGAACTCATACTCTACAGGGGAGCCGTCAGTGGCAAGAACAGTCGTCCAGCTGAACACCGGAGTTTCTGTGATTACCTGTTCTTCGTGCCGCGGTGTTACCAATTGCGGCGGTTGCGGATAGGTTACGGTAAACTGTGCGATACCGGGCGTAACCATCAGCTGTGAGCCATTCAAGGGCCGCGCATCGATTTCCAGGCGGTAGTTTCCTTCCGGGAGGGCTCCTGTCTGAATGATCTGCCTGCGAAGCTCAGAATCAAGATCGTTAATAACGTCCTGAAACGACCTGTCGATAAAAATATCATCAAAGATGGGGGCGAAGATGTTCAGGTCAGGCTCTATCAGAACCGGCTCGGACACCTCTTCTACAAGCAGGTTGTTGTTGCGGTACAAACGTATTTCGAACTCAAGCTCAACAGGCTGCGCACTTGCAGTAAGATAGTTTACCTGCACTTCGTAAAAGCCACCTCGAACATCATTTTCGATATCACTAATGTAGGGAGATGGCAAAACGCCCGGCACATTTAGCACATTAATTTGAACAGACTCCTGAGCCAGAGCACTGCCGGATAGTGCCAAAAATCCTGCACATAACAGCAGCAGGCTTCGTAGCATAGCGATGAATCCGCCGGAGTTTGCTGATTCCGGTTTCTTTGGTTTTGAAATGTCGCTCATGGTGCAATAATTGTGTATCAGATTTTTCATGTTGCAGCCTTAGAATCTGTGTGAAAAGCTCAGTCTCGATTCGACTTCATTGAAGCCGGCCCCGGCTCCCTGCCCGATGTAGTTATTCGTTGTCCTCACGGAAAACTGAAGACGGCTGGCGTCGAATACCCGCCACGACAGCCTTCCGCCACCCCCAAGCTGCCAGCTGATATTCTGAAAACTGCCGGCACCGTTCGGGGTAGTGCTTGTACGAGTCACCTGATTACGTGAGCCACGGGCATCCAGATTTGCGTTCAGCCGCCCGCTTAAAAACGTATACCCAATGCCGAGGTTAAGACCAGCGTTGAGCAACTCGCTTCCTGATGCATCTCCGGTGAGGCCGTTCAGCCCTGCATTCAGCCGCAGTCCTCCGCTGAAGTTCGTAGTGTATAAAAGATTGGCATTCAGGGTGTATCCATCCGTCCTGTTCGTGTCATCTTCAAGGCGACTCACTGACTCAAACGTCTGATAAAACAATGCGCTGTTTATGTTATGCGTGATGCCGTCACCGCTGAACGTGAGCGTTGTTTGCAGTCTTCCCGTATGATTGCTGTATTCAGATCCTCCCATACCCTCTTCGCCGCTTAACTCACTAAGGCTAAGTCCATAGCCTGCTGTTATGGTGAAAGCAGGGCTGATCCTTGCAGTTAAGTCTGTATTATAATTGAGACCATTCTGACTGCGCGTTCGGGTATTCTGCAAATTGTCCCTGTCCAGATCCAGGCTGTTGCCAAAACGAATCCGGTTATCAAACAGGTCTAGCCCTACCGAAAATCCGTAACGCTCACGGTCATCCCGCATGCTTCGAATACCCATGGTTTTAAATCCGGGTTCGATGCGCTCATATTCCACGTCAATATCCACCAGGTCGTAGTCCAGGCTACCGTACAATAAACCTGCATAACTAACACGGGTACTGCTTCTTACCGGAAAAATATTCTGTACAAACTCAGGTACGCCCGCATCGCTCGCATCTACGGAGCTGCTCGTAACATCACGGGTGAATGCAGACACGGATCCTCTGCCTCCAAACTGTAGCTGCCGGTTCATAAAGCTAAGCTGCAGCTCCGGTGATATCAGCAAATTCTCAGCTGGCGGCGTAACTATATCTCCCCCGGTAATACCGGCAAGGTCCAGAGAGTTCTCATCATCGCGTCCGTAAAAGCCGGAAAGCATAAAGTGGGAACCTGTTCGTTCGCCGTAGCCAACGCGGGCACCATAGACCATCCGGCTGTAGCCTGCCGATGTTCTGCGTGTCGCCTGACCTTCCTGCCTGGGCTGAACAGCTCTGCGTGCCTGCCCGCCAATGAAGTCAAGTGTGAAAGCGCCGGGCGTCAACTCAACCTGCCCGCCTCGTAACGTTTTCCCCCGTATGCTGTAACGAGACCACGAAGGGGAGAAGTCACCGGCCGCTATCCCAACCCAGCGCCAGTTTCCTCGAAAACCAATCTGATTCATCGACTGCCGAAGATTCGAATCGTCGGTATTGTATCTAATATTCAGACCTGAGCTGAAACCGAGAATTGAAAAGGATGTATTCAAACTCGTGATACTGCCTAGCGGCGCACGTCTGTTTACATCCCGGCTTGTGGCATAGCCATAGGCTTCAGTTGTGAAATTACCGCTGAAGTCGAATACCTGAATATCAGTATCTCCAAGCGTGCCATCCTGGGCAATAGCTACAGTGGGTAATGCATATACCACAAGCAGCCAACTAATGAGTACGGTGCTATTTCTCCAATTCCAACGTAAGATAAATGATCTTTGATTTTGCGTCCAAAATTCCTGCTGTAATACTACTCACGATTTAGCAGAACAGCTCTCTATTCACCCCCCCATGCGTATTCATAAATGAAATTGTCTCAAATAAATAAATATTTTCCATTACCACATTAAGGACAACTACTTGCAGTCAAATACATGCTAATACCGTTTCTATCCATAAGCATTTACACAATATTAAACGTAATATAAAATCAGATATATTTGGATATCACTTCATACGTTATTGTGACCATAATTCCGGATCCGGATTTTACGCTTTTCAAAACTACACCCAAAGTCACCCGCCACGGGCTATTTCCCTGGCCTCTTCGCTTCGACCTGCCCTGTGCAGCGCATCAATAAGCGACTCCCGGAATTCAGATGACGCCTGACCTGAATTGTACCGTATTTTCCAGCGCCTGATCAGATCATCCAATGTCTCGTTTGAACGATGCATGCGAACAATTAACGGATAGACTTCACCGCCGGCGCCGGCAGTTAATGCTCGCTCGTACCAGACGGCTGCATCGCCGTAACTCTGCTTATTCTCATATATTTCAGCGATTTCAAGGTAAGTACGATGGTCACCTGAGTTTAAATCTGCTGCACGGTTTAACTCAAGAAGGGCCAGTTCTGAATCATCGATCAGACGATAGTAGGTGCCTCCGAATCTGTACGCAATTGCGTTCTCCGGGAATAACTGCTGAAGCTCATCAATCAGTCTGCGTGCCCTTTCATAACCTAGTTTATCTATACTCTCTTCTTTAAGCTTTTCCAGTTCTCCTACAAAGCTTTCAGCTCTTTTGCTGAACGGATAAAACAGATAGGGGTCATTTGCCGGTAAGCCCCGCACCGCCATCTGAGCATAAACTGATGCATCTTCCTCAAGCTCTTCGAAACGCTTTATCAGGATTTCAAACAGATTAAGAAAATCAAGTTCATCCGGTGAGATGTGGCCTTGTTCAATCAAAAAAAGCCAGGCTTCCGGATGAGGTGAATCGGAGCTGCTGATCGCCTTATAATACCGTGCTGCTTTTGGGTAATTGCCGACCTTTTGTGAAGCCCTCGCTGCGATCAGATTGACCACCTGATCCTCAGCATAATTCATATCTATATTTTCAATTTTTTCCAGAGCTTCGTCGTAGTTTCCTTGCGCAAAATATAACATCCCAAGATCCAGGCTAATTTCTGGCAACGAACCTAATTTGCTTTCAGCTTCATCAAGTAGTTCTGCTGCTTGCTCAGGTTTTCCATCATAATAGTGCATTAAAGCTTTTCGCCGGTAAAACGTGTAGCTTCCCTCGAATCGATTGATAGCCCGCTCATAGAGCGTCGTGGCCACCTCATTCATACCGCGAATCTCGAGAACCTCACCAAACTCTTCCCAAAGCTTCTTCTGGTCGGGGAATTGTTCGATTTTTCGCTCGAGTACCAGACTTAGGGCTTCGTAGTTGAGCTGCCTCCGGTAAATTTCCAGCAGCGTCTGATACACTTCCCTTGTTTCCGGCTGTTCCTGCAACAGCGCATAGAAAACCATCTCCGCTTCCTGAAAACGATTTTCATGCATCAGCAGCTGTCCGTAAAAAAGAGCGTTCTGCTCGTTTTGGGGGTCTTCATCGTAACGAGCCTGGTAGATTTCAAGCAGTGTAGCCGTTTCCTCATCTTCTATCAAAGCCTGGGTATAAAGTGAAGTGAGCATTTCATCCTGCTGCATTTCAGGCGGCAGGCTCTCATAGCTTTTAACGAGCGCATCAAAAGCCCCTTTTTGGAGGTAGGCATAAAAAAGGTGATGCTGCACCTGTGCTCTGTCCGGACTCAAACCTGCGCCCTCTTCCAAGAAGGAGACAGCCTTCTCAAACTCATCCCGCTCAAGCTTTGATGCACCGGCCGTTAGCAAAACATCCGGCCGGAACTCCCTCAGTTCTGAAAGCGTGATATGTGGTGAAACTATATAACCCTGCTCATAATCAGTAATAATCTGATCCAGAAGTGCGACCGCTTTTGCAGGATTGGTAAACCTTTTGGCTTCTAGTTTTAGTGCATAAAGTGACGCGTCTTCAGGGTACAGGCCGATTCCGTTTTTCACCGCCTGGATGGCTTCTTCAGGCTGACCGTCCAGGATTAAAGATGATGCGAGCATGCGGTAAACATCCGGAGCCGGGTTCGGTTCGGCAGACAAATTCTGAAGCAGCTCGATGGCCTCCGGATAATTCTCTTGCGACATAAGCGCTTGGGCTTCGTGCAGCTCAGCCGGAATTGTCTGCGCAGTTGTAAAATTTGTGCCCGCCGTAATTGTCGCTAATACACATAAAAGCGTAGCGACAGTAAATCGTATCATGGATGATATTGTTTATAAATGAAGCGCTTCTGATTGTCTCCTTTAAAACATATCACAAAATTCAGAGTCTTTCAAAGAAGTGATAGAGTTCATAAAACCTGAACAGCCTTACTTTACCTCCTCCCCTTCTAATCAATCTATTTGATCAACCTGATTTCTTCTTTCACCTCTTCAGAACTTGTTGCCGATAGTACGGCGGAAGCAAGTTTTTCCATATTCGGGGATCCTGTCTCGGTCTTTTTGAGCCGGTATTTAAACTCCGGTATCCCCGCAGCGCTCATGCTGAACTTCCGGAGGCCGAATGCGAGCAGGACGGGCATCACTCTTACGTCCCGTGCCATCTCTCCGCACATAGAGACTTCTTTGCCGGCTTCGTTTGCCATCCGGATGGTACGTTCAATGACACGCAGCACGGCCGGCTGATAATAGCTTGTGAGCGGCCCGACGTTAGGATTGGTGCGGTCAGCGGCCATCATGTACTGGGAGAGATCGTTGGTACCGATACTCACGAAA
>Ga0207421_10002669_pt1 | contig 21980 bp, 28 predicted proteins | sample SodLakKL_010_SED_4_FD_187542 | JGI IMG/M metagenome (GOLD analysis project Ga0207421, IMG submission 187542) | Alkaline sediment microbial communities from Lake Tanatar, Kulunda Steppe, Russia - 8KL_010_SED (SPAdes) (version 2) | ecosystem: Environmental > Aquatic > Non-marine Saline and...
TTATTGCTAAGGTTGTTGCGCACGTGTACGAGGAAGATGTGGAAACCCTGAATACGGAATCCTTTTCATCGGATGAAAAGGAAGAATAGAATGTAGAATAACATGACACAATTAAGGTTTAAAAACTTGTTGAAGTCTCATATAAAAAGTGCTTTAAGAGAGGCTGGATGGGATTTGGTTAAGTTCGGCAGGTCTCCTAAAAAGAACAAGTGGGGTTTGCATCGAAAGGCTTTTCACCATGAAACTGAGGGGAATGAGCATTTAACTTCTCCAACATATCTTCATACAGCTCAGAATAGGTATGAGGAAATGGATACTACTGATAGTGAGGAGACGTATATGGGTTATTTCAGGGGTTATAATAGAAAAATTACCCCTCCGGGTATAGTTAAAAGACCTGCACATTTAATCAGTTGGCATGAGCAAGATTTTAATTTTAAAATCCAATCGTTGGGAGCTTGGGAAATTAAAAGGTATGAATGGACTCAGCATCCTGAAGACCCTGAACAGATGGCGTGGGTAGAAAGAGCTCCTGATGAGGATATTTGGTTTAAATTGGAGTTAGATGATGCCAACCATGACGTGGATGTGAATGAAACTACTAATCAGGTAGAAGGACAGATGTTTCCTGATTTAACTCCGCATGAATTGGTTGCTAATATGACTTTGCATTTTGAGAAACACATGCCTGATGAGCCAGAGGAAGGTGAAGACCCAAAAGATGATGTTCGGATTGGTAAGATACGATTAGTTCACCCTGATAAAGATGACGAAATTCCTGATAAGGATGGTAATACAGCTAATCCTAAAAAAATGACAACAGAGGAGAAAGAACACACTCATTTTGAGGGAATAATGGAAACAGATGAGCCCGAAGATTATGAGTATATGTTTATTCAGGAGAATCCACACATGACAGTAGAGCCTACATTTTTAGGGTTTGGTGGTTGTGAAGGTGTTGAATTTGGAGATGAAGACCCACCACCACCTGATGACGAGACGGTTGATGTAAATAGTCCCCCACCACCACAAACATTTGAAATATATCTGCCGATGGATTCAGAAACAAGCGTTGAGATAGTAGATGATGATAATTATGAGGTGGATGATTATTGGAAGACTTGGTTAGATTTATATTATCCGGGGTTTGATAAAGATGATCCGCCAAATATAACTCAAAGTAGGGATGTACAAGTTTGGGTTAATAAGTGGACTTATGACGAATCAGAAGGAGAAAAAGAAGAGCCTTATGAAAGAGGGGCTATAATTAAACTTAACCAAAAAGATCAGGCAAGATATATAGAAGTCACTGTAAGACAGGAGGTATATCTGTATGGCGGTGAAGGAGAATAATAAATTTTGTATATTTATATAAAATTATTATATTTGTATAACGTTTTACTTAAAAATTAACCATTATGAAAAACAAAGATTTATTTGCTATTAGAAAAGACCTTCAGAATTTAAAGAAACATTCTGGGGAAGAATTATCTTACAGGGTTGTAAAGATGATTAGGAAGATTGATGATAAGATAGAGAATCTTAGAGAGGTCAGAGACAGTTATGACAAAGATCAGTTTGAAGAGTTCTCTAAAAAACAAGGTGACCTTATTAGGGAGTATGCTGATAAGGATGAGAATGGTGAGTTAGTCCTTCAAAGGAAACAAGATGGTGGAGTGGTATTTAATTTCTCTGATAAGGATAGTCGAGAAAAGTATAAAGAGGAGCTTAAAAAACTTGAAGATGAGTATGAAAGTGTTTTAACACAGAAAGAGAATAAGGAAAAGGAATATGAGAATTTGTTGGATAAAGAAGTTGATTTTCAGGATGATAAATTTAAATTAGAGCCAATTCCTATCAGCTCGTTTTCTGATCCTAACACAATAAAAGTGGAAGAGTGGGAAAATCTTATATACTTCAATCTTATAGATTTTGAAGGAAAATTTGATAGTAAGTCTAAATCTAAAAAGAAGAAATCATGAGTGTAATAAGCCACAAAAACTTGCCGAGGGTGCATATACCTGAAATGACATATATCCACATGTTTAATGGGTGGTTATATTTATCTTCTAATTCTAATTATGACGATGTTGATGAGGGGGAATCTCCTGAGGGTCGTTATGTTGGATTTAAAGTATTAACTGGTGATGTTAGTATAGAAAGTATAACTTTTATTAGCGATGATTTGTATACTTTTGATGGGGAAGAAGATATAACTGATCTTCCATTAATAGAAGGCGAAACCTATTATATGTTATTTAAGCAAATAAAATTAAATGGCGGTTCAATTTTAATTATAAAAGAGTGATATTTATGTCAGAAGATTTAAAAAGTCTATTTGAGTTATACCAAAAGAATATAGATAGTAGGCTTAATAAACAAGAAGAGCATCTTGAAGATAAGCTTAACAAACAAGAAGATCTTATTCGTTCGTTATTTAAAAGTATAGGTGAAAAGGTGGATAGCACAAATAAAGAAGTGTATAAAATAAATGGTTCTATAAAAGATCTTTATTGTAAGTACAATAGTTTAAGAGAAAATTTATTAGAAATTAAGTACAAACAAGATTATTCTTTGTATGAATGGGTAAAAAAGAATCCAAAGTTAGCTGTGTTTGTAATTAGTTCAATTCTTATTCTTTTGGGTGTTCAAGTAGTAGATATTGAAATCATATAAAAACTAATATTATGCAAAATTTTATTAAATTATTCAAAGAAAACCCTACAGGATTTTCTTTCATAAGAGTGTTGTCTTTTATGATGTTTACTGTAGCTACAATCTATTTATTCACATTTGAACTTACTTGGGAAGTGCTTGTATTATATGGTTTAGCTTTTATCCCAAAAGTATTTCAAAAGAGAAATGAAAAAGTCATAGGATAATTCTAAAAGGGGGGCTATGGATATTGAAATTCAACAGAATTTACTTAGGTATGTTGTGCAACAGGCTAATAAGTATATTGAGCACCTTGATGAAAGTATATTCACTTTAATTGAGCATAAGGTTACAGTTCAAATACTTAAAGCGTATTATAGTAAGTATGGAGCACTTCCTAGTGAAACATTAGCTCTTAAATTTATGCGTAATACTGTTAATTCTCATAAAGAGGTGACAGATGAGCTAAAAAAAGATTTAGAGGAGGTGTTCCAAGATTTATATGTACCTTTGAATAAGAATGATATTGCATATTATCGTGATCATATCATAACTAAAATACAAGATAAGCTTATAAATAATTTATATGCTGATTTTGCAGAAGGAAAGATTGATTCTGCTCAATTGTTCAGACGGATGGATAAGATTAAAAAATCTTTCCAAGAAAATGAAGAAGAGGTACAAGAAAAAGGAACTTTTTTAATACGTGATAAAGATAAGCATATAGATGAAACAGTAGAAGGACACCCCACTTTTTTAAAAAGCCTTAATTCTTTAACTGCCGCTAGAGGCTTTTATTCCCCACAATTAATTGTAATAATGTCAGCTCCAAAACATTTTAAAACGGGCATTATTATTAAATTAGCTGTAGAATATGCTAGAGATGGTTATAATGTATATTATGCTGATGCTGAAAATTCAGTTCGTGATATACGAATGAGATCTAAAATGTGTATAATGGAGTGTTCTGCTGAAGAATTGGAAGACCCAGCTATTCAGGATGAGCTGGATATTCTTCTGGATAGATTTGGTAAATACAGAGGGGGAGATTTATTTATAGATAGTTATCCTGCTGGGATTAAATCAATACAAGATGTAGAGAGCAGGTTAAATGATTTAAAAGAAGATTATGATTTTGTTCCGGATATTATAGTTTATGATTCTATAGATCATTTTATTCCTAGTGATATTCAAGGTAGAAAGCAGGATAAAAGAATTAGGATAGGGGATGTGTACCATGAGGCTATAGCATTGAATAAGAAAATAGGTAGTTTTGCTATAGCACCTTCTCAGGTTAATCGTAATGCAGTAGGGAAGAAAACATTTAATATGGGGGATATAGCAGAGTCTTTCGATAAAATAGCTAATTGTCATGCTTGCTATGCTATATGTGCTACCCCAGACGAAGAAGATATGGGATTGAGACGTGTTGTTCCTGTTGTTCAGAGGGGCGGTGTGAAGCAAGGAGGAGATAATTTTTGTGTTGTTCAGATTGATGAAGAGAGGATGGTAGTTAAAGAAGTTGATAAAGAAGAATTATGAGAGAGAAGATATATACTTATTTTGAAAGAAATCATGAAGAAGTCAAGCAATCTACTAATGGTTGGTATACTTGTGAGTGTCCTTATTGTGGAAAAAAAGATAAGTTTGCTTTTAACCCTGATTATAAATTAGTTAAGTGTTGGAGAGGGTGTATTCGTACTATGTATGTTCCTTATTTTATAAAGGATTATTATGGTGTTAGTTATCTGGAAGCTATTGATATAATTGAGAATCAGAATGATAGGATAATTAAAATTCCTTCAAGAATTACCAGAGCCACAAAAAAGGATATAAAGCTACCCCCCGGCTTTGTACCCATTTTGTCAAGCTCTGGTAATTCGTTAGGGGAAAGAGCTAAAAGATATTTAAAAAATAGGGGGTTTGATCTTAATTATCTTGATGTTTTAGGATTTGGTTATTGTAATGAAGAAGCTAAAACTAATGATGAGAATTTTTTTGGTTATATTATAATACCTTTTTATAAAGAAGGTAGTCTTAAATATTTTATAGGAAGAGATTTTATAGGTAATTATAAAAGGTATAAAAATCCGCCTAAAGAAAAATTCGGAGTAGGAAAGAGTGAAGTTATATTTAATGAAGGGGCTTTAAAGTATCAGGATAAGATTTATATAACTGAGGGATGGTCTGATGCTGTATCTATTGGCGATCAGGGTGTTTCTACTCAGGGTCTATCTTTTAGCCCTCATCAAATAAGCATGTTTATAAAAAGTGATGTTAAGGAAATAGTTATAGTTCCGGATGTAGGTGCTTATGAAGCAGGGTTATTAAATGCTAAAAATCTTATACCTTATAAAAAGGTTAAAGTCTTGAATTTAGATGAGTTTGAGGCGTTAGGAAAGGATGTTAATTCTATAGGTTGGGATTTAATTAAAGATAAGGAAGATGATTTTGAATTCCTTACGATGTTTAAATGGTTTAAAGAAATGAGACAATGGAAAGAGACCCATCAATTCATATAAAAAGATCTCGTTTAAAAGAGATATTTGAAGCTGAAGGCTTAGATACATCTAAAATAAATAAAGTGATGGAAAGAGCCTTGAAATATTCTATTAGGAATAGAGTAATAGTAACAGGTAAGTCTAAAACCCGTAAAAAAACAGAGAAAGTTAGTTCTATAGATGATAAGGTAGTAGCTAAGTTTCATCGGATATATGATGCAATATTAAAAGAGAAAGGCATAAAGACATTATCTATAAAGAAATCAGATAAGAAATATTTAACGCTTAAAGAGATAGTAGGGCAAGCTAAGGATTTTTGTGATATGTTTAATTTACAATACGATGAGGGATTTAAGAAATATGTAGAGATAGGTGTTTTCTTGTTGGATAGGAAATTTTCTCTTTATAGATTTAAAGGCTACGGCGATAAAATAGTGACTTATTATCAGAATTTAGATATAATTGATAAAGATGAAAATAAAGAAGCTACTTATGAATTCTATCAGTTTTGGAAAGCAGGTCTTTGGGAGTATGCAGGGGAGGTTATTGACATAAAAGACGCTAATAAATATGTTAATTTTGTTTATGGCAGAAAGGATGCAGATGCTAATAATGCTGATTATATTGATTGGATTAATGCTCAATTTGAAAAATGGAGTTTTTTAAATGTAGTTCCTGAATTGACCCAGTTTCATGGGGATAATGCAGCTTATAACTATCAAATATATATGGCAAATAAAAATAAAAAATATGATTCAAAGGAAGAAGCCGATTACTTCAAAAAGGTCTCGAATAAAAAGATCTCCAATAAGAAAAATAAGTAGTAAGACAGCTCAAACTAAAAAAGAGTATAATGAAGTTTGTAGGCAGATAGACCAAGCTTTCATTGAAGAGTATGGGGCTATTTATTGTACTAGCTGTAATATTTTGTTGTCTACAATATCTAGACCAGTTAGGAGTTGGGGTCATTCACATTTACTGCCAGTAGGGAGATTTCCACATTTATCTACAGAGATTAAATTAATATCGCCTAGATGTCAGGATTGGGGTAATAGAAAAGGTTGTCATGAAGCATTAGATCAAAGAAATTTTGATAAAATAAAAAATTTTGATGATTTAGATTATATCATGGAAAATCTTTATAAATACGATTTGACGGAGTATAACAAATTTGTTACTGGTTTGGAAAAAGCAGGCTGTGATAAATTTTTACATGAAAAATTTGGAAATTGATATTTTTTGTATTAATTTTGTAGTATGAAAATACTAATAAATAACATTTATACGTATATTAAAGCACCTAATCCTATTATTATGAAGGATATAAGAGAGTATATGACTGTTACTCCACCGAATGCTTATTGGAAAGCTAAATACAGTAAGTTTAAGTATGACGGTAAGAAACGGTTTTTAACCCCTAAAGGAAGAATGGCTACTGGTTTTTTACCTAATATCCTTCAGTATATAGATAAGAATTATCCGGATGAGGAAGTAGAGATATTTGATAATAGACCTGAGCTTCCGGTTTTTAAAGATGGGATTGATACTCAAATAGGTGATTTTAAAATGGAAGGTAAGTACGATCATCAATACAGGGCAGTTAAGAATTTTAATAATTACATATATTTTAGAGGTGAGAGTATTTATTTTCCGAGAGGGATAGTTGATGCTGCTACTAATGCCGGGAAAACTGTTATTATGGCAGGTATTCAAAAGAATTTAGTAGGGGATAATAGTATGTTGATAATTATTCATAGGAAGCATATATTCACTCAAATGGTAGAATTTTTTAAGGATATTTATTCGGAAGTAGGGGAAATAAGACAAGGTAAATATGATGTGAAGGATATTACAGTAGCTATGATTCAAACTTTATATAGTAGAATAGATTCTATGGATTTACGGAAAAAACTTAATTCTTTTGATGTAGTAGCTATAGATGAAAGTCATAGGACAGGTGCTAAATCCTATGGTGAAGTTTTAAGACATTGTAATGCAGGTATTAGGATAGGCTTGTCAGGTACAGCCTTAGACTCTTCTGATATAATTAAAAAAATGGTAGCTATAGGAATAACAGGAACTAGATTGGATAGCATTAAAAAAAGAGAACTTATGGATAAAAAAGTATCTGTTGATGTCGAGGTGCATATATATTTATGTAACCCTATTTTTGATTCTTGCCCTAGATCTTATGAGGAGTCTAAAAAACTGTCTATTTATTATTCTATTGAGAGGGCTTCTATTATATGGTATAATCTTAAAAAGAATACTTTAATCGCAGTAGAGACTATAGAACATGGTGAAGCTCTTTATAAATATTTTAAGAGGTTTGAAAAGGATGAGCCTACGGATTTATTTATAGAGTTTACTCATGGAGAGGATGAAGATCAATATGAAAAAGTACAAGCTTTTAAAGAAGGCGATATTGATGTGCTTATCAGCACCTCTATACTTAAAGAAGGAGTAAATTTACCTATGGTAGAACATACTTGGTATGCTGCTGGTGGGAAGAGTGCTATTGGAATAAAACAATGGATGGGTAGGGCTGAACGCTTACACAAAGGTAAAGATAAAGCATATTTTTATGATTTTTTTGATGTAAGTCCGGATAATACTATAATTCAACATTCTAAAAAACGTTTAAAAGTCTATGAGAAAGAGCAATTGAAAATAGTTAAACATTATAGTGATAATGATGTTAAATCAAATGTGATAAATTATGAAAAGAAAGCCGAAAGAAGAAGAGACTAAAATGGATTTAACTAGACCTATCAATAATTTAGAGATAAAGGATGATGATTGTTTTGGTCAGATGTGGAATCCTAAGGATAAAAATTGTGCTTTATGCAGTGATTTAGAGATATGTGGTATTAAATATCAGGAGGTCATAGAAGATAAAAAAACTAATTATGAAAAAGAGTATGAGCCTTTGGATATGGCTGATTTTAGTTGTGTTAATATGTCAAAGATAGTAGATTTTATTAAGAAGTATCAAGACGATGATCCTTTGACCTATGAGGAAGTAGAAGAATATGTTATGGACAAGGCTAAAATTAGAGATAAAACAAGTGTAGGTGAATTTCTTAAAAGGAATTTTGTTAAGTACAATATAACCATTAAAGATAAAAAATTATATGTCCAATAAAATTAATATGGGTAGAGTATTTATAGTAGGGGGCGATCACTCTATTGTAAATGATGTTTTTATGCATTTTTTTGAAAGGAAAAGAGAAGATATTATTTATTATAACGATAGTCAAGATTTAGATGTAGTTTTAACTAGGGTAAAACCATCTGTTATAGTAGCTATAGGAGAAGATGCATTAAAACAATTTAATCAAAGCGGAATAGGTAAACTTTCTGGAAGGGTTATATATTATGATGATACTCCTTTAGTGCCTGTTAAAAAACCAGAGTCTTATGATACATCATCACCTTCTTTTATAGAGTTTGTAGGCAACCTTGATACAGCAAATAATGTATCTTTGGGGTTAATTAAAAAGGAAATTGAAAATCAGTTTGTTGTTATAGATAATATGATAGATTTGTATACTCTTATAGATTATATTAAACAAACTAAGTATGTTTGCTTTGATTTTGAGACTTCTAAATTAAAAGATAGGGGTATATTTGATCCAGATTTTCTAATGGTAGCAGTATCTTTTTCTTTTCAACAAGGTTCATCTTATGTATTGCTTCTTAATCATAATGATAGTTGGTTAAATGATGATAATATTGAAGAGGTAGTTAAATTGTTTTCAGAGATTATGTCTGATAGAACAATTACTAAAATAGGACATAATATTAAATTTGATATGCTTTGCATGTCTATGTTAGGGGTTAGTGAATTTAAGGGGTGTTTCCATGATACTATGGTTATGGCACATTTATTAGATGAAAATACTTCTAATAAATTAAAGGATTGTGTTAGAGAATATTACCCTAAATTTGCTGATTATGAATCTGGAGTTAAAGGTTATGATTGGACTAAAATTAATACTGAGGAGTTAATAAGATATGCAGCTATTGATACAGATTTAACATTTAGACTTTATTGGGCGTTTACAGATATTTTAATGGAGGATTTTGAATTGTATAACCACTATAGAAATCTTTGTGCTCCGGTTACTAAAATGCTTTTTAAAATGGAGTGTAGGGGTATGTTGGTGGATAAAGAATATTTATTAGATGCTATAAAACAGACTGAAAAAGAGCTTGTAGAGCTAGAAGAGAAAATGCATTCATATCCACAAGTTAAAAAGTATAATGACTATTTGGTTGAAGAGGAATTTGAAAAATTAACTATAGAATATAAAAACAAACTTAAAAAAGAAAAAGAGAAAACTTTTAAAAGTAAAAAAGCAATTGAAAATCAAAAAAATAGAATTGAAGAATATGAAAATAAACTTGATAAAATTTCAAAAGGAGAATTAGGAATAAAAAAGAGAATTAATTTCCGAAGCCCAGAACAATTAATAGGGTTGCTTTATACTGATAAAGGTTTCGATTTAGAACCTGCTTTGGATAAACGTGGTAGACCAGTTAAGTCTACTGATAAAGATATATTAGAATACGTGGAAGATAAATCAGGTTTTATTCAGAATTTATTAGAATATAGACAGCTTGAAAAAGTTTTAAGTACATACTTAAAAGGCATATATGAGCGATTAGACAATAATCATAGAATACATCCACAATTCCTTCAACATGGTACAAGAACAGGAAGATTAGCTACTAGAAACCCAAATACGCAAAATATCATTTCAAGAACTAAATTTAAAAGAGTTGAAAAAGCAGTAGAACGTGTTAAAAAGTCTTTTGTACCCCCTAAAGATTACAATATAGTTCAGATAGATTACAGCCAAGCAGAATTAAGATTAATGGGTTATTATGCTAAAGATGAAACTATTTTAAATGCTTATAGAGAAGGTCAGGATTTACACGTATTGACAGCAGCTTCTTCAAGAGGTATGTCTATAGATGGGTATTATAAACAAGATGAAAAAACTCAGAAGCAACAAAGATTTGAAGCAAAGGCTGTGAATTTTGGATTTATTTATGGTTTGTCTTCTTATGGGTTTAAAGAGTATGCTCGTACACAATATGGTATTAAAATATCTGAAAAACAAGCAGAGAGATATAGAGAAAGGTTTTTTGATACCTACAAAAAACTGCCCGAATACCATAAAAGATATATAAAACAAGCCAGAGAGTACGGATATGTACGTACATTTTTCGGTCGTAAAAGAAGAATACTTGATATTTACAGTTTACAAGAAACTAAAAGAAAACACGCAGAAAATGCAGCGATTAATGCTCCTATTCAAGGCACGGCAGGTGAAATGACTTTATTTGGAATGATGTTAGCAGATTTAGCTTTACCAGATGTTATTTATACAATTAATAATGTCCATGATAGTGACTTATTTTATATTCATAAAGATAATATGGAATACATTAGATCAGTACAGAACATAATGGAAAATTTACCTTTGGAAGAATATTTCGGTGAAGCTATTGATGAAGTAAAAATGGTTACAGAAGCAGAGTATAGCGAGGAATCATGGGGAGCATTAAAACCGTACTAAAAATTTATTGCAAAAAATTTGACTTTTTATACATTATTATTATATTTGTACAACAATTTAAAATTTAAAAATTATGACACATGTAGATTTGGAAAAGCTAAAAGACTTTCAGCAAAGAATGAAAGAACGGAGCAAGAGTACAGGATCATCCCTATTTATTAATAGGGGCGATTTGGATGAACCTAAAGAGATTCGTATTCTAGAACCGCATCCTGCTATGGATGATCTTTATTTTATTGAGGTTGTTTCGTGGTGGATTGATGGCATTAAGCTATATTCTAATGAGATTGTCGGGGAGGAGGATATAGTTCAAGGGATTGTTACTGAAGCTGAACATTCCGGAGACCCGGAAATTAAAAAGCTTCTTAAAGCAAAAACTGAGAAGGGGTATCCACGTATAAGAAAGGATACAGAATTTTGGATTCCTGTGCTTCATTTAGAATTTGAAGAGGAAGAAGGTCAAATCGTAAGTGATATTTACGATGAGAATGGTGATTATGATGTTGATAAAATTAGAAATTTTATTGCTGATAATAGGATAAAAATTCTATGTGCTCCTATTTCCCTTCTTAATGACATTAATAGAATAGCTACTACACGTGGCGGTTCTGTTATGTTTGACAGGGATAAAGGATTTAATCTTCTTGTATCACGCACTAAGTCAGGTAAGTCTACTACTTATAAAGCTCATAAGACTGATAATATGCCTATGCCGGAAGATTTTTATGGCACGGATAATATGTTTAATCCTTATGATTTGGTTGAATCAATGATGCTTAATGATGATTATCAGAAGTATGTCATTGAAAATTATCTTTATGGAGATGTAGAAATTCCTGAAGATAAAGAAGAGTATTATAAGTACCCTGAAAAGAGGGAGGAGATGGTAGAATTCTTTAAATCTGTGGAAAAAGACGAAGAGAAGGAGACTAAATCTCGTAGACCTCGTGCTAAAAAAGAGACTGAAGAGGAAGAAACCAAAGAAGAAGAATCGAAACCTAGCAGGTCTGGTAAATCTGAGAGCAGGTCTTCTAAAGGAAGGGGCAGACCCCCTAAATCGAGGGCTAAGTCAAGTTCAAGGACAAGGATTTCTGATGATTACGATGATCAAGAGGCATTTTAATGAAGGATAATGAGATTATAGTAATGGGTAGGTTATCTTCAGATTTAAAAAGTCTGGAGATAACCCATGCTGATAAAGTCAGCAGACTTCTTGCTCCTTTACAGGATGAGGATCTTGAAATAAGTATAAAGAAGTTTTATAAGAGGCGTACTGCTGCTCAAAACAGATGGATATGGGGTGTGTGTATTCCCCAAATAATAACGTGGATGAAGAATAATGAAGGTACTGCTCCTAGTAAAGAAGCTCTTTATACTTATTTGAGAACTCATGTAGTAGGTCAAGAGATTGTTCTGGAGCAGGTAGGGGAGCATGAAGTTCCCATTTTAAAAGGAAAAAGGTTCTCTCAAATGACAACTAAAGAATTTTCAGATGCAGTTGATAAGATTGTTGATTATTATGCTGAGAGAGGCTTAGAAATTAATTTACCGAAAGACGATAATGTTGTAACTGATTTTTAAAAATTTAAAATTATGATTGATTCTTATTTTTTTACACCAGGTTATGCAAATTATATAGAGTTTATGTATAATTATCTTTATTCAGGCAGTGGTATTTCACTTTATTCAAACACGGGTATTTCATTTAATCCTCCATCGCCTAAAGTGGTTAAAAAATACTTTCATTCCTTTATTTTTATGGATAGGGTTATTACTCTATGTGTGGCAAGTACGGATGATGGTTTTGTTAGTGTAGGGTATAGTGTGAAGCTTCCTGAGGATAAAGAGGATGAAGAGCTTGGAAAAGAGATTGCTTTAGGTAGGGCTAAAAAAGCATCTATAAGTGTAGAAGTGATACCTCAAATCTATATTAAGGATAGGGGTATTCTTAAAGCAATAGCCCGTTATTGGGAACGTGAGATACGTAAAGATGTAAATAAATACATAAAAGGAATTAGAGATGGAAATAAGTGAACATAAAGTAATAATTGTGGGCGATATTCACGCCCACAATTATAAATCATTTAATGTTGGGGATAATCGGCTTAATAATATTATCGAATTGATAAATTATTTATTCCGATATGCTTTTCTAAATAAAGTGAAGAAAATTATTATTGTGGGTGATCTCCATAATAATATGGAAGTCATATCAACTAAAGTAGTTAATAGGCTTATAAAATGTTTTAAAAATAATTTCAATACTTATAATAATATTGATGTGCTTGCTCTTAGTGGTAATCATGATTTTGCTACTAAAAATTTGATAGATTCACCGGGTGAATCTGCTTTAAATTATTTAAATCAAGCATTTGAGGATAGGTTTTTGTTGTCTTCTAATCATTTATCTATTGATTACTCTAGCGGTATAGAAGTTTGTATGCATTTTGTTCCTTATTATGAATACCCGGAGCATTTTAAGGAAGCGGTTAGAAAGATAAATATAAAGCTGCATCAGTTTAATTATCTATTTATGCATCAACTTGTTGGGCTTGGAATTGATGCTGTTGATGAAGATATAAGTTTCGATGATCCTTTATTTAATAATTTTGAGATAGTTTTTAATGGTCATGTTCATTATGGTAGAAAGGTTTCTCCTGAATTTATAAATGTGGGAAGCCCTATACATCGTGATGCAGGTGATATGGGAATACGAAAAGGTTTTTGGATAATGAATTTGTATGAGCCTTCTACCTTAGAGTTTCATGACATAACTGAGATGTTCCCTCAATTCATTTATAAAAAAGAGGATGAATCATTGACTGAGTGGGAAAGTAAACAGTATATTATAAGACAGCCTGTGATAGAAAAAACTTCTGAGGAAGATGAAATAAGTGAGAAATTTGCTATATCTCTTAGACCGGAAACAATTATTAAAAATTATTGTAAGGAAGTGGGAGAGGAGGATAAACTTTCTTATGGTATGAACTTACTTAAAAGAAACAACCTATGAAAAAATTATTAGATATAGAAATAGAAGGATTCCGCTCCATAGTTAAACCCACTAAGTTTAATCTTAACAGGGTGGGATTAAATCTATTGAGAGGTGTGAATGGGTCAGGTAAGACCTCTTTCATAGAAGCTATTGCGTGGGCTATATACGGAATCAATCTCAAAGGGACTAAAAGTGATAAAGTAGTTACTTGGAAGGAGAAAAGAGATTCTGACTTCAGAGGGACTAGAGTAATTATTGATGTTCAGTCGGATAGTCATTATAGAATAGCCCGCCATATAAAATTTAGAGGGGAAACAGAGGGGTTAAAAGGTGGAGATAGCCTTATGGTATTTAAAAATGGTGAGCTTATAGGCTCTCATTGGAATAAGAATGAGATGCAGGAATATATTGATAATAATGTTATTGGTGTTAACTCTAAAATATTTCTTAATTCTATTCTGTTTGGTCAGAGGATGAAGAGAATCATTGAATCTGACAATAAAGATAAAAGGGATTTATTTGAAGAGCTGTTTGATGTTGATTGGACAGATATTCTTAGACAATCTGCTCTTGAAGATAAACAAAAAATTAAAGATAGAATTATAGAGATTGATAAAGAATTACCAGTTGTTCAAAATAATATTGCTAATCTTGAAAGGAATATTGAACGGGATGAGGAAATTATTGAGAATTTTTATGATCAGGTTGATAATGAACTGGATAAGTTACAAGAAGATAGAAAGAATAAAGAAAAAGAAATAAAAAAATTACAAAATACTAAGGAAGAAGTTAAATTTAAGAGACCTTCTATTGATAAAGAAAAAGCAAAAAGAGAAGAGGCTAAAGCTAAAGAAAAAATATCTGAATTAGCGGAATCTGTAAATAATGTTAGGTTTAATGTAGCAGAAAATAAAGAAAAGATTAAGAAATATGAAAAGAATATTGATAAAATAAAGGAGGATTTAAAATCAATACCAGAAAAATGTGATAGGTGTAATAGAAATTTTAAAGATGATTATCACGATTTCTTAAAAGCTTTGGAGAACGATATATTAGGTTATGAAGAAGAATTAAAGATAGAAAAAAGAAATTTAAATAGTAATCGACATTATTTAAAAAAACTTCAAGAAGATTTAGAAGATTGGAAAGGAACAGAAAAATATTATCGTAAAATTGTGGATGAGTGGTTAGAATATGATGATGATAAATATGATAAATTAATTGAAGAAAAAGAGAAATATATTAAATGGATTGATAAGAAGATACAAGAATGGGAGGAAGCAGAACCACCTGAGACAAAAATTGAACAATACGAAGAAGAGCTTAAAAAAGAAAAAGTTAAAATTGAGAGATTAAAAGAAAGAAAAGCAAAAGAAAATAGCAAGTTGGAAGAGGTCGATTGGTGGTTGAAAAATTTTACTTCGATTAAGAGTTATGTGTTTTTTGCCATGCTTCAAAAACTTAATAGATACATTGAAGAGCATGGTAAGAGATTAGGTGTATCTATGAAGCTTACTGTTGATTTGGATAAAGCCTCTAAACCTTTTGAAGCAATATGTAATGTTGGTAATAGTAAGAACAAAGATTACAGTGAATTTTCTGGAGGTGAGAAACAAAGACTTGATATAGTATTAATGATGTCAATGTATGATTTAATTTCTGAATTTATAAACATTAATATACTTCTTTTAGATGAGGTTTTTGAAGGTTTGGATGAAGATGGAGAGTCAATAATATTCGATTTGATACGTTTTAAATCCGAAAGAAAAGCTATCTATATTATTTCCCACTCAGCAGTAAGAGATAATTTGTATTTTAATATAATTGATTTTAAGTTAAATGACAAAGGACAAACGAAAATCGAATATAGCTGATGATTTGTTTGGAACAGAACCTTCTAAGAGTATACACCAGTTAAGGAAAGGTAATTTAAATGAAAGAAAGGTTGCTAAAAAGTTCCAAAAATGGGTAGGTGCTGAGTTTGCTCGTGTCCCCCGATCAGGAGGACTGAGATGGAAGAATAAAGCAGATGTATCGGGAGACGTGATGTGTACAGACCCAAAGGTTAATTTTCCTTTTGTTGTTGAGACGAAACATTATAAGAAATTAAATTTTAAATTCAGGAAAAATAATATTATCTTTACATTTTGGAAGCAGGTTGAAAGGGATGCTAATAATGTTAATAAAATACCTTTGTTAGTGCTTAAATCAAATTATATGAAGGATTGGGTTGTTATAACTTACGAACCTAAAAAAGATGAGTTACCCAATCCTGTATTTAGGGGGAAAGGATTGGTCGGTTGGTATTTTAATGATTTAATAAATGTGGATTATAAAAAATTTGTTTCATGTCTGATAAAATAGAAAAATTAAAAAAAGCTGTAGAAGATCTGAATAAAAATTATGGTCAAGGTTCTGTAATGAAATTGGGAGATACTCCACAAGAGGATGTACCTTCTATCCCTTCCGGTAGTTTAACTTTAGATGATGCTTTAGGTGTAGGGGGTTATCCACGTGGGCGTGTTGTTGAAATTTTTGGTAGTGAGTCTGCTGGGAAAACCACATTAGCTATTCATGCTATTGCTGAAGCTCAAAAGGCAGGGGGTACTGCTGCTTTTATAGATGCAGAACACGCTTTTGATTGTAATTATGCTGAAAAATTGGGGGTAGATATAGAGAATTTATATCTTTCCCAACCGGATAATGGGGAACAAGCGTTAGAAATAACCAATAATCTGATTAAGTCTGGTGGATTGGATATTTTAGTAATAGATTCTGTTGCAGCTCTCACTCCTAAAGCTGAGATAGATGGAGAGATGGGTGATGCCAGAATAGGACTTCAAGCTAGATTGATGTCTCAGGCATTGCGTAAATTAACTGCTAACATAAGTAATACTAAGACTTGTTGTATTTTTATAAATCAGATTCGTGAGAAGATAGGTGTTATGTTCGGTTGTTTTCATTATGATACACTAGTGAATTTTACAGATGGACGTTCTATTCCTATAGGTAAAGTAGTAGATGAGCGTATAAAAGGAAATGTATGGTGTTTTAATTCTTTTACTAGAACTATTGAAAGTAAACCTATTGTTAATTGGTTTGATAATGGAAAAGTAACACATCCAAATCAGTTTATTCATATCCAAACAGAATCAACTGATGGTAGAGGGCGTTTTGGGGTTACTTGTACTCCTTCTCATCGTATTCTTACAGATGTGGGATGGACAGAAGCACAAGATCTCAGTATAAATCATTGTCTTATTTCTAAATACAATCAAAAGAAAGTTATTAAACCAGTTAGTATAAAACAGATAAGATTTGCTTCTGACAGGCAAATGAGGGATAAGCGTAAGTTTGATATATGTGTTGCAGATAATCATAATTATATGGTAGGAGGAAAATATAATGGATTAATTGTACATAATTCACCGGAAACGACCTCTGGGGGGAATGCTCTTAAATTCTATTCTTCTGTTAGATTAGATATAAGAAAGTCTTCTTTAATAAAAGATAGTGAAGGTGCGGTTAAGGGTATTCAAACTAGAGTTAAAATAGTAAAGAATAAGGTAGCTCCACCTTTTAGAAATGCTGAATTTGATGTTATATACGGTGAAGGTATTTCTAAAACAGGGGAGATCATTGAATTAGGAGTTAAGTATGGTATTATCAAGAAAAGCGGTGCTTGGTTTAGTTATAATGAGACTAGGTTAGGTCAAGGTAAAGATAATGTAAGAAATTTATTGCTTGATAATCCTGAGTTAACGGAAGAATTGGAAGAAAAAATTAAAAAAGAAATGAAATGAAATTTTTATTATTAAAAAGAAATGAAATGAAATTTTTATTATTAAAAAGAAATGAAATGAAATTTTTATTATTAAAAAGAAATTATTTAGACGACAGGACTTTAGGTAAACTTTTCTTTTATGACCCAGTTGAGTTATCTTTTATACTTCATACATTAGAGCTTGTTTGGGATGATAATAAGAAAGAAAAATCCTGTATTCCGGAAGGTGTTTATAAAGCCTTGCCTCATGTATCACCTAATTTTGGATGGTCTTTATGGTTACAAAATGTTCCTAATAGGACTGAAATTTTAATTCATACAGGTAATTTCATTACAGATTCTTTAGGGTGTATCCTACCCGGCTTAGAATGGAGAGATATAAATGGTGATGGTAAACTGGATGTTAGAAGCAGTAGAGAGGCTATTGAGATGCTTAAAAATAATATTGATAATGATGTTTTAATAAAAATTACTAATTATGAAGATGCAGATAGATGATGCTATTAAATTTTATAACAATCAGGATGAGGAAATAGGTCAATTAATATTCAAGAAAGAGAAGCTTGTGTTTGAGGGTAATGCCCATAAATCAGCTAGAGTTTTCTTTAATATAGTAAATCAAATTTATAAAGAGACTGAAGGGAGTGAGATTGATACGTTACATAGAAAGCTTAAAACTAAAGCTAGAAATATTGCTATGAAAAAGGAAAGTGACCCGGAATTAGATAAACTTATTGGAGCAATAAATATAATTGATAAATATAAAAAATCATGAGACTATTAATTTTATTAGTATTGATTGTTTTTCCTCTTTTTGCCAATGCCCCTGAAAGAAGCACGGATTGGGAAAAGATTTGGAAAGAAAGAAAAATAGAAAAGGCAAAAGAAAAAAGGATTGATAATCTGCTAGAAACTATTCGCCATCAAGAGTCAAGAAATAGATACCATATTCGTGGTAGTAGTGGTGAATATGGAGCATATCAATTTATGCCTAGTACTTGGGAAATATACTCTTATGCTTATGCTGGTGAGGTATTGAATATTACTTGCGAAGATAATCAGGATAAAGTAGCTAGGTATAAAGTTGAAAGTTTGGTAGAAGAAGGGTTATCGGATAGGGAGATAGCTCTTGTATGGAATGCCGGAACGACTGATGCAGAAGGTTGGGAAGGGATAAATTCTTATGGACATTATTATAATGTAAGTCAGTATGCTAATAATTTTGTTAATCATATGAGTAACCTTAAAAATGAGTATATAAATTATGTATGAAGATTTAAAAGAGAATGAACAAATTATTTGTGTCCGTTATTCAGCAGTAGAAGATAATGAAAAAAAGAAAACCAGAAATACTTTTATAGTATTTAAAAGTTTTCAGGAATTAGAAGATAAAAGGGAAGAATTAAGAAAAAAACATAAATGCGATCAAATAGATATTTCTTGGAGAGTTATAAGTTCTGATGATATTAACTTTAATACGTATCAAGAGCAAGCTTTTACTACTGCTGAATATCCAAATGTTGGAAATAATATAGAGTATGCTGCTTTAGGTTTAGGTGAAGCGGGGGAAGTACAAAATGCAGTAAAGAAAATACAACGGGATGATAAGAATAATGTGACTGATGATCGTAGAGATGAAATTATTAAAGAATTGGGGGATGTACTTTGGTATGTAGCTGCTTGTGCTTCTGAACTTAGAATACCGTTAAGTGAGATTGCTAAAACTAATCTCAAAAAGCTTAAAGAACGTTATAAATAAGAAGATTATGAAAAAAGGCAGACCTTTAAAAAGTAATGAGATAGATGTTCCAATTGAATTAATTTCAGAAATAGTAGCTCATTATTATTTCACTTCAGCAGGAGATTGTCTTCGTCATACTCAATATCAATTTGGTGAAGCAAGAAATGTAGCAATATATTTATCTTATACTTTAAATGAAGATGTATCATATGAATATTTAGGTAAATATTTTAATATTAATAGTAAATCTATCAATGCATTACGTAGTGCAGTTACAAAAATTGAAGAGAGAACAGATACATATATGAGAACTATAATTAACCAATTATTAACAAAAATCCTTAACCATAAAAATTCTTAGACTTATGAAAAAATTAATTATTATTTTAATGGCAGTATTACTATGTAATACAGGGTTTACTCAAATTACCCAACAAGAAGTAAGAGAAATTACAGCTATAGAAATAGCTAAGGAATTTACTGAACGTACAGATGGTGATATTTTTACTATTGATGAAAGAGAGAAGATAATTACAATCAAACTTCCTTCTTATTTTACTTATACTTTAACTAAAATGGCTGTATCTTCATGGATTAAAGAATATGATGATTTAAGTTATGTAGTTTATTGGTATGAAGTAGAAGAAATTTCAAAAGGAACAGTTATTAATGTTGGAGCAATAGGGGAATTTATAATAGCTCATATCAATTTAGACGGTGAATCTTATCTAACCATAGGATGGGAGGATATATAATGGAACTAAAATTAGATCAAAAAACTGCTTTTGATAAAATTAAAATCTTTTTAAAACAGCCACCGGGCGGTATGTTTCTTTTGGAAGGATCAGCCGGAACAGGTAAAACCTTTCTGACTAATAATATTGTTAGTTATATCAAATCTACCTCTAATAAAAAGATAGCTGTTACAGCCCCAACTCATAAAGCTTTAAAAGTTTTAAAGAAATTTATAGAGGGTAAAGTACATTTCAGCACTACCCATTCTATATTAGGATTAAAAGAGGTTATTGATGGGTATGGTAATATAAAGTTTAAACGGCAGGAATATAAAGACCCACCTTTGATTGATTATGATATACTTATTGTGGATGAAGCTTCTATGATAAGGGATGATATATTTAAAGATATAGCTTATTTTACTAACACAGGTAAAAAAGTTATCTTTATTGGCGATCCTTATCAAATACCCCCAGTAGGCAGAAAAAATTCTATAGTATTTGAAAAAGAAGCTAGAAGCCAATATAATATTCAATCAGCTAGATTAGAGTATATAATAAGGCAGGAACAGGAGCATCCTATCCTTCAAGTAGCCGATAGCCTCAAAAAAGGTATTTTAAAGCCGTCTCCGCTAATGGAAAAGCGAAGCAGTAGTAACCCCCTCGGAGAGGTGAGATTTGCTTCGAGAGAAGACGAGAATGAACTGTTTTCTGAGATACTTCCTTTTTTTGGGGATGATACCTTTAAAAATGACCCGGATTATATTAAAATAATAGCTTGGAGAAATAAAACTGTTGATTATTACAATCAGATGATTCGTAACTATCTTTTTGGAGAAAATATCCCTAAGATTATTCCGGGAGAAAAATTAATTATAGTTAATCACCCTTTTGTTGTAGAGAAACAAGTTTTACTTTCTATTAATGAAGAATTAGATGTGCTAGAAGTAACTACGGATACTTTTGATGTAGATGAAAATAATAAAATTAAATTTTACCGGGTCAAGGTTAAAGCATATCAAGAAACAATTTATAATGAATATTCCATTGATATAATTCATGAGGATTCGGAACAAGATTACGCTGACATATGTTATATGTTAAAAAACTACGCTTTACACCAAAAACAGGGAAGTACAGAAGCTAGAATGGCATGGATGGATTATTATTCTTTTAAACGAAAATGGGTAGATGTTTCTTATAATTATGCTATTACTGCACATAAAGCACAGGGTAGCACATATAATAATGCTGTTGTAATGTGGTGGGATTACATAATGAATAAAAAGATTTATGAAAGAAATCGGGTACTTTATACAGCAATAACCAGACCGGATACTAGATTGTATATAATTAATTAAATTTATCATAAAAAGGTAGAATAATAAAAGCAGGATTTAAAAATAAAGAAAAGAAATGTTAGCTCAAAAATGGCTAACATTTCTTTTTTGTTCTAACATTATAGATTATTATAGTCTATAAACTCTTCTATTTTCTCAATAGGTGCAGGCTTATTTTTCCATAGAAAAGTAGTTTCGTTTCCTGATAAATCTTTAATAGAAATAGTTTTTATTTGGTTATACAATTGTTTACCTTTAAAATTCTCTCTTCTTAAAAAATTTTTTATAAACTCTGCTTCCTTTTTAGTTAGATTATTCTTAACTTTTAGTCCATTTACATATAATTTGTATATCATGACTTATATTTTTCGATTATTACATATTCATTTAGGTCAATCTTTTCATTAACCTTTTTTATGTCAAAAGATTCACTTTCCAATGATTTAGAAAAAAGATAATATTTGTTATCAAGTTTTATTATCATAGCTACACTTCCACCTTTTTTACTATAATAAGGTGAATGCTTTTTGAACATTATAATATCACCGTTTTCAGCTTCTTTAGTGTTCTTAACATTAAAAATTTTATGGAACACTATTCTTAATATTCCTTTAATTGCTTTCATGATTTCTAAGTTTTAAG
>Ga0207421_10002670_pt1 | contig 21979 bp, 22 predicted proteins | sample SodLakKL_010_SED_4_FD_187542 | JGI IMG/M metagenome (GOLD analysis project Ga0207421, IMG submission 187542) | Alkaline sediment microbial communities from Lake Tanatar, Kulunda Steppe, Russia - 8KL_010_SED (SPAdes) (version 2) | ecosystem: Environmental > Aquatic > Non-marine Saline and...
TGCAATACTTGCATATGACCAGTCTTTGGTCCGTTTCGCAAAATGACCGGACGCGCAATTGTCCAGTTTGTATCGCTTGACAGAATTAACTCTTCCTGCCGATCTTTGTCAGCGTAAGGTCGTCCAAGGATTGCCCGATGCCCGATGCGTTCGAGAGAGCTCATCGCGCTACGCGATCGACCGGCACCAAACCCTGTGACGACCACAAGGCGGTTTGTTCCGGTGGATTTCATCGCCTCCAGCAAGAGACGGGTGCTTTCAGAAAAAAGTGTCTCTTCTTGCCACAACATCGCAAGACGCTCTTTGATCCCCAGAGCATATATCACTGCCCTTGCTTCCGATAGCGCGGCAAAGACGTCACCCGTAGACAGCGCATCACCCTGAAATGGTGTTAACAGATCACTCGGCTCAAGTTTGGCTGCGCTGCGCGCAAAGGCGATGACTGGCAAACCACGTCCTGTGGCCTCTGCCACGGTCAAAGCGCCTATCCCCGAGGTCGCGCCCATGATGAGGATTGGCTTGGTCATGTTATCTATCCTTCGCGCTTAGATACGCCTTAAAGGTAGTCTGGCGACGACGTGTAACCAGACGCAACCTGCACCTTTCTAGCGGCTGTGATAGGGTTTGGCCCAGCGCGCTGCCGGGCTGTGCAGAACGGACCGACCTGCCGCACGACCGTCGTTGCCACAACCGGCATGTTTGTGAGCCGAAAGATACCTGTCCGGCAGCGATGCCACAGATCTGATGATGACCGAGTTATCCCAAACGGGATTTGACCAAAGGGCCTGCTTTCGCGAAATCCATCTGGCCGGTATAATTTTCTTTCAGCTCGGCCATGACCTTGCCCATATCGCGGATGTTCTGTGCACCCACGGTCGCGATGGCAGCATCGACGGCGGCCTCGGCTTCGTCCTGCGACAACTGGCGGGGCAGAAATTCCTCGATCACCTTGATTTCGGACAATTCTTTTTCGGCCAGTTCCAGCCTGCCGCCTTCTTCATAGGCGCGGGCACTTTCCTGACGTTGTTTGACCATCCGGCCCATGATCGCCAGCACATCAGCGTCTGACAGGCCTGCGCCTTCTTCGGCGGTGCCGCGCAAGGCGATATCGCGGTCTTTGATGGCGGCGTTAATCAAGCGCAGGGTGGACAGCCTGTCCGCCTCTTTCGCCCGCATCGCATCTTTCAAAGCCGCCGTGATCCGGTCGCGCAATTGCATGAAAAGTCCTGTATCTGTTACATCAAAGAGCACCCACCATACCCCTTTGATGTTATGGTGACAAGCAGACCTGACGCCACGGTATACCTTGTTTGCAAGGGTGGTATCGGGCCTTGACCCTTGGCCCCGCCCCCCGTAAGACCGGACCAATTTGACGGATGGAGTTCGGGTCATGACGCAGAAACCAACGGCTTGCCTTGCACTGGCGGATGGCACGATTTTTTACGGGATGGGCTTTGGTGCCACCGGCGAAACCGTCGCAGAGCTGTGTTTTAACACCGCAATGACCGGTTATCAGGAAATCATGACCGACCCGTCCTATGCCGGACAGGTTATTACCTTCACTTTCCCGCATATCGGCAACACCGGTGTTAACGTCGACGACGATGAAACCGCTGATCCCGTCGCCGAAGGCATGGTCGTCAAATGGGACCCTACGGATGCATCCAACTGGCGCGCGACGGGTGAATTGAAAAACTGGCTGGCCAGCCGCAATCGCATTGGCATGGGTGGCGTCGATACCCGCCGCCTGACCCGCGCGATCCGCCAGCAAGGTGCACCACACGTCGCATTGGCGCATGACCCTGACGGCAATTTCGATCTGGAACGCCTTGTCGCAAAGGCGCGCGCCTTTGCCGGGCTAGAGGGTCTAGATCTGGCGAAGGATGTGACCTGTGCGCAATCCTATCAGTGGAATGAAATGCGTTGGGCCTGGCCCGAAGGCCACCAGCCGCAGACAAACGCACGCCACAAGGTTGTCGCCATCGATTTCGGTGCCAAGCGCAATATCCTGCGTTGCCTTGCCTCGGCCGGTTGTGATGTGACTGTGTTGCCCGCGACCGCCACAGCCGAAGATGTGCTAGCGCTGAACCCTGATGGTGTATTTCTGTCAAACGGTCCCGGTGATCCCGCGGCGACCGGTGTCTATGCCGTGCCGATGATCAAAGGTGTTCTGGAGACTGATATTCCGGTATTCGGGATTTGTCTGGGCCACCAGATGCTGGCGCTGGCCCTTGGTGCCCGCACGATCAAGATGAACCACGGCCATCATGGCGCCAACCATCCCGTCAAGGACATGGAAACTGGCAAAGTTGAAATTACATCTATGAATCATGGGTTTACTGTCGACAGTCAGACCTTGCCTGCCGGTGTGATCGAAACCCACGTGTCGCTGTTTGACGGGTCCAATTGTGGTATCCGCCTAGACGGGCGCCCCGTGTTCAGTGTGCAATATCACCCAGAGGCCAGCCCCGGCCCACAAGACAGCTATTACCTGTTTGAACGCTTCGCAGAAGCGATGGATCGCGTCACAGCTTAATCCTTTCTTAATCTCGAGCGTGGAGACTTGCCTGACAGGGGGTGAGTCGTTTCATGCTGGATTTCAACACCGATACGGCGGCTTTGCCCCTGCTTGCCGCCTATGACACGGCTTTGCTGGCATCATTGGTCGCCGATCAGGTGCTGTCGCCTGTAGATGCCGACCGTGCGACCTCTAATGCGCTTCGTCTAGGTGTGCCGCTAGCGGATGTTTTACTGCGGCAGTGCAATTTGCCCGCTGACATCGTCGCCCGTCATCAGGCAAAAGCCTATGATACACAGGCGATCGACCCCACCCGCCAGCCCCCCGACGCGACACTGGTTGACCGGCTGGGTGCGCGGACATGTTTGCGCCTAGGGGTGCTGCCTTGGCGACAGGTCGATGGTACGACGGTGATCCTGACCTCGCGGCCCGATCAATTTGCCGCAGTGCAGCCTGATCTGGAACAAAATTTTGGCAAGCTGCGCATGGCGATCAGCACGCAGGCGCAGGTGACACAGGCAATTGTCACGCTTTTCGGACCAACCTTGGCGGCAGAGGCGGAAACCTGCGTTCCGCATCAAGACAGTTGCCGGTCGTGGAACACTGGGCGGCTGTCCCGCATCGCCGGATTGCTGGCGGTTTTTCTGTTAGGTTGTGCGTACTTTGTGCCAAATGGTCTGATCGTCGCGCTGACGCTTTGGGCGGTCGGCGTGCTGGCCATCACAACGCTATTAAAGGTCAGCGCCGCGATTATCGGATTGCGGCCGCCCCCCCCACAACCACGCCCTGTGACCGATGCTGACCTGCCAGTGATTACAATGCTGGTCCCGCTTTACCGTGAAAGGGCGATCGCCTCGCATCTGCTAGTGCGACTGGCTGCGTTGCGGTATCCGCGCGCCTTGCTTGATGTCTGCCTTGTGCTGGAACAGGATGATGCGACGACCCGCGCGACATTGGCGCGAACGGCATTGCCGGGGTGGATGCGGGCAATCACCGTGCCGCCCGGACAGATCAGAACCAAGCCGCGCGCATTGAACTATGCCCTGCCCTTTGCGCGTGGTAGCATCGTCGGCGTCTGGGACGCCGAAGATGCGCCTGCGCCCGACCAGTTGCATGTCGTGGCCCGATATTTCGCTGCTGCCGCACCGCAGGTGGCCTGCCTGCAGGGGGTGCTGGATTACTACAACACCCGCAACAACTGGCTGACGCGATGTTTTACCATCGAATACGCAGCATGGTTCCGGGTGGTGTTGCCGGGACTTGCACGGCTGGGGCTGGTGGTGCCTTTGGGCGGCACGACGCTGTTTTTCCGCCGTCATATATTGGAAGAACTTGGCGCATGGGACGCGCATAACGTGACCGAAGATGCTGATCTGGGACTGCGGCTGGCGCGGCGTGGTTATACCACCGAATTGATCCCGACCGTCACAATGGAAGAGGCGAATGGCCGCGCGTGGCCTTGGGTCAAACAACGGTCGCGCTGGCTCAAAGGCTATGCGATCACTTACTGTGTGCACATGTCAAACCCTGCGCGCCTTTTGCGGGAATTGGGTCTTTGGAAATTCGCGGGTGTACAGGTGCTGTTTCTGGGCACGCTGAGCCTGTTCGTCCTTGTCCCGGCATTCTGGTCACTATGGCTGGTATCGCTGGGGGTGGCGCATCCGTTTCAGGACTGGCTGGGTCCATCGGGATTCCGTGCCATGATGATCGTCTTTATCACGGCGGAACTGTTGGCCTTGTTGGTCAATCTGGTCGGGCTGCGCAAGGCGGGCAAACTGCGTTTATCGGGATGGGCATTGACCCTGCCCGTCTATTTTCCGCTGGCGGCGCTGGCAGCATACCGTGGCCTTGCAGAATTGGTGACGCGCCCGTTTTACTGGGACAAAACAGTGCATGGTGTGGTCGTGTCGGGGGTGAAACCTTCGGCTATTCCGCCGCCTCGACCGCAGCGGCATCCAGCTTCAAGCGCGTGACAAACGCGGCAGAGATATGGTCGCGCAGCGCCTGATAGGCGGCATCCCCGTCACCTTGGGCGATTGCATCGACGATTTCGGCATGTTCCTGCAAGGTCTGCACGCCGCGCCCTTCTGCTGCAAGCGACGTCGTCGCCAAAAGCGCCATGGACCGGTGAACAAGGTCAAGCTGCTGCACCAAAAACCGGTTATGGGACGCCAGATGAATTTGCTTGTGAAACCGCCGGTTGGCGCGGCTTAAGGCAGCAGGGTCATTGATCAGCTTTTTGTCCGCCTCAAGCATGTCTTGCAACACCTTCACCTCTTCTGGGGCGGCGTGACGCGCGGCAAGGCGGGCGGCCAATCCTTCGAGTTCGCCGCGCACGACGTAAAGTTCCGACAATTGCGAATGATCCAGCGACGCCACGATCAAGGACCGGCCATCGCGGGTCAGCAAGGATTGCGTCTCAAGCCGCTGCAAAGCCTCTCTGATTGGCGTGCGCGACACGCCAAAACGTTCGGCAAGCTCGCTCTCGACCAGCCTGTCACCCGGTTTATACAGGTGGCTGTCTATCGCCTCTAGTATCAGGGCATAGGCGTCTTTCTGGGAATGGCGTGGATCTTGCATATGGGGGCCTGTCATTTACCCCCCAAGCATACGCTGCCTCTGCCCCCGCAAGCAAGCCAAAGCGGTTGCACGCAGCCCGCGCGCATATTACCCAAGGCCCATGGTTGCCCAGCATTTTGAACATGTCGATACATGGGTCTTTGACCTCGACAACACGCTGTATCACCCTTCTGCGGGGCTTTTTGCGCAGATGGATGTGCGTTTTGCGGCCTATGTCATGCGGATCACCGGACTTGACCAGCCCCGTGCGTTGGGGCTTGCCCATGAATACTGGGTTAGTCACGGTTCGACTTTGGCGGGATTGATGGCCCACCACGACATCGACCCCGATGAATTTCTGGCCGATGTTCATGACATCGATATCGCCCATTTGACCCCCGATCCACTGCTTGAAACCGCGATATCGGGGCTGCGCGGGCGCAAGATCGTTTACACCAACGGGTCCGAAAACCATGCAAAACGTGTGCTGGCCGCGCGCGGCCTGACCCGGCAATTTGACGCGGTTTATGGCGTCGAACACGCCAATTACCGCCCCAAACCCAGCGCCGAAGCTTTTGCCGCGATTTTCACAAAAGACGGCATCACCCCCGCCAAAGCCGCCATGTTCGAGGATGAGGCCCGCAACCTTGCCGTGCCCCATGACGTCGGCATGCGAACGGTACATGTGCATGAAACCCCCGAACAGGCCGTGCATATCCACCATGGCGCGCAGGATCTGGCAGCTTTCTTGTCGCAGCTTGCACGCTGATCCTTCTCAAGCATGGCAAGGCGGACTATGTCATCTGCATGGAACGCAAAAACGCTGATATTCTGATCGCCGGTGGCGGGGTGGCTGGTCTGACCGCTGCTGCGGCCTTTGGTACTGCTGGTTTTAACGTGGTCATCGTCGATCCGTCGCCGCCGGTCACCGATGCCGACAGCGATGGTGCGGATCTGCGGACCACTGCATTTTTGCAGCCCGCGCAATCGTTTCTGGATGCGGCAGGCGTCTGGCCGCGCCTTGCTGGTCACGCTGCCCCCTTGCAGATCATGCGCATTGTCGATGCCGCCGCCAGCCCGCATATCGTGCGCGATTTCGATGCAAGCGACATTTCCGACCAGCCCTTTGGCTGGAACCTACCCAACTGGCTTTTGCGCAGGGAAATTGTTGCCCGCCTGCATGAGCTGCCCAACGTCGATTTCCGCCCCGGAACAAGTTTCACAGGCATGGTCCCGCGTCTTGATGCAGCCTTGGTCAATCTGACCGATGGCACGCAGGTCAACGCAAAGCTGGTCATCGGCGCAGACGGGCGCAATTCAGCTGTGCGGCAGGCATTGGACATCACGGCAACTACCACGCGTTATGGCCAAAAGGCAGTGACCTTTGCGGTGACGCATGATGCGCCGCATGACAACGTATCGACGGAAATACACCGCGCAGGTGGCCCTTTCACATTGGTCCCCCTACCCGATCATGCGGGCTTGCCCTGTTCTGCCGTTGTCTGGATGGATCACGGGGCGGAATGTCTGCGCCGTGCTGCCCTGCCCCCCGAAGATTTCGAGGCAGAGGCCAACGACCGATCAGCCTGGCAGTATGGCCCACTAAAACTGGCATCAAAACGCATGGTCTGGCCGATCATCAGCCAGACCGCAGACCAGATCACCGGCCCGCGCACCGCACTGGTGGCAGAGGCCGCGCATGTCATGCCCCCCATTGGCGCGCAAGGTTTGAACATGTCGCTGCGTGATCTTGCCTGCCTGCTGGACTTGGCGACGGCTTCGCCCGGTACTTTGGGCAGTCAGGCCATGCTTGACAGCTACGCCCGCCAGCGCCACCCCGACATCAAACTACGGGTCGCAGGCATCGACGCGCTGAACAAGGCGTCGATGTTGGGCAATAGCATGGCACAAGACCTGCGCGCGCGCGGCATCGTGGCGCTTTACGGCATCACACCTGTCCGACGCACATTGATGCAACTGGGTCTGGGTGCGCGCTAAAGCACGCGGTCCAGCACCGGAACCAGCCGCGCAAGCGTGCCTTGCACATCATAAAGCTTGTCGAGCCCGAACAGCCCCAACCGGAAGGTGCGGAAATCCTCGGGTTCGTCGCATTGCAACGGCACGCCTGCGGCAATCTGCATGCCTTCAGCCACAAATTTGGACCCGTTCTGGATGCTCGGATCATCGGTATAGCTGACCACGACGCCCGGTGCCTCGAACCCCGGTGCCGCCACGGACCGCAACCCTTTATCGGCCAGAACCTTGCGCACAGCACGGCCTAATTCCCATTGCGCTGTCTTCAGCTTGTCAAAGCCGTAGTCGCGAGTTTCCAGCATCGTGTCACGAAATGCGCGCAACCCGTCGGTTGGCATGGTCGCATGATAGGCATGCCCGCCATTTTCGTAGGCCTGCATGATGCCGTGCCATTTCTTCAGATCGACAGCAAAGGAATTTGACGCCGTGTCGGCCATCCTGTCCACAGCCCGCTGTGACAGCATCACCAACCCCGCTGACGGCGTCGACGACCAGCCCTTTTGCGGCGCGGATATCAAAACATCGACGCCTGTCGCCTTCATATCGACCCAGATACAGCCTGACGCGATGCAATCCAGCACCATAATCGCCCCGACCTCATGCGCGGCAGCCGCCAAGGCTGTCAGATAGTCATCCGGCAAGATAATCCCCGCCGATGTTTCCACGTGCGGCGCAAACACCACATCCGGGCGCGCATCACGGATCGCGGCCACGACATCATCAATCGGCGCAGGGGCAAAGGCAGCACGGCTGTCATTGCCTGCTTGCCGTGCTTTCATCACCGTGGTCTGGGCGGTGAACTGCCCTGCGTCAAAAATCTGGCTCCAGCGATAGGAAAACCAGCCGTTGCGGACAATAAGCGCATGCGCCCCTGCACCAAACTGGCGCGCCACGGCTTCCATCGCATAGGTGCCACCACCGGGTACAATCGCCACATGATCCGCCGCATAAACCTGTTTCAGCATGGACGAGATGTCGTTCATCACCCCCTGAAACGCCTTGGACATGTGATTAAGCGACCGGTCCGTGAAAACGACCGAAAACTCCATCAACCCGTCCGGATCAATTCCCTTGGCTGCACCGTCCATCACGCTCTCCCTCGCTTGGTTGATCTTTGCTAAGACGCTACCCGCGCAAAATCAAAACCTATCTGTGCCGTATCGCATCATTGTCACCGGCAAAAGTTTCCGATCCGCGTCACAATGGCCCCGGACGGCGTTCTTCGGACAAAAGCACATTGGCCTCGACATTCCCGACACCGGGTAGCGTCATCAACCGGCGGCGCAACACCCGTTCGAAATCCGCCAGATCACGGGCCACAACACGCAGGCGGTAGTCATAAAGGCCCAGAACATGCTCCACGCTTTGTACCTCGGGGATAGCACCCACCGCGCGCTCGAAATCCTCCAGTGACACGCGGCCCTTGGTGGCAAGCTTTACCCCCAGAAAAACCGTCACGCCAAACCCCGCCTTTGCAGCGTCCAGATGCAGCCTGCGCCCCGCAATCACACCCGTATCCTGCAATCGCTTGATCCGGCGCCATGTCGCGGGCTGGCTCAGGCCCAGCTTGCGCGCCAGTTGCGTGGTGGATTGATCGGCATTGGCGTAAAGCGCGCCCAAGATCGCGCGGTCCAGATCATCCAAATTCATAGCGGCAAACTTTCATCCGCCTTGATCGTCGCGACATTCATCAGCGCCTCGATATCGGCAATATGCGGCAGTTCCAGTATCAGTTCACGATAGATCCGCTGATAATCCGCCAGATCGCGGGCAATCAGCGACAGGCGCACGTCGACCCGGCCCAGAAAGGTCTGAATTTCAATCACCTCGGGCACCAACCGCGCGGCTGCCAGAAACTCGTCAAACGCGCGCGATTGTGTCTTGTCCAGCGTGATCCGCAAACTGACCGCCACTGCATATCCCAGCGCACGCCAATCAATCGCAATCCGGCTGCCCAGCAAAACCCCTGCCTCGCGCATCAGGTCAAGCCGGCGGGTCACCCGTGCAACTGTGCTGCCCACCGCCTCGGCCAGATCGGGCACGCCCCGCCCCGGATCAACCTGCAACAGGCGCAACAAACGGCGATCAACTTCATCAAGCATAAAAAAACATATATTAAACCATATGACGCATAACAAGCTTCTTATTTCTCCAAATACTCAAAGAAACCCCCTCACACCGCGCACTAACCTCGCTATAACCACCACAGTTAAACAAAGGATATGGAAAATGCGCGTTTATTACGACCGTGACTGCGATGTGAACCTGATCAAGGATAAAAAAGTCGCCATTCTCGGCTACGGCTCTCAAGGCCACGCCCATGCGCTGAACCTGCGCGACAGCGGTGCCAAAAACCTCGTCGTCGCCCTGCGCGAAGGCTCCCCATCAGAGGCGAAAGCCAAAGGCGAAGGCCTTGAAGTCATGGGTATCGCCGAAGCCGCCGCATGGTGCGATGTCATCATGTTCACCATGCCCGACGAATTGCAGGCCGAAACCTACAAAAAATATGTCCACGACAACCTGAAAGAAGGCTCTGCCATCGCTTTCGCCCACGGCCTGAACGTGCATTTCGGCCTGATCGAACCAAAGCCCGGCGTCGACGTCATCATGATGGCCCCCAAAGGCCCCGGCCACACCGTGCGCGGCGAATACACCAAAGGCGGCGGCGTGCCCTGCCTTGTGGCTGTCCACAACGACGCAACTGGCAAGGCGATGGAAATCGGCCTGTCCTATTGCTCGGCCATCGGTGGCGGGCGGTCCGGTATCATCGAAACCAACTTCCGTCAGGAATGCGAAACCGACCTGTTCGGCGAACAGGCAGTGCTGTGTGGCGGTCTGGTCGAACTGATCCGCATGGGCTTCGAGACGCTGGTCGAGGCCGGATACGAGCCCGAAATGGCCTATTTCGAATGTCTGCACGAGGTCAAGCTGATCGTCGATCTGATCTATGAAGGCGGCATCGCCAACATGAACTACTCGATCTCCAACACTGCCGAATACGGCGAATATGTCTCTGGTCCGCGCATCCTGCCTTACGAGGAAACCAAGAAACGCATGAAAGACGTGTTGACCGACATCCAGACCGGCAAATTCGTGCGTGACTTCATGCAGGAAAACGCCGTAGGCCAGCCTTATTTCAAGGCAACCCGCCGGATCAACGACGAGCACGAGATCGAAAAGGTCGGCGAAAAGCTGCGCGGCATGATGCCATGGATCTCGGCCGGTCGCATGGTCGACAAAGCGAAAAACTAAATAAACGTAGGGTGGGTCAAGACCCACCTTACGCGACATCGGCCCGGCGTCACGCCGGGCCTTTTTCTATTCAACCAACCGAATATCAGCCAGATCAGGCGCTGTAATCGACAGCAAACGATCATTAATCCGGTTATTCTTGCGCAACTGCGGATCAACAGCCGAAACGATCATGATCGTGCGCAGCGTCAATCGGCATGTGCTGACCCTGCCCTGCACCGATAGCGAAAAGATGGATAGACACGTCTGCCTTACAAAAAATCGGCCCATCATCGCTGTGGACCTTTCAATGTCAGGTCCCCGATGCCATCGTAAAGCCAACCAAAATGGGAGGTTACCTTGCTACGTTCACTTTCACGGCCTGCAGTCGCATTGATGGACCGGTATTTGCCGGACCCATTCGTTTTTGTCCTGATACTCACAATCGTCTCCGCCGCACTCGCCATGGTTTTCGAAGGCACGGCACCGATTGATGTCGTCCAGATGTGGGGGGACGGTTTTTGGGGGTTGCTGTCATTCTCGATGCAGATGCTTCTGGTCTTGGTGACCGGGTTTATTCTGGCATCCTCGCCGCCGGTGAAAAAGTTTCTTGCCTTTCTTGCCAGTCTGGCGGCATCCCCCGGTTCGGCAATCGTGATGGTGACCGTGGTTTCGTTGATTGCGTCGTGGGTTAACTGGGGGTTCGGTCTGGTCGTCGGCGCGCTGTTCGCCCGCGAGCTGGCGCGGCTGGTCCGCGTGGATTACCGGCTTCTTGTCGGGGCGGCCTACTCCGGTTTCGTGATCTGGCATGGCGGTCTGGCGGGTTCTATCCCGTTGACAGTCGCGACACCGGGGCATTTCACCGAAGGGCAGATCGGCATCGTCGAGACCGGAATGACAATTTTTGCCAGTTTCAATCTGACCATTGTGGGCGTTCTTTTCGTGGTCATACCGCTGGTAAACTGGTTGATGATCCCTAAAGAGGAAGAAAGCGTCTACGTCACCGCCGAACAATTGGGCACTGAAAAGCAGACAGCCGCCTTTGTGGCGTCACGCCCGGCTGAATATCTTGAAAACAGCCGCATTCTGATGTGGCTGATTGGTGTGCCCGGCCTGATCTTTCTGGCACATTACTTTTTCATTCGCGGCAGTGGTCTGAACCTGAACATCGTGAATTACATGTTCTTGATGCTTGGCATCGTGTTGCATGGCACTGCGCGCAACTTGCTAGACGCACTGCAAGAAGCGGTAAAGGGCGGCGCAGGCATCGTGATCCAGTTTCCGTTCTATGCGGGTATCATGGCGATCATGACACAATCCGGCCTTGCGCAAAGCATGTCGGAATGGTTCGTGTCGATTTCCACCGCGACATCCCTGCCTTTCTGGACATTCATGAGCGCGGGGATCGTGAACCTGTTTGTCCCGTCGGGCGGCGGACAATGGGCGGTTCAGGCGCCAGTGGTGCTGCCCGCAGCCGAAGCTTTGGGTGCCGATGTCGCGCGTGTTGTGATGGCCGTGGCGTGGGGGGATGCGTGGACCAACCTGCTACAGCCGTTCTGGGCGCTTCCGATGCTGGCGATTGCCGGTTTGAAAGCCAAAGACATCATGGGATTTTGCCTGATCCATCTGGTGATTACCGGCATCATTATCAGCGTTCTTCTAGTGGTGATGTAAACCGGACCTTGGGGGTATTGTGCTGTACAATACCCCTTATGCTACTGAAAACCGCTGACAGCGTTGGTCTACCTATCGGGTACCACGACGCCGCTCCTGCCATTCATCGGCGCTGCGCATCCGCCACCTGCGCCTCTGACAAGACCGTAAGTTCTGCGGTCGCTCCTTGAAGCGGGATCACAGCCAGATTAATCTGCAATTTGCCGCCGGTCGACAGGATGCTGCCACTGTCCATCACATTTAGCAGTTCGCGCACATTGCCAAGCCAGTCATAGGCGACCAGTTTTTCATCAGGCAGTTTGGAAATGTGCGGGCAGTGCGGGGATATCCTCGCGCCGGTTGGGTAAAGGCAGGCAGTTAATCGGAAAGACGTTGAGAAACATCAGCAAGTTCTTTGCAAAACCGGCCACGCCTTGCCAGTGTTTATAGTTTTCACCGTTCAGGTGATGGTGGTGGATCATTGAATGAATATCGCGGTCCAGCAAGTCTTGCGCGCGCCAGCCCAGCATTTCGCGGACGGCGCGGTTGACGAACGTTGTATTGCCATCGGCGTTGACGCGGTAGATGCCTTAGCCTGCTGCGTTCAGTATCAGGTCGTGACGGGACATTTCATTCAGGTAGATGAATGACAGCATCACGACATGCGACGGCAAAGCACAAGCCGCAGCTTTTGAATTGGCGAATAATCGGGTGGCAAGCTGGTTGGCAGCGACCACATCGCCCCGCTGGGTGTCCAGCACCAAAGCGGCATGCCGCACCGCTTTGGGCAGCGAAACAAGTGTCGGTGTATCTATGACAGGGGCGATGTCCAAGCTGATGCGCCCCGCGCAATATGGTACTTCATAGATTACGAATAATCGTAGTTTTTACCTTTGCGGATAGTTTATTAAATACATTTTAAGACTTAAATTTTCCTAAAAATAAAAAGCAGTGCCAAACACCCATCTGCGCCGCAGCATAAGTATTCTCACGGTAATGCTGCAAATTTCACAGAACAAAAGCGGCACCATGTCGGGTCATAGGCTTGGGAACCCTTTTTCCCACAAGCCCGATCTATGACACGGCGCGAGATGCGGACGCGATACCTGCGCGACGGGTGCGAAGGCCCTTGGACGGATCGCAGCAAGTGATCCATGACGATGTGAACCTCGAGCGAGAACTCGCAAGACAGCGCCGGTTGCGCCTCATGCCTCGGCACCATCATCATCTTCCCCCCCTCGACTGCAGGAATTGAAACAGTCGGTCAGCGATTGATCATGCAAGAGCTTTTCAACAAATTACGTCCGTCGCTGCCGCCATACCCCTCCCCCACTTGCCCCGCCCCCTGCTCTCCCCTACACACACGTAAAGCCAGTTAGGGAGGCCACATGCGCCGTGTTGTCATCACCGGGTTGGGGATCGTCTCGCCCATCGGAAATAATGCTGCCGAAGTCACTGCCGCGCTCAAGGCCGGCACCTCGGGCATCGTCGCCAGTGCCGAAATGGCCGAACACGGCTTTCGCAGCCGCGTCGCGGGCACGCTGAAGATCGACGTGGCCGATCATGTGGACAAGCGCACTTTGCGCTTCATGGGCCCAGGTTCCGCCTATGCCCATATCGCGATGGGTCAAGCGATTGCCGATGCGGGGCTGAGTGCCGATCAGATCGTCAACCCGATGACCGGTCTGATCGCAGGTTCCGGCGGGCCGTCAACATCAGCCATGTTCGCCGCACATAATGTGGTGAAAGACACCGGTGCCACCAAACGTATCGGGCCGTTTGCTGTGCCGAAATGCATGTCCTCAACCGTCAGCGCCAATCTGGCGACGGCATACCAGATCAAGGGGATGAACTTCTCGATCACCTCGGCCTGTTCAACGTCGCTGCATTGCATCGGCATGGCCGCACAACAGGTGGCCCTTGGCCTGCAGGACACGATGTTCGCAGGCGGTGGCGAAGAACTGGACTGGACCCTGTCGTGCCTTTTCGACGCGATGGGCGCGATGTCGTCGAAATACAACGACACCCCCGAAAAAGCGAGCCGCGCCTTTGACGCTGGCCGCGACGGTTTCGTGATCGCCGGTGGCGGCGCGATGGTGGTGCTCGAAAGCCTTGAAGGCGCATTGGCCCGTGGTGCCAAAATCTATGCCGAGGTGACGGGCTTCGCCGCCACCTCCGACGGCGCCGACATGGTCGCCCCATCCGGCGAAGGCGGCGAACGCGCGATGCGCGGCGCGCTGAAAACACTGCCCGAGGGCCGCAAGATTAGCTATATCAACGCCCATGGCACATCGACCCCCGTCGGCGACGTGGGCGAGGTTGAGGCCGTGCGCCGCGTCTTTGGTCAGGGCAGCACCCCTCCGATCTCTTCGACCAAATCCATGACCGGCCATAGCCAAGGGGCGACAGGCGCACAGGAAGCGATCTATTGCCTGTTGATGCTGCAGGATGATTTCATCGCCCCTTCGATCAACGTGGAAACGCTGGACCCAGCCCTTGATCCGTCCGAAATTGCGACGGTCCGCGTCGATAACGCGGGTCTGGATACAGTGATGACCAATTCCTTCGGCTTTGGCGGGACCAACGGGTCGATGCTGTTGTCGAAATACCAAGGGTAAATAAATGACGATAACTTTGCAGGGCAAACGCGGCCTGATTATGGGTGTGGCCAATGAACGGTCAATCGCATGGGGCATTGCCAAAGCGATGGCCGAGGCTGGCGCCGAACTCGCGTTTTCCTATCAGGGCGAGGCTTTCGGCAAGCGGCTGGAACCGCTGGCGCAATCTGTCGGGTCCGACATGATGGTCGATGTCGATGTGACCGACGAGGCCAGCATGGACGCCGCCTTTGCCATGCTGAAAGACAAATGGGGTACGCTGGATTTCGTGGTCCATGCCATCGCCTTTTCCGACAAGAACGAACTGGCCGGCCGGATCATCGACACCAGCCGCGAGAATTTCAAAAACTCGCTGACGATTTCGTGCTATTCTTTCATCGACGTTGCCAAACGCGCGTCGGACATGATGCCAGACGGCGGCACCCTGCTGACGCTGACCTACCAAGGCTCCAACCGCGTCACGCCGTTTTACAATGTGATGGGCGTCGCGAAAGCGGCGCTTGAATCCGCGACACGCTATCTGGCCAATGACCTTGGACCGCAAGGTATTCGCGTCAATGCAATCAGCCCCGGCCCGATGAAAACCTTGGCCGGTGCTGCGATCGGCGGCGCGCGCAAGACCTATAAACATACCGAGATGAACACACCGATGCGCGCCAATGCCACGCTCGAGGCTGTGGGCGGTACCGCGGTCTACCTTGCCTCCGACGCAGGTGCCTGCACCACCGGCGAGATTATCCGCGTTGATGGCGGTTTCCACGTTCTGGGCATGCCGCAGCCTGACCATCTGGTTTAACTGACCGCTTCTTATTTCCGAAAATACTCCCGGGGGTCTGGGGGCGGCGCCCCCATGCGGCTTTGCCGCAGTCTCCGACGGGGATATTTAGGCTCGGACGATGGGGGGGCGTGTTGCCCCCCCATCGTTTTTTCAAGCCGCTTTGATAGCGACCATTTCGATATCGAATGTCAGGTCTTTGCCTGCCAGCGGGTGGTTGGCGTCCAGCGTGACTTCGGCCTCGGACACTTCGGCGACAGTCACTGGCACGACCTGCCCTTGCGGCGTCTGCATCTGCAATTGGGTGCCGGGATCAAGCGGGATATCGGCGGGGATTTCCGCGCGCGGGATCGCCTGGCGCGCATCGGGGTTCAATTCGCCGTAGGCTTCCGCACATGGTACCGCGACGGTCTTTTTGTCGCCGACCGCCATACCTGGGATTGCCGCGTCAAGGCCGGGAATGATCTGGCCGGACCCGACCACAAATTCCAGCGGGTCGCGCCCGGCAGAGCTGTCAAAGGTCGCCCCGTCATTCAGCGTGCCGGTGTAATGAATCTGGACGGTGTCGCCTGCTTTTGCCTGTGTCATCGCGTCTTTCCTTTCGGTTTCCTATATTTTCACGGCCTTTACCTATGGACCCCACCCCCGGATTGCAAACCGCTTTGCCCTTTTCGTCGCTGCAGGGGCGTGCCAGACTGCGCGCAAGACGCTGCAAACCCGGGACAATTTTATGCCAGTTTACCATTCCCATGACGGCCTTGTGCTGCATTATTCCGACCAAGGCAGCGGGGTACCGATGATCGCACTGGCAGGGCTGACGCGCAATGGCGCGGATTTCGACCATGTGGCACCACATCTGCCTGTCCGCCTGATCCGGCCTGATTATCGCGGGCGGGGACTGTCGGATTGGGCTGATCCGGCGACATATACCGTCGCGCAAGAGGCTGCAGACGTTTTGGCACTGATGGACCATCTGGGGCTGGAACGTGCCGCAATCCTTGGCACCTCGCGCGGCGGATTGATCGCCATGCTGCTGGCGGCCACAGCGAACGATCGGCTGATCGGGGTGGCTTTGAATGACATCGGGCCAGACATCGCAGTATCCGGGCTGGAGGTGATCAAAGGGTATCTGGGCCACAACCCACCCCAGAAAACCTATGTCGAGGCTGCCGAGGCCCGCGCCACCCTCTGGACCCATTTCGAAGGCGTTCCGATGGACCGCTGGCAGGCCGAGGTGCGCGCGCATTACCAGCAAACCCCCGATGGACTCGTGATCCGCTACGACCCCAAGCTCCGCGATGCGGTGCTGAATACCGGCGCACAGCCGGTGCCGGACCTGTGGCCGCTTTTCGATGCGTTGAACGGTCTGCCTTTGGCCCTGATCCGGGGCGCAAATTCGGACCTGCTTACACAAGAAACGGCAGATGAAATGGCCCGCCGTCGCCCCGACATGATCCGGTCAGATGTGCCGGGCCGCGGCCATGTGCCGTTTCTGGACGAACCCGCGGCGCTTGCCGCCCTGCACCAATGGCTGGATAAACTGCAATGAATATCGACATGATCCGCGCCGCTGCACAAAGGCTCGAAGGCCATGCGCGACGCACCCCGATCCTGACATCGCCCTTTCTTGACGCCATCGCCGGACGCCGCGTGTTCGTGAAGGCTGAATGCCTGCAACATACGGGGTCTTTCAAATTCCGCGGCGGCTGGTCTGCGGTGTCATCCTTGTCGCCCGAGGCGCTGAAGGCCGGTGTCATCGCCTTTTCCAGCGGCAATCATGCGCAAGGTGTCGCACTTGCTGCGCGCAGCCATGGTGCACCTGCCGTGATCATCATGCCCGCCGACGCGCCCGCGATCAAAATCGCCAATACACGCGCTTTGGGCGCCGAGGTCGTGCTTTACGACCGCGCGACCGAGGATCGCGACGAAATCGGCGACAGGCTGGCCGCCGAACGCGGCCTGACCCTGATTAAACCCTTCGACGAACCGCTGGTTATCGCGGGGCAAGGCACTTGCGGGCTGGAAATAGCCGCAGACATGACCGCGCTTGGCGTGACTGACGCGGATGTCATGGTCTGTTGTGGCGGCGGCGGTCTGACGTCAGGCATCGCGCTTGCCCTTGCCGCCGATGCGCCCGGCCTGCGGGTACGGCCTGCCGAACCCGAAGGGTTTGATGACGCGACACGATCCCTGGCTTCTGGCAGGATCGAACGGAATGCGCGGCTGACGGGGTCACTTTGTGATGCGATCATCACACCGCAGCCCGGCAATCTGACCTTTCCGATCATGCAGGCCCATTGCGGGCCAGGTGTGGTGGTGACCGAAGACGAGGCTTTGCGCGCAGTCGCCCTTGCCTTCGAGCGGCTAAAAATTGTGCTGGAACCGGGCGGTGCGGTGGCCCTTGCAGCGGCCTTGTTCCATCCTGACGCAAGCAAGGGCGATGCGGTGATCGCTGTCGCGACAGGTGGCAACGTGGACCCTGCAATCTTTGCCAAGGCGCTGGCGGCCATGCCATGACCAAAGTGAACCGTGACACTGTGGCGCTGGATTATCAGGTAGAGGGGCCTGCGGATGGTGCCCCTGTGGTTTTTGCCAATGCGCTCGGCACCACGCGGGTGATCTGGGATCAGGTCATCGCAAATCTTCCCGGTGGTCTGCGGATCATCCGATATGATGCGCGCGGGCATGGCCAATCGGATGCGCCGGACGGTCCTTACAGCATGGGTCAACTGATCCGTGACGCCGAGGCGGTCTGCGACGCCGCCAATGTCCGCGATGCCATGTTCGTGGGCCTTTCGGTCGGCGGCATGGTCGCGCAGGGGTTGGCAGTCAAACGCCCCGACCTGATCCGCGCACTGGTGCTGTCCAACACCGCGGCCAAGATCGGCAACCCGAAACTCTGGCAGGATAGGATCGACACCGTCACCGCCAAAGGCCTGCCCGCCCTGTCCGACACCGTGCTGCAACGCTGGTTCGGGCGCAGCTTCTACGGCACCCCAGCCATGCAGCCTTGGCGCAAAATGCTAGAGGACACCCCCGTCGCCGGCTACACCGGCACCTGTGCCGCCATCGCTGGCACCGATTTTTACACACCCACCAGCGGTTTGCGTATCCCCACGCTTGGCATCGCAGGGTCAGAGGATGGATCGACACCCGCCGATCTGGTGCGCGAAACAGTCGATCTGATCCCCGGATCACGCTTTGTCCTGATGCGCCGTGTCGGGCATTTGCCGTGCGTCGAAGACCCGCAAACCTACGCCGCACATCTTGTGGATTTTATGAAAGGCACCGGCCATGTCTGATTTTCTGCTGATCCACGGGTCTTGCCATGGCGCATGGTGCTGGGATGATCTGATCCCGCATCTGACCGCCGCCGGTCACACGGCCCGCGCGATCGACCTGCCCTCGCATGGGAAGGACGCCACACCAGCAAGCGACGTGACGCTCGACCTTTACGCCCAAGCAATCATCGCAGCGATTGATACGCCCGTGATCCTTGTCGGCCATTCGATGGCGGGCTATCCGATCACCGCCGCTGCGAACCTTGCGCCCGACAAGATTGACGCGCTTGTCTATCTTTGCGCCTATGCGCCGATGGCGGGCAAATCGCTGGCGCAGATGCGGCGGATGGCGCCCACGCAACCCCTGCTTGACGCGATTGTCGTGGACGATCAGCGCATCACCTTCAGCGTCGACACCACCAAAGCTGCCGAAAAGTTCTATCATGATGTGCCGCATGACAAGGCAGCTTGGGCCATCAGCCAACTTGGCCCCCAACCGATCCTGCCGCAGGAAACACCGCTGACGCCAAACCACCCCCGGCCCTGCCATTACATCCGCTGCACCGATGATCGCACCATTCCACCGGAATTTCAGGTCACGATGACCCAAGGCTGGCCCGCAGGTACGGTGACTGAAATGCCTACATCGCATTCGCCTTTTCTGTCGGCGCCCGCGCTGCTCGCGCAGCATCTGGTCCGTATTGCAGGCCCCACTTCAATCGCTCTTGCAAAGTGAACCGCACAGTTTAATCCTGCGCTGATGGATAAACGCCTTCCGGTCACTTTCATTCTGATATCGGTCATGCTGGACGCGATGGGGATCGGGTTGATCCTGCCTGTGATGCCATCGCTCATTCAAGAGGTCGAAGGCGCAGGCCTTGCCAATGCCGCCCTCTGGGGCGGGGTGCTGGCGACGATCTATGCGGCGATGCAATTCATCTTTGGCCCCACAGTGGGCAGCCTGTCAGACCGCTATGGGCGCAGGCCAGTCTTGATCATCTCGCTGGTGATTATGGCGTTTGATTACGTGCTAATGGCGCTGGCGCATACGATCTGGTTGCTGATTATCGGGCGGGTCATCGGCGGGATCACGGCAGCCACCCAATCGACGTCAGCGGCCTATATGGCCGATATATCCAGCCCCGAAGAAAAGGCCGGCAATTTCGGCCTGATCGGTGCGGCCTTTGGCGTGGGCTTTGTGGTCGGCCCATTGGTTGGCGGGTTGCTGGCAGAATACGGCACGCGCGCGCCCTTCTGGGCAGCGGCAGGGCTGGCTGCGGCGAATGCGGTTTTTGGCTATTTCGTGCTGCCCGAAACCGTGACCGACCGGATCCGCCGACCGTTTCAATGGCGCAGGGCAAATCCATTGGGCGCATTTCGCAATATCGGCGCCTTGCCGGGACTGAAACCGCTTTTGCTGATCACCTTTGTCTATACCGTGGCTTTTTTCGTCTATCCCGGCGTCTGGGCCTATTTCGGGGCCGAGCGTTTTGGCTGGGGCCCCGGCATGATCGGGCTGTCGTTGGGCGTTTTCGGTATCGGCATCGCCGTGGTGCAAGGGCTGCTTTTGCGCCCGATCATCAAACGGCTGGGCGAACGGCGCACGGTGATCCTCGGGCTCGGGATCGATGTCGGTGCTTTCATCGCCTTGGGCTTTGTGACCAACGGCTGGATCGCGCTGGCGTTGACGCCGCTGACAGCGCTGGGGTCAATCGCAGGGCCAGCGATGCAAGGGATCATGTCGCGCACAGCCGCAGACAACCAGCAAGGCGAATTGCAAGGCACAGTGACATCCATCAACGCGGTGGCGACAATCGTGGCACCCTTGCTGGTGACGCAAACCTTCTGGTATTTCACCGCGCCGCAAAACCCCATCTACCTGCCCGGCGCGCCATTTCTGCTGTCGGCATTGTTGGCACTGGGCTGCATTGCAGTCTTCGTCCAAACGCCAAGGCCAAAGCGCGCCCGCGTCTCATAAGGTCGCGTTCAGACTTGCACGCCCCGCGGTGGCACGACAGGCTGGCCTGAATACAGGAGGACTGAATGCCCACAATCAAAGCCGCCGTCTGCCACGCCTTTGGCGCACCATTGACGGTCGAAACCGTCAACCTTGCCGCACCGAACCGCGACGAGGTCGAGGTGACGCTGAAAGCCTGCGCCATCTGCCATTCCGACGTGACCTACATCGGCGGCGGCTGGGGCGGCACCCTGCCCGCAGTCTACGGCCACGAGGCGGCAGGCCATATCACCGCCATCGGTGACGGCGTGCGTGGTCTGCGCTTGGGCGATCCTGTCGTCGTAACCCTGATCCGGTCCTGCGGCAGCTGTCCGTCCTGCGCAGGTGGACGGCCCGTGGCCTGCGAAAGCGACATGGCCAGCGGTCCGCTGACCTTGGCCGATGGCAGGCCATTGCATCAGGCGATGAATACAGGCGGTTTTGCCGAAAAGGTCGTGGTCAGCCAAAGTCAGGTGGTCAAACTTTCGGATACAATTTCGATGGAGGCGGCATCATTGCTTGCCTGCGGTGTCATCACCGGTATCGGCGCTGTGGTGAACGCAGCGCAACTGCGTGCAGGTCAGGATGTGGTCGTGATCGGTGCAGGCGGCGTGGGCCTGAATGCGATCCAGGGCGCGCGGATCGCGGGTGCCCGGCGCATCGTGGCGGTGGACACCACGCCTGAAAAGCTCGCCATCGCCCGCGAATTCGGCGCGACCGATGGTGTATTGGCCACAATCGAAAAGCCTTGGCGCGCCGCGAAAGAGGCGCTGGGACGGGGCGCTGACGCCGTTTTCGTGACCGTCGGCGCGATCCCCGCCTACGATCAGGCCCCGCAATATCTGGCCAATGGCGGCAAGGTGATCATGGTCGGCATGCCGCATTCCGGGGCGATGTCGACCTATGAACCAGTCATGCTGGCAGCGACTGGCCAAGGCATGATCGGGTCCAAAATGGGCGACGTGGTGATCGCACGGGATATCCCGTGGATGGTCGATCTGTATGAACAAGGGCGGCTAAAGCTGGACGAACTGATCTCTGGCCGCTGGCGGCTTGACCAGATCAACGAAGCGATTGCCGATACCAAGACCGGCAGCGCGAAACGCAATGTGATCGTGTTCTCATGAAACTTGCCGATCTTGACATCATCGTGACCGCGCCCCCCGCACCCGGCTGGGGCGGGCAATACTGGATCATCCCCAAAGTCACGACCGACACAGGTGTCGTGGGCTACGGCGAATGCTATGCGTCATCGGTCGGACCAGAGGCGATGAAGGCGGTCATCACCGACGTTTTCGCGCGTCACATGGCGGG
>Ga0207421_10002671_pt1 | contig 21974 bp, 36 predicted proteins | sample SodLakKL_010_SED_4_FD_187542 | JGI IMG/M metagenome (GOLD analysis project Ga0207421, IMG submission 187542) | Alkaline sediment microbial communities from Lake Tanatar, Kulunda Steppe, Russia - 8KL_010_SED (SPAdes) (version 2) | ecosystem: Environmental > Aquatic > Non-marine Saline and...
CGGAGTACGGCACGGGATATGTCGTATCGGAGTATGAGCACCCCAACCTTTTCTGGTTGCTGCTAGTTGACACCACAGAGGAAGAGGGCGAGTGCTGGGCCGCTGAGCAGGGCTGGAAGTCCAAGCTCAACCTCTACGTGAACGTTGCTGATGTAACGGACCCCGCAAATCCGGAGGTCTTCTACATCTCTCGTTCCGCACTGGGTGGTCTTGGAGCGGACATCATTGAGTCCGCTACTGAGCGGGGGTCCATCACGGACGCTGTCTGGTCTATCAAAAAGACCGGCGAGAAGCTCAAGACTCGTTACGCACTGACCATGGTAGATATCACCAATGACCCCCTTCCGGTTCCTTCGGAGGAACTCATTGACTTCCGTGAGTCGGTTCTGAATGAGGTACCTTCTGACAAGCAGAAGGGTTTCGTTGAGGAAATCGAGAAGCGCGTTGAGGCCAAGGCTGCTGGCGATGACTCGACAACCAAGGCTGATAACGACGATGTCTGGTGAGACCAGCATCTGAGTGATTCCCTGCCGGGGGCCCTGCGGGGCCCCCGGCTCAATTAGGAGGTAACATGGAAGATTGGCTGTGCAATTACAGTAGAACGTACAATGGTGTGTGTGACCAACAGGTTGACATCACCAGGCAAGACCAGAAGTGCTATTACCACGGTAAGGTTACTGATGGATTCATCACCGACGTTGACGAAGAAAGCGTCGTTCGGAACATGCCATCCATAAAGCTATAGGAGTGATACTGTGAGACAGAACGTACACCTACACAACCATGGGCATCATAGTCTCATGGATGGACTGAACACCCCGGAAGAAATGGTGGAGGTCGTGAAGGCTCAGGGCTCTCCCGCCCTGGCCCTAACGGACCACGGAACCCTTTCAGGGCATCGTGATTTGCAGAAGGCGTGTCGGGAGCAGGGCATCAAGCCCATCCTGGGTGTTGAGGCGTACATCAGCCCAACCGATAGGTTCGACCGAAGGGCGATTGCGAAGCGTGATGACAACACTCAGGTGTACAACCACACGGTCTTGCTTGCCAAGGATGAGGCAGGTCTAAAGAACCTGCACCATATGTCACGTGAGGCTTGGCAGTCCGGGTTCTATTCGAAGCCCAGAATCGACTGGGAATTGCTCGATGAATTCGGTGATGGCATCATCGTCCTGTCAGGATGCATGAATGGGCTCATCCCGAAGGCCTTTGAGCGGGGGGAGATTGACGAGGCACACCGCATCGCTCAGCAGTACCTGGAGCGGTTCGGAGAGGACTTCTATATCGAGGTCCAGCCACACAACCCCAAGGAACTGAATGATTTTCTGCTTGAGGTTGCAATCAAGCACGGTATCGAGCCGGTAGCAACGACTGACTGCCACTTTACGCGCCCGGAGCTTCGCTGGGTGGAAGAGGCTATGCTCATCCTTTCCACCAGCCCGAAGAGAGCGCCGGGGAAGGAATACAACAATACTGCTCACATCAAGGATATCTTCGAGCGCTTTCGTGAACTGTACCCTGAGCGGCCCATTTCTTTCGAAGAGATTGATGTCTACCTCATGAACCGTGAGGAAGAAGAGTCTGCTTTTGAGGTGAACGGGATGCCTGCTGCGCAAGTTGAGCGGGCCATTGACAATACCCTCGCAATCAATGACAAGATTGGCGAGTACGAGTACGTGGAGAACGAGGATTTCCTCCCTCGCCTTTCTGAGACCCCTGACCAGGAGCTTACTGACCTGGTCTTCCGGGGTCTAGAGGAGCGTGGTGTCGGGCATATCCCTGAGTACCGTCAGCGTGCGCAGGAAGAGCTACAAATCTTGCGTGACAAGAGGTTCGCCCCTTACTTCCTCATCGTCCATGATGCTGTACGCTGGGCGAAGGAGCAGGATATCCTGGTCGGCCCCGGCCGTGGTTCTGCTGCGGGCTCCCTGGTCTGCTATGCCCTGGGCATCACTCAGCCTGACCCCATAGAGTACAAGCTGCTGTTCTTCCGCTTTATCGATGAGTCTCGTGAGGACTGGCCGGATATCGATATCGACTTTGAGAAGGGTCGTCGTGGGGAGGTTAAGGAATATCTCCGCAGGAAGTACGGGCACGTGGCCAGCATCTCGAACTTTATCTACTTTAAGGACAAGCAGGTCGTACGTGATGCGTCCAAGGTCTTCGGCGTCCCCATCATTGAGGTCAATAAGGCTCTCAAGCAGGTGGAGAAGTGGGATGATTTCCTTACGACCTCTGCTGATGACACGGTGATTTTCAGGAACAAGTACCCTGAGGTCATCGAGCTAGGCGAGAAGCTGCGTGGACGAATCAGGTCTGTCGGTATGCACGCGGCCGGGGTCGTAACATCTTCCGTGCCAATCGAAGACTTTGCACCATTCGAGACGAGGTCAGACCCTGACGATAAGGTCAGTGGTCGGGTGCCCGTGGTTGCCCTGGACATGAACCAGTGTGCGGACATGGGCCTCATCAAGCTGGATATCCTTGGACTCTCCACCCTGGACGTTATCCACGACACCATCAGGTTCGTGAGGGAGCGTGGAAGGTGGGATATCGTCCTGGAGGATATCCCGCTGGATGACCCTAAGGTCTACAAGGCATTCGCTGAGGGCCACACAAAGGGTATCTTCCAGGCAGATGGTTCTACGAACCGTAACTTCCTGATGAAGATTATCCCCGAGCAGTTCGAGGACCTGGTCGCCGCTACGTCACTTGCACGGCCGGGGGCCATGAATACCGTTGGTGATGTCTACCTTAACAGGAAGCACGGTCGAGAAATGGTATCGTATATCCATGAGATTATGGAGCCTGTCCTAAAGGACACGTACGGAACCATCGTCTACCAGGAGCAGGTCATGCTCGCTGCAACAGAGCTTGGTGGCATGACCAAGTCTGAGGCGAATAAGCTCAGGTCCATCATCGGTAAGAAAAAGGATGTTGCTGAGTTCGAGAAGTACAAGGACCGATTCATCGAGGGGGCTCTTGAGCACATCACCCAGGAAGAGGCAGACCACCTCTGGCATGACTTCGAGGCGCACGCTGGGTACTCATTCAACCGCTCACACGCGGTAGCGTACTCGCTACTGTCTTATTGGTCGATGTACCTTAAGCTGTACTACCCCCTGGAATTCATGACCGCCCTGTTCCGACACGAAGGAGACAAGGACAAGCGTGTTGAGGTCCTTATCGAGATGCGTCGACTGGGCCTGAGGCTAAAGCTTCCTGATGTGAATAAGTCAGGTCAGTTCGCAGAGATTCATGATGATTACATCAGGCTAGGACTGACAGACATCAAGTACATCAGTGATAAGGTCTACCGACGCCTTGAGAAGGTCCTGCCCATCAAGGGCTACGGTGAGCTTGCTGCTGCGGCCGAGCAGAAGGGTTCTGGAATAAACAGCAGGGCCGTATCAGCCCTCTCCAAGGTAGGGGCCATCCCAGGGGTAGAGGCGGATTCTGACAGCCTGTACGAGTACCTGCGCATACCCAAGTTCAAGGGTATCGACCTGCCCTTGAATGTTCTTGAGCAATTGAACCCCCTGGAAGAGTACGATGAAGAGGGGACACACATCATCAAGGCCATGGTCGTTGGGCTCAAGAGAGGAAAAACGGAGGCGGGGAAGGAATGGGTTCGGGTCGAGATGGTTGATGAGACCGGGGTTGCCGGAATCTTCTGTGACCCCCAGGATACTCCTGAGGAAGGTCAGATGTACATCTTCCTGGTCACCAATAACCGAATCTATGAGTCCATCCCCATCGATGAATTCGCCACCCCATCTGATAACCACTTCGTGAACTTCGTGTATAATGAGGTAGGTGCCGCAGGAGTCGGCCATGTCGAGGTCGTATCGGTAGAACACAGGTTCACCGCTAAGCGGCAGATGATGGCGACCATGGTGGTCGCTAACAGAAAGAAAGAGATGAGGAGGGTCCTCGTCTTTCCACAGGCTTTCTCGAAGTACGTTGGCAGGCTCAAGCCTGGGGCGGTTCTTCGGGTGGCCCTAAAGGAACTGGAAGACAAGAGCTTTATGCTCAGAGAGGTGAAATGATGAGTGAGTTTGATTTGTACCAGGAGAGTGCGATGAGTACCGCAATCTACCCGCCGCACTTCTCCGTTATCTACCCGGCACTTGGTTTGGCTGGGGAGGCGGGAGAGGTTGCTGAGCGTGTTAAGAAAGGTATTCGAGACAATGATGGTGTCTTTGACCGTGAGGCCATTAAGAAAGAACTTGGTGATGTGCTTTGGTACGTTGCTAACCTTGCTGCTGACCTTGAGATTAACCTGAGCGAAGTGGCAGAGGCGAACCTCCGGAAGCTGTCTGACCGGGCTGCTCGTAAAGTGCTGAACGGTGATGGTGATAATAGGTGAGGGGGTACGTGCTGCTTGGCTCTGATGGAGAGCACATGATGGTGATACGAACCCATGAGCGAGAGCAGCTTGTTTCCCTGGCAAGGCGTATGTCCCGGATGAGGGACGAGAAACTAAAGGAACTAGGTAGGCTACTAGAAGGAGAGTTGAATGAGTGAAGTTGCAAAGAATCTGCAAAGCGTCCTTGCGCGTATGGACGGGAAGAGTCTGAAATCTATGCGGGTCGCCAGTGAGGTGGAGACGCGGAGACTAGAGACCCCGTCACTTTCACTCACGATGGCCTTGAGTGGTGGCTGGGCGCACGGTCGTCAGGGGCTGCTCTGGGGCGCGAAGTCTGCCGGGAAGTCCACGTTACTGCTGCAGCAAATCGCAATCGCGCAGCAGAAGGGCCTCGTGTGTGCTCTCTTCGATGTAGAGGGCTCATGGGATAAGGTCTGGGCAGAGAAGAACGGAGTCGACACAGAAGAATTGATTTACTCTGAGTCTGGGAGTGTTGCTGCGGTCGTGAATGATGTTCGGGCCATGGTTAATGCCGGGGTCGATTTCATCGGCATCGATAGTATCTCCATGCTGATGCCAGCAACCTACCTGGAAAAGGACGGGGCAGGAACCCTCAAGCCTTTCGAGGAAACAGGTGCAATCGGTGGTCTTGCAAGGTCGATGTCCCCAGCCCTTGCTCAGATTACCTACACGGTCCAGTCTTCCGATAATGACCCGGTCATCCTGTACATCTCCCAGGTGCGTAGCGCCCAGAAGGGCGCGATGTACTGGGGCCTGCAGCCTTCCGGGGGGAATGCCATGGACCACGCAATCTCCCAGTCCGTACTACTGACGGTCTCGAACGGTAGGGATGCCTTGATGAAGGGTGAGGTACAGTCTGGCAATCGTCTTTACGAGAAAGCGATTGGTCGCCAGGTTGATTGGCGTGTCGATAAGGACCGTGTTGGCCCCGGCCTTGGTGAGACGGGCAAGTACATGCTGTACTTCGATGGTCCCCATATCGGTATCGATAGGTACGCGGAGGTTGTCGAGCTTGGTGTTGCTACCGGGGTCATCAAGAAAGCCGGGGCCTGGTATTCGTACGATGATGGGAATATCGGACAGGGAGAAACGAAGGCAGCAGCATACCTTCGAGAGAACCCTGACGTGTACGACGAGGTGGTGCAACGTATCAATGGTTGATTACCTACAGCGCCTAGTTGAGAAGCAGGATAACGGGGAAGAGGTCCGTGGTATGTTTGATTGTCAGGTTTGCCGTAAGCTCGTCCAGACCGCGAGATATGACCGTGAGAAAAGCTATCTCTGGTGGGAGTGTCCTGATGGGCATAAGTCAGAGATTAAGGAGTTCGATATCAGATGAGTGAACAATCAGAAGCTAAGCGTGATGGTGCCAGGCTCCAGAAGAATTCCGGCCGGGGGTGGAGGCAGAAAGGCGATGCCATCCTGGATGACCTCGTCATCGACTATAAGGAATACGAGAAAAGCTTTGGCCTGAGTCGAAAGGTTTGGGCAAAGGTCTGTACGGACGCACTCAAGAATGGCTCACGGTTCTACCCTGTACTAAAGGTCATACTGGGTGACAAGGAGAAGATTCGCCTGGCCGTTATCTCCTGGGATTACCTGGAGTATCTCAAGAATTGTGAATATCGATTGGTGGAGGAGAGATGATGTCAAAGCGTGTGAATAACTTGACGAGAGCAGAGGTTCGTGATATACTAGAACAGGTGCCGACACTCATCAAACTAGCAAATGAGCTAGATGATGAGAACTTCGAGCGCTCACTTGTCTACGTTGTAAAGCTATTGCAGCGTCCAGACATTGACATTTCGTCTGCGCAGTTTGCAATCGTTCACCTGGAAGCCCTCGCCGTATCCCTCTCGATGGAGGCGGTCTACTACAAGACATACGGAAAGGGCGGTCCGGATGAGAGGAACCGTAAGGACGTGTACTACAGCGCAAGGGATTCCATCAGGCACCTAGTGGATAGTCTGAAATACATCATCCGCGCTGCAGAAAAGGCTTAATCTTGTCTAGTATCGTAAAGAATCTTGGGTATCGCGTGAACCACGGGGATATCGATGTCAAGAAGCTTTCCGCAGTCCTGGACCGAGCATATGCTGCCAAGAACAAGCCCGAGTTCAAGCAGAAGACTTCCTTCGCCCCATCGGGCATGGGATTCCAAGGTCGCTGCCCCCGTTACTGGTTCATCGCTTTCGATGGAGCAGAGTTCATTGAGAATCGCCGGGGGGAGGACTACGCGAATATGCAGGCCGGAACCGATGCGCACGAGCGCATCGGTGCTTTGTTGGAAGAGTCAGACCTCGAAATCATCGACCTGGAAAAAGAATTCTGGCATGATGACCCGCCCATCCACGGATTCATCGATGGCATCATCGACCGGGCCGGGGAAGAGGTAATCCTGGAGGTCAAGACAACAAGAGCAGAAGCATTCCGGGCCCGCCAGGCAAAGATGCAAGCGGCAGACTATCAGCTTATCCAGTTGCTCATCTATATGTACCTGCGGGGGGCCCAATCAGGAGTCTTCCTTTTCGAGAATAAGAACACCCATGAGATTCTGCTCATCCCGGTCTACATGGACGACAAGAACAAAGAGATTGTCGAGAAAACCCTCAGGTGGATGAGAGAAGTCAAGACGCTACACGAAGATAGGTTGCTTCCGAAGCATCCTTTCCAGAAGAATTCGAAGGTCTGCAAGAAATGTCCAGTCAGGAAGTCCTGCTTCGACGCAGACCAATACGGGGAGGGTGACATAGAATTTGACCCACTTCCTACAGTGCGCTAATTGTAACGACAGGTTCGTCCCGAACACACACAACCAGAAGTATTGTTCTGCTGAGTGTTGCAGGGTTGCAACGAACCGCAGGATTATGCAGCGTTACTACGAGCGCAAGCGTAATCGCCAGGGCCAGGCAAGGGTATGCTCCTACAAGGGATGTGCAACACGCCTTTCAAGGTATAATGACGAGGAGCGTTGCGCTGTTCACGCAAGGGCTACCCAGAACGGCTCCCTTGGCGTGTTGCAAAGGCTGGGGGCGATATGAGCCTGTCCAAACTAGTAGGGAATCGTGAGGTCAAGAAAGTACTGGGGGTAGATGCCTCCACGAACTCACTTGCGTTCTGTCTTATGGAGCGGAAGGGTACGTCATGGACCCCGGCCTACTGGGGCAAGATGGATATCGCAGGCACCGATATCGCTGAGCGTTGCGGAGACATCAACAAGAAACTCTACGGGGTTCTGAAACAGATGTCCCCGGATGCGGTCGTTATCGAAGGGCCAGTCTTCGTGAATAACTATAACGTGCTCATCAAGCTCTCAAAGATTATCGGTGCCGCAACCGGTGTCGCTGTTGCTGTCGGGTGTGATACCTATGAGATAGACCCGGTAAGCTGGATGAACCATATCGGGAACCCGACCAGGGATACCAAGGAATTCAAGCGGGCCCTCATGGAGAAGCACCCCGGCCAGTCAAGGGCCTGGTACAAGAATGAGTCCAGGCGCTTGCGAAAGCAGCGGACGATGGATTGGGTAGAGCAGACCTTCGGAATCTCGATTGATGATGATGATGTTGGTGATGCATTCGGTCTCGCGCACTATGGCATAGAGGAGTTCATATGATTGTTGGCCTTACTGGCCCCCGCCCGAAGAGTCTCGGGATGGGCGATTTTGACCCAGCCAGCCTTTTCTGGCGACAGGTCTCGATGCACCTTGGGGCATCTTTCACCAGAGATGTGACAGGCATCATCTCCGGGGGAGCACTAGGGTTCGATATGGTCGGCGCGAAGGTCGCAGTTGACCGTAGAATAAGCCTTGAGCTAGCACTTCCCTTTGATGGGTACGACTCGAAGTGGGGCCCTGATGACAGGACTCGACTCCGGTGGCTTGTGAACCGTGCAAAAAAGACAACATACGTTTCCGAGCCGGGCTATACCCCCTGGAAGTACCAAGTGCGCAATGAGTATATCGTTGATAACTGTGATTACCTCATTGCCCTTTGGAACGGTATGCCCGGGGGTACAGCAAATTGTGTCAAGTACGCGGGCACTCGCGTACCAATGTCTATCATAAAGCCAGAGAGGTTCCTGTGAAACTCTACACCAACAAGGAATGGATGCGTCGTCGGTATGTCGTTGATGATATGACTGCCGCAGAGATTGCAAAGCTCGCCGGGGTCACTGAGATGACTATCACTAGGTGGCTGGACACACACGGTCTGTTACGAAACAAACGCACCTGGAAGAAGAACTAACCGGGGGTCCATATCCCGTACGTTCCTATTTGACTTACTGTTACCATTCCGGTACAATACCTAAGGAGGTCAGGGAATGCCCATCTATGAATATAACTGCCCCACCTGTGGGGTTTCGCAAGAAGTACTCGTGCCCGTTTCGAAAGTAGCGCAATCGGTTTCTTGTTCTTGTGGTCATCTTGCCGCTAGAGCAATCAGCGTTCCGGCAAGGGTATGGGCTCCGACCAGAAAAGGTCAGTAATGGTGAACCGTACCGCTCTTGCTGAGTTGGTTGACATAGAGCGCGAACTCGATGAGTTGCGTGGTAGGCTTGATGCGTGCCTCGTCGGAGAAGGAGATGTATACTTTGAGTTTGGTGGAAAAGATGGAGTTGGCGGAAACAGTCGGGAGACTGCACGTTCAAGGAATGAACGAAACCGAGATTGCGAAGAATCTTAACGTCCAGCGAAAAGATGTTGTCCTGGCCCTCCGTGACTGGAGGGCTTTACTTAAGCATAACTCCGAGACCGCCACCGATATTCGAGACAGGATGCTTGACATCTTGTACGAGGCTGATGAGTCATTCCGAATGGTCGTCAAGTCAGCATGGGACATCGTGGAGGAAGCATCTAATTCTGGACAGCTAGGGGCAAAGACCAATGCCCTTAAGCTGGTGGAGTCCAGCACGAAAAGCCGTGCGGACATGTTGCAGAAGTCAGGTATCTCCCAGGATGATGAGATAGTCGAGCAGATGAATGAGCAGGAGCGCCGTCAGGAGATTCTCGTTGGCATCCTAAAGAAAGCTCGTACACAATTCCCTGAGGCAGCAGAGTTCATCTCTCGTGAGTTGAATAAGATTCAGTCAGAGGTCGAGGCCGTAGAGATTGAGCGGACTCCTGCCATAGAAGGTGGTTCTGCTGAGTGAGTTCGGGTTCGACTCATTCCTCGATGCTCTAGAAGAGGATGATTTTCAGGAGCATCCGGTAGACCTGGAGACGTTCCTGTATGACGAAGACTACATGAATCTGCCTCCGATGTCTGACCACCAGATTAGTCTGCTAGAGGCGATGACTCAGATTTACCGCAAGGAGACCCTGGAGATGCTCTGGGGCCCTGATGAGGCAGAGCGCCTGTGGAATTCGACCCACCAGGAAATCATCTTCCAGTTGGGGAAGGGCTCTGGGAAGGACTACACTACGTCTGTAGGCTTTGCCAGGGTCGTTTACTTGTTGCTATGCCTTAAGGACCCCGCGAAGTACTACGGAAAGCCGCCGGGGGACAGTATCGCCCTCCTGAACGTCGCCATCAATGCCAAGCAGGCAAAGAACGTATTCTTCCGCCAGTTCAAGGAGCGTGTCAAGCGATGCAAGTGGTTCGAAGGGAGGTATGACCCCCCGACCCAGGACATGATTCGTTTCGATAAGAACGTCGAGGCCCACTCAGGACACTCAGAGCGAGAAGCCTGGGAGGGCTATAACTTTATCCTGGTTGTGCTTGACGAGATTTCCGGTTTCGCAACCGAAGAAGAGTCCACTGCTGATGGTGGCACCAGGGACAAGACCGCTGATGCCATCTATAAGATGTACAAGGCATCAGTAAGCTCAAGATTCCCTCGCTACGGGAAACTGGCCCTACTGTCCTTCCCAAGATACCGGGGGGACTATATTCAGAAGAGGTATAACGACGCAGTTGCTGAGAAAGAGGTCATTACAAGGACGCACACGTTCAAGATTCACGAGGACTGGGATGACGAGAGTCCTGATAATACCTTCGAGATTGAGTGGGAAGAGGACCACATCATCTCCTACTCAGAGGATGGTGTGTTCGCCCTCAAGCGCCCCACGTGGGACGTGAACCCTGGTATCCATATCGATGACCTAAAGTCAGACTTCCTCAGGAACACACAGGATGCGCTCAGCCGTTTCGCATGTATGCCCCCTGACGCAGTCGATGCGTTCTTTAAGAACAGGGCACTCATCGAGACGGTCTTCCGCTCTGACGACCCCGGGCCTTTCCGTGATGACTGGTCCTGGAGAGCATCATTCAATCCCAAGAAAGAGCGCAATTACTACATCCATGTTGACCTTGCGTACAAGCATGACCGTGCGGCTGTTGCCATGGCATCGGTCGAGGATTGGGTGACGGTTAAGTATGGGCGTGACGTATCCCACACCGCGCCCCGTGTGAGTGTGGATGCTGTGAGGTTCTGGACCCCGACGAAATCAGAGAACGTCAACCTGGAAGATGTCAAGGACTTTATCGTAGACCTCAAGCGTTCAGGCTTCCCCATCAAGTTGGTAACCTTCGACAAATGGAACAGTGTGACCTACCGTCAGCAATTGATGTCAGACTTCCGTATAAACACCGACCTCTTGTCCGTTGCGAAGCCACACTATGAGGACTTCTCGTTGGCACTTGTGGAACAGCGATTGCGGGGGTACAATCTTCCCTTGCTGGTTGATGAGCTTGTTGGATTGAGAATCATCAAGGGCAATAAGGTGGACCACCCAAGGAAGGGCTCGAAGGACGTATCTGATGCCGTGGTCGGTGCCGTATACAACGTGCTTGAGCACGAGCGCTCTGATGGTCTACCTGAGGTTGAGATTATGCTGGGCCCAGAGGTTCTGCAGGATGATGAGCTAGAGCAATTGCCTGAGTTGCCAGCAAGAGCCAAGGGTCCCATGCCCAAAGAACTGGAAGATTTCCTTGAGAGGATGCAGGTCATCTAGCTTGACAGCCCCCGGCAGGGATGGTACTATGGACAAGTATGCGGCGTAAGGTTAACTGGTGGTTGCCAGCGAGCTTATATCTCGCTCAAAGCAGGGTTCAATCCCCTGACGCCGTACCATACCCCCGCCAGTGGACCCTGGCACCAGGTTTCCTAAACCAGGCTGTGCGAGTTCGATTCTCGCCGGGGGTGCAAAGGAGTGAAAATTGTTCTTTCGCATACTACTATCAATAATACTGGTACTAACACTCACCGCACCAGCATCCGCTGACGGGGGAGCAGAAGCCCAGTTCCTCTCAAGCCTGAATAGTGCTCGCTCGAACGCAGGGGTTCAGGCCTTATCGCGCTCAGGGGACCTCGATAGCGTGGCCCGCTCGTGGAGTCAGCAGATGGCGAACTCCGGTACACTAGCACACAACCCCAATTTCTCCTCGCAAGCGGGCAACTGGCAGAAGGTCGGGGAGAACGTGGGCATGGGCCAGAACGTGTCACAGCTACACGGCCTGTTTATGGATTCGCCAGGGCACCGCAGGAATATCCTCGACCCAGCATTTACACAGGTTGGAATCGGTGTTGTAGTCGAGGGCGGTACGATGTGGGTGACGCACGTTTTCCGGCAGCCCGTAGGGGCTGCTCCGAAGCCTGAGCCAAAGCCTGAGCCAGCACCCCAGCCTGAGCCCCAGCCAGCACCCCAGCCGGAACCACGACCAGCACCGCAGCCGGAGCCCCAGCCTGAGCCACAGCCAGCACCACAGCCAGAACCACAGCCAGAACCACAGCCTCAGCAAGCTTCTCAACCAGAACCGGAGCCTGACCCGATGGGTAGGGCAGAAGCTTACTTTGTTGATGAACCCTGGTGTGGCCCATCCTCGCCAGTCGTGTGCCTAGCTTGACAAATGCCGGGGGGCAGGGTATAGTTCCCAACTTGACGGGGATGTCCCCGACACCAGGAGGACACATTGAGTACGGTAACTGAGCCTGACATCTTCGAGGATATCGACTTCGATATCGAGTCCATGCTGGACAACGATATAAAGCATTTCCGCAGCACGCACATCATGTGTATGGGTCTTGTTCAACCCGGGTCGATTATCGAATCCAACTGTGGGCAACTCTACAGAACTACCGGGAAGGTCGCGCACAATACGATGGAGCGTTGTGAAGACTGTAAGTCCTTGGCTGGTAAGCTGCCTTGTCTTGTCTGTGGAAACTCAGTTCATACCCCACCATTCAGTGCTTGACAGACCAGGCTCTTGCTGCTACACTGTTCGTGGAAGCTGAGCCCGCCAGGGAGCGGGGCACGCCTGGAAAGCGTTGGGTGCCTACGGGCATGGGATTCGAGTTCCCCGGCTTCCGCTTCTAGCAAAAGGAAGAATCATGATGGTCGCAGTGGAGATTCTACCGGACGAGATTGAGCCGGACGAGGGTAAGCTGCTTTATGACCTCAAAGAGGCCATTAGGGATGCCGGTCTGGATTGTCATATTTATGTCCGGGGGACCTCAGAGGTACTCTACACAGAAGAAGAGATAGGATACTAAGGCGATACGGGGGGCGCGGTGCCCCAACTAGTCTTGAAAACTAGCCCGAGTGAAAGCTCGATGGTTCGATTCCATGTGTCGCCGCTCAACAAGGAAGGTCAACCAGCCAGGGTGCTGGGCTCGCCTGCTAAGCGAAGCGTGCCGAAAGGCATAGGTTTCGAGTACCTGGCCTTCCGCAACCAAAGGGAGACTGATGGCAAGGCGATGCTTGTGGTGCGGTACCCAGGATGACCTGACCCGTGACCATGTTGTTAGTCGTTTGCAACTCCGTTTGGCTCTTGGAAGAGAAGAGTACCAGAGGTTCTGCGCGACAGTCAGAAAATTGAATATCATGACGTTGTGCAGTGCCTGCAACAACGATAAGTCTGACCGCTCTTGCGACCTGCGCGATGCGGAGACCCATATCCGCCTGAGGCAGGCGCTTCGGGAGTACGGGATAGACGATGTGATTGAATGGTCCAAGCCGTCAGACATCTTCCAGAAGGAGAAGTACATTGCTAATTGAGTACACCGGACAGGAAATCGACCGGGGCATCGTGAGGTTCACGGCACCCTGGTGCGTACCCTGTAAGCAATACAAACCCATCTTCGATGGAGTCGCCCGGGAGTTCAGCGACGTAGACTTCTATGTTATCGATATCGAATCCTACCCGGAGATTGCCGAAGAGAATGATGTTCGTTCCATCCCTGCAGTATTCACTGTTAAGGATGGAGAGTGGCTAAAGTACCAGCAGGTACCGTCAGCACCAGAGCTTGCTGATGCAGCACGATTGCTCGCTTGACAAGACGGGTTTCTCTGTGGTACACTGTAACGGCTGGCGCACTAGAGCGCTAGTGACCGTAGCGGGCCAGAAGGCTGGCGTGACGGTCGATATTCCAGAGTAGCACAATAGGTAGTGCAGCGCCCTGTTAAGGCGACGGTTACAGGTTCGAGCCCTGTCTCTGGAGCGTTATTCCCGGTTGGTGTAACTGGTAACACGACAGACTCTGAATCTGTTATTGGGGGTTCGAATCCCTCGCTGGGAGCGGGGGTGTGACGTGGGTTCGAATCCCACCCCGTGCCGATAGGCGCGGGTAGCTCAGTGGCAGAGCAGCCCCGTATTGCCCGGTGGTGTAACTGGCAAACATACTGGTCTTTGAAACCAGAGTTTCAGGGTTCAAGCCCCTGACGGGCAGCCAAGGTGGTATGGCAGAATGGCACATGCACCGGATTGCAACCCCGGGCACGTCGGTTCGATTCCGGCTACCACCTCTAACGGGCCGTTTGAACGCCTGGTGACCCAGGTAACCCGGTCGGGAGAGACTAAGCGGATAAGACAGCGTCCTCCCAATATGCTAGTCTACTCATCTGGAGAAGAGGCTGTTCTGATAAGACAGTAGAGCAGGGTTCGATTCCCTGGGCTAGCACCCACATACTACGGAGGAAATATAATGAACACAGGTCGTGCGTATGTGTTCTGCTCAATCCAGCCCTGCAATCGGCAGGTAGAGGGTAACCTTGAGTTCGAGCAGGATGGCGAGGTGCGCACCGTTGATGTGTGTGCCCGTCACGCAGAGTACATCATGAACTACTTTAACGGACAGATTGGCGACCCGGACATCCTCGGTCGAGAGATTGTCTTTGTAGATGATGTTGGTGGAGACAGTATGGTCGATGATATCATCAAGCACGGACGGCCCCTGGCGATTATCGGAGAGTAGATGCGCGAACAGCGAATCAATATCTGGACGGCAGGTGGCATCACCTGCATCACCACGAACGGCTTCGTTAAGTCGAACGGTCACGGAGTTATGGGCGCAGGGGTCGCCAAGCAGGCCAGGTCACGTATCCCCGGAATCGAGTTACGTCTCGGCCAGAATATACGGCGACACGGCAATGTTGTTTCGAGAATTGCGGGACCAGATATGATACCGCATCATGAGACACATGTACTGTCCTTTCCAGTCAAGCATAATTGGTTCGAGCGGGCAGACCTCAACCTCATCGAGCAGTCTGCACACGGACTTAAGAGACTGCTTGACCGACAGATAGGTCTTGACGAGTCCGTCTATCTCCCCCGGCCTGGATGCGGGAACGGAGGCTTGACATGGCCGGTCGTGGCAGCTACACTGGAGCCTATCCTAGGAATGCACGACAACCTGTACATCGTAGATTGGCCATAACATGCAAACCTTCGCACCCCTAGCAGAGATTGAGGATAGTGCCAAGGCTCTAGACCTTAAAAGACTAGGGAAGCAGATAATCGAGTGTCGCCAGATTGCCAAAGCAATCGCCAATCCTGGGTACGGGTGGCAGCGCCACCCGGCAGTCGCCATGTGGCGTGAAAACACCGGGGGGCTCTTGATTTACGCAACCTACATGAACGCAGAATGGGAAGCACGTCGAGGCAAGACCCACGGGGCATATACGAATATGCTCCTAGACTACGGCGTATCATATGCAGAAGCCCAAAGAGCAGCACTAGACTGGGCAGAACATTCACCTCCATGGTGGGGCCAGGACGATGTCCATGAGTCACACCGCTCAAACCTTATTCGCAAACACCCAGAACACTACGAACCACTATTCCCCAGCACAGAAAAGGACCTGCCTTATGTTTGGCCAAGATGATGAGATTGAAAAGACCGTCAAGGAACTGTTGGAAAGTTCAGATAGGGTCCTTGCGATGGCGAAGGAATCCTTCGAGGATGGGAACTTCTCTGAGGCCTATTTCCGACTGCAGATTGTGGAGAACGTGACTGCCTCACTTAAGTACTTCGCAAGCGCGAAGGCAACCGCTGATGTTGGTGTCAGCTTGCTTGGTACCGACGTGGCAGCCCAGACAGAGGAATTCTTGCGGGGGAAAGATGTCTAAGTCAAAGGCGAGAGAGGTCATCGTCACCGCAGATAATCCCATGGATGCGTTCTGGTCCTTGCTTGGTGCAGAGGAAGCATTCCAGGGGTTCCGTAAGGTTCTGGAAATCTATCTCTATGAGGAGCTTTCAAACCAGGACTTGACCGATTATGTTTGGATTGTGAAAGGAGAGTCGAATGCCTAAGGTCGAAGAGTATTTCATGGGTATGCTCGATAGGACGCTTGAGTTCGCTACGCTTGAGCACGCCCACCTATTCCTCCAGAACAACGGTTCTGAGCCAGGGGTGGAACATGTCATCGTTAACGACTGAGTCTGTCAAGGCGACCCCACCAGGTCACTACAGGAAGGTGAAGACCTATCCGCGCATGAGAACATGCGAAAGGTGCAGGATTCGGCTGTCTATTTACAATCCGTCCAAGACCTGCTATACTTGTCAAAGATGAGTATTCTAGATGACCTTGGGATAGACAGCGATGACTTCCACTGGAAAGACCTTGCCTCATGCCGTAATGCTGTTCAGATAATCGTGAACAATGAACACGGTGAGGTGATGAGGACAGAGGCTCCCGGCAATGACATCAGGCTCAAGCCGGGGGAAACGAAAAAGCTTTTCGACCCCATGTTCGATGGCTACGAATCTGATAGCCCCCCGTATCCAGTAAGATACGCTGTTGACGAGATGTGTCGCAATTGCCCCGTTCGCCAGGAGTGTCTTGAGGAAGGCCTCACGAATGATGGCTTCGGGGTCTGGGGAGGGCTCTACTTGTCTTGGGGAAAGATAGACCAGACGAATAATGCTCATAAGGATTGGAGTGTGTGGGATGAACTCAGTGTATACTAATGAGATGCGCCATGCGGTTCGTGCGGTAAAGAACCCGACATCATTGCACTTCGATGTAGCCCAGAAAGACGGAAAACTCTTCCTGCTCGTGGACAAGTCTCTCTTTGCTCGCCTTGAGGCGAAGAGTAAGCGAGATTTCCTGGCGTACCTCAAGGACATCCTCAGCATCATCAGGTTGGGTGGTGCAGAGGTCGAAGTAGGCTGGATAGGATGAGGCATACGGTCATCGAGATGCCGGGGTACGGGATGGGCCTCCTGGTGGAGGAATCAGCACACTACGCTGTGCTGGAGTTCCACACCCCCGGCCATCGGTGGTCCGTGATTGCGGAGCCGGGGGAGTATAAAGTCATTGAGGAAATCAACATAGGATTCGAGGAGTTAACGTGAATTGTCAGTGCTGCGGAAAGCCAAAAGCAAGATTGCACAGGAAGAACTCGATGCTCATTGAGAGCATGGAGCTATTGCTCTGCACGGACTGCAAGAATGCTGGCAAGGAGCCCAGGCACATGGTCGTGCTCGCGGCAGCCTCCGGAATCGATGTGCGCGATTTCGTTGTTAAGCGACTCTACTGTGGAGAAGAACTGACCGCTAGGGACGTGATGCACTAAAGCTTGCATTATGCCCGGGGGCCCGATACAATCAGTTACATGAACACTTTCCACTGGCGACGAATCCCTGGCACCGTGGCTCTCGCCACCACGAACTTTATCGCAGGGCTCCTCATCTTTAACAAGGAGTCTTTCGAATCGAACCTGGTTACTTCTGCCGCTGCCGGGGTCGCGCCGGGGGGATTTTACGCAACCCTGTTCTTCCTGTCAGCATTCGCGCTATCCCTAGCTATCATACTTAGGAACTGGCCACTATTGAACATCGGCTCAGGAATTAGCCTTTTCGTGTGGACGTTCATCTGCGTCAGCATCTTTATCGCCTGGGTTTCCGGGACAGTCTTTCTGACACCATTAGCACTCGCGCTCTTTTTCTGGATGGTCGTCGGACAGGCTACGATGCTCTTCGTCCCCTTGATTGCCAGGGGGAGGGGTATCGAGTAGTGGAGCTATCGGCATTGCTTTCTCAACTGGGCCTTCCAGCTATCGTCGCTGCGATAGTCACTGGGGCATTCGCCTTGTTGTCCAAGAAAGCTGACCATACGCGACCGGACCTGCTCTCAGAAGGTTACTCGACCTTCGTGGGAGACCTTCGGGTGGACCTTATGAAGATACGCATGGAGTCAGCAGAGCTAAGGGCCCAGGTAGATAGCCTCAAGTCAGAGGTTACCGGTTTGGAGTACCAGGTTTCCTGGCTATTGTCAAGGCTACCCCTGCAGGACCTAGAGAGTTTCCATAAGACGTTCGGCTTTGCGAAGCCCCTGTCGTCAATGGAGGAGGATGATGAGTGAGGTCTTAATCGCACTCATCGGAATTCTCATAGGCGGTGTAGGCATCAAGGCGGCATCCGCAGCATTCGACCGTGCTCGTGCAAGGTATGATGCTGCGGCAGCTATCCGTCAGGAGCTTTCGGAAGAGGTCATGGAACTGCGCTCGTCCGTCTCTGATGTTGCTGACCGTCTTGAGCGGTGGCGGCACCAGTATTATATCTTGCTGCTTGCCTTTAACGAGTTGGCCCTTGAGGCATCAAGGGCAGGACTGGACGACAAGACCATCAACGGTATACGAGAAAGAATCTCCGTCAGGAACGGTTCTTGACAAACCCCCGGCGTTAGGGTATACTGGAGCAACACGGCCTCGTGGTGTAATCGGCTAACATACCAGCCTTTCAAGCTGTGAGATTGCGGGTTCGAGTCCCGTCGAGGCTACCATACCTACGCGGATGGATTCCGGCTGGGGCCTTCGAAGCCCTGTGAGACAGTTCGATTCTGTCCGTGGGTGCCATCGACACGAAACTGCACTGGTGCGTCCTGCCGCAGATAGCAACACCTGCTTGACAAACCGCCGGGGGCTTGGTACTATAGCAACACGCGCCGAACGTTCAGGTGACATAGGACGGCTCATATTCGTCCGAAAAGGGTTCGAGTCCCTTGTTCGGTACTTGCGGGGTGGTAGCCACAGTTGGATACGTCGGTCTCATAAGCCGAAGATGGAGGTGCAAGTCCTCCCCCCGCGTCCACTTGAAAGATGAATCGTGCAGCACGCTACAATCCCTGCTGAATAGAGACTGGCTGGTAGTCAAACGGAGTCAGCCCGTGCTGCGCAAAACGCACTGTCAGAAGAGTGTACTAACGTCCTGTAACTAGATTAACTTAGCGTGCTCGCTAAATATGCGTTGATACACTCAGCTACATGATTTGTTCCCTCATTAGTGTAGCTTTTCTTTGCACGCCGTTAAATAACCCTGTACTACCACCTCATGACTTGAGCACTGCCGAAGAGCAGGCGGTTCTCCATGAGATTGCCTTTCCAGCACCTCAAGAATTAACGCCATGGCGAGAGCAGGCAATTCTTGAGGATATTGCTTTGAGCGTCCAAGAGGCCCTGGACCGGGCCGAGGAGGCTCGCCTAGAGGCAGAAGGAATCGAGAATGCTCGCCAGCACCGACGATACCTGGATGAGCGTACGGAGCTTGAGCGCCAAGAGCGCGAGGTCCGCGAAGAGCTTGAGCGTCAGGAGATTGAGCGTCAGGAAAGACTAGAGCGCGAGCGTGTCGAGCGTGAGCGCCAGGCGGAATTAGAACGCCAGGCGGAATTAGAGCGCCAGCGTGAGCGTGAGCGCCAGGCGGAATTAGAGCGCCAGCGTGAGCGTGAGCGCCAGGCTGAGCGTGAGGCTGAGGCTCAGCGCCAGCGTGAGCGTGAGGCCGCTCAGCAGCAGCAGACTGTCCAGGCCAGCGGCTCAGGGGCAGCAGCCGTTGCTGCGGCAGTTGGCCAGGTCGGAACCCCCTACGTCTGGGGAGGAAACACTACGTCAGGATTCGATTGCTCAGGATTAACCTCTTGGGCATGGGCCCGGGCTGGAGTGACAATCCCCAGGACCTCAGCAGCCCAGTATGCAGGACTGACGAAGGTCAGCCGAGGCAATCTGCGGCCGGGGGACCTGGTATTCTACCACTCCCCCATCAGTCACGTTGCTATGTACATCGGTAATGGTCAGATGGTTGAGTCACCTAGGCGCGGAATTCCCGTAAGGGTTGTAGCTTTGCGCTCTGGTGCTGTAGGGTTTGCAAGGCCTTGACAATCAATCCGTGGCATGGTAACATGCCACATGTCCCCGTGGTAGAGAGGATACTACACGACCCTGCGAAGGTCGGGACGCTGGTTCGATTCCAGCCGGGGACGCCGAGGTGATGTGTTATGTTAGAAGGTCTAGGTAGGATTCATGCGCAAGATGAGCGTGACGGTAAGTTCCCGATGTCAACAGTCTTGCGCCGGGGGGCCGGAAGGACATTCAAGTATTGGAACTCGAACCGATGGTGGGGAGACCAAGGCGGTACCTCTCAGTGCGTCGTCTATACCGCAGCACACATGGTTGAAAGACCAGACAATCGAATAACTCCTTGGCAATCCAATGGAGGACACGTGCTCAAGTGGAATGGCTGGAAGTTTGATGGCCAGGAGCCACTCATCAATCTTGATGATGCGTACAATTGGGCACAACTCAATGATGAATGGCCTGGAACCGACTATGATGGCACGTCCGTTCGCGCGGGGATGAAGTACCTCCAGCGACAAGGACTCATCACTGGGTACCACTGGGCCTATGACAATAGAACCATCATCAATGCACTTCTTTACAATGGGCCCGTCGCTGTCGGCACTATGTGGACCATGGACATGTTCGTCACAAACAGCCGGGGGTTCACAAGGCCCACAGGAGAAGATGTCGGTGGTCACGCATACCTCCTAGATGGAGTCAACACAAAGCATAAGTTCTACAGGTTCAAGAATTCCTGGGGACGTAACTGGGGTAGGTATGGTCATGGATACATCACTTTCGATGATTTCGATATCCTACTCAAGAACTGGGGAGAAGCCGCAATTGCAACCAGAACATAATGAACAGGAGTTCCAGGAATGGCTCTCGAAACTGGAAAAGACACTAGGCTACCAGAATTGGTCTGCTGCGGGCAGCCTATGGAAGCCTATCACGGGATAGACTCGTACGACATGTTCGATTTCGGCCATGAGTTGCTGGTTGACTACGAGTGCTTGGCATGTGGCAAAGAAATCTTCGACGTACCAGCTTGATAGCTTGACAACTACCGCCGGGGGGTGTATACTCTCCTAGAAGGAGGTGTTGCTCGATGGCATTCGGAGATACTTATGGATACAAGACCACGAACCGATTTGTCGCTGCTGTTGCGACGAGCGACCCAGTGGACGGCGTCGTTGACGTAGTCCTGCTCGGTTTCGCAAATGGACAGCGCAAGTCTGTTCCGGTCGCCGTTGTTGGCACTGGTGACGAGGCGGATAACATTTTCGCTACCCTTGCGGACGTGCCCAACAACTACGCAGTTGCTGCTGGTTCAGTTGACCAGGCTCCCGTTGTATTCGAAGACGGAGTAAGGTTCTAATCTAGACCCCCGGCCGGGAGGGGCAATCCCGGCACCTTGGTTCCTTAGCTCAGATGGATAGAGCGCTCGCCTGTCACGCGAGAGGTCGCGGGTTCGAGCCCCGTAGGAACCGCCATGAAAACACTGACATTATACATCGCAGACGAAGACTACGACCGCGTTATACAAGCCCTATCTATCTCTATCGAAGAGTTTGGCGAAGAAGAGATTGGAAATGCATCAGAGCAGAAGGCAGTAGAGGTCATCACCAGGTGGGTGATGCGACAGGTACAGCAATTCGATAGGGAATCGCACTTCCAGGGGTACGTATTCGTCCCCCCGGAGATTGTCTCCCCAGAGCAATGGGTCCAGCCAGAAGGGGCCCATGACGCATATCCGGCCGGGGCACTTGTATTGCATAATGGTTCTGTATGGAGGAATACCCATGGTGACGGAAACGTCTGGGAGCCAGGAGTCTCCGGTTGGGAACTGGCATAAACTGAGTGGACGTAGTGTTAAGGGCAGCACGTTACCTTGCCAAGGTGAAAGAGCCGGTTCGAATCCGGTCGTCCGCACGCAAGTCGTAAGCAAGTCATGGGTCTTTGGTGTAATTTGGTGAGCACAACGGTCTGAAAAGCCGTTAGTTCGGGTTCGATTCCCGGGGGACCCACCAGGAAGCTTGACGAGCAGGAGCGGAGATGGTACACTTCGTACAGTGGTTGACATGGTGGTTATCCCAGATGCCTCATCTGGCAGACACTCACATCAACCAAGTTAACTTGAGAAGGACTACTTGACAGGCCCCGGCCTTGATGGTACACTGTACATCACAAGGGAGTGCGCGAAGGCCCAGGGACGCCCGAACGTGCGCAGGCACCCGCCGGGGTGCGCTTA